>Ga0364915_10003_pt2 | contig 168108 bp, 156 predicted proteins | sample ExccelJu500001D4_3_FD_206958 | JGI IMG/M metagenome (GOLD analysis project Ga0364915, IMG submission 206958) | Enriched cells from Trout Bog Lake Hypolimnion, Wisconsin, USA - BchlTB.June25.5000.01.D4 | ecosystem: Environmental > Aquatic > Freshwater > Lake > Hypolimnion/Profundal zone | place... | reverse complement strand
GAAACCAAAACAGTCTCGATTGCTATTTATGACAAGGTGCAAAGTTTTGATACTGCTGGAGCAGGCTTGCTCTCTCTATTGCTGCTGGCCATCTCTTTAGTTGCTATTGCACTGTCATATGGTGTGCTTGGTGTTAGAAAGCCGAGGGCTCGCTGATGCTTAAAGTCAAAATCGTACAAGATCTTCCAATGCCTCTTCAAGTGAGCTTAGAGTGCCTACCTGGAGAACTACATGCTCTTGTGGGCCCATCAGGTAGCGGCAAAACCAGTGTATTACGAACGATTGCTGGCTTACGTAATCCAAAATCAGGATTGATTGAATGTGATAAAGAAATTTGGCTTGAGAGCGATGAATTGCGCGGTGTGAGTGTTGCTTTATCACCAGCAAAGCGCTCTTGCGGATTTTTGTTTCAGCAGTACGCTCTCTTTCCTCATTTAACAGCAATTGAGAACGTCTGTATACCACTACAAAATTTTGGGTTAAATAGTGCACAACAAAAAACAATGGCCCTTAAGTGGTTAGGGCGGATGGGTATTGCCGACTTGGTTGCCAGAATGCCAAATCAATTGTCTGGTGGACAACAACAGCGCGTTGCCTTAGCAAGGGCTCTTGCAAGACAACCAAAGATCCTGCTCTTGGATGAGCCATTTTCAGCGGTTGATGCACCTACGCGTCAAAGCCTTTACAAAACCTTGGCTGAGCTACGGAAGGATTTGAACATCCCGATTCTTTTAGTGACCCATGATTTACGCGAGGCGGATTTGTTGGCCGATCGCATCACTGTAATTGATGAAGGTATTAGCCTGCAAACGGCATCGCCACAGGTGCTGTTTCAAAAACCACGGAACTCTAGGGTTGCAGAATTGGTTGGTATCAGCAATATGTTTGAAGGCATCTTTAACGCAGGCAATCTCACCTGGGATGGATCAAACAAGCAATTTAATGTAGTCGATAAAGGTAAGATTCCACCGAGCACGCCGGTCGCGTGGGTCATACCTCCAGAGGGTCTGAGTCTTCACCAAGATTCCAGCAATACAAGAATTGCAGCAATAGTTGAAAGCATCAGCGCATTAGGACAGATTGCCGTCATCCAATTGCACATCAAGGACACCAATCACCGCATTACTTGGGAGGCTTCGGCGGCAGAAGTAAGGCGCCTATCGCTTGATATTGGTAGAGCAACATATCTTGAGTTGGATGAAAAAAAGATTCACATCATGCCACTACGCCCTATCAACGATCCTCGACACTTTCGCAACTAATCTTTGATTCAACTGGTTTGGTTTTAATTTAGCTTGGCTTTTGTGCAACTAGCCCGAGCAATGCAGACATACCGCTATGTCTGGTACCTTCAGATAATGGTTTTTCATAGCAAGCTAAATCTAGAATCTCAAGCTCACTAGATAGTCCGCGAATCATCTCCTCAGTGTAAAGATGTTCAATCGCGGATGGGCCACCAGTTTTGTAATCCAACTGCTTTGGGGTGTAGCCTTGAAGAATAAAAATTCCGCCTGGCTTTAATGCTAACTGCACTTGGTTGAAGATACGCTCGCGCATTGATGGGTCAGCAAACTGGATAAATATAGCAATAATGGCATCGTAAGAGTTTGCTTGCCAGTTCCACCCATCTGCATCACAAAGTGTGTGACTTACTTCGACAGAATTATCTTTAGCAAATTGCTTTGCTTTAGCCAATGCAATATTGGAGACATCAAAAGCATCAACCCGCATACCTTGTTTGGCCAACCAAACACCATTACGTCCTTCGCCATCCGCAATACATAAAACTGCATTACCTTGGTTTAGATATTGTTTGGCTTGTTTGACGAGATATTCATTCGGCTCTTTGCCAAAGATGAATTCTTCTTTATCGAAACGTTCATTCCAAAACTGAGTTTGACTTGCAAAGCTCATAGCGCATCCTTCATTTACTTCTTCAAGCCACCAATAAGATCATTCTTCAAATCAATTACATTCTCAAGACCTACAGCAATGCGCACCAAGCCATCAGTAATACCAGCAGCCTTGCGGGCTTCAGGTGTTACGCGACAGTGCGTTGTCGTCGCTGGATGGGTAATAGTTGTTCTAGTATCTCCAAGGTTGGCCGTAATAGAACACAACTTTGTTTGATTAATGAGCTTAAAAGCAGCTTTTTTACCGCCCTTCAATGTAAAAGACAAAATGGCACCGCCAGCCTTTTGTTGACGCTTGGCTAAGGCATGCTGCGGATGTGACTTTAATCCAGGATGGTAAACGCGCTCTACGCCGGGTTGTTTTTCTAACCATAGAGCTAGATCTAAGGCATTTTGGCTTTGTTGCTTCATACGTAGTTCAAGGGTTTCAAGACCTTTTAAAAATACCCAGGCATTGAAAGCTGAAAGTGTTGGGCCAGCAGTACGGACATAAGGGAATACTTTGCCCATGACAAAGTCTTTACTTCCCACAATCGCACCACCAACTACTCTACCCTGACCATCTAAATATTTTGTTGCTGAATGAATAACAACATCGGCACCCAACTCCAAAGGTCTTTGCAACGCAGGAGTACAAAAACAATTATCGACAGCAAATACAGCATTGGCTTTTTTCGCGACCTTAGAAATTGCCTTAATATCCGCAATCTCAGTCAAAGGATTGGAGGGAGTTTCCAAATAAAATAGCTTGGTATTGGGAAGTACGGCACCCTGCCATGATTTGATATCTGAAATATCAACATAAGTTGTTGTTATACCAAAGCGCCCCAAAATAGTCGTAAACAACTGAATGGTTGCACCAAAAACTGAGCGGGAACAAATGACATGATCACCGGCTTGCAAATGAGCCATGGCTAAAGTCATAATTGCGGCCATTCCTGAAGCAGTGGCAATACAGGCCTCACCACCTTCTAACGCAGCTAGCCGATCTTGAAACATGCTAACAGTAGGATTGGTAAAACGAGAATAAATAAAGCCTTGGTCGGCATGCGTAAAACCATCGGCCGCTAACTCTGCGCTATCAAAACAAAAACTAGAGGTTAAGAACATGGCCTCTGAATGCTCTTGATATTCTGCAGTACGCCGCGTGCCAGCACGGACTGCTAATGTTTCTAATGCCAACTTTGAAAAATCGGGTTTTTGACGGATAGATTTACTTTTCATATCGCTATTTTGACACCGATTTTTAGAAATGCCGCAGACAGCTTCATCTGGGCAAGTTCTTTGTCTCTTTTTAGTCTTCGGTAGCTAAATGCAAATGGAGTTGTGAACGGGCAAAGTCACTAGAATCTCTTTGACGATCTGCTTTTGCCTCTGAACTGTTACGGGCAGCTTCAAGTGCATCCAAATAAGACTCATTAATATCGCCCGTTACATAGTAGCCATCAAAACATGAGGCTTCAAAGTTTTGGATATTGGGATTGACGTCTTTAACTGCCTGCTTCATATCTTCGATACTTTGATAGATCAACTGGTCCGCACCAATCATCTTATTAATTTCTTCATCAGTCCGCCCATATGCAACCAATTCGCTACGAGTTGGCATGTCAATGCCATACACATTAGGAAAGCGGACAGGAGGTGCTGCAGAGGCAAAAATGACCTTTTTGGCACCTGATTCACGCGCCATCTGCACAATTTCAAAAGAGGTTGTGCCGCGCACAATCGAGTCATCCACAATCAAGACAGTCTTGTCTTTAAATTCAATGCGCATAGCATTAAGCTTTTGACGTACTGATTTTTTACGCACAGCCTGACCGGGCATGATGAATGTGCGGCCAATATAGCGGTTTTTAAAGAAGCCTTCGCGATAGTCCACGCCGAGTCTTTTGGCAACCTGCATTGCTGCGGGGCGACTGGAATCAGGAATTGGCATCACAACATCGATTTCATCTACATTCGTTTCTTTGCGAATCTTCTCAGCAAGATAATCGCCCATGCGCATGCGTACGTTATAGACAGTCACTCCATCTATTGTGGAATCTGGTCGAGCCATATAAACATACTCAAATATACATGGAGTAAGAACAGCATTTGAAACACATTGGCGGTTATAGAAATTGCCATCTAAATCAATATAGATGGCTTCACCTGGATTCACATCACGAACAAAGGCAAAACCCAAGCCATCTAGCGCTACTGACTCTGAAGCAACCATCCACTCGGGTCCCTTGGGTGTATCTTTACGGCCAATACAAAGCGGACGAATACCAAATGGATCACGAAAAGCCAGCAAACCATAACCAGCAATTAAAGATACAACAGCATAAGACCCCTTGACGCGTTTTGTCACTTCAGTAATCGCATTAAACATTGCCCCCTCATCTAAGGGAGCGCTATTAGTTTCTTTTTGGAGTTCATCAGCCAACACATTGAGTAAAACTTCGGTATCTGAGCTAGTGTTGATATGGCGCCGATCTCGATAAGCCATTTCTACGCGCAAGCTAGGGGCATTAGTTAAATTACCGTTATGCGCCAGAATAATTCCATAAGGAGCGCTTACATAAAATGGTTGCGCCTCTTCCTCGCTACTGGCAGATCCTGCAGTCGGATAACGGACTTGACCGATACCAGCACTTCCCACAAGACCGCGCATGTTACGCGTTCTAAAAACATCACGTACTAAGCCGTTGGCTTTGTGCATCGTAAACGAATTACCGTTCATCGTTGCCATACCTGCGGCATCTTGACCACGGTGCTGCAAAAGCAACAAAGCATCATAAATGAGTTGATTAACCGGGGAGTGGGAAACTGTTCCAACGACGCCGCACATAAGCCTATATCCCTATTGTTAATGAAGGTGTAACTGTAGGTGTTATTTTAGGCATTGCATCACCTAACTGTTTTGCCCAGTCAGCAGGAAGCCAACTTTTAATTAATCCGGTTGCCATATCAATCGCCGGACGTGTAATCGCTTGTTGCCACGGCTGACTTTGCGTTATGGGGGTTAGTGCTGCCAACGTAGCCATGACGACCACAATTAATCCGCCACGTAGCAATCCAAAAATAAGCCCCAAAAAACGATCAGTCATACTCAAACCAACAGAAAGAATAATTTTTTGAATAAGGCCGCCTACTAAACCACACACAACCAATGTCAAGATGAACAAGATTAAAAAACTCACGCCCAAACTCAGCAACTCATCCATATGAAACGTAGAAAGCCATTCTGTGGAGAGGTAGTGGGTGTAATGATAAGCAACCCAGGCGGCAACAAACCAAGAGGCTAGTGCCAAGACTTCTTTAAATAAGCCACGTGAAATTCCTACTAAAGCAGACACCAGCAAGACCATCAAGGTGAAATAATCCACCGTAGTTAACTTCAAGGTAGAAAGATAATCCATTAGGGAGCGCCTATCTCAACTAGTCGTGGTGATAAGCCCAAGGCTTTAACTTTTCTCTCGGCAGATTCTGCTGTGTCTTTATCTAAAAATGGTCCTGCGCGAAGAACAAATAGTTTTGTGCCATCAGGACTGGTTTTATTGATGACGTAGTTAGGAATCTTTTGCTCTTTCATTTTGGCAATCCAACCCTTAGCACGCTCTTCTGAGGCAAATGCTCCAATTTGAATAACAAATTTCCCTGATGTGGCTAGTTTTTTAGGGATTTCCTCTGCTTTAGGCTTTGGGTTGGAGGCAATTACCTCTTCACCTGCAGCTAAACCTAAACCATTAGATTTGCTCAGTGGTGCAAGCTTAGCCTCAGGTTTTGCCTCAGGTTTAGCATCTGTAATTGGAGTTGGTGCAACAAGTAAGGTATCTTTAGTCACAGATACATCCTTTTCTTTTGCTACCGTCTCAGTCACTTTTGCCCTCTCTTCAGGCATTGGTGTATTAGGGAGGGGTAAAGGGAGGCTTGTCACAATATTGACAGCAATATCGTTATTCACTGATTTGGGTTTGTTATCCAAAATCCTAGGAAGACCAATAACGGCTATCAGCACTAAAACAGCTGCGCCGATCAGACGATGACGCGCTCGCTGTTGCTCCGGATCCTCAGTCAATGCCAAGTCTTCACTCTCTTGAGCGCGCTGGAAGCTACGGGGGGGTAATTTGGTATTGGTGCGACGGATCCCTGCCAAACCTCTGATGGGGGTTTCAGCCTTTGGGTTTCGCTTAAAAAGCTTTAATAAACGAATCATGGATCAATGCGCCTGGTTGTTTCTATATGCCATTACGCCTGCAACGGTATAAAAGGATCCGAAGACCACAATTCTATCACCCTCACCTGCTTTAGACATTGCTTTTTGATACGCTGCAGCAGGGTCAGGAAAGCACTCAATACCGCCATCTGCACCATTTTTGACAGGAATACCCATACCCTCTAATTTTTGAGCCAGCGCAATTGCACTAGAAGCTCGAGGGGTTGGCAGATCAACGCAGTACCAGAAGTCAACTATTTCCAAAAGGGGTTTTATAACCCCCTCAATATCCTTGTCGGACATGGCACCAAAAATAGCATAGGTATAAGGGTGATATCCCATCTTATCCAAGCCTTGTGCCAAGGTGGCAGCAGCATGCGGGTTATGAGCAACATCCAAAATAACGGTAGGCTGACCAGGGAGCACCTGAAAACGCCCCGGCAGCTCTACCAGGGCAAACCCATTGCGTATATCTTGAGCACTCACTGGCAGGCGCTGGTGCAAAGCCATCAGCGCAGCGATCACTGCAGAAGCATTCAGAATCTGATTTGCCCCGCGAAGTGCTGGGTAACCAAGGCCGCTAAAACGTTTTTGACGTCCCGCCCAACCCCACTGTTGCTTATCGCCTTGAAAGTTATAGTCGCGACCATGTAACCACAGATCACAACCCAATTTTTTAGCGTAGTCGATCAAAGACTGGGGGGGTAAGGGGTCGCCACAAATTGCAATCTGTCCGGGGCGAAAAATACCTGCTTTTTCAAGGCCTATTGCCTCTCTGGTATCGCCTAAAAAATCAGCATGATCAATATCAATACTGGTAATGATTGCGCAATCTGCATCGACAATATTCACAGCATCAAGACGCCCCCCCATACCTACCTCGAGAACGACGGCATCCAAATGTGATTTGGAAAACAAATGCATGATTGCTAGGGTAGTAAATTCAAAATAGGTCAAAGTAGGTGCATCGACCAAGCTAACCCGAGCTTTTTCAACCGCTGCAAAATGCTCAAGCAGCACCTCATCAATCACTTCCTCACCATTTACTCTGGCCCGCTCATTAAAATTGAGCAAATGGGGTGAAATATGACATCCCACTCTATAACCAGAGGCAAGCAAGATGCTTTCCAAGAAAGCGCAAGTCGAGCCCTTACCATTAGTACCGGCAACAGTGATAACAGGGCAATCAAAATGAAGGCCAAGAGCTGCTCTAACGCGATTAATCCGCTCAAGCCCCATATCAATGCCGACCGGATGAGCTGTTTCGAGGTGACTAAGCCAAGCCGAAAGGCTAGTAAAAAGAACGGGGGCTTGGTGTGCAGTACTCAAGCGCTTTAAAGAGTTGCGCCAATTGCTGTCGAAGGCTCTGGAAGCTGTTGGAGTAAAGCTAATAAACGGGCAATTTCTCCGCGCATCTGGCGACGATCCACAATCATGTCAATGCCCCCTTTTTGCATGAGAAACTCAGAACGCTGAAAACCTTCTGGTAATTTTTCTCTCACGGTTTGCTCGATTACCCGCGGGCCTGCAAAACCAATTAAAGCCTTGGGTTCGGCCATCACCACATCGCCCATAAAGGCAAAACTAGCCGAAATACCACCCATTGTCGGGTCAGTTAATACACTGATATAAGGCAAGCCTTTTTTAGCCAGTAAAGTTAACATCGAATTGGTTTTTGCCATCTGAAAAAGGGAGAGCAAACTTTCCTGCATACGCGCACCACCAGTAGCAGTCACACAAATAAAAGCACATTTTTTAGCAATAGCCTCTTGAGCGCCACGAACAAAACGCTCCCCTACAACCGAACCCATTGAACCACCCATATACTGAAACTCAAAGCAGGCTACAACAACAGGAATGCTTTCGATCTTACCGCCCATCACAATCAAAGCCTCTGACTCACCAGAAGCATCATTCGCTGCTTTTAAGCGATCTGGATATTTCTTTGAATCTTTAAATTTCAGCGGGTCAATAGGAAAAATATCGGCGCCAATTTCATGGCGGCCTTTTTGATCTAAGAGGCTATCGAGGCGTTGGCGAGCACCAATGCGCATGTGGTGACTACATTTAGGGCAAACAGACAAATTGGCTTCAATATCACTGCTATAAAGTACCGTTTCGCAGCTAGGGCACTTAACCCACAATCCTTCAGGGACTGATTTGCGATTAGCAGGATCCGTATGTTGAATTTGGGGGGGCAGTAATTTATCTATCCAGCTCATCAGTTCTCACTATCCAATACATTAACTATCTAAAGCGTCGCGAATCTCACGTATGAAGGTTTCGAGTGATTGTACCGCCTGATTTGGGGGAGAATCCTCTAAAAGCCGAATAATGCGACTACCAATAACCACCGCATCCGCTGTTGTGGATACTGCTTTAGCACTAGCTGCATCATTGATCCCGAAACCCACCGCTATAGGAATGTCAGTCTCTTCCCGAATTTTAGGAATAATACTAGCTACATCCTGAGTATTGAGGTGGGAAGCACCCGTAACTCCTCGCATAGACACGTAATAGATATAACCAGAGGCAATCTTAGCGGCCTCTTTAATCCGCTTGGGCGACGAAGTGGGGGCCAATAGGAAAATTGGATCTACGCCCGCTAAACGCATCCTCGCGGCAAAATCCACGCACTCCTCTGGCGGATAATCGACTATTAATACCCCATCAACCCCTGCGTCCTTTGCTTGAGTAGCAAAGTGGTCCGCACCCATCTGTTCGACAGGATTGGCGTAGCCCATGAGAACCACTGGAGTATTAGCATCAGTCCTGCGAAATTCCTTAACCATCTCCAAGCAACGATGCAAAGTGACACCATGAGTTAAAGCTCTTTCCGAGGATCGCTGAATTACTGGACCATCAGCCATTGGATCTGAAAACGGCACACCCAATTCAATAACATTAGCCCCACCCCTAACTAATGCATGCATCAGTTCAACGGTCAGTTTTGGATCAGGATCACCAGCAGTAATGAAGGGTATTAACCCCTTCTTGCCAGAGGCTTTTAATTCTTGAAAAAGTGCGCTAATTTTCGACATAAATAATTTAAGTATTAACCTTCAGAACCAGTAGCTTGGGCAACAGTATGCATATCCTTATCACCACGACCTGACAAGTTCACCAGAATAGTTTTATCTTTAGGTAAGGTTGGGGCTAATTTGCAAGCATAAGCAATTGCATGAGCAGACTCTAAGGCAGGGATAATCCCTTCGATGCGACAACAATCATGGAAAGCCTTAAGAGCTTCATCATCAGTTACCGCAACATATTCGGCGCGACCAGAGTCTTTCAACCAAGCATGCTCAGGTCCGACACCAGGGTAGTCCATACCAGCAGAGACGGAATGAGTTTCAGAAATTTGACCATTTTCATCTTGCAGTAAATACGTGCGGTTGCCATGCAACACACCAGGCTTACCAACGCACAATGCCGCTGAATGTAAACCAGTATTAAGACCATGACCAGCCGCTTCCACACCTATAAGTCTGACATCAGAAAAATCAATATAAGGATAAAAAATTCCCATTGCATTAGAGCCACCCCCGACGCAAGCCATAACATAGTCTGGCTGACGACCAGTCAGTTCAGGCATTTGCACCTTGCACTCTTCTCCAATCACACTCTGAAAATCTCTTACCATCATGGGGTATGGATGAGGCCCTGCAACGGTACCAATAATGTAAAAAGTGTCATCTACATTAGTTACCCAATCTCGCATCGCCTCATTTAACGCATCTTTAAGCGTTTTTGTACCAGATTCCACCGGCACCACTTTGGCCCCAAGCAACTTCATGCGGAAAACGTTTTGCGCTTGACGCGCTACATCAACAGAACCCTGATAAACAGTGCAATCTAAACCAAAACGAGCACAGATAGTGGCAGTAGCAACTCCATGCTGTCCCGCACCAGTCTCGGCAATGATGCGTGGCTTGCCCATGCGCTTTGCGAGCATCGCTTGGCCGATAACATTATTAATTTTGTGCGCGCCAGTGTGATTTAAATCTTCACGTTTAAGATAGATTTGTGCGCCACCTAGCATTTCACTCCAACGTTTAGCGTGATAAACAGGCGATGGACGACCTACAAAGTGCTTAAGTTCGTAGTTAAATTCTTCGATGAATTCAGGATCAAATTGATATTTGGCGTAAGCTGCTTTGAGCTCATCCAAGGCAAACATCAGCGTTTCAGAAACAAATACGCCACCATAAGGACCGAAATGTCCTCGTGCATCTGGCTTATCGTACATAAATACCTCTTTTGATTAGTTGCAGTAAATTTTAGGTTAACGCCTTGGCATCGGCTTCACGCACTGCCTCAATAAATTGCCTCATGAGGATGTGATCTTTCACACCCTTGCTGGTTTCTACGCCGCTAGAAACATCAACCGCACAAGGGTGAAGACGTGAGATAGCCTCGCCCACGTTGTGCGCGTTCAACCCACCACTCAAAACGACCCGAGGCGCGTTTGCGCTTACCCATGCTTGTGGAATCCCTTGCCAATCGAAAGGAACGCCCCCTCCACCATAACCCTCTATGAGGGCATCCAGCAAAAAGGCGTTTGCTTGACTGTATTGTAGGGAAAAATCATCAAACGCGAACTGAGCCCCGATCCGAGCGGCTTTCATCCAAGGCTGGCCTGCCGCCAACCTCTGGCAATCCTCAGGAGATTCATCTCCATGAAACTGCCACATAGTGATTGGAGCGGCAGCCCGTATGGCAGAAAATTGGGCATCTGTGGCATTAACAACCAGCCCAACAGCATCAACGCCTACCGGTAGCCTAGAAATTAGGGAAGCGGCAATATTAGGACTTACCGCTCTAGAACTGGGAGGATAAAATACAAAACCAAGCGCATCGACACCTGCAACAACAGCAGCATCAACATCAGCGGGCATTTTGAGTCCACAAATTTTGATTCTTGTTCGGCCTGGTGAGTAAGTAAGTAGTCCCATATGGGGATAATAAAGCTTATGAGCTAATCAGGTTGACTGGAAGCCAGGAGTTTTCGAGCCATGGGGCTGGAATTTCAAACTCTTGTGGATAGGTAATTTTTGCCAAATACAAACCATCTGGCGAAAAGGTTGGCGCAGCCATGCTTCTGTCCTTGGCATCAAGAACCTCCTTCATCCAAGCGGAAGATTGCTTGCCGGTACCAATCATCAAAAAACTACCCACTAAATTACGCACCATGTGATGTAAAAAAGCATTGCCTTTGATCTTAAAATATAACCAAGGAGCATTTGAAACGATCTCAATAGACTGCATGGTCTTTATCGGGGTTTTGCTTTGGCACTCTGAAGATCGAAATGAACTGAAGTCCCGCTCACCAATGAGGCATTGAGCTGCATCCCTCATGGAATCGACATCAAACCAACGATCTGCAGGCATTATCAGATATCCAGCACGAGAAGCGGCCATTGGTGAGCGGCAAGGTCCAGCCTGTAATGCGTAAATATAAGTGCGCTCAAATGCTGAAAAACGCGCACTAAATTTATCTGAAACTGGCTTCGCCCAATTAACAACAATTGACCCAGGTAGAAAAGCATTGACCCCTCTCACCCAAGACCAATTCTCCCTTTCTACATTAACGTCAAAATGAACTACCTGGCCTAGAGCATGGACTCCTGCATCCGTTCTTCCCGCCGTGATAACTCTAATCCGTCCGCCTTTGACTGCCTCAGCCCCAATAAATTCCGAGATGGCTTTTTCCAAGACATCTTGAACCGTATTACCACTGACCTGAGACTGCCAGCCGGAAAATGCACTTCCATCGTATTGCAAACCAAGCGCGATTCGCATTACCAGGCTCTAGCCATTGAGATGCGAAAGCTTGGACAATAATCCTTGAGCCTCGATAGTGATACTAGGGTCAATTGAATTGCTAACTTGCAAAATTTCTTCAAGTGACTTTTTAGCGGCAGAGAAATCTTCAATCGTGATGTATGCACGGGCTAAATTGAGTTTTACCTGCAATGTGTCCGCCAGTTGATTGCTTTCCTTATTTGGTGTTTCTACAGGAATATGGGCTGGCTTACTGGATGTCAAGTCCAAATCAATTCCCGCAAACAAAGCTTTTGCACGCTCAGGCATGTTGCTATGGGATGCCAATAAATCCTGTATTGGAGCGATATGAGAGGCCGGTTTGGTGAAATCTGAAATCTCAGATCGACGCGCATTTTTAGCTAAAAACCATAGCAATAGACCAATACAGGCCATCACGACTAAGGCCAAAATAGCAGGGGTAAATACGCCAAAACCAAAGTTGCTTTCAACTGATTTTTTCTCTTGAGACTGCCCTTTTGATTTATCTAATAACTTTTGTAAGTCAGCAATATTTTTTTCTAACTCTGCTACGTGTACTTTAGTCTGTTCAAGCACTTTTTCTTGGGCAACTAATTCCTCCGCATAACGACGCTCTTCGGCATTTCCTGTGGTGCTGGTACCGATCTTTAATCGGTCTTTAGCAGGAATATTTTCCTCTTTTTTTGTCAAACTCAAAGGCCCAGTTAAAGAAGTTTTAGCCTCTCGTTCAGAGCGCCATTGGGCATTTGATTCAGCCACAAACTGATTTGCTTCAACTGGGCTAATCGAGCGAAGTAATGCTTGAGTAGGAATATTTAATTCTGCACCCGCTTCAACCCGATTAATGCTGCCGCTGGCAAATGCATCAGGATTTGCTTTGAACAAAGCCATCATGGTTTGATCTAGTGTGGCGCCGTCCAATTGCGGGGCCATCTGCGCAGCAATTTCAGACATAGTTTGACCTGGTCTAACTAGAATCTTTTGAGCATCACCCATAAGCAAAGTAAAGGCTTTGGTTATGCTACCTGAGGACCATGTTAGATTTACCAATAAATCAATGAAGGGGTCGTCAGCAACTGGAATTGGATTGCTGGTTTCCACTAGGACCGTCAGCTGCTCTTGCTTATTGCGATACACCCTTGATTGAGCATTAAAGTCGAGTACTTTTGATGAGACACCCAAACGATCATATGTGGCCTTTGTAGGCGTAGAGGCCTCAAGGCTTGTGATTGAAGCCTGCTCACCAGCATTCACCAAAATGGGAATTTCCACCCTAAGTGGCTCATTAGGCTTCGAAAGTAACTTAGGTGACCCTAAAGAGATTGCCGTAGCGATACAAGACCAGCTTAGCAAAACTAAGCAGAGGGACTTTATAAAGAAAAGTTGGCTAAATTTCAACATTAATACTCAAGCAATATACGCAGCATGCGACGCAGTGGTTCTGCTGCACCCCACAAGAGTTGATCGCCAACAGTAAAGGCGCCAAGATATTCAGGGCCCATTGCCATCTTATGTAAGCGGCCAATCGGCACCGTTAAAGTACCGCTTACAGCTGCAGGTGATAGGTCGCGCTCCGAAGCTTCGCGATCGTTAGGCACCACTTTGACCCATTGATTGTCGTTGGCTAGAATAGCTTCAATCTCAGCAATAGGAATATCTTTTTTAAGCTTTACAGTTAAGCCTTGGGAATGGCAACGCATCGCGCCAACTCGGACACACAATCCATCGACCGGAATACTGCCAGGAGTGCGGAACGCTGGACGACCTAAGATCTTATTGAACTCAGCGCCACCCTTCCACTCTTCTTTGGTTTGGCCATGCTCAACTGGTACATCAATCCATGGAATCAAGCTACCAGCCAAAGCCGTATTGCGGAAGTTTTTCTTCGGAAAGTCCGTTGAACGCAATGTTGCCGTAACCTTGCGGTCAATATCTAAAATCCAAGAGGATGGATCTGCCAACTCAGTAGCAACACTGTCATGCAATGCACCCATTTGCAACAATAATTCACGCATATTTTGGGCCCCAGCCCCAGATGCCGCCTGGTAAGTCATGGCACTAATCCACTCGACCATATCGGCTTTAACAAGGCCGCCCATCGCCATCATCATTAAACTCACCGTGCAATTACTACCGATCCAGTTTTTACTGCCCGCAGTCAACGCCCTATCAATTACAGATCGATTAACCGGATCTAAAACCAAGATAGCATCATCTTGCATGCGCAAAGCACTAGCTGCATCTATCCAGTGACCTGACCAGCCAGTAGCACGTAATTTTGGATGGATTACATTGGTATAGTCACCGCCCTGACAAGTGAGGATGATGTCGCAACGAGAAAGCTCGTTAATATCGTTGGCGTCTTTTAAGGTAGATTCATTCTTGGCTACTTTTTGACCATTAACCAGAGGCACCTCTTCGCCAGCTTGGCTAGTGCTAAAAAATAGTGGCTCAATCAGGTCGAAATCTTTTTCAGCCAACATTCTTTCAAGGAGAACGCTACCAACCATACCGCGCCAACCGACTAAACCTACTAATGGTGTATTTATATTTGCCATGATCATCAACTATTTAATAAATGAAATTACATTACTGTGTTTTAGGAAAGAGCGGCGACAACTGCATCGCCCATCTCCACAGTCGTAACCTTTTTAGTACCTTCGGTGTAAATGTCAGCTGTGCGCAAACCTTGCGCCAAAACTTTTTTAACGGCCAACTCAATCCGATCAGCTTGTTCGGGCATTCCCAAGGAGTAACGCAACATCATTGCAGCAGACAAAATCGTAGCCAAAGGATTCGAAATGCCTTTACCAGCAATATCAGGTGCCGATCCGTGGCTAGGCTCATACAAGCCTTTATTATTTTTATCCAATGAAGCAGAAGGAAGCATGCCAATAGAACCCGTTAACATTGCAGCCTCATCAGACAGGATATCGCCAAATAGATTTCCGGTAACCACAACATCAAATGCTTTTGGCGCTTTCACCAATTGCATTGCGGCATTATCAACATACATATGTGATAACTCAACATCAGGATATTCTTGTGAAACTCTTATCATGACTTCACGCCAAAGCTGGGAAGTTTCCAATACATTTGCTTTATCCACGCTACACACTTTTTTACTGCGCTTACGAGCGGCCTCAAAAGCAACGCGACCAATACGCTCTACTTCCGGTTCACAGTAATGCATCATGTCATAACCTTCACGAGCACCTTTAAATAATGGAAGTTCTGAGGTGCGAATACCGCGTGGTTGTCCAAAATAGATGTCGCCGTTAAGCTCACGAATAATTAAAATGTCCAAACCGCCGACAATTTCCGGCTTAAGACTCGAGGCGGCAGTCAATTCGTCATAACAAATTGCAGGGCGAAAATTAGCAAACAACTCTAGATGTTTACGTAAACCCAGGATAGCCTGTTCAGGCCTGAGCTCCCGAGGTAGGGAGTCATATTTCCAATCACCAACCGCACCAAATAAAATAGCATCGGACTTTTTAGCAAGCTCCAAGGTTTCAACTGGAAGTGGGTGGCCAGAAATATCATAAGCGGCGCCACCGACAGGGGCTGTCTCTAAAATAAACTTAGGGCCAAGCGCGCTTAATACTTTAACGGCTTCTGCAACGATTTCCGGACCAATACCATCGCCGGGGAGGACTGCTATTTTCATGAAAGGCCTTCAAATCAGTAAAACTATGGCAATTGTGTCGCAAGCCAAGGCATTTTAAGAATGCGCTCAGCTTCATAAGCCTTGATTTTATCTGCATGTTGCAGAGTTAAGCCAATATCGTCAAATCCATTGAGTAAGCAATACTTTCTAAATGGGGCTACATCGAAGTTATAGGCGGTTCCGTCTGGAGAAAGGACTTCTTGGCGATCAAGGTCAATGGTGAGCTGGAAGCCGGGAAAAGCGAAGGTTTCATTAAACAAGTGATCTACCTGCAACTCAGTAAGCACAATAGGCAAGAGACCATTTTTAAAGCAGTTGTTGTAAAAAATATCAGCAAAGCTAGGCGCAATAACTGCCCTAAATCCATACTGACCCAAAGCCCATGGAGCATGCTCACGGGAACTGCCGCATCCAAAATTTTTACGGGCTAACAAAATGCCAGCGTGGTTATAGCGTGGTTGATTCAATATAAAATCTGGGTTAATTGGGCGCTTACTAGAGTCCTGACCTGGCTCCCCATGATCAAGATAACGCCACTCGTCAAATAAATTTTGACCAAAACCAGTTTTTTTAATGGATTTTAAGAACTGTTTAGGAATAATCGCATCGGTATCGACGTTTTCTCGATTAAGCGGAGCGACTAATCCTTTAAATACTGTAAATTTTTCCATAGTTCTGACTTTGCTTCTAATTGATTGATGCTTACTTAACTGGGGTCACTACAACGTCTTTTCCCTTAGTCTGGGATTGGTTGTTATTGGTGGAATTTTGATTACCCATGGAGTTACCCATATTTTGCAAGTCTTTTCCCATGCCTTCCATGGTGCTGCTACAGGCAGAGATCACGATGCCAGCTATGGCAACGATAGTTAATTTTTTAATCATCGTTAACGAAGAAAATTTGAACACGGTATACCTTTACGAAATCTTACGAACATCAACAAAATGACCTTCAATAGCAGCCGCAGCAGCCATTGCGGGGCTGACTAAATGGGTTCTGCCGCCGTTGCCTTGCCGGCCTTCAAAGTTACGATTTGATGTAGAAGCACACCTCTCTCCTGGCTCAAGACGATCAGCATTCATTGCAAGGCACATTGAGCAGCCTGGCTCACGCCATTCAAAGCCTGCGGCTTTGAAGACCCGATCCAAACCTTCGCGCTCAGCTTGAGCCTTAACTAGACCAGAGCCTGGAACTACCATTGCCAGCTTCACATTTGCAGCAACTTTTTTGCCCAGACGATCAACAACTTTAGCCGCCGCACGAATGTCTTCAATTCGGCTATTAGTGCATGATCCAATAAAGACCTTATCTACCAAGATATGAGTCAGCGGAGTATTGGGTACGAGACCCATATATTCAAGTGCACGCTCCATAGCAGAGCGCTTATTCGCATCGCGCTCCTTTTCTGGATCGGGAACTTTATCGCTGATTGCTAAAACCATTTCAGGAGAGGTGCCCCAGGTGACCTGAGGTGCGATTTCTTCGGCACGTAGTTCAACTACTGCATCAAACTGTGCACCAACATCTGAATGTAGGGTGCGCCAGTACTGCAATGCATGGCGCATAGCTTCGCCTGCTGGAGCATATGGTCGACCTTTAAGATATTCAATCGTAGTTTCATCTACAGCAATCAATCCAGCGCGCGCACCAGCTTCAATGGCCATATTGCAAATGGTCATTCGACCTTCCATCGATAATTGACGAATTGTTTCACCTGCAAATTCAATGGTGTAACCAGTGCCACCTGCAGTACCTATTTTACCTATTACTGCCAATACAATATCTTTAGCAGTAGAACCTGGTTGTAGGCGTCCATCAACCTTAACCAACATATTCTTGCTCTTTTTCATGAGCAAAGTTTGAGTTGCTAAGACATGCTCCACCTCGGATGTACCAATACCAAAAGCCAATGCACCAAAGGCGCCATGAGTGCTGGTATGAGAATCACCGCAAACTACAGTCATGCCAGGTAAAGTGGCGCCCTGCTCTGGACCAATGACATGAACAATCCCCTGACGAGCATCACTCATCTTGTATTGAGTAATCCCAAAGGCATCGCAGTTCTGATCCAGGGTATCCACTTGTAACTTGGATATGGGATCGGTAATGCCTTCAGATCGGTCAGTTGTTGGAACATTGTGGTCAGATACAGCCAAATTAGCAGAGATCCTCCACACTGGCCTCCCAGCTAAAGTCAAGCCCTCAAACGCTTGAGGGCTTGTGACCTCATGCAATAACTGACGATCAATATAAATTGTGGCGGTGCCATCTTCTTCAGAATAGACGACATGGTCATCCCACAATTTGTCATAAAGCGTACGTGACATTAAGATCCTTTAAACCGCTTATTTACGAACAGAGATGTTGGGAACCTTGCGCGAAGTTTCTCCAACATATAACTGACGAGGACGACCAATTTTGTATTCAGGATCAGTAATCATCTCTTCCCATTGGGCAATCCAACCTACTGTTCTTGCCAATGCGAATACGCAGGTGAACATTTCTGCGGGAATACCTAAGGCACGCTGAACAATACCAGAATAAAAATCAACGTTTGGATAGAGTTTGCGGCTCACAAAATAATCGTCTTCTAAGGCAATCTTCTCAAGGGTCATTGCCAACTTAAACAATGGGTCATTTTCAAGACCCATTTCTTTTAGGACTTCATAGCATGTTTCACGCATGAGCTTTGCGCGTGGGTCAAAGTTTTTATAAACGCGATGGCCAAAGCCCATTAAGCGAACATTAGAGTTCTTGTCTTTTACTTGGGCAATGAATTCACCAATCCGATCTACTCCACCGTTGGCCTGAATCTCATTGAGCATCTGTAAGCAAGCTTCATTTGCACCGCCGTGAGCTGGACCCCAAAGACAGGCAATACCAGCAGAAATAGCTGCAAATGGGTTGGTGCCTGAAGATCCACACAAACGCACAGTTGAAGTGGAAGCATTTTGCTCATGATCTGCATGCAAGATGAAGATGCGGTCTAAAGCTCGCACCAATACTGGGTTTACTTTGTAATCTTCGCATGGTGTAGCAAACATCATGCGCATGAAGTTTGCGGTGTAAGACAAAGAATTATCAGGGTAGATAAATGGCTGACCAACAGAGTACTTATATGCCATTGCAACTAAGGTAGGCATTTTTGCAATCAAGCGAATCTGTGCAATTTCGCGCGCAACAGGCTGACTGTAATCAATCGCGTCATGATAAAAAGCAGCCATCGCACCAACCAAGCCAGTTAATACCGCCATTGGATGTGCATCGCGTCGAAAACCACGCAAGAAGAATTGCATCTGCTCGTGCACCATGGTGTGGTGCATAACCAACCCTTCAAAATCTGTTTTCTGTTTAGCGTTTGGCAAATCACCATTAATGAGCAGATAACAGACTTCTAAAAAGTCACAGTTGTGAGCCAAATCTTCAATGGGATAACCGCGATAAAGCAACTCACCTAAATCACCATCGATATAGGTAATTTTGCTGTTACAAGATGCAGTAGAGAGGAAGCCAGAGTCATAGGTAAATTTACCCGTCTGACCATACAGTTTGCGAATATCGATTACGTCAGGACCAATCGTGCCCTTATAAATTGGCAACTCAATGTCTGGTGTGCCATCCGAAAACGAGAGTTTTGCCTTGATGTCCGATTCAATCATTTCTAATCCTTAGTCATTCAAATTGATGATTAATACATTATTCGCTTATGTGTCTTCACAACAAATGCACCAAAATACTGAGTTATTTCTCTCTCAGCTTTTGTAAAACAGCTTTAAAAGAATCAGACTGCAACTCCTTTTCGAGCGCTACTACAGAATCTTTACGGCCAATTAATAAATTCATGAGATCAGTGTCTTCCAATGCTAGCAACTGAGCCAAAACCTTGCCTTCTTCGCCACTCAACTGGGCGCCGTAACGATCAAAGAAGCGCTGCAAAATAAGATCATTTTCCAATAAGCCCCTACGAGCATCACTCTTTAGACGGTATAGCTCTGCATTACCTAAGGTCATACCGCCCTTCGTACCATCAACTCCTTGATCTTGCCAATCGCTTTAGTAGGATTCAAATGTTTAGGACATACGTCAACACAATTCATGATGGTGTGGCAGCGGAAAAGACGATATGGGTCTTCCAAATTATCTAAACGTTGTGCAGTTTCTTCATCACGACTATCCGCAATAAAGCGATAGGCCTGGAGTAAGCCAGCTGGACCCACAAACTTATCAGGATTCCACCAAAAAGACGGGCATGAGGTTGAGCAAGATGCGCATAAGATACATTCATACAAGCCATTCAACTCTTCACGCTCTTCTGGACTCTGAAGACGTTCTTTTTCTGGGGGAGGATTGTCATTAACTAAGTAAGGCTTAATCGACAAGTATTGTTTAAAGAACAAGGTCATATCGACGATCAAATCACGCACCACTGGTAAACCAGGTAAAGGACGTAAAGTAATTACCTTCGGCAAGGTCAGCATATTGGTCAAACAGGCCAAACCATTTTTACCGTTGATATTCATTGCATCTGAACCGCAGACTCCTTCACGGCATGAGCGGCGATAGGTAATCGTCTCATCCTGCTTCTTTAAGGAAATCAAGGCGTCCAATAGCATGCGCTCACCAGTCAACTCTAGCTCGTAGCGCTGCATACGTGGAGCTGCATCTACAGCTGGATCGTAACGATAAATTTCGAATACACGGATATCACTCATCTCTTATCTCTCTGTAGTTTAGAAAGTACGTTCTTTTGGAGGAATTGAATCTACTGTCAATGGCTTGAGTTGCACCGGTTTGTAATCCAAGCGGTTGCCCTCGCTATACCAGAGGGTATGCTTCATCCAGTTTTCATCATCACGTAACTGGTGATCATCGTGCGAATGTGCACCGCGACTTTCTTTACGGGCCGCAGCAGAAATCATGGTTGCATTTGCAGTTTCAATCAGGTTCGCCACTTCCAAAGCTTCAATACGGGCAGTATTAAAAATTTCCGATTTGTCTTTAACCCATAAGTGCTTGGCGCGCTCAGTTAACTTTGCCATTTGACGAACGCCTTCGTCCATCAATTCTTGATTACGAAATACACCAGCGTATTTCTGCATAGTTTTGCGTATATCGTTAGCAACATCTTGCGCATACTCGCCTGAGGTAGAGGCATTCAAATGTTCAATACGCGCCAAAGTTTGTTCGCCAGCATTATCAGGTAATGGTTTGAATTCACGATTTTTTAAGTCCATGCCGACGATATGATTACCAGCGGCGCGGCCAAATACCAATAAGTCGAGCAATGAGTTTGTACCAAGACGATTTGCACCGTGTACAGATACGCAAGAGCACTCACCAATTGCATACAGGCCATTAACCAAGTCATTTTTCTTGCCGTTTCCAGGCACGACTACTTGACCATTAATATTGGTTGGAATACCACCCATCTGATAGTGAATCGTTGGCACGACCGGGATGGGTTCTTTGGTGACGTCGACGTTAGCAAAGTTCATGCCAATCTCATAAACAGATGGCAAGCGCTTCATGATGGTCTCAGCCCCGATGTGCGTTAAATCAAGCACAACGTAGTCTCCATTGGGGCCGCAACCGCGACCTTCTTTAATCTCCTGATCCATGCAGCGCGATACAAAATCACGAGGTGCCAAGTCTTTATAGGTAGGGGCATAACGCTCCATAAAGCGCTCGCCATCTTTATTGCGCAAGATGGCTCCCTCACCGCGACAACCTTCAGTCAACAATACCCCGGCACCAGCTACGCCTGTGGGGTGAAATTGCCAGAATTCCATATCTTCCAAAGGAATGCCTGCGCGAGCGGCAAGACCCATGCCATCCCCAGTATTGATAAATGCGTTTGTTGAGGCATCCCAAATGCGGCCAGCACCACCCGTAGCCATCAAGACAACTTTAGCCTCAAGGATATAAACCTGACCCGTCTCCATTTCGAGTGCGGTAACGCCGACTACATCACCAGCGTCATCACGAATTAAATCAAGCGCCAACCACTCAACAAAAAAATTGGTTTTAGCACGTACATTGCGCTGATACAAAGTATGTAACATCGCATGACCAGTTCGGTCAGCTGCGGCGCAAGCGCGCTGTACTGGCTTCTCGCCATAGTTTGCAGTATGCCCACCAAATGGGCGCTGATAAATCGTACCGTCAGGATTGCGATCGAAAGGCATACCAAAATGCTCAAGCTCATAAACTGCTTTAGGCGCTTCACGACACATAAATTCAATGACGTCTTGGTCACCCAACCAATCAGATCCTTTGATAGTGTCATAAAAGTGATAGTGCCAATTATCTTCACTCATATTACCGAGAGAGGCGCCGATACCACCCTGAGCAGCAACAGTGTGTGAACGAGTTGGGAACACTTTGGTTAGGACCGCTACATTTAGGCCGGCTTCCGCTAACTGCAAAGAAGCGCGCATACCCGAGCCACCTGCACCAATAATTACCGCGTCGAAACGGCGGCGTGGCAATGCTTTTTTAATCGAGGTCATCGTATTACACTTTCCACAAAATTTGAACGGCATAGACCGCACACGCTACAAGATACAAAACAGTTAGCACTTGCAGCGTTAATCGAATGCTGACTGGTTTTATGTAATCCATCCAAATATCACGGATACCGATCCAGGCGTGATAAAACAAGCTGAAAAAGGCTAAGAATGTTAGGAGCTTCATAAACTGATTGCTAAATAAAGCAGACCAACCCTCATAGGTTGCGCTACCAGTAATGCAATAGTCCACCAATAAAACCACAGTAAAAACTACCATCACAACAGCTGTTACGCGCTGAATGATCCACTCCTTAAGCCCATAATGAGCGCCAACTACAAGGCGCTTGGGTCCGATTTGATAGATAGGCATGAGATTTCCTTAGTTGATGTGCGCTTAGTACAGGCCGAATAATTTGAGTCCCACAATCGCGGTCAATGTCAGGCCCAAAATGAACACAACAATGGCAGATCGATTTGATTCACTTTTCTCTACCCCTATTTCTAGGTCAAGCAAGAGGTAGCGAATACCAGCACAGAAGTGGTGCAAGAAACACCAGATCAAACCAAGGCATACGATTTTGACTAAAAAATGCCCAGTGATTGCTTGGAATGTTTGATAACTCAACTCAGAAGCAAGGCTTTGATCGAGCAAGTAAAGCAAAAAAGGCAACATCAAGAACAGCACTGCTCCACTAATGCGGTGAAGAATCGAAACCTTACCCGCCCAAGGGAGCCGGTAATGTATTAATTGAGCCAAACCAATGTTTCGGAAAACCGGCTTATCTTTTTTTACAGTGTTCTGTGCGTCGACCATGAGCAATCTCTATATTTTTAGGTGGAGGTTCAGTGTGATTTTGTTGTAGCGCAACATATTCTATTGGAAACCACATCGTCCTTGGGGGTTTTTAGCTTTTGTACAGGGTTTTTACTTACGAAGTTGTATTTATAAACCTAATTTAATTTATTTTCATAATGCTGCTCTGAAGTGTCGTACCTGGCGTGGCGAATTTCTACTGGTTTATTCCCGTAGGTAAAAGCCACTCTTTCCACAGAAAGCAAAGCGGTGCCAACTGGCAAATGAAGATAACCAGCCAGCCGAGTATCTGCGGGTATCGCCTTAATTCTTTCTTCAGCACGAACCATATGAGTGGCGAAATGACTTTCGTAAAACGCGTACATTGGACCAGGCCAGGCTATTAGTGCCTCCAGAGTTAAACCGTGGAATCGGGTTTCTGGCAACCAAATCTCTTCAAATACAATAGATTTACCAGCAAAAGTTTGCACACGATCAATTCGAATAACTAGATCACCTGCCTTTAATTTGAGCACCTTAGCTATATAAGCGTCTGGATTAATAATTTCAAAGGCTAAAAACTCATTTTTGAGATAAAACTTCTCACCTGAATCTGGCAAGAGACGTAAAAAACGATATTGCCAGTCCTCTTCTTGATGGGTGGCAACGAAGGTGCCTTTACCTTGCCTACGAACTAGGAGATTTTCGGCGGCCAACTCATCAATAGCCTTACGAACAGTTCCCTGGCTCACGGCATAACGTACCGCTAGCTCCATTTCACTCGGAATAGCCTCACCTGGAAGCCACTCTGAAGTCTGCAAACTAGTTAAAAGCATTGCCTTGATCTGTTCATACAGAGGGCTAAATGAGGGCACAGGAAAGGCAGTATTGGACAAATTAACTCCAGAATCAAATCTATTGGATAAAATTCAAATCGTTTTATGTCTTATATAAGACATGTTGACAGTTTAGATCGAAAGTCCATACACTTGAATGGATAATAGAGAGAGATTCATTAATTAACTTAAATGGAGTTACAAGTAATGGCAAAAGCCCCAATGCGTGTCGCCGTAACTGGCGCAGCCGGTCAAATCGGTTATTCCCTACTCTTTCGCATCGCTAATGGCGACTTGTTAGGTAAAGATCAGCCTGTGATTCTTCAGTTGCTTGAAATCTCTGATGAAAAAGCTCAAAAAGCATTGGGTGGAGTCATGATGGAACTGGAGGACTGCGCTTTTCCACTGCTTGCTGGAATGACCGCACACTCTGATCCAATGACAGCTTTTAAGGATATTGATATTGCCCTACTAGTTGGCGCACGTCCACGTGGTCCTGGTATGGAGCGCAAAGATTTACTTTCAGCTAATGCGCAAATTTTCACAGCTCAAGGCAAAGCATTAAATGCTGTCGCAAAACGCACCGTTAAAGTATTGGTTGTGGGTAACCCAGCAAATACTAATGCTTACATTGCCATGAAGTCTGCACCAGATATTCCTGCGAAGAATTTCACCGCTATGTTACGTCTAGATCACAACCGCGCACTCTCACAATTGGCGAGTAAGTTAGACAAACCTGTTGCTGAAATTGAGAATTTAATTGTTTGGGGTAACCATAGCCCAACAATGTATCCAGACTATCGTTTTGCAACTATTGGCGGCAAATCTGTAAAAGACGCAATTAATGATGCAGCTTGGAATAAAGATACTTTTATCCCCACAGTTGGTAAGCGTGGCGCTGCTATTATTGATGCACGTGGCCTGTCTTCAGCAGCCTCGGCTGCCAATGCAGCAATCGATCACATTCACGATTGGGTTCTTGGAACTAACGGCAAATGGGTCACAATGGGCATACCATCCAAAGGTGAATATGAGATTCCTGCAGAAGTGATTTATGGCTTCCCAGTTGTTTGCGAAAACGGCGAATATAAGATGGTTGAAGGCTTGGCAATCGATGAGTTCTCACGCGAACGTATGACGCATACACTGAATGAACTGCTTGAAGAGCAGGCAGGCGTTAAACATTTACTCTCTTAAGGGTCATAAGGATATGAAGCCAACGATTATCGCCATTAGCATCGTATTAGCAGCCCTTTGCGGGGTTGCTCATGCGCAGTCAAATGAAGAAGTCTTTACATGGACCTGTAGCGAAAGTAAGCAGTTTAAAACTTCAGGTACTACTGAGAAAGTGCGATTAATTTGGGAAGCCAAGACTTACGATTTAGAACGCCAAACCTCTTTGCCTGGTAGCTTACGCTACAAGAATACGACTACGGGCTATGACCTTGTGGTGCTAGGAAACAAGGCTATGCTTTTTAACATCAAATCTGGCACTCGTCTGGCTGATTTCTGTCAAACCGCAGAGATGAAGACTGGCAAGCTTCCTCATTTGTTTGCAGGTGCTGAGCCATTCACCCAGAATTAGACATTTTTTATTGGTATTAATTTAAAAGCCGAGAATTTCTCGGCTTTTTTTCGTCTAAGGTATTAGTGAAATAAGGGTTGCTGCATTGGTGCGTCATCCGGCATCTCTGCATGCACAACCTCGCCCGATCGATCTGGAAATAATGGGGCTCCACAGTCATCACACAGCTCAGGATCAAACAGCATGGCATGACGAAAGACATCCTCTATCCCAGCTTCCCGTAAGGAGTCACAGATTTTCTTAATTGGACTCTCGTCTTCGGATACATCATTCAGGGCATCGTTTGAAACAGTTTCACGATCATACAAAGGCCAGATGACACCGTACATGACTTCCGATGAGCCTTTGGCGCTAAATGAAATGCGATATTCATCAGCCTGCTCTTCTCCAAATGCACCTACTACACAGGATAAGCCTGCGGGTACGATACCCATGGTGCTTTCAAGGAAGTTGGCTGCAGCACGAATGCTAAGAGGGCGAACCTGCTTATCTGCTAAGCGACAGTTCGTAAAGTAAGCCTCGGGTAGGAGCAGCTCAAATTCACAACCCGGCAATAAAGCCGCAACAGAATCTTGCATTGCATTTTGCCACCCAATTAAACTCATCCCACGCTCTATTCTGATTGGTGGCTCGGCTTGCCAGCGAAATAAAGGCGTACCGGCAGGGGCAGCAACAGCGGCAATAATAAATCTTGGGTCAGCTAGAACTGCAATTGTTTCTGACATATCGCGTAGCTCTAATTTAATTTCACTGCCCGCAATAGCGGCGGCAGCTAAGGATTCAGTTAACACTCGAGTTTGGCAATGGGAATGTGGCATTTGATCAATGCTATAAAGCCAAGGAACAATTGCCAATCGCGAATCTGGTGAAGCAATGGTGCTATGTAGGGCCGTTGCCGTTGATTGAACTGCTGGCGCTGAGAGAGGACCGGAAGGGATTTGATAACGAGTATGAGCAACAATAGGAAGAGCTAGCAAGAGTACATCCCATTGCTGGCCCTCATGATCCATTGGTAACGATTCAGCCAAGGTTTCAGCACTGTCAGCCAAAACTTCGAAAGCATCAGTATTAATTCGAAAAGTTTGATCTAAAGCTGCATCAATGACATTTTGATTTTGGCTCTTCAACAAACGCATGAGGCGAACATTAAGGCGCTCTTCCCAAAAAAGGTCTTCGATCTTGCTACCAGAGGCGGCAAGAGAAATGGCATCAGCCACTAAACGCTCAACATCTGGGGAGGAACGTTGCGAGGATTTAGTTCGGTGAACAGCCATAATTATTTTCTCTCCGCACGACGAAATACCGGTTTCCCGGGCTTGGATTCAGCATCAAAGTATTTGTAACCATCGAGATTAAAGCCTTTCAGCTCTTCTGAATCGCTTATACGATTGTCAACTACATAACGAGCCATTAAGCCGCGGGCCCGTTTTGCATAAAAAGAAATAATTTTGTACTTACCATCCTTGGCATCCTGAAATACTGGTGCAATCACAGGGCAATCCAAGTTAATGGGTTGCAGGACTTTAAAGTACTCCTCAGAAGCCAAATTAAGCAAAATGGGTTGCTTTTGTTCTGCCAAAATACCTTTTAAGGATTGAGTGACTCTATCGCCCCAAAAAGCATATAAATCTTTGCCTCTAATATTTTTAAAGGAAGTGCCCATTTCTAGGCGATAGGCCTGCATTAGATCAAGCGGCCTTAAGACGCCATAAAGTCCAGACAAAATCCGGAGATGGTCCTGAGCAAAATCTAGCGCTTTCGTATTAAGGGTTTTGGCATCAAAACCATCATAGACATCACCGTTAAAGGCATAGATAGCGGGCTTACTGTTGTCTTCGGTAAATTTCTTGGACCAATCGCGGTAACGCCCCACATTCAGGGCCGCCAGTTGATCAGATAAGCCCATCAGGTTTGCTACCTCTTGAGGCGATAACTTCTTAAGCTCAGCTATTAACTTCGCTGATTCTGAGACAAATTGAGGCAAAGTAGTTGACTTCACCATAACCGGGGTTTTGTAGTCAAGGGATTTAGCGGGGGAAAGGACGATCAGCATGGCACAATTTCAATATGTATTCCATCCATTCTAGCGACTACCCACCTTATTTGCCTTAAACCGGACGTATGAACCAAAACCGCCCCTCTACGCCCAGTTTTCCTAGTCGCCTACCTAAGGTAGGGACTACGGTGTTTACTGTCATGTCTGCCTTGGCTACTAAACACCAAGCAATTAATCTAGGCCAGGGGTTCCCAGACTTTCCCTGCGATCGAACATTAATTGATTATGTAAATCAAGCCATGCTCGCTGACCTTAACCAATACCCGCCTATGATTGGCATTCCAGATTTACGCAATGGAGTCGCAAAAAAGATAGCAAAGTTATATGCTCATCATTACGATCCTGAAAGTGAAATTACAATCACCGCAGGTGGTACACAAGGTATTTTGACCGCCATTCTGTCTTGTGTAAGCCCAGGCGATGAAGTAATTATTCTTGAGCCTGCATATGACAGTTACCGACCATCTATTGAGCTCGCAGGTGGAAATACGATTGCAATTTCCCTGGAGGTGCTGCGCGATGAGCAAGGTCTAGTTAACTCATATCAAATTCCATGGGAAGCGCTGGCTAAAGCAATCAATACCAAGACCCGTTTGATCATCATAAATACACCTCATAATCCTACGGGAATGGTGTGGCAAAAAACGGATTTAGATCGACTAGCAGATTTAATAAAAAATAGTAATGCCCTGATTTTGAGTGATGAAGTCTATGAACATATGGTCTATGACGAGCACATTCATCATAGCGTTGCAACCCACCCCCTATTGGCCTCTAGGAGCTTTTTGATCTCAAGCTTTGGTAAAACTTATCACGTCACTGGCTGGAAAGTTGGCTACGTTGCCGCGCCAGCCAGCATGATGAAGGAGTTTCGGAAAGTGCATCAGTTCAATGTGTTTACTGTCAACACGCCAATGCAATATGGCTTAGCAAAATATCTTGAATCGGCACAGCATTACCTAAACTTACCTGCCTTTTATCAAACCAAACGCGACTTATTCCGAGCGGGTCTTGAGCAAACTAAATTCAAGTTATTACCAAGCCCTGGAACTTATTTCCAATGTGCGGATTACTCAGGATTAAGTATTCCAGAAGCTAAATTATCAGAGGCTGAATTTTGCGCCTGGCTCACCACCAAAAAAGGTGTGGCGGCGATTCCTGTATCCGCTTTTTATGAGACTGCAGTCGACTCAAGTGTCATTCGATTTTGTTTTGCAAAACAGGTAAATACATTAAATAACGCGGTAGAACGATTACAAAATCTCTAAGAGAAAAGGATTAATGCAATGGCAACCACTAAAGCAAGCAACGATATTATTGAAGTCTATAGCTGGGCAACGCCCAACGGTCACAAGGTTCACATCATGCTGGAGGAATGCGGCTACAAACTTGGAAAAGATTGGATTGCCCATCCGATTGATATCGGTGCTGGCGATCAGTTTGCACCAGAATTTCTAGAGATTAGCCCAAACAATAAGATTCCCGCTATTCGCGATCCCAATGGGCCGGATGGAAAACCAATTCATTTGTTTGAGTCAGGCGCCATTTTGCTTTATCTAGCAAGCAAAACGGGTAAATTCCTTCCAAAATCTACCCGGGCTAAATACGAAGTCCTGCAGTGGCTCATGTTTCAGATGGGTGGTCTAGGCCCTTTGTTAGGACAAAACCATCACTTTCGCCTTTATGCGCCCGAGAAAATTGAATATGCCATTAATCGCTATACCAATGAGGCGAAACGCTTATATGGTGTCTTAGACCGCCAACTAAAAGACAATCTTTATATTGCAGGAAAAACCTACTCCATCGCTGATATTGCTATTTATCCCTGGACGCGTAATTGGGAAAACCAGGGTGTGAATATAAATGATTACCCCCATTTTAAGCGTTGGTTTGAGATGATTGGCGCAAGACCTGCCGTAAAGCGTGGCGTTGAAGTATTGACAGCCCTTCGAAAGCCACTGAACGACGATAAAGCGCGCGAGCACTTATTTGGCTCGAACCAGTATCAAAAAAGGAAATAATATGAAGATTCAATCTGTTGGAATAATTGGTGCCGGAACCATGGGCAATGGCATTGCTCAGGTTTGTGCGGTTGCAGGGCTTGATGTGGTTATGGTTGATATCAGTGAAGCGGCAGTTGAACGCGGACTTGCCCAAATTAGCAAGAGCTTAGATCGATTAGTTAAGAAAGAGGTATTAAGCGCTGAAGGTAAAGAATCCGCCCTCAAGAGAATCCAATGCAGCACTTCTTATGCCGATTTTAAGGGATTGCAATTGGTTATTGAAGCTGCAACTGAGAACCAATCTGTAAAAGAAAAAATTCTTAAGCAAGTCGATCAGATTGTCAGCAAAGAAACCATTATTGCAACCAACACCTCATCCCTATCAATTACCAAGCTAGCTGCACTTGATTCAACTCCATCTCGCTTTATTGGGATGCACTTTTTTAATCCACCGCCATTAATGGCTTTAGTTGAAGTGATACGCGGATTACAAACAAGTGATGAAACCCATGCTGCCATTATTGAAATGGCTAAAAGTATAGGTAAAGAACCTATTACCGTTAAAAATTCACCAGGATTTGTAGTTAATCGAATTTTATTGCCAATGATTAACGAAGCTTTCTTCGTTCTCCATGAGGGACTGGCAAGCCCCGAAGATATTGATGCCGGCATGAAATTGGGTTGCAATCAACCTATTGGACCACTAGCTTTAGCTGACTTAATTGGTCTGGATACTTGCCTAGCAGTGATGGAGGTCTATTTTGAGAATTTTAGCGACTCTAAATACCGCCCATGCCCACTCTTGCGTGAGATGGTTGCCGCAGGATATTTAGGCCGTAAAACTGATCGTGGTGTATACACCTATGAGCAATAGCCCTTACCACTGCTCTTAAATACATTTATCCTTAAACTATTTATTTAATAAAGTATTTTTGTGAACCCACTTCCACCGCTACTTCGTAAACTAGCTTATGCCGGCTTAATACCTTTTGTAGGCCTGGCCTTGATGGTTCAACTTGCTCCAACACCACTCAATTATCTCAGCGGGGAATCGCTTGCTAGCTATGGGGCAATCATCGCTTCATTTATGGGCGCTATGCACTGGGGTGCTAATTTACATACCTTGGGAAAAGCGCCTCCAAGCGACCGCTGGGAAAATCGCAATGCCTGGATCTGGGGGATTATTCCAGCACTTGTGGCTTGGGTTGCATTGCATATCTACATTCCTGTTGGCTTACTTATCCTAGCCTCCACATTGGTAATTCAACGCAATATTGATCAAAATACTTACCAGTATTACTTCTCAAGCGACGATGCAAGGGCTGCATTTATGGTCTTGCGAAATCACCTGACATATGTATCGGCCACCTGCCTAGTCTGGTCTGCCGTAGTCATCCTTTTCATACAGAACTGAGTTACGAAATTACATGGGTAGTCTTTTTGATAGCGCTCCTCCGCCACCTTTAGCTGAGGCGTTAAGACCTAAGGTCATTGAAGAAATGATTGGACAGGCCCATCTATTGGCGCAAGGGAAGCCTCTCAATTTGGCCTTCACCTCTGGTAAACCGCACTCTATGATTTTGTGGGGACCACCTGGAGTGGGAAAAACTACTCTCGCCCGATTGTCTGCCAAGGCATTTGATCGTGAATTTATTGCTATATCTGCCGTGCTTGCGGGAGTTAAAGAAATTCGTGAGTCAATAGATCTAGCTCAACGAAATATGGCTCAGTACGGCAGGCAAACCATCTTATTCGTAGATGAAATCCATCGCTTTAATAAGAGTCAGCAGGATGCGCTGTTGCCACATGTTGAGTCTGGGCTCTTTACCTTTATTGGAGCTACTACTGAAAACCCCTCTTTTGAAGTCAACTCTGCGCTGCTCTCGCGCGCTCAAGTTTATATCCTGAAATCATTAACTGTAGATGAACTTAGGCAGCTCTTTGATCGCGCACATAAATATGTGATGCCAGAAGTACAGTTTGAATCTGCGGCAATCGACATTCTCATTGCCCATGCCGATGGAGATGCGCGGCGCTTACTAAATTTAATTGAACATGTCCGCAATGCTCTTTCAACTCCTGGATCCCAGATCCAAATAATCGATCAAGATTTTATTAAAAACGCACTGACAATCTCTGCGCGACGATTTGATAAGGGCGGAGATCAGTTTTACGATCAGATATCTGCACTGCATAAATCGGTCAGAGGCTCCAATCCAGATGCGGCACTTTACTGGTTTTGTAGAATGCTTGACGGTGGTGCAGACCCCCGCTACTTAGCCCGTCGTATTATTCGCATGGCCTGGGAAGATATCGGGCTTGCGGATCCAAGAGCGATGCAATTGGCCAATGATGCTGCCCAGACTTTCGAACGCCTAGGCTCCCCCGAAGGCGAGCTTGCTTTAGGCCAAGCCGTAATCTATTTAGCGGTAGCCGCTAAAAGCAATGCCAGTTATAAAGCCTTTAATGCGGCCCGTGAATATGTAGCCAATGATCAATCCATGCCTGTCCCGAACCACCTGCGCAATGCCCCTACCAAACTAATGAAAGAACTTGGTCATGGCAAAGAATATCGCTATGCTCATGATGAGCCTCATGGCTACGCTGCAGGAGAAAACTACTTACCCGAGGGCATGAAAGAGCCTCACTGGTATGAGCCTGTGGATCGCGGATTAGAAATCCAAATTTCCGAAAAGATGTCTTTTTTGCGTAAGTTAGATGGTGAGTTAAAAGATAAATGAGTAAATTAATACAGCAGTACAAGTGCCGAAGGGATTTTGAGCAATACAATCTATAGTTATATTCATACCTCATCAAAAGGAAAATATCATGCGCAAAACTCTCGCCAGTCTTTTTATTATTGCCAGCTGTTTAGTCAGCAGCTTTGCATTAGCAGGCCCCAAAGTTGAATTTAAGACGACTATGGGAAACTTTACTGTTGAGCTTGATGATGTCAAGGCACCCAAAAGTACGGCTAATTTTTTAAACTACGTCAAAAGTGGTTTTTATAATGGCACTATTTTTCATCGCGTGATCGATGGCTTCATGATTCAGGGTGGCGGCTTTACTGCCGATATGAATCAAAAACCAACCGATGCTCCAGTAGTGTCCGAGGCCCAGAATGGATTGAAGAACCAAAATTACACTATTGCGATGGCTCGCACATCTGACCCAGATTCAGCAACGGCTCAATTCTTCATTAACGTTAATAATAATGAAGGGCTAAATTATCCAAATTCAATGGGTAATGGGTATACCGTTTTTGGTAAAGTGATTTCTGGTACCCAAACAATTGATGCCATTCGTAAAATTCCAACTATGATTGCATCAACTCCAAAAACGGGTCGAATGTCTGACGTGCCAAGCAAAACTGTAACTATTGAATCGGCTACTATCTTAAAATAAATCTATTAGATAATCGAGGTCTAGGGCTCTTGCAATGATTTTGCTAGACGATGCACAAAGTACCGCATCGATACCTACAAGTCGACTGTATCAGCATCCCATAGCGCGTTGGTGCATTGAGAGTCAGAAAACTTCTGTTGAAGATGAATTGGCTACTCGTCAATGTCTTAAAGAGATATCTGAAGCACTAGCTAGGGGTGAATATGTGGTCGCCGCCTTTGCCTATGAATTAGGTCGCCAACTCCAGAATCTTCCTTGGCGACCTAGTAATCACCCGCTAATTCAAGCATGGTCGTTTACTTCCTACAAGGCACTATCAAAGAATGAGGTAGATGACTTCGTATCAAAATCCATTGAGAATTTATCGCCTGATTCCAGGTCTGCTGGAGTGCTAAATTTAAAAACTTCTATAGATGAGCATCATTTTTCTAAAGACATTGCTCGGATTCAAGAATACATTCGTAATGGCGATACTTATCAAATTAACCATACTTATCGAGTTACCGGAGAGTTGTATGGCGCTCCTCTAGCTTTATATAAACGTCTTCGCGAACGTCAACCAGGGCGCTTCGGTGCATTTATTGAAGACAATTCATGCTGCATTCTTTCTCAATCGCCCGAATTATTTATTCAACGTACTGGCGATACCTTAAAAACAATGCCCATGAAAGGAACCGCCAGCGCTCTCAGCGATACGCCAAGCCACCTTTCGCGGGATCCTAAAAACCAAGCTGAAAACGTCATGATTGTTGATCTCTTGCGCAATGACCTCAGTAAGCTGTGTTTAACGGGAACCGTAATCGTTCCAGAACTGTTTCAGGTATCTCGACATGGCGATGTTTTACAAATGACCTCTACGGTAGAGGCCAAAGCAAAGCCGAACCTATCTTTCCTCGATGTACTAACCGCCGTCTTTCCTTGTGGGTCGGTAACAGGCGCCCCTAAAAAACGTAGTATGCAAATTATTCAAGATTTAGAGCCATTGGATCGAGGCTACTACTGTGGCGCTTTAGGCTGGTTAGACCCCCAAGGTGAGTTTGCCTTTAGCGTACCAATCCGCACTATAGAAGCAGATCACAATTTGCATTCTCACAGTACCGCTTTTGTATTGGGAATTGGTGCTGGCATCACATCGGACTCTGATTCAAAGCAAGAATGGGAGGAATGCTTAATTAAATCGGCATTTTTAACGGCCCTACCTAGTGCGGTTGGATTATTTGAAACCATCCTAATAAAGAATGGTCAAGCGCAAAATATTTTAAGTCATTTAGATCGCATGAAATTATCTGCAGCTATATTGAGAATACCTTTTGACATCGAGAAAGCTCAAGAACTCATACAGGCAAATATACAAGGAATAGATTTACATTCATCATATCGCCTAAGGTTAGATCTCGATTCCCAGGGAATACTTCATATCAACACCACTCCCTTAGATTCAATATCCAAGAATGTTAAGATTTTTTGGGCCAAAGATTTATTTAGCAATCCAGAAGAATCGGTAATGTTTTCTGGAAATGCACTGCTAAAGCATAAAACCACTTGCCGTCACACCTACGACCATGCATGGCAAGTTGCGGCCAGCAAAGGTGGGTTTGATGCGATTTTCATTAATGAGAAAGGCTTTGTAACTGAAGGTGGAAGATCCAGCATTTTTATCAAAAAAACAGGTAGCATTCAATGGCTCACTCCGCCCATTAATGCAGGAGTCCTTCCTGGCATCATGCGCGCAGAAGTATTAAATGATCCACAGTGGAATGCTCGAGAGTCAAACCTGACCGTTGAAGATGTATTGGTAGCAGATGAGATTATGCTTACGAATTCCCTTCGGGGTTTTATGACAGCCCACTTTTAGAAAGTCATTATGAAGTTTTGCCCTCACTGCGCTTCACCATTGACGATCAAAATACCTGAGAACGACTCTCGCGAGCGTTTCGTCTGTCCTGCCTGTAGCACCATCCATTATCAAAACCCACGCAATGTAGTTGGTAGCATTCCCATCTATGGTGAACAAGTACTACTATGTCGACGCGCCATCGAGCCTCGACATGGCTTTTGGACGTTACCTGCAGGATTTATGGAGCTCGGGGAGAGCACGAGCGCTGGTGCAGCTAGAGAAACTTATGAAGAAGCGGGCGCTATCGTAGAGATGGGGCAGCTCTATTCTTTATTAAACGTACCTCATGCCGAACAAGTCCATCTCTTTTATCTTGCAACGATGAAATCCCCAGAATTTATGGCTGGAGAGGAAAGTCTTGAAGTTGAGCTTTTTGATGAAAAGGATATCCCATGGAGTGAGCTAGCCTTTCCAACTGTTAAGCAAACTCTTGAGTGGTATTTTTCTGATCGCGCTACCGGAGTCTTTGAGGGTCGCACAGAAGTCAACGTGCACACACGTGATATTTTGCCAGCCGAGAGAATTTAGCCTCAATGAGTGAGCAATGAGCAATATCAGACTTTTAGGGAGAAATGACTCCTTCCCTAACCCGCTGTATGAGGCAGATCCAGACCCTAGTGTTCCCGGCTTAATTGCTATGAGTGATCGGATCTACTCCGGTCAACTATTGGCTGCTTATCAGCTTGGTATTTTTCCCTGGTATTCGGGCAATCAACCTGTCTTGTGGTGGTCTCCTAATCCCAGAATGGTTTTAAAACCTGCGCAATTTACATGTCACGAATCATTAAAAAAAACTATCCGACAATTTATTGAAGAAACCAATAAAGAGATTGTGGTCGACGGTGATTTTGGAGCGGTAGTTCGCTCATGCGCAACCAGCGCCCGTAAAGATCAGGACGGCACCTGGATTACCCATGAAATCTTAGACTCTTACACTGCCCTCCATAAGCAAGGTCATGCGCATAGCATCGCAATACATGATGGGCCACTACTAGTTGGTGGATTGTATTGTGTAGCCATTGGCGGCATGATATTTGGTGAATCTATGTTTACCCGTCAAAAAGATGCTTCTAAGATAGCGCTTGCTGCGTTATGTGCCTGGTGCCAACAAAACGGCGTAGAGATGATTGATTGCCAACAGGAAACTAATCACCTTAGTACTTTAGGCGCCAAACCCATCTCACGAGAGATATTTCTAGAGACTTTGCAAGCCTGCATAAAGCAATCTAATATAGAGATTCCCTGGGCCTTCAACAAAGAAATTCTGAACCACTGGCTATGACGCAGCTAAAAGAGCTTCCGCTTACGACTTTGCAGTTTTATGCAACAGCGCCTTATGCTTGTGGTTATCTGCCAGGAAAAGTGGCTCGCTCTCAAGTTGCCACACCATCACACTTAATAAATGCCGATCTTTATGGGGAATTAGTTAATGCTGGATTTCGTCGTAGTGGTTTATATACTTACCGCCCCTACTGCGATGAATGTAGAGCGTGTACCGCCACGAGAATATTAGCTAAGCAGTTCATACCGACCCGTAGTCAGCGCCGCGCGGTGAAAAAACATCATCAATTACAAGTACGCATACTCAATTTAGATTATCAAGAAGATCACTATCAACTTTACAAAAGTTATCAGAATGCACGTCATGCGGACGGTGAAATGGGTCATGATGAACAAGATCAATACATGCAGTTTTTGCTACAAAGTCGCGTAAACTCGCGCATAGTAGAGTTTAGGGATGGCCCTAAAGATTCAAATCCAGGACAACTTCGCATGGTGAGCATGATCGATATTCTTGAGCAAGGAATCTCATCGGTTTATACCTTTTTTGATACAACCGATACATCTAATAGCTTCGGAAGTTATAGCATTTTGTGGCAAATTGATCGAGCCTTGGAGTTAAAGCTACCCTATCTTTATTTAGGCTATTACATTAAAAATAGCGAAAAAATGTCTTATAAAGCTCGGTTTCAACCTATGGAAGGTTTAATTGATGACCACTGGCAACCTATCCTTGCGCCATAATATCTACCCATGATCGATAGTTATGCATTTCTGCGCCCCCTGCTTTTTAATCTTGATCCTGAAAAAGCTCATAATCTCACTCTGAGCAATTTAGATCGTGCTGCGCGATGGGGTTTATTGCCCCATCTAGTAAGACGCCCAGCTCCTGACCCCCGCACCCTCTGTGGCATAAGCTTTCCCAATCCCGTTGGATTGGCCGCTGGCCTAGATAAGGATGGCAAACACATTGATGCTTTGGCAGGACTGGGATTCGGCTTTTTAGAAATCGGTACCGTTACACCAAAACCCCAGGATGGCAATCCTAAACCTCGCATGTTTCGCCTGCCAAAAGCCGAGGGCATTATTAATCGCATGGGATTTAACAATGATGGTGTAGATGCGTGCGTTGCTCGAGTGCGCCGCTCTCAATTTTGGCAGAATGGTGGCGTGCTGGGACTGAATATTGGAAAAAATGCGAGCACTCCAATTGAGCATGCTGCAAGTGATTATGTTTTAGCAATGAATGCGGTATACGAGATAGCTAGCTACATAACCGTTAACATCTCGTCCCCTAATACTCAAAATCTAAGAGCCCTTCAAGGTGAAGAAATGTTACGTTCACTACTAGGCACATTAGATCTTGCCCGACAACGTTTGAGTGATCGTTTTGGCGCTCATAAACCCCTATTCCTCAAAATAGCTCCAGATCTGGACACCAATGACCTTAATCTCATCGCAGATCTTTCGCTTGAATTTGGGATTGATGCCATCATTGCAACTAACACTACAATTTCTCGAGAGGCTATTGTTGGCATGGAGTTTTCTCACGAGGCTGGCGGATTATCTGGAGCCCCCGTAAGAAGTGCATCTACTAATGTAATAAAGATTCTTAAAAAAAGACTGCAAAATAACTTACCTATTATCGGGGTTGGTGGCATCCTCTCTGGAGCAGATGCACAAGAAAAGATGGCAGCTGGCGCGAGTTTAATTCAGCTTTATAGTGGGTTAATCTTTAAAGGCCCAGCACTGATTCAAGAGTGCGCTAACGCTTTGCGTCAGTGAAAATTATGGGCCTTATATTTACTAATTAATAAAAAGAAAAAACTCGCCAAAGCGAGTTTTTTTTAAAGGTTGAATGCATTTAATTGATTTGAATATACGACTGAGGTAGGTTTAAGTCGTAATACTTAACTCCTCTAGCATTAACATCTATTTTCTTTAAATCAAAGGCTTGAACATTAGTATTGTCAAACATTTTTACGTAATACATTAAGTTCTTGTTATCAGCAACAACTGTCCACTCTGTAATCTCCACTCCACCAACACCCCCACCGTAGGAATTAGTCGCAGGCAAACTAATAGCACCAGGAGGAATATCAAAGCTTCCTAAAATATGCCAAGCTGTATTGGTCTGTTGAGCGGTTGTGTAATTTGTAGGGGCAGATTTGCTTAGAAATAATGCACGGATAAAGCGACTTGGGCTCAGGTAATCACCAGGCAAACCATGCAAACCACTTCCTGAGCTTGGAGGGGCATAAGAGGTACCGTTAATCACCAAGGGATCGCGCTCAACATTAGTCAAATTTGCATAATTTCCAATATTGTTGAGCTGGTCCCTAAATGCGGGATCATTTGTCATAACAGTGGTTGGGTTATCGGTAATCACCAACTCACCCTTAAGATACTCGATCACGATGCTCTTACCAGCGGCATCATGCAGAGTCATGCGTACTGGTGCCGATTGATTATGGAATGCAGGGATAACGGAACGATTAACTAAAATCTTTTGAAAGCCTGCCTTGACTTCGTCCACGGTAATAAAGTTACTCAAGGCATATGTCAGCATCTGAACTGAAGCAATGCTATTAGCAGAATCCGCTGGTGCAACAGCCTGAAAAACGGCAGTATTAGGTGCGTTGAGCAAACCACCAACCAAGCCTTTTTCATTCATTCCGTCCAGCAATACAGGTAAACCTAATCCGTTCAAGCCAGCCACTGCATACTTAGTCGTCCAATTCAAACCTGTTCCTGGCTTACTATCAACCCCGACCCCAAGCATAGGGGTAGCCCTGGGGATGACGGTTAATTGTGACTTTAGCGGCAGGCCAAACTCCATGGTGCGACCATAAACAAAGCCGCCATCACTTCCTTTTAGCAGAAAGCTGGTACAAGCATTGCCAATAATTGGGGCAAATGTCACTGATACGATAAGAGATGCCGCCAATATTCTTTTAATTATTTTTTGACTCATAATTTCTCCATATAAAGATTGAATTTACTTAAGAATGACCAGAGTTACAGTAGCCCGCGCACCCCATCCTGAAGGACCTCCAGGTGTATTGCTGACGTAATATATCGGGCCTGCACCAAACGAAATCGGTACACCATCAAATACCTCCACCTTAGATAGACCCGCGTACAGTGGATTAGTCGTGCGGTGTGTATCGTAGTTATATTGCGCTTCCATATTGGCCGTAAAAGTCCAAGCTGCTTTCGTAGTGAAGGCAATAAAAGGCTCTCCAAAAAGATTGTTTTGCGTTCCATAAGTTGGATTGCCACCTATATTCCAAGATTGGTACCCCAATACCCCGTAGGTCCAGGGGCCTGAGCGATTAAGAACTACCGCAGTAACACCAGCACCTGTTTGCTGAGAGCCAAAGTAGCCACTATTACCAGAAGGGGACTGCGCATAAGGTCCTATACCCCAAATCCATGAGGAGTTAGTGTTGGGGGCATAAAAGGATTCGATCGTGACACTGGATATGCCATACCCAGAGTAGCTATTTCCTGTTGCACCAGAAATACTCACCTCTCTAACGCCGGCTACGATCGGACGAAGGATAAAGACATCGCCACCGCCCAGGTTAAAAGGGGCAACCGGCTGAAATAATACCGATTGCTCTGACCCACCCTGCGTTTTACCCAGACCACGGCTGAACTCATATTGCAATGGTACGGAGATCATATTGGCGATAGGATTGGCTAATTTTTTAGCAATCTCTTGTGAATCAACTGCTGATCGTGAAGGCGCCAAAGCGATTGACGGCAACGCAGTTGGAGTCTGAGCATCAACCGTAACTTGATCAGCAAGGACTCCACCAGCTAAAGAGGCGGCTACCAAAGAAAAGAGTAAAAACTTGAACATTGCTTTCACAAAACCATCCTTGGACTAAAGTTAAAAACTAAAACTTGCAGCGAGTTGAGGGCCCTTCATAGTGGTTTTCTGGAGCAGCCCACCCCCGCTCATGTCGTAATACAAGGCGCGGTAGGAAAGAGAAACATCCACCCACTTCTCAATTGTTTTGCCCACGCCAAACATACCTTGCCAAGTCATATTGGTTGTGCCACCCCCACCACCAATATCGGCATAAAAAGGGACATACCAAGTCGAATCAGCTATGCGATAGCGCCCCTTAAGGCCCACAATCGGATCAACTGTAGAGGTCGATTTAGCATCACTTATGTGCGAAGAAGTGCCTTCTAGAGCAAGACCAACAGTAGCGGTTATTCCAATACTGCGCACTCCCAATAAACCATCAACATAGGCATCTTTATTATTCAGCACTGTATAGGTTGCAGCCCCAGTAAGAATGGTTTGCTGCAATGTAGTGCTACTTCCGAGTTGGGCTCCCAGTTTAGGCACCGTAATATTGGAGGTGGCTGAAGATTGCAAAGTAGCTGAAATGACATCCCCCATGACGCCCCAGCTTCCGTAATGAGCCTCGGCAGCAATCATACCTCCCGACTTAAGATCACCCAGCACACTACTTGATGAAAGGGTCGAGGTATTGAAGTAGCGATCATTAAAATTAAGTGTCGAGGTAATTCCAGAAGACCATAAATAAGGGGTGACTAAAAATTTCCACTCATCTGAAACCTTTGGGATCGGAGTTAACCCTTCATCCGCATATGCTAGACCAGTCAAACTTAAAAACACGAGGCAATATAAAGCTTTAATGACTTGAGACATTGAGGGGTCCTAAAAGACGTAAATGGAATGAATGAAAATTTAAAAAAATATTTTAACTTTGATTTATTTATTAAAAATAGAAATTAACTCTAAATTCTCTGTAGACCGTGCATTTACACCCCTTACAAGGGAATGCCCCCATATATCAACTAAAACGATCCCGTGCCTTATCTATTTTTATGAAAACGCGTTTCATAATATGCAATTTTTCATTAAATCGCTACAATGTCAAAGATGAATATAAGCAAACCACTAAAGGCACTCAAAACACCTGGTGAAGCTGGTAAAACGGCTATTCAAGTGATTGAGCGCATGATGAATTTGCTTGATGCTTTGGCTATACACGAAGAATCTAGTAGCCTTAAAGATTTGGCTGCGCAAACCGCGCTTCACCCTTCAACTGCTCACAGAATTTTGAATGACTTAGTAGCATGTCGTTTGGTAGAACGTGGCGATGGCGGCACGTACCGCTTAGGATTAAAGCTATTGGAGTTGGGTAACTTAGTAAAAGCACGTCTCTCAGTAAGGGAAGCCGCCCAAGCTCCCATGCGAGCGCTTCATAAACTTACTGGTGAAACCATTAATCTATCAGTAAGGCAGGGTGATGAAATCGTTTATGTTGATCGCGCCTATAGTGAACGATCTGGAATGCAGGTGGTTCGCGCAATTGGTGGGCGCGCTCCATTGCACCTCACCTCTGTTGGAAAGTTATTTTTAGCGAGTGATGATCCAAGTCAAGTACGTGCCTACGTAACCAGAACTGGTTTATCAGGCCATACTAGAAACAGCATTACAGATTTAAGCAAGCTCGATATTGAACTTAACCAAGTGCGCCAATTGGGTAGCGCCAAGGATAATGAAGAGCTTGAACTAGGCGTGAGTTGTGTTGCCGCCTCCATTTTGGATGACACCGGCAAACTGGTTGCAGGCCTATCATTAAGCGCCCCCACGGACCGTATTCAGTCCGATTGGTTGCGCTCTCTTCAAGAGACGGCCCTGCAAATCTCTAAAGGCATGGGATACAAACCTAAAGCCTTTGACCAAAACACATAATCTTTTAAGAATTTCGCAGTCTTACATCAATCGGCGGATAGGCTGTGGATCTCCGGCATGCTCATACCAATCGCGAACTCGCACCGCATCTGCAAACCGAGATTGCGTTCCAACGGAGTCCAAGAAAACCAAAAGCAAGGGAGTGTTGTTTACTCTAGCCTGCATAACCAAACATTTGCCAGCAGCGTTAATAAAGCCTGTCTTTTGCAACCCAATATCCATGTCACCTGAACGAACCAAACGATTAGTGTTTAAGAATTTTTGTGGTCGCTGATTAATCACCATTGTCAGTGTAGGCCATGTGGAAAATTCTCGAATCATCTTATATTGATAAGCAGCGCTCAGCATACGGGTCAAATCCTCGGCCGATGCAACGTTTTCACTCAAGAGCCCTGTAGGATCAGCAAAATGGGAATGGTTCATGCCAATCTCTTTAGCTTTGCGATTCATGGCGTCTACAAAGGCTGGAATGCCTCCAGGATAATTTCTACCTAAGGTATAGGCCGCCCGATTTTCAGACGACATCAAGGCAAGTAAAAGCGCTTCTTCACGAGTTAGAACGGTACCACCAGATAAACGGGAGGTGTGATAGATGTGCACATCTTCTGCATTAATCTCCACAGTTTGGTCTAAAGGGAGTTTTGAATCCAAGATCACCATTGCAGTCATTAATTTAGTAATTGATGCAATGGGTAGGCTGATTGCTGGATTCTTTTCAAAATAGACTTCTTTAGTATCCTGATTAACAACCATCGCAACACTAGATTTAAGGCTGAGAACATCGCGTTGCCCACGCAAACCTAAGGCGGTTGCCAATGAAGGAGGTGCGGCTATCGCCACTTCCGCAGAGCGCGTCACTGTAGTACGTACAGTTCGAGGTTTTTTTGAGGACCGACTGATTTTTACTGAGGTTTTTACAATCACTGGTGCCGGCACGCTTATAACCGTTGTCGATTTTGCTGAAATATTCGACTTGGTCTTGGCGTTTTTACTTTGTTTCTCAGTTGAAGAGGCATTTGCGAGCGTGTTGATGGGGGCGCTCGCTAGCAACAGACAAGACAGCACCAACACCCAAAATTGATTCAAATGCATCCTAAAATACCTTTCAAAACTTTCAACATACCGCATGATAAATAACTTTCATAACCTAGGCAGCTTTATTAAGACCTAAGCTACAAAATATCCGTGCTTTTGGTACACATTATTCTGCAATAGTGGCTACTGAATTCGACTGCCGAGCGTTAACCAGCAATACTCCCGTCATTGTTAAGACTAATCCACCGACCATCATGAGGGTAAATGGTTCATCAAATAATAGCCAAGCCATAGCGGCTGTAGTTGGTGGCGTTAAATAAAGCAAACTGGTAACTTTAGTGGCCGCCCCCTTACGAATCATCATAAACAGGAGGCTAATAGAGCCAATTGAGAGTGGAAAGATGGCCCACAATAAAGCACCAATAACCGGTGCGTTCCATACCATCACTCCAGACTCAAAGAAATACATACAAATAAAACAAAGAATAGCTGACACACCGAACTGAATTGATGAACCTGCTCGGAGATCAAAAACTGGGCAGTATTTTTTTTGATAGAGAGTTCCAAAGGTTATGGATAGCAAGGCAGCAAATGCTAAGGCATAGCTCAATAACGGGATATGGGTAAAGCCAATTTTTTCCGCTACGACAAGAGCCACACCAGCAAATCCAAACCCCAAACCGATCCACTGCCTTGGACTTACCTTTTCTGAGATCCATGCAGCAAACCATGCCGTCAAGATTGGCTGAAGGCCAACGATGATTGCGACCAAGCCGGCAGTCATACCAAGACGGACTGCAAACCAAACACCCAAAAGATATCCAAATTGCAAGAGTAAGCCTGCTATCGCAATATGCTTGATTTGAGGCCAACTAGGCCAACTTATACGCCAAACCGTACTCAAGGCAGCCATCACCATTAAAACGCCTGCAAAACGCCAAAATAAGAAGGTTGCAGGCTCTACATATGGCATTGCTAGTCGGGCAATGACAAAGCCTGTACTCCAAATCAACACAAAAAATGGAGCAATCCAGCTATCTAACTTTAAATTCATAAGTAACTATTTGAAATTATTGAAATTTTTCTATTAACATCAGATTTTATGCCTTTTATTTATTAGCCATTACTCGGTCTGTATTCACTGGTTATATAGTGCACTGCAACATTTAATGAACAGTAATGGAAAACGCAAATTGAAAATTATTCTAAATAGCCTCATAGTTGAATGCTTATAAATGAAATGACGCTAAAAGGATTAAAAATGAACTTAACACCAGAACAGATTGCTGCTGCACACAAAGCTAATTTAGAAACTTTGAGCGGACTCACAAATCAAGCCCTTCATAGTATTGAGAAATTGGTTGAGCTCAATATGCATATTGCCAAACAAAGTTTGAGTGACAGCATGAGCAGCGCAAAGAAAGCGTTAGAAATAAAAGACATTCAGCAGCTTCTTGCTCATCAGGCTGAAGCAGTGCAGCCCATGGCTGAGAAAATTATGGCTTATAGCCGCCATTTATATGAACTGGCCCATGAAACACAAGCTAGTTTTACTGAATCTGCTGAAAAAGAATTTCAAGCGGGTCAAAAGAAAATGAATTCATTAGTTGAAGACTGGACAAAAAATGCGCCCCCTGGTTCTGATGCTGCGGTTCATGCAATGAAGCAGGCAATTGCTTCAGCAACCAATGTCTATGAAACAAGCCAAAAAGCAGTGAAGCACGCTGTACAAGTGGCACAAACGAATATTAATAATGCTGCTGAAACCACTATAAAAAGTGTGGGCGCAGCTAGTAAGGCAGTTAAGAAAAAGTAAAACTTATTCTACTCACCCTTAAATAACTAATGCCCCAATAAATTGGGGCATTAGTTATTGGACGCACTTGATAGGTGAATAGCTAAGTTAATGCACTTTCTTTTTAACTGGGGGCAAATCTGTACAGTGCCCATGTACCGCTTCAGCCGCTAAACCAACGGACTCTCCCAAAGTTGGATGTGGGTGTATTGTTTTACCAATATCCACCGCATCAGCACCCATTTCAATAGCAAGACAGACTTCACCAATAAGATCTCCAGCATGCGTACCAACAATACCACCACCGATAATGCGCTTGGATGTTGCATCAAAAATTAGCTTTGTAAAACCTTCATCCCGGCCATTGGCAATGGCTCGCCCACTTGCGGCCCATGGGAATAATCCTTTTTCATATGAAATGCCCTGTTCCTTGCACTGCTCTTCAGTTAGGCCAGCCCAAGCCACCTCAGGATCGGTATAGGCCACCGAAGGAATTTGCTTCGCATCGAAGTAGGCCTTTTGCCCTGCCGCCACCTCTGCAGCAACATGCCCCTCATGAACTGCTTTATGAGCCAGCATTGGTTGACCAACAATATCGCCAATTGCAAAGACATTCGGGACATTGGTCCGCATTTGCTTGTCGACTGGAATAAATCCACGCTCATCTACCTGAACGCCTGCAGCCGCAGCATTAATCTTTTTACCATTAGGTGTGCGCCCTACCGCTACCAAAACTAAATCATAAGTTTGCGCTTGCGTAGGTGCATTCTCACCCTCAAAGCTCACCATAATTCCATCGGCTTTGACTTCAGCCTTGGCGGCACGAGTTTTAAGCATGATCTTTTCAAAACGTCCAGCATTAAACTTTTCCCAGACCTTTTCTAAATCACGATCAGCGCCAGCCATTAACCCGTCCATCATTTCGGCGATGTCAATACGACTACCCAGAGTGCTATAGACGGTTGCCATTTCCAAGCCAATAATGCCGCCACCAATCACCAACATGCGCTTAGGAATGCTCTTTAATAACAGCGCACCTGTGCTATCGACAATACGAGGATCTTCGGGCAAGAAAGGCAATTTCACTGGCTGACTACCGGCAGCAATAATTGCTTTCTGAAAACGAATCACTTCTTTTTGGCCAGTAAGATCCTGTCCATCGCCACTCGTCAAATTTACTTCGACGTGATTTGCATCTAAGAAGTGACCTAAACCGCGGACTACATTAACCTTGCGTGCCTTAGCCATGCCTGCTAAACCACCTGTTAGTTTAGCAATCACTGAATCTTTATAACCACGCAATTGATCAATTTCTATTTTAGGAGCGCCGTAAGTTATGCCATGCTTAGACATGGTTTTAACTTCGTCCATTACAGAAGTAGTGTGTAACAAAGCTTTAGATGGAATGCATCCTACATTGAGGCAGACGCCGCCTAAGGTGGAGTATCGCTCTACTAAAATCGTACTCATACCCAAGTCGGCACTTCGAAATGCTGCACTATATCCGCCAGGACCTGCACCCAAAACAAGTAGCTCGCACTCGTGATCAACCTTGCCGCTATATTGACCTGCAATCGGGGCAGATAAAGACGCTACTGGAGTTTGTGCGACAGGGCTCGCTTTGACTTCGGGGGCTGAGTTCAAAGCGACTTCGATTTCCGCAATAACACTGCCTTTGCTAACTTTATCGCCCGACTTGACTGAAATACTAGTCACGGTACCAGCAGCATCCGAGGGCACCTCCATAGTCGCCTTATCAGACTCCAGCACCAATAAAGCCTGCTCCTTATCTATCAGGTCGCCCACTTTGATTAACACTTCTATCACTGGAATATCGGAATAATCACCAATATCAGGAACAAGGATTGTTTGCTTAGCCATATGGACCCTTACAGTGCTGCACGACGGAAGTCGTTCAGCAACTGGGAAATATAAACAGTAAAACGGGTTGCTAATGCCCCATCAATTACGCGGTGATCAGCCGATAGGGATAGCGGACAAATAAGGCGCGGAACAAATTGCTTACCATCCCAAACGGGTTTCATGACTGCTTTACTAACCCCCAAAATAGCCACTTCAGGAGCATTCACAATGGGTGAAAAATACGTTCCTCCAATGCCACCTAAAGAAGAAATTGTAAAACTAGCGCCTTGCATTTGATCTGGCTTTAATTTTCCGTCACGAGCAAGTGCTGCCAGTTCAGAAGTTTCGCGTGCCAACTCGAAAATACCTTTCTTATCAGCATTGCGAATAACTGGCACCACCAAACCATTGGGTGTATCAGCTGCAAAGGCGATATTAAAATATTTCTTAAGAACTAAATCATCGCCGTCTAACGAGCTGTTGAACTCAGGGTATTTTTTCAGAGCTGCAACTGCGGCCTTCATCAAGAAAGCAAGCATTGTAATTTTAATGCCCTGCTTTTCATTCTCTTTATTCGTGAGCACTCGAAAGGCTTCTAAATCTGTAATATCAGCGTCTTCGTGGTAAGTCACCGCGGGAATCATGACCCAGTTACGACCTAAGTTTGCTGCAGTAAGCTTCTTAATCCGATTTAAAGGCTGACGCTCCACTTCACCAAACTTAGTAAAGTCCACTATGGGCCATGGAATTAAATTCAATCCACCCAAACTACCACCACCGACAGGGGACGAGACGGCGCCCACACCACTACTCATGGCCAACTTAACAAAAGCCTGAACATCCTCTTGAGTAATGCGACCTTTAGGTCCAGAACCTTTAACCTGAGAGATAGTGACGCCTAATTCACGGGCAAATTTACGTACCGATGGGCTGGCGTGGCTTAAGCCGACATCCGTTAGGGCTGGCTGAGTATTTATAGGGGGCGGCACTGGCGCCCTAGGAATGGGGGGTTCTACTACAGGGGGAGCCTTGGATGCAACAGCTACAGGAGTGGGGGTAGAAGATGCAGCAGGACTGCCACCTTCCAGAATCACTACAACCGAACCTTCAGAGAGTGAGTCCCCAACTTTAACTTTGACTTCTTTAACAATGCCTGAGTGTGAAGATGGCACGTCCATGGTGGCTTTATCAGACTCAAGAACAACAATAGATTGCTCTTTTTCAACGACATCACCAACCTTCACTAAGACCTCAATGACGGGCACATCTTTGTAGTCCCCAATATCGGGGACTTTAATTTCAATGGGCTCACTGTTAGTTGTTACTGCGGTCGGCGCAGAGCTAACTACTGGAATGGCAAGAGGAGCTGTCAACGCACCCGCACCCACCTCCTCCAACATAATGACAACCGAACCTTCAGAGAGTGAGTCCCCAACTTTAACTTTGACTTCTTTAACAATGCCTGAGTGTGAAGATGGCACGTCCATGGTGGCTTTATCAGACTCAAGAACAACAATAGATTGCTCTTTTTCAACGACATCACCAACCTTCACTAAGACCTCAATGACGGGCACATCTTTGTAATCCCCAATATCGGGGACTTTAATTTCAATTATTTGGCTCATAGTGTCAGTCTTTTATCAAACCGTCATTGGGTTTGGTTTAGTTATATCAATGCCATACTTCTGAATCGCTTCTGCTAATTTTTTACGATCAAGCTGTCCGGCGTCTACCAAAGATGTTAGGGCGGTCAATACCACCCAACGACGGTCAACCTCAAAAAAGTCGCGTAATTTTTCACGGGTATCAGAACGACCAAAACCATCGGTACCCAATACTTCATAACGACGACCTAAATGCTGAATCGCTGGGCGTACTTGCTCAGCAAAAAGACGCACATAGTCAGTAGCTGCAATCACTGGCCCAACAGTATCTTTCAAGCATTTTTCAACGTGAGACAAAATAGGCTCTGCTGTTGGATTCAAAAGGTTCTTACGATGAACCGCAGCCCAATCACGACCCAATTCAGTAAAACTTGGGCAACCCCATAAATCTGATGAAACACCCCAATCTTTATGAAGCATCTGCGCCGCCTCAATGACTTCGCGGAAGATAGTGCCAGAACCTAAAAGCTGTACACGTAACTTAGCGCTGGTCTCGCCAACAGAAGTGAGCTTATACATGCCATTAATAATGTCTTGCTCTGAGCCCTTCGGCATTGCAGGATGTGCATAGTTTTCATTCATTAAAGTGATGTAGTAATAGACATCTTCTTGCTCGGTTAGCATCCGGCGCATACCATCTTGAATTACTACAGCTACCTCAAAGGAAAATGAAGGGTCATAACTAATGCAATTCGGCACAGCCGAACTCCATACCTGACTGTGACCATCTTCATGCTGGAGGCCTTCGCCATTCAGGGTTGTTCTTCCAGCAGTACCACCCAATAGGAACCCACGGCTTCGCATATCGCCAGCAGCCCAAGCTAAGTCCCCAATGCGCTGGAATCCAAACATAGAATAAAAGATGTAGAAAGGTAGCATTGGAACGCCATGAGTAGAGTAGGCAGTCGCTGCCGCAATCCAATCACACATCCCGCCAGCCTCATTAATGCCTTCTTGCAGAATTTGGCCGCTCTTATCCTCTTTGTAAAACATCAGTTGATCATGATCTTCGGGGGTATAGAGTTGGCCTAATTGACTCCAGATACCCAGCTGACGGAACATGCCTTCCATACCAAAGGTACGGGACTCATCAGGAACGATCGGTACCACGCGTTTGCCCAGAATCTTGTCGCGCAAAATTGTATTGAGCATGCGCACAAATGCCATTGTTGTGGAAATCTCACGGCCTTCAGTAGTTGCCTCCAATAAGGGCGCAAATGCTTCCAATGCTGGTACTGGCAAACTTTCAGCTTTCATACGACGTTGTGGCAAGTAGCCACCCAATTCTTGTCGACGCGCCTTCATGTATTCAAGCTCAGGGCTACCTTCAGCAAACTTGACCAAGGGCATTTCTTCTAATTGCTCATTTGTTACTGGAATTTCAAAGCGATCACGAAAACGACGAACATCATCGTCATTCATTTTTTTTGCCTGGTGGGCAATATTCATTGCCTCACCAGAACCACCCATGCCATAACCCTTAATGGTATGAGCCAAAATCACCGTTGGTTGATCTACGTGATTTACCGCCGCATGGAATGCTGCGTAGACTTTATGGGGATCATGGCCACCGCGATTGAGTTGCCATATCTCATCATCGCTCCAGTCGCTAACTAACGATTTAAGTTCGGGTGTATTAAATACAATCTCGCGAACATAAGCACCATTTTTAGCTTTCATAGTTTGATACTGACCATCGACAATTTGACCGAGGCGCTGCATCAATATTCCTTTTTTATCGCGCGCAAATAAGGCATCCCATTGACCGCCCCAAACAACCTTAATCACATTCCAGCCAGCGCCACGAAATTCACTTTCTAACTCCTGAATGATCTTGCCGTTCCCGCGTACTGGACCGTCTAAGCGCTGCAAATTGCAATTCACAACAAAAATAAGGTTGTCCAATTTCTCACGACCTGCCATGCCGATCGCGCCTAGTGATTCAGGCTCATCGGTTTCGCCATCACCCAAGAACGCCCACACCTTGCGACCTTCAGATTTAATAAAGCCACGATCCTGCATATAGCGCATAAAGCGTGCCTGGTAAATCGCCATAATGGGGCCAAGTCCCATGGAGACTGTTGGGAACTGCCAAAAATCAGGCATCAACCAAGGGTGTGGATAACTAGAGACTCCTTTTCCACCCACCTCTTGACGGAAATTATTTAACTGCTCTTCGGCTAAACGTCCCAACATGTATGCACGGGCGTAAACACCAGGAGCTGAATGTCCCTGGACAAATATCAAGTCACCGCCATGATCTGGAGATGGGGCATGCCAAAAGTGATTGAAGCCAATGTCATACAAAGTAGCCGCTGACTGAAAGGAGGATATATGTCCGCCAACGTTGGTATCTTTATTGGCGCGCAAGACCATGGCCATCGCATTCCAACGTGTATAGGAGCGAATCCGATGTTCTACATTCTGATCGCCTGGCAAACGAGCTTGACGTTCTACGGGAATCGTATTGATATAAGGGGTTTCAGCATGGAACGGTTGATTAACCCCATTAACCCGTGCATGCGAAATTTGTTGGTCAATTAAATAAGCAGCCCTTTCAGGACCCTCGTTTTTGATTACCCCATCTAGGGCTTGTAGCCACTCCTGGGTTTCAATTGGGTCTACATCTTGTGCGTTATTTTTACCCAAGATTTGCTCTGGAACTGCTGCCATAAACTGCCTCCATTAGATGCATTGGTGTTATTTAGTCACTCTATAGTGAATATTCTAAAAAGGTAAATGGGTGTAAACAAGCAATTTTTCACATAATGATAGTATTTCTCATAATGCGGTATTTTGTTGCAACGCACAGAAAATAGAGTTTCAAGGTGAATAATCCAGTTTTAAGCATCCGATAAGGCAAAATACGAGCAATACATGAAAAAAATACTCATTTCTTTCTGGCTCAAAGCCCCTTTTAAATGGTTTCGCAAGATTCGTGGTTTTAGGCTTGTATACACCCCTCTATTGGCAATTGTTATTTTTACGGCTGTGATGGGTGTAATTTTAGGAACCCTTCAACTCCAAGAAAAAAATCAACAGGAAGCTGCACTATTTCGCGAGCTTTCATTTGCCAAGCAGCGAATTCAATTGCGGTTCTCAAATAATACGGATCTGCTCACTGCTATTAATAGAGATTATGTGAGCAACTATGATCAAGACATTATTAAAGGCGGCATTGTTGCTCAAATTCAAAATTTACTTTTGAACAACCGTGAAATTGCTCAAGTTCTTTGGCTTGATCTCAATATGAAACGCCAATGGCAAGTTCCAGCAACTGATAAAAAATTAGCTTGGAGCAACCAACCTGAAAATGCAGGCCTACTAAACCACGCACTCAAAAAAACAATCGAGCTTAGCCTAGCAACCAACCGCCCAGCATTTAGCAAATTCATCACGCTTGATATTTCAGAAGATGATCAGGGGGTTAAAGAGAGCCGCACTGTATTTTGGCAAGTCGTCCCCAACTCGGGAGGTAATAATTCCCAAGGTATTTTTGCAATTCTTTACTCCACACAGGACATGCTAGACATGATCCCTGGAGAATTAAAGGCAATGTATCGATTTACTTTAATTGCCGATGACGAAAAGGTTGTGGCCATCTCTTCAGATAAAGGCATACCCAAACGGGCGCTCAGCAATCAGACCAGCCTTGATCTTGGCGTACTGAGCCCAAATGTATCCCTGCGCATCGATACTTACCCGCCGCCAACGAACCTCACCTTCAGGATGCTAATTGGCGTGGTGCTCGGGCTTAGCGCTTTTGTGATTTGGAGTCTATGGTCTGTTTTAAAGCAAATGCAAGTGCGACAAGAGGCCGAAGCCAATCTTCGCATAGAAACCAACTTTCGTAGTGCAATGGAGAACTCCACTCCTGTAGGTATTCGGGCGCACGATATGGATAAACGCATTACTTATGTAAACAGAGCCTTTTGTGAAATGACTGGCTATACAGCAGGCGAACTGGTTGGGAAAAAACCACCTTTTGCATTTTGGCCTGAAGGCAAAAGAGATGAGTTAAATGAAAATTTAAATCGGGCTTTGACTTTAGCCTCAAGTACAGAAAAGAAAATTGGTATCGAAGGCACCATTATTCATCGTAATGGCACACTCATACAGACGCGCACTTTTGTTGCGCCTTTAATTAATGAAAAAGGGAAGCAAACGGGCTGGGTTACTTCATTAATTGATATTTCCGAACCGAGGAAAATTCGGGAGGAGTTGGCCGCTTCACAGGAGCGTTTTGTTACGGTTATGGAAAGTATAGATGCGGCAGTGTCTGTTGTATCCATTCATACAGGCGATCTTCTGTTTGCCAATCGTTTTTATCGTGAACATTTTGGTGATAACTCAAAAGGTCACTTTGATTTAGCAGGCGGAGATCAGGCTCAAATAACGATGCATCAATTGGGCGAGGAATTAAATGATTTTGCCCCTGGAATTCCGCCCTCTTTTTTATATCAAGAGGCTGATTCAGAAGAAATTGAACTAGTTGGCAATACCAATACTTGGTACGAAGTACGTCGCCGTTTTATTCCCTGGGTTGATGGGCATCTTGCTCAACTGCTAATTGCAACTGACATCACTATGCGTAAACAAGCGGATGACATGGCGCGCCAAGAAGAAGAGCGCATGCAATTTACTAGCCGCCTAATGACTATGGGTGAAATGGCATCTTCACTTGCCCATGAACTAAATCAACCACTTTCAGCTATTTCTAATTACTGCATGGGCATTTCAAAACGATTGCAGGGTCAATTGGATCCTGAGCTGAATAAAGAAATTCTGCCGGCCCTTCAAAAGGCATCCGACCAAGCACATCGTGCGGCAACTATTATTCATCGGATCCGAGGGTTTGTAAAACGCAGTGAGCCCCAGCGCAAATCTAGCGATATTGCTGCAATTATTAATGACGCAGTTGGACTAGTAGAAATTGAAGCCCATCGACACCGGTTAAGCATTTCCTCAAAAATAGCCGAAAACCTACCCAAAATCGATCTTGATCCTGTATTAATACTCCAGGTTCTGGTCAATTTATTGAAAAACTCCTTGGATAGCATGCGGGAGGTTTACCCCCTCTCCTCTCGATGGTCAGCCCCTGCCGTCAAGATTTCAGCAGATTTAGAGACCAGTACTTTCCCGGCTATGCTCAGAATCCAAGTGACAGATGCTGGATCGGGGATACCTGATGCCGTTATTCAGCATATGTTTGAGCCTTTTTTCAGCACCAAGAGCGATGGCATGGGTATGGGTCTCAACATTTGCCGCTCTATTGTGGAATCTCATCGTGGTCGATTGTGGGCCATAAATCATATGGACCCAGAACAGACCAAACTGGTTGGCTGCACCTTTACAATACTCTTACCCATAGAATCCTTGGATTCCTCGGAAAGTCTCTAACCTTGATGTATCTATTGCTATTGTGAGATCTAATATGAGCGTTAACCCAGCAACCAAACCAAACCATGCTGAAGTGATCTATGTTGTGGATGACGACGAGGCGGTTCGTGATTCTCTCACTTGGCTGCTAGAGAGTAATGGCTATGTTGTCCGATGTCATGCGAGCGCCGAACGTTTTTTGCAATCCTTACAAAGTACCGATAAATCGACTATTTCTTGTGCCATTTTGGATGTCAGAATGCCCGGTATGTCTGGCTTGGAATTGCAGGAGAGATTAATTAGTGAGCATCTGCCTATGCCAGTAGCCTTTATTACTGGGCACGGCGACGTTTCGATGGCTGTTTCTACGATGAAACGTGGTGCAGTAGATTTTATCGAAAAACCATTTAAAGAAAATGATTTATGTACTTTAGTGGATCGGATGCTATCAAAGGCTCGAATAGATTATTCCCAAGCAAGCCAGCGCAAAATCACTCAAAGTTTACTGAGTAAATTAACTGGCCGTGAACGCCAAGTGCTTGAGCGCATCGTTGCGGGTCGCCTAAACAAGCAAATTGCTGATGACCTCGGCATCTCCATCAAAACCGTTGAAGCCCATCGTGCAAACATCATGGAAAAGCTAAATGTTAATACAGTTGCCGACCTCCTCCGACTAGCATTATCTGATCCACAGCCAAATTAATACCAACATGCCTGCCCAGCTCCTCGACGGAAACGCCCTTTCAAAAAAACTGCGCGCGGAAATTGCTGCACGCGGTGCGATTGTGACTGCAAAAGGTGTTCGACCTGGTTTAGCGGTAATTGTGGTTGGCGACAACCCGGCAAGCCAAGTCTATGTTCGCAATAAAGTTAAAGCGTGTGAGGATGTTGGCTTTCATTCGGTTTTAGAACGCTACCCTGCTGAGCTTGGCGAAGAAGAGTTATTGGCTCGTATTGCAACCTTTAATGCTGACCCATCTATTCATGGGGTCTTAGTGCAGCTACCATTGCCTGAGCACATCTCAACCGAACGTATTCTGGAAGCGATTGCCCCGCAAAAAGATGTTGATGGCTTTCATGTCTCTAATGCTGGGGCTCTCATGGTTGGTCATCCTGAATTCAGACCCTGCACCCCTTATGGCTGCATGAAGATTTTAGAAAGTATAGATTACCCAATTCGAGGTGCTCGAGCCGTAATTGTTGGCGCCTCTAATATCGTTGGTAAACCCATGGCAATGATGCTTTTACAAGCTGGGGCAACCGTTACTATTTGCAATAGCAAAACTCGGGATCTTGCACACCATACAAAAGACGCCGACATTCTAGTGGTAGCTACCGGCAAGCCCAAGATGATTACTGGAGATATGGTGAAAACTGGTGCAGTAGTGATTGATGTTGGTATCAACCGCTTGCCAGATGGCAAACTCTGCGGGGACGTTGATTTTGATACGGCCAAATACATAGCGGGATGGATTACGCCCGTGCCAGGCGGTGTTGGTCCAATGACCATCACAATGTTACTTATGAACACTTTGGAAGCCACTGAAAAAGCATCAAAACCATAAGGCTTGTTGCTTCCATTGACACCGCTTGTTAGCATAATTTGCCGTAGTCCATTAAGCTAGAGGGATGACTACAAAAGCCACAACACAAGCTATCCCCCCTTTACAAAAAAACCCTTTAATTTCATTCGGGCGCGGTATTGCTTTGTACTCCGATGTAAAGCCTGAGCACATTTCACCAGCAATCCACTTTTTGCTTGAACAGGCTGAACTTGCCGTCCAGCACGCTACTAACCCGAGCACCCCGCCCTCTTGGGATGCCTTGGCAGAGCCACTTGAGGATGCTACCGAATCCTTAGGAAGGTCTTGGAGCGTTATATCTCATCTCAATAGCGTGGCAGATACCCCGCAATTACGCGAGGCCTATGGCGAGATGCTACCCGAGGTTACGGCTTTCTTTTCTAGTCTTGGTCAAAACTTAACTCTTTATAAAAAATTTAAAGCCCTCAGTGAAAGCGAAGCTTTTAAACATCTGAGCATTGATCAAAAAAAGGTGATTGAAAATTCTTTGAGGGATTTTCGTTTAGGTGGCGCTGAATTAGCAGAAGCAGATAAACCACGCTTTACTCAGATTCAGGATGAGCAAGCAACATTAAGTAAGGCATTCTCAGATCACGTCCTAGATGCTACCGATGGCTTTGTGCATATTGTTCTAGATGAGACTCAGCTAAAAGGACTTCCTGAGGATGCGATTGCCGCCGCCGCTGAACACGCACAACAAAAGAATCTGCAGGGATGGGCATTTACCCTTCACTTTCCTTCTTATTACCCTGTCATGCAGTACTCAGAAAACCGCGCCTTACGGAAATTAATGTATGAAGCCTACATTACGCGTTCATCGGAGCTTGCTCCACAGTTTGGCCATGGCAAGCCCGCCTGGGATAACACCGCCAATATGCTTGCTCAACTTCTCTTAAGAGATGAAGAAGCGCATCTGTTGGGTTTTCCAAATTATGCGGCTTTGAGCCTTGCCTCAAAAATGGCACGTGATGTTAAAGAAGTTGATCAATTCTTAATCGATATTGCCCAACGGGCTAAACCCTTTGCGCAAAAGGATTGGCAAGAGCTACAAGACTTCGCTAAATCTAAATTACAACTAGGTGGTGAACTTCAGCCCTGGGACATAGCGTTTGCTGCTGAGCAGTTAAAACAAGAGCGATATTCCTTTTCGGAAAATGAACTAAAGCAATACTTTCCTTTGCCGAAGGTATTGGATGGTCTATTTGAGGTCATTCAAACATTATTTGGTGTTTATATTAAAGCATCTAATCTCCCCACCTGGCATTCAGATGTACAGTCTTTCGCAGTGAGCAATGCAACTGGCGAACTCATAGCCTACTTCTACCTAGACCCATACGCAAGATCAGGAAAACGGGGTGGCGCATGGATGGATGATGCAAGAGGTCGACGTCAATTGGCCAATGGCGAGATTCAAATTCCAGTAGCATATTTAGTTTGTAACTTTGCGCCGCCAGTAAAAGTGGGAGGTCAACTGCGACAACCTACTATTACTCATGATGATGTCATCACCCTATTTCATGAAAGCGGTCATGGCCTCCACCATCTTCTCACGCAAGTTGGTGCTTTAGGCGTCTCCGGTATCAATGGGGTGGAATGGGATGCGGTAGAGTTACCTAGTCAATTTATGGAAAACTTTTGCTGGGAATGGGAGGTGCTAGAAAAAATGACGGCACATTCTCAAACTGGCAAGTCACTTCCAAAAGAACTATTTGAAAAAATGTTATCTGCGAAAAATTTTCAAAACGGCTTGGCTACATTGCGCCAAGCAGTATTATCCTTGACCGACTGGCGCCTTCACTCTACTTTTAATGCTAAAGAGGCTCAAGGGCTCGCGGTCCTGGATCTTTCAAGGAAAATTGCCAGTGAATTAAATGTCATTCCACAACCAGAAATCTCACGCTGGCCAAACACCTTCAGCCATATCTTCGCAGGCGGTTATGCAGCAGGATATTACAGCTATAAATGGGCTGAAGTACTTTCTGCGGATGCGTATTCTGCTTTTGAAGAGGTCGCTAAATTAACCGGTACCGTTCTTGATGCTGATACTGGAGCCCGTTATCGGACTGAGATATTAGAAGTTGGAGGCAGTCGTTCGGCAGCGGAATCTTTCAAAGCATTCCGCGGGCGTGAGCCAAGTATAGATGCCTTACTCAGGCACGGCGGAATGGAGCTTAAGCTTTGATTTCTGCAATCACGGGGGCATGGTCAGAGGGCTGCTCCCAAGTACGCGGTTCTTTATCTACGACGCTTGCAGTACAGCGCTCTTTCAGTGCCTCACTTAAGAGAATATGGTCTATCCGCATACCTGCATTACGCCTGAAACCCATCATACGATAGTCCCACCAGCTAAACGTTTTGGGGTTCTGTTCAAACATTCTGAATGAATCATGCAGACCTAGTCCCAATAAAGCCTGAAAGGCGTCGCGTTCTGGAGGCGAAACTAAATTCTGGCCCTCCCATGCTTTCGGATCATGAACATCAGCATCGCTTGGAGCAATATTAAAGTCTCCAAGTACGGCTAAGCGTGGGTAACGCTCTAACTCTTGCTGCAACCAAGATTGCAAGGCGGAAAGCCAGGATAATTTATAGGCAAACTTATCACTATCGGGAGATTGACCATTCGGGAAATATGCAGATACCAGTCGAATTGGCTGCATACCTTTAAAGCAAATAGTGGCACATAATATGCGCTGCTGCTCATCTGCATTACCGGGAATATTTCTGATCGGATTAAGGAACGCAGTATCTAAATCTGAAGCCATGGGTGCTAATGAGGCACGGCGCACGATGATTGCAACCCCGTTATAGGTCTTTTGACCGGCGGCTAAACTCAAATAACCGGCGGCCTCTAACTCTTGATGGGGGTACTTATCGTCAGTAAGTTTGAGCTCCTGCAAACATAATGCGTCAATTGGCTTTTTTGCTTTTTCTTGATCTTGCAACCAACGCAATACATGGGGCAGCCGGACTTTTAAAGAATTTACATTCCAAGCTGCTATCCGTATTGATTCAATCATCTATGCCCAACTCCTGTAGTTTCCGTGTAATTGTATTGCGTCCAATACCAAGTCTTTGGGCCGCCTCCACCCTTCTGCCACGGGTTACTTCAAGTGCGGCCTGTAATACCGCTTTTTCGAATTTAGAGCATAAAGCATCGTAGACTTCTTTATCACCATCTTGCAACATCTTGACCGCCAAACGACTAAGCCCACTTTCCCAATCAATCGATCCAGTGCGAGCAGATACTTGATTGATCGATGTTGAATCTCCCTGAAGCAATGTGGGCTGTTGATTTGATTCAGCCAAAATATCTGCTGGCAAGTCGCTAATTCCAACAACGTTTGAAGGTGTCATGACAGTTAGCCAATGACAGAGATTTTCTAATTGGCGAACATTACCTGCAAAAGACATATTGCTCATCTCTCCCAAAACTTCATCAGAGAGTTTTTTGGGATCCACCCCTAGCGATTTAGCGCAAGATGACATGAAATGCCTAGCTAAAACAGGGATATCTTCAGCGCGCTCGCGCAATGGAGGCATCCGCAAACGAATAACATTTAAACGATGCAAGAGATCCTCGCGGAAAGTTCCAGATGCAACCTTTGCCTCTAAATTATGATGTGTTGATGCGATGATGCGGACATTTGCTTTAATAGGATCGTGACCGCCGAGCCGGTAAAAGTGGCCATCAGTCAGAGCACGCAACAGACGGGTCTGCAGATCAAATGGAATATCGCCGATCTCATCAATAAAGAGCGTTCCGCCATCAGCCTGTTCAAATCGACCTCTGCGCAATGTCAAGGCACCATTAAAGGCGCCACGTTCATGACCGAATAACTCAGACTCCAACAAATCCTTAGGAACAGCTGCGGTGCTAAAGGAAACAAATGGACCTTTAGCGCGTGGACTATGCTTATGCAAAGCTTGGGCTACTAGCGCCTTGCCAGTACCAGACTCACCTGTAATTAATACGGTGGAATGGGATTGGGCTAGGCGGCCAATCGCACGAAAAACCTCTTGCATAGCAGGTGCTTGACCAATAATCTCAGTAGAGTCCTGTCTCCAACCGCTCAGTTCTTTATTACTAGTCTGGTTATGCTCGCTCTGCTCCATAGCGCGCCGAATAAGCTCTATCGCTTTATCAACATCAAAAGGTTTAGTGAGATATTCAAATGCACCACCTTGAAATGAGGCTACAGCTGAATCTAAATCTGAATAAGCCGTCATGATAATTACTGGTAACTGAGGATGACTGACCTTTACATTTTGCAAAAGATCTAGGCCATTGCCACGTGGCATTCTGATATCAGAGATTAATACCTGTGGAGTTTCTTTTTCTAAGGCATCAATCACATCATTAGGGTTTGAAAAACTCCGATGAGGAATATTTTCTCGCGAAAGCGCCTTTTCTAATACCCAGCGAATTGATTGATCATCGTCCACGATCCAAACTGGTTTCATGATGTTTTCTCCTGCGTGCGGTATGGAATTTGAATATGAAAATCAGTATTACCAGGGCGGCTCTCGCAAGCAATAAACCCCTGGTGCTGCTGTACAAATGTTTGAGCTAAAGTAAGACCCAATCCGCTCCCTCCCTCCCTCCCGGATACCAGAGGGAAAAAGATACGCTCACGAATTTCGTCGGGAATACCAGGACCGTTATCAATCACGTGCAAATCCATCGCCAATTTATAACGTTTCTTAGAAATAGTGACGGACCTCGCTATCCGAGTCTTAAACTCAATCCTAGCAACACCTTGGCTTATTTCTTCACTGAGGGCTTGAGCTGCGTTATGGGCAATGTTGAGCGTTGCCTGAATTAATTGCTCTCGGTCACCTATTAAGTCAGGAAGACTGGTGTCGTAGTTACGAACAATCAGAAGACCTTTGGGGAACTCAGCCAAAACTAGGCTGCGAACACGTTCAAGCGCTTCATGGGCATTGAAAGACTCCATGGCATGCGCCTTACGATGAGGTGCAAGCAATCTGTCCACGAGGTTTTGCAAACGATCCGATTCCTTGATGATCACTTGCGTATATTCACGCAAACCTTTCTCAGGCAACTCATATTCTAAAAGTTGAGCTGCCCCTCTAATTCCACCTAATGGATTTTTAATTTCGTGAGCGAGATTTCGCATCAATTCTTTATTTGCCTCAACTTGCTGTGTTACGCGTTCATCACGTTCACTACGCAACTGTTGATCAATAGGAAACCACTCCATCATGATAAGTGCAGGATTCTCTAAAAGCGCTATAACAACATGAGCTGGAATTGAGCTCTGATGAATGCTACCTGGCAAAGAATGCAATATTAATTCTTGGCGTTGTGCAGAGAAGTGCCCAGCACGAACTTCTTTAATCATACTGTTGAGAAGACTATTGTCTCCAAACAAGTCATGCAGTGATTGACCTTCAAGAGATTTACGGGAAAGATCCAAGGCCGCCTCAGCAGCAGGATTCACGTAAACCAATTGTTGGCTCAAAGCCTCAAATACCACAATGGCATTGGGCATCTGATCAAGCAATGTCGGAAAAAAAGGAGCAGCCGAAGCTGCCCCTTTGAACGAATTGCGCAACAGACCTGCGCTCAATTTCTCTCCTTCGCTTACAGGGAGTAGTACATGTCAAACTCGATCGGATGAGTTGTCATACGGAAACGTGTGACATCCTCCATCTTTAAAGCAATATAGGCATCAATCATGGAATCGGTAAAGACACCACCACGGGTTAAGAACTCGCGGTCTTTATCAAGATTCTCTAAAGCCTCTTCCAAGCTTGCACAAACGGTTGGAATTTTTGCATCTTCCTCTGGTGGCAAGTCATATAAGTTTTTATCAGCAGCTTCGCCTGGATGAATCTTGTTTTGAACGCCATCTAATCCAGCCATCAACAATGCAGAAAATGCCAAGTATGGGTTAGCCAAAGGATCTGGGAAACGAGTCTCAATGCGACGACCCTTAGGACTTGAAACATGTGGAATGCGAATTGAGGCAGAACGATTGCGAGCCGAGTAAGCCAATTTAACCGGTGCTTCAAATCCTGGAACCAAGCGCTTATAGGAATTGGTGCCTGGATTGGTGATTGCATTCAATGCCTTAGCGTGCTTAATGATGCCGCCAATATAGTACAGAGCAAACTCTGACAGGCCTGCATAACCATTGCCGGCAAACAAGTTCTCGCCATTTTTCCAAACAGATTGGTGCACGTGCATACCTGAGCCATTGTCACCAACAATTGGCTTAGGCATAAATGTTGCTGTCTTACCGTAAGCATGAGCTACGTTTTGAATGACATATTTCTGCCAGATAGTCCAGTCAGCTCTTTGCACCAAAGTGCTGAATTTAGTACCCAATTCATTTTGGCCTTGACCAGCAACTTCATGATGATGCACTTCGACAGGAATGCCCAAGGACTCAAGAATCAAACACATTTCGGAGCGCATATCGTGAAAGGTATCAACTGGAGCAACTGGAAAGTAACCGCCTTTTTTACCTGGGCGATGACCTGGGTTACCACCCTCAATTTCAGCGGCAGATGACCAAGGCGCCTCTTCAGAATCTACCTTAACAAAACAACCCTGCATATCAGCACCCCAACGGACACCATCGAAGATAAAGAATTCAGGTTCTGGACCAAAGTAAGCAGCATCGCCTAAGCCAGTGCTTTTTAAATAGGACTCAGCACGTTTAGCGATAGAACGTGGATCGCGATCATAGCCTTTGCCATCTGATGGCTCGATTACATCGCATGTAATCACTAAAGTAGGCTCTTCATAGAATGGATCGATATAGCAAGCAGTTGGATCTGGCATAAGTAACATGTCAGAAGCTTCAATGCCTTTCCATCCCGCGATGGAAGAGCCGTCAAATGCATGACCACTCTCAAATTTATCTTCGTCAAAATGAGAAATAGGAACTGTAGTATGTTGCTCTTTACCCTTTGTATCCACAAAACGGAAATCAACAAAAGTACACTCTTTCTCTTTCACTAACTTCATTACATCAGCGACGGTCTTCGTCATGCAAATCTCCTCAATTAACTAAATTCGGAATTCAAACCCTAGGCAAACGCCCTTGTTTATTTCAGACACTAAACATGCCTAATCGATGCGTCTAATTTACTGAAGCAAGCAAGGGATTGCAGTCATTATTGCACTATTTAAGTGCTCAAATCCCCTTTTCACACCCCTAAAGAGACTAAATGCACTATTTTCGTGCATAAATAAATTAGCCAATATCGTGCACCTCATATCCAAGCTCTTGAGTGCCAATACGCAGTGCAATCCAAGCGTTTTCAAGTAAACGAGCATTTCCTTTGATGCCCAACTCGATATGACGTTGCCCGTATACACCCTCCTTTGTTGCGTCACCAACGGAAGGAAGGCTAAACACCTTAACGCCAGGATAATTGGCTTCTATGCGCTCCATTAAGGGCGTCAAGCTGGACTCAACCCCTTTTGGCACGATAAAGCTTCGCTCGGCCCAATCTGATTGATGAAATAGGTCACCGTAATACGTATCTAAGCACCAAACCATCATCGGCGCAGCCATTACTGGAAAACCAGGTAAAAAATAATGCTCTTTAATTCGAAACCCTGGTATTTGATTGTAGGGATTAGGAATTATTTCGCTACCAATCGGAAACTCACCCATCTTAAATCGGTGCAGATTTTCTGGTGTGTTGAGATCTGCCTTAATGGGATCCCCTTCTGCCATCGACTTTATGCGTTCTGCAATTAACACTTGAGCATCAGGATGTAATTTAGTTTTAGTTCCCAAAGCCAATGCAACGCACTGTCTAGTGTGATCATCAGGAGTGGCACCAATTCCACCGGTACTAAAGACAATGTCGCCACTTGAGAAGCTGTCTTTCAGGGTTGCAATAATTTGCTCTGGATCGTCTGCTAAATACTTTGCCCACGTTAGATTTAATCCCCGCTCATTTAAAAGTTCAATTAACTTACTCAGATGCTTATCTTGACGACGACCTGATAATATTTCGTCGCCTATAACGATTAAGCCAAACCGACGAGTCAATTTTTCCGCCCCCTCACTAAGCACTCTTTTAGCCGCATCAACCATGGTATGGAAGCTCCGCATCAATAACACGTGATTCAATAGTTAGGGATTTATCTAACTCTTCTTGTCTCAACGCTTTAAGTGCACTCAATAGAAAATGCGCGAACCATAGCGCAGCAAAAACAAAAATCACGGAATAAATCCATAGCGCAACAAAACTGACGAGTGGGAATAAAACCAATGCCAAAGCAGATGTTGCCCAAAAGAAAGTAGGTACCGCACCTAGCATTCCAGAAATAATGCCCATTGTCAGCAATGACCATCGGTATTTATGGATGAGTATGTCCCGCTCTTCCACGCTAGCATGCTTAGCGAGAACGTCATAAGACATCAGCCGCATAGTAAGCCAACCCCACAGCAATGGTGGCAACACAGCCACTAGCGGAGGTACCCACCAGATTGGCAAAGTAAGTATCACCAGAACTAAGCAAATCAGAGCAGACCAAATGGTGTAAAAAAAACCGCCAAATAAACTGCCGCCATGTTTAGTTTCAATATTCTGAAAAGCATGCTGACGTGACAAACTTCGAACGATGGCTGGCACCGTTGTAAAAGCAATAAACACCAATAAGCTAATGGTAATTAAGGGAATGACTAACATAACAAAAAATAATGGCGCAATCCACGCGCGAGCATTCTCAAATCCAGCCAAAATTAAACCATCCTGAATCCAACTAGTGAACAATGAAGTGGTTAAGAAAACACTCAACATTTCCAATGCGGGAGTCCAGCTTAGCCAGATTAAGGAGCCCCATAAAATTGAAACAATTAAAAATGGGCGTAGACTTAACCATAGTATTTTTGGGTGCATGGTTCCCACTAACGCTAGCCCAAAAGACTTAAATACCTGCTGCATGCCGTCCATAAATCTCCTATTAATTACGGTTTACGTACAACTCAGGATTTTTTAATACGAAATAATTCATGGAAGGCACGACATAAGCCTTGCCACTGCTGCGCGACAATGCTGTGAGATACCTGTAAATTCCTCACGCCAGTTGGATAGATCTTTTTTGGAAAGATGGCTGTTTTAAATAACATATCCCACCAAGGAAATAAAATTCCAAAGTTGCACCCCCCCAATACTCCCGGCTTACCATTTGCCTCGTGGCCATAACCTACCGCATGGTGCATACGGTGATACATCGGCGAAACAACAAAATATTTAAATGGTCCCAAACCTACTTTGATATTCGCATGTTGCCAGCTTTGTATAAATTGACCCATTACCACTAACCAAATGAATTGCCCTGGTGACACGCCAAATAGCAGCGCAAAAAATGCGAAAACAAGAGCACGCATAATGTCATCAAGAATGTGATTGCGATTATCTGACCAGGCTGTCATTACCGTTTGGCTATGATGTAAGGCGTGTAATTGCCACCACCAATTAAAACTGTGTGAAGCTCGGTGATATACATACTCCACTAAATCGAGCATCACAAAGTAAATAAAAAAACTTACTAGTGGAATTGTTGTAAATGGTGGCCACCAAGACTCCACATTGAGCCGGACAAAACGAAAGTCATGTAGCACAGAATCAAGCTGAAAGAAAAATCCCGACAAGGTGATAAAAATCAGTCCATGAAAAATACCCAAACGATGAAATAAAGTGTAAAAAACATCAGCCCAACTCGATTTCGCAAATCGCACTTGAGGCTCTGCTGGAGTAAAACGCTCCCAGGTTCTAAGTACAACAATAATGAGGGTAACTTGTACACAGCCAAACAAAAACCAATCAAGGCCATCAAACACATCCTCGGCCCATCCCATCAAATTAAGCTGATACAGGATGGGGGCTGCAATATTGGCAAATAAAAATTCCTGAGCACTGGCATAAGCGTCGGATATAAGCGAAAGGATGGCGTTCAGAAACATGGTTTATTGTGACTTATTTATCTTGCTTGGGTAATGTACCAAAGCAGAATCCACGACCTTTGAGGTTAATAATTAACTGCTCAAGGACTGCTGGTGCCCAGGGGTCCTTACGTGACCAGATGCCTAAATGCGCCATAGCAATGTCGCCATCTTGTAAATTAATGCTGGCTTGCTCCAATAAAACTGGATTTGGGTGAGTCTGCGAACTAAGTTCGTCCCCTAAAAATCCAGCAGGATTCCAGCCAATATGCTTGAATCCACAAGCCTCCCCCATTTTAATTAAACGTGGTGAAGTTTTGCCTCCGGGAGCACGCCATATCTTTTGAATGGAAGAACCCGTTAACTCTTTAAATCGATCATCCACCTTGCGGATTGCACGGCACATAGCTGCCTCGTTATAAAGGATGGTTACTCCCGCCTTAGGGCCAAATTGAGGCTTCTCAAAGACCTCGCCACTAGGTCCATCCTTAACAAAGTAAACATGATCATATGTATGGCTACCAAAGTGATGACCTTCACGTAAGCGGTCTTGCCAATAGACCTTCCAAGAATCATCCAATGAGAAATCACCTCGACTAGTTTTCTCATTCGCCAAAAAAAAGGTAGCCTTGACATTTTGTCTATTTAAAATATCAGCAACATTTTGAGCTACAGACATATTGCCAGTATCAAAACTAAGGTAAACAGTTTTCTTGCAGACGTCATCCAGTGCATACGCATTAACAGCAGAAGTCAAAACAAATACAGTAACGATAATTCGAGAAAACCTGCGCCGAATACTCATGCAGCCCTCTTATTCCCAAGCAGCGCGTGGGTAAAAGAAAATGCCATGGGGAGATTTTCCAACCGGGATAATTGCTATGAGCTTCATCGAGGGAATATCAATCACCCCAACCTTTTTAGAAAAACGAAATGTCACCCACATAGTTTTCCCATCCGGCGTAATTTCCATATCATCAGGACCCGATGGTAGGCCGGTTATTTCTCCCACCTTTTCTAAAGTTTGCATATCAATTAGGCTGATCGTAGATGCTATGCGGTTGCTTAAGAAAATATGTTTTTTATCTCCTAGGGGTCGGAAATTATGTGCCCCCTTGCCTGTATGGATACGTTTTACTTCTTTACGATTTTTCCAGTCAATTACCTGAACGTTATCTTCGCCAGTTATACCAATTAAGAGGTATTGATCACCTGGTGTCATCCACACTCCTGCTGGTACTTTGCCTGTAGGCATTATCCACAGAACAGTTTGCGTCTCAAGATCAATGGCTGCCAATTGACTAGAATCTTGCAATGTGATGAAAGCGATTTTACTATCTGAAGTAAAGGCGATATGACTTGGTGTCTTGCCCAGCTTAATGGATTTGGCTAACTTAAGTTCTGTACCTTGAGCGGCGTAAATATCTACACGGTCCAACCGATTGCCATTGGCAATGAACCATTTACGATTTGGCGAATAACCGATTTGGTATGGATCAATGATATTGGGAATTTCACCTGTTAACTCTCCGCTTGCGGGGTTCATCAACACAACATCATTCCCTGCAGCATTAGCGATGAGCAGAGTCTTTTGATCTGGGGACATCATTAGGTGATGCGGTTCCTTGCCTACAGAAACAGTCTTAATTACTTGACGCGATGGCATATCTATCAAACTTACCGTTGCCTCGCCAGAATTTAGAACAATCGCAAGCTTAGGTTGAGACTTCGGATCGGCTGACGTGGTGGCCGATGTCTGCGCAAAAGCCAAAAGACTAAAAACCCCTAAGAATAAAAAGGTTGGGATTTTTACCCTAGTAAATTTTTGATTGGTGATAGATGTATGCATAGCCTATATTGTAAGCAATTTACGAGGTACTTTACGGCCCTTCAGAAGTTCATATTTGATTTAGCGCAAGCTTGATAAGATCTTTTCAAGACGCTTTAGGGACATAGGGGTTGGGGTTTTAAGCTCTTGGGCATATAACGCTACCCTTAACTCTTCTAGTTGCCATCTAAAATCCTGCAAAGCCTGATCTTCATTCAGCGCATATGAGGCTGACCCTTTATTGCCCTGAACCAGCTTTTGCCAAGGACGGGCAACGGATTCCCAATCTTTTTGACACTGTGAATCCCTACTTGGATTAGATCGTAATTTTTCTATCCGGAGGGCAATGGCCTTGAGATATCTTGGAAAATGTACCAGCTGGGCATAGGGAGTATCTGACACAAATTTAGGAAAAATAAGCCCTTGTAGTTGAGTCTGGATATCGGCATGGGCACTCAAAGAGGCCGCCTTTGCTTGGGCTAATTTTTTCTGTAAATCAGCATACGATTGCAAAGCGGCTAACGTATGTTTGGCAATTTCTTGAGCAATTAAAGCCAAGCGTGGTTTTCCAGCCTGTAAACGCTCAGCAAATTGCTCTGCATTGACTGGTAAGGTGTCATTCATAAAGGCACGCTCTAAAGCCAAATTCAAAATTTGCTCTACTAAGTTATCAACTGAACCCACGTTGATATAAAGTAAGCCCAATTCCCGAATTCCAGGTAGTTGTTTTTGTAAAGACTTGAGGGTGTCCTTGCTTGACAGGGAAAAGAGGCGACGTAAACCTTGCCAGTGATATTTTCTAGCATCCATCAGATCATCGAATACCTCTAGGTCACAAGACTCCCCCCGATCAACTAAGGCGGGATAGCCGTACAAGGTTTGATTGCCTTTTTGAATCTCTAAGGTTTCGGCTAACTCACCAAATTCCCAGGTGCTGTAGCTACTTTGCTCTAGTATGCGAGCAGCTGATGGTTTATTCGAGCTTGTTTTTATTATTTTTGAGCCTGAAGACATTTCCACTAAATCAGCTTGAACAATTTCTTGTGCAACAGCTTGAAATGCGGTGCGAGCAGTCTCACCATATTCCGCTCTTAAGCGGGCAAGATTACGCTCTACGTCCAATTGGCGGCCATGCTCATCAATTAAACGAAAGTTCATAAAAGAGTGCGCCGGCAAAGACTCGAGCCTAAAATCTGTTCGCTTAATTTCTAGGCCACGCTCTTTCCGTATATCCACTATCAAGCAATCGAGATAATCACCCACGCCAAATTGATTACCCTCGAGTGCACGCTCCATAAAAGACTTTGCATAATCCGGTAGGGGAATGCAATGGCGGCGTAACTTTTGTGGCAATGATTTAAGCAGTAATAATGTTTTTTCTTCGCACATCCCAGGCACAAGCCATTCACAACGACGTCCATCAACTTGATTTAATAGCGTGAGGGGCACTACCAAGGTAACGCCATCTTTAGGGCTTCCAGGCTCAAAGTGATACATTAAGCCAAGCTCGGTGCCACCCACCATCATCCTTTTAGGGTAGCGATCAACTGTAATGCCCGCTGCCTCATGACGCATCAAATCCGCTTTAGCAAGGCGGAGTTGGCTATCCGCGCTATCAATATCTCCAAGATTCCCTTTGAGCCAAGCTTTCATACTCTCTCTGCTCAAGACCTCTTTTGGAAGGCGAGAGTCATAAAAAGCAAACAACAAATCATCATCAACTAAAACATCGGGACGGCGTGAGCGGTGCTCAAGCGCTTCAATCTCTTTAATCAAACGGCGGTTATGCCAAAAAAATCCAAAACAATCAGGATATTTTTTTCTTGCATCGGCTTCGGTTTCTCGCATTAACGCTGGAGTATCCATCCGACCAAACATTTCCTCCTGCACTAGCGCTTGACGTATAAATAATTCTCGAGCTTCCACAGGATCGTGTGACTCATATCGGACTCGTCGTCCGTGATAAATGGGTAATCCATAAAGTGTTCCCCGCTCAAAGGCCATCACCTCACCTTGGCGGTTATCCCAAAATGGATCACTCAAGGATGTAATAAGGCGATGTGCAGCTACCTGCTCCACCCATTGAGGCTCTATTTTAGCGATCGTGCGCGCATACATTCGATTGGTTTCTTGTAGCTCACCAGCCAAAATCCATGCGCCAGCTTTTTTACCAATAGTTGACCCTGGCCAGATAAAAGGGCGAATACCCCTTGCACCGATATAACCACCTGTCTTACTTCCACGCTCTTGGGATTTTTCATCCTCTTCTTTTTTTGCTATGTAACCCAAAAGACCTGTTAGAAGTGATAAGTGCACTTGCTCATATGTTGCAGGGGAAGCATTCTCTTGCCAACCCTTTTCGCCAAGCATCGTATGTAGCTGACCATGTACATCGCGCCACTCACGCAAACGTCTGGGTGATAAAAACTTGCTCCGGCAAAGATTTTCTAATTTCCGATTACTGTGTTTATGCTGCAAGGCATCATGGTACCAATCCCAAAGCTTTACAAAACTTAAAAACTCAGAACGCTCATCGGCAAATTGCAAGTGCGCTTGATCAGCCGCCGCCGCTTGATCCATGGGCCGTTCTCGTGGATCCTGCGTCGCTAGAGCGGACGCAATAATTGTTACCTCACGAAGGGCATTTTGCTCTTTTGCTGCAAGTAACATACGACCAATACGAGGGTCAAGAGGAAGATCGGCTAATTGCTTGCCAGTAGGCGTGAGTTTAAAACTGCTAGCCATATCCTGATTAACGCCGTCAGTATTTTCTTCATAAGTAATTGCGCCCAACTCATCTAATAGCTGAACGCCATCAGTGATTGCTCGACCCAGCGGTTTATCAATGAATGGAAAGTTCTGAATTTTTGGAAGGCGTAAGTAAGTCATCCGCAACAACACTGCTGCGAGGGAGCTACGCAAAATCTCTGGGTCGGTAAACTTGGATCTCGACTGGTAGTCTTGCTCGCTGTACAGGCGTATGCAAATACCATCAGATACACGTCCGCAACGCCCAGCCCTTTGATTTGCCGCAGCCTGAGATATAGGCTCGATTTGCAATTGCTCGACTTTATTTCGATAGGAGTAACGCTTTATCCGCGCTAGACCACTATCAATGACATAACGGATATTCGGCACAGTTAATGAGGTTTCCGCAACGTTTGTTGTCAGAATGATGCGACGTCCATTGCCTGGATTAAATACTCGCTCTTGCTCAGCCACAGACTGACGCGCAAAGAGGCTCAAAATCTCCGGATGAAAGCGCTGTTGCAGAACATGGTCTTTACGAAGCGCTTCGGCACAATCCCGAATCTCCCGCTCGCCTGGTAAAAAAACTAATACATCTCCTGCGCCACTAGCTCCTTCGCGCCATACATTGGAGATCGCCTCAACAACAGCATCTGGAATTTCTTTTGCGCCCTTTGCTTCCTTCTTGCCGTCAGGCTTTGTATCTTGCTCTAACGGCTCATAGCGCTGCTCAACTGGAAAGAGGCGGCCGCTGACCTCGATTACTGGGGCAAGCTTTCCGCCAATCGAAAAATGTTCAGAAAAACGCCGAGCGTCTATTGTTGCAGAGGTGATGATGAGCTTTAGATCTGGTCGTTTAGGCAGCAGCTGCCTTAAGTAGCCTAGGAGAAAATCAATGTTCAGGCTACGTTCGTGAGCCTCATCGATGATTAATGTGTCGTAGGCTCGCAACTGGGGGTCGCGTTGAGTCTCTGCGAGCAAAATACCATCCGTCATTAACTTAATTGAAGTGCTTGGGCTAGTTTTATCTGTAAAACGGACTTGATAGCCAACATCTTGACCAATAACCGTCCCCAGCTCTTGGGCAATGCGCTTCGCTGTTGCAGTCGCTGCGATACGGCGGGGCTGAGTATGCCCAATGAGTTTGCCGCCGTTAATGGTGCCTCTACCGAGATCTAAACAGATCTTTGGTAACTGCGTCGTCTTACCTGAGCCCGTCTCACCACACACGATGACTACTTGATGAGATTGCAAAGCATCTTTAATGACTTGGCGCTGTCCTGAAACGGGCAACTCTTCCGGAAAATGGATTTCGAGCTTGCGTCCAGTGTTGGAAGCAGGCACAGCTACAGGCTCTGCTTTGGGTTTTTGTTGGTTTATAGGCTCATGCACCCTATAATTTTCTCACTATGCCAACAAATGCACCAAACATCGGATTAAATGCCGAAGAATCAAGCCCTAATTTTCCTTTTGTAGGTTGGTTGCGTGATGTTGCGCCCTACATACATAGCTTTCGAGAAAAGACCTTCGTCATTGCCTTTGCAGGGGAGTTAGCCCAAGAAATCGGTCTCGAAAATCTGATTGAGGATATTGCCATGCTTCATGCAATGGGAATGCGAATCGTTCTGGTGCACGGCATTCGTCCTCAAATCGAAGAGCAACTTATGTTGCGTAATATTCAAAGTCAATTTGGCAAAAATTCAGTCAACAGCTATCGAATTACCGATGCAGCTGCTTTGGAATGCGTTAAAGAAGCTGCTGGTGAGTTGCGTCTTGATATAGAGGCCGCATTTAGTCGTGGTCTGCCAAACACGCCTATGGCAGGCTCACGCATCTCAGTGATATCGGGGAACTTTATTACAGCTATGCCAGTCGGAGTTGTTGAAGGGGTTGACTATATTCACACAGGACTCGTCCGTAAGATTGACTCGACCTCAATCAAACTCTCATTAGATAGCAACAAAATTGTTCTACTTTCTCCGTTAGGCTTCTCCCCTACTGGACAAGCTTTTAACCTTGCCTACGAAGATGTCGCCGCCTTCACTGCTGCTGCACTCAAAGCAGATAAGCTAATTTTCTTAAGTCCCTACACCGGATTAAAAGATGCCGACGGGGATTTCATTACGGAAATGTCTATGCCGCAGTTGCAGCAATACATCAAGGATCATCAAGAGTTAGATATTGGTATGAAGAACTTGCTTAACATTTCCGGAAAGGCCGTCAGAGCTGGAGTTAGTAGGGTGCACTTTTTACCAGCCAATCAGGATGGCGCCCTGCTGGAAGAGCTTTTTACCCATGATGGCATTGGCATGATGCTGGCCTCATCTGACATTGAAAATCTACGTGAAGCCAATCAGGATGATGTAGGCGGCATTTTGCAACTTACTAGCCCACTGGAAGATGAGGGCATCCTAGCCGCTCGTGGACAGGATGTTATTGAGCGCGATATTCAACGTTTCTCAGTAATCGAGCATGACAGGGTCTTGTTTGGCTGCGCTGCCCTATTTCCATTTCCCAATGGCGTTGGGGAGCTTGCCTGCTTGGCTGTGGATGCAGACGTTCAAGGATCTGGTGATGGAGAGCGTCTACTCAAGCGCATCGAAATGAGAGCCAAGCAGGAAGGCATTAAGAAGCTATTTGTTCTTACGACTAGAACGGAGCATTGGTTTCTAAAACGTGGCTTTAAGCGCGCTACAGTAGACGATTTACCTGAAGAAAGAAAGCAAATCTACAACTGGGATCGCAAGTCAATGGTCCTAACCAAAGACTTATAGAAATTTTAAAGAAAATAATACGAAACGTATTTTGAAAGGCATTACAGATGGCACGCATGGTTCAATGTATCAAACTCAATAAAGAAGCTGAAGGCATGGACTTTGCCCCGCTCCCAGGCGAATTAGGGAAGAAGATTTGGAATCAAGTATCCAAAGAAGCCTGGGCAAGCTGGCTAAAACAACAAACTATGTTAATTAATGAAAACCGCCTCAATATGGCAGATCCACGTGCACGCCAATACCTCTTAAAACAAGTAGAGAAGTATTTCTTTGAAGGTGGAGCCGATATGGCGCAAGGCTATGTCCCGCCTACTGAATAATCTTCAAGAAATATCGAGTCCGCCATCTAAAATTTATTTTATTTTTTTAGTGGTGATTGCTTGACGATTCAAATTTAGAAGCCTAGGATGAAAGTGTGGGTGTGCAGATATGGTGCCCTTCCACATTGGCGAAAGCCACTTCTCATAAGCATATCTATATGTTTATTGGGTATCGGGAACTAATTTTCTTCCCTTTTCCCTGCCATGAGAGCCATGGCAAACAAACCCGATGGGGAAACCCCGTCGGGTTTTTTAATTAAAAAGTGATGCGATCTACTCCAGATGGCCCGCTTACCAATAGGATCGTCGCCCTCTCCTTGGCAAACAATCCCACAGTAATAACCCCAGCTATTTGATTAATTTGAGACTCCAAATCCCTTGGGTGGGTTATGTGCAACCCGCGAACGTCCAAAATCCAACCACCGTTATCCGTTACGAATGGCGTGCTAGACGCTTGCTGTAAATCTTCCTGGGAATTTTTAGTTAAGCGCATTGAAACCTTACCCCCAAACTTTTCAAGCTGACGAGTAACCACACCTAGCGATAAGGGAATGATTTCTACTGGAAGAGCAAAATGTCCCAAGACAGGCACCTGCTTAGAAGCATCGCAGATACAAATAAATTGACTAGCCATTGAGGCAATAATTTTTTCGCGGGTTAATGCACCACCACCACCTTTAATCATATTTCCCGCGGGGTCTATTTCATCAGCACCATCGACATAAGCAGGCAATATAGTGACTTCATTGGGGTCAAGAACCTTAAATCCATGTTGCAGTAAGCGCTTGGTTGTAGCATTAGAACTAGAAACTGTTCCAGAAAAATGTCCTTTATAAGGAGCCAAAGCATCAATAAAGCAATTGGCAGTGGACCCAGTACCAACTCCGAGAATTGCTCCAGACTCCAACTTAAGGACCTCGTCACGCGCTGCCTCCGCTACTAATTGTTTAAGTTGTTCTTGATTCATCTGATGAGGTCCCTGTATTTGCTGGAATGAAGTATTTAATGCATCTATCATATGATATTGAATGCCATCAACTGACTAAAGATTCGTCCATCAACATGACAAATACCTCATCGGCCCTTAGCCAACTCAAGAAACTAACGACCGTTGTAGCAGATACAGGCGACTTTGAGCGCATGCAGGAATATCAGCCTCAGGATGCCACTACCAACCCCTCTCTCATCCTTAAAGCAGCTCAACAGGCTAATTACGAAGCATTAGTCACTCAGGTTAAATCAGCCCATCAGGGTATGAAAGCAGTTGATCTGGTTGATTACATCCTTGTTGCCTTTGGCTTGGAAATTCTAAAGAATGTGCCCGGCCGCGTTTCAACAGAGGTTGATGCTCGCCTTTCATTTGATACTCAAGCAACTATTGCTAAAGCAAGGCATTTGATTTCGCTTTATGAATCCAATGGAGTTGACCGAAAGCGTGTATTAATTAAGCTTGCAGGCACCTGGGAAGGAATACAGGCGGCAAAACAGCTAGAAACTGAAGGGATTCATTGCAATATTACTTTGCTATTTTCATTAATTCAGGCGGCTGCCTGTGGGGCAGCCAAGGCCACACTAATATCCCCGTTCGTCGGCCGTATTACGGATTGGTATAAAGCTAAGCTGGGAAGTGCATGGAATGGAATTACAAATGGTGGGCCAAATGATCCAGGGGTAACTTCTGTAAAAAGAATCTTCCACTATTACAAGCATTTTGGTATTGCCACAGAAATCATGGGAGCCAGCTTTAGAAATACTAGCCAGATATTGGAATTGGCTGGATGCGATTTCCTAACAATTAGTCCCGAACTATTGGGCGAACTTCAGTCCAGCCAATTAACCGTAGAAAAAAAATTAGACGCCGCCAACTCTACACAAGCAATAAGCAATGAAAATATTACTCAATTGCAGCTAGACGAATCTAACTTCAGACTGCAATTGAATAATGACGCCATGGCAACAGAAAAATTGGCTGAAGGCATTCGTAATTTTTGTGCTGATACAGAAAAACTAGAGGTCCTACTAGGCAACTAACTACTTCTTGGAAGTATTAATCCCTAGCAAACTATAGGCCGGGCAAATACCAACCATGCCGGTCACTAAGGGCACAATCCCAATCCATGCCCAAGCGCCAGTAATTCCAAAACCCGCCAAACCCATCAAGGTCAAACCTAAGGTCATGCGGAGTACACGTTCAGTATGTCCTAGATTGCATTTCATATCAGATCCTTTAATTAGTTAAAGAAACTACTTTGCTGCCTTGGCTAGTCTCTGCCTTAGAGCCTCATACAAGCATACGCCGCTGGCAACAGAAACATTTAAGCTTTCCACCACACCTTGCATTGGTATACGAACAAGCTCATCACAAGTTTCGCGGGTAAGACGTCGCATGCCTTCACCTTCGGCACCCATCACTAGGCCAATCGGACCGGTGAGATCGAGATCATAAATAGATTTTTCTGCTTCATCGTCAGTGCCAACAAGCCAAACACCAGCCTCTTGCATTTCTCGCATACTACGAACTAGGTTCGTTACTGTAATCACGGGAATAACTTCAGAAGCGCCACTAGAGACTTTGCTAACCGTAGCGTTGATGGAGGCTGAGCGATCTTTTGGAATAACTACAGCATCCACTCCAGACCCATCAGCCACCCTCAAGCAAGCGCCAAAATTATGGGGATCAGTAACGCCATCCAATACCAAGAATAGTGCTTTGCTTTGTTTACTTTCCGCATCTTCAATTACCTCGGTAATTGTCCTGGCAACTGTTATCTTTTCAGCCAATGCAACAACGCCCTGATGACGATCATGGCCCGCTAACTTATGCAATCGTTCAGAATCTGCAGCATGTAATCGTTCACCAAGCACCTCTTCGGCTTGCTTTAGAAAATCCCCCATGCGCCGATCACGACGTCCTGGATCAAAATACACTGACTTCAAGCTTGCAGGGTCTACGCGCAAACGCGCTTGTACGGCATGAAAACCAACTAATATTTGTTTCATTAATGTTCTATCTAAATTTCTTATTTACGTTTTGCATTTGTACTGCGGACAGGAGGCTTGCTTCCTGCAGATTTTCCTGCTGCTCTACTGGGATTGCTAGGCTTACCACTTTTAACAACGCTGCGACTTGCCTTGCTCTTGGATTGATTCGCGCCAAGATTACCAGCCGACTTTGCCGCATTCACATTAACGCCACTGTGTTTTTGAGGTTCTTTGCTACCTGGTCTATTTTTCTTTGGTGCTGCTTTTTTATTTGGACGGCCAGTATCACTAGCCAAAATAATTTGACGGCGACTAGAAGAGCCACCAGGCTCTGCCCCAATAGACTTGACTAAACTAAATTCAATTTTTCGAGCATCAAGATCAACCCGGCTTACCAGTACATGGACACGGTCACCTAAACGATAGCGAATACCAGTTCTTTCGCCTCGTAGCTCCTGCCGAGCTTCATCATATTGGAAGTAATCACCACCCAATTCAGTAACGTGAACCATCCCTTCAACAAAAAGATTTTCTAACTGTATAAATAGTCCAAAGTTGGCAACTCCAGTAACGGTACCGGCATATTCCTGCCCAAGATGATCTCGCATGTAATAGCACTTTAACCAGGCCTCTACATCACGGGAGGCTTCATCAGCACGCCGCTCATTTGAAGAGCAATGAACACCAAGCTGGCCCCAAATAGGTAAAGCTGCATTTGCACCCTTAGGCAAACGAGTGCCTTTTGCTGAGGCTTCTTTTGCATCACTATGGGATTTTTTCGCATTAACTGCATTCTCTCGAGCCTTGCCTTTGCGGGGCAAAGTCAGGTTCAGGGGAACCATAGGAGGCAATACTGGCGTGTAAGGCTTTTTAGCCAAAATTGCCTTAATAACGCGGTGCGTCAATAAGTCTGGATAGCGTCGAATTGGGCTGGTGAAATGAGAATATGCTGGATAAGCCAATCCAAAATGCCCTTCATTATCCGGTTGATACATTGCCTGTTGCATTGCTCTTAATACAACCGATTGAAGCATATTTGCATCGGGGCGATCTTTGACATCGCGCATGAGCTTAGCAAAATCTTTGGGCTTTGGTTTGTCGCCACCATCAAGTGAGAGGCCCGAGGTCCGTAATACCTGGCGCAATGTCACCAACTTCTCTTCTGATGGCTCGCCGTGTACACGATACAAGCTAAGGTGTTTGTTCTTATCAATGAAATCAGCCGCACAAACATTGGCGGTCAACATGCACTCCTCAATCAAACGGTGAGCATCATTGCGAAGGCGGGGTTCAATTCGTAAAATCTTACCTAATTCGTTGCTAATAATCTGCGTTTCGGTAGTCTCAAACTCTATGGCGCCACGCTTATGACGTGCCTCAAGCAATATTTTATAGAGGGAATATAAGTTGGTCAGAAGCGGCCTAAACTCAGAGTAACGAGTTGCTTCTGGGCCTTTGCTATTAGATAAGATCTCCCAAACTGTATCGTAAGTAAAGCGCTGAGCGGAGTGCATAACTGCAGGATAAAACTGGTAAGCCAGAACAATCCCGCTGTTATCAACAACAGAATCACACACCATACACAGCCGATCAACACCTGGATTTAATGAGCAAAGGCCATTGGAGATTTTCTCCGGCAACATGGGAATTACTCTTCTAGGGAAATAAACTGAGGTTGCCCGTAATAGACCCTCGTCATCCAGAGGGTGTCCAGGCTTAACGTAATGAGATACATCAGCAATCCCAACGATTAATCGCCATGCTTTTGCTTTGCCGTACACGATAGGCTCGCAATAAACCGCATCATCAAAATCACGAGCATCAGCGCCATCAATCGTCACCAACGGAACATCACGTAAATCAATGCGACCTTCCAAGTCTGACTGTTGCACGGCATCTGGTAGTGCATCAGCTTCTTTTTTTGATGCCGCAGAAAATTCATGGGGAACGCCATATTTACGAACAGCGATTTCAATTTCCATGCCAGGGTCATCAATCTCACCCAATACCTCTACGACGCGACCAACGGCCTGACGATAGCTATCGGGGTAATCAATAATCTCTACGCTGACAACTTGACCTAACTTAGCATCACCGTGCCCTTTGGGTGGAATCAAAATATCATGACCAATGCGCTTATCTTCAGGCGCTACTATCAACACGCCATTTTCATTTAAGAGGCGACCAATCACCACCTTATTAGCATGCAGAACGACATCAACAATCTGTCCTTCGGGACGACCACGACGATCGGTTCCTAGTACTCGAACATTAACCCTGTCACCATGCATGACACGGGACATCTCTTTTTCAGAAAGAAAAATATCCTCACCACCATCATCGGGGATGACAAATCCAAATCCATCTCGGTGGCCTTGGACCGTACCCAATCGGTCGGCCTCTCGCGGCACCAAGTCTTTTGCTTTACGCATTTAATTCCTTCGGCAATACATGCCTTATATATCTACATTTGTTATGAACTAAGGCTACTTTATCAAACCGTTAAGTCTGAAGGGAAAAAGCCAAATAAGCTTGAAAAACACCTTAAAGGCCCTTGCCCTCTATAATACTGGCATGCCCAGGTGGCGAAATTGGTAGACGCACCAGCTTCAGGTGCTGGCGATCGTAAGGTTGTGGGGGTTCGAGTCCCTTCCTGGGCACCATACTTTTAGTATTTAGCACCGCAGCCCTGTATTTTATAGGGTTGCGAAGCCTAAATCCAATAAATTGCCTTTTTATATATTTTGAATCGATTTCCAAATTTTCAGGGCATCCATCGTCTCAGGTACATCATGCACTCTCATTATTTGAGCACCTCGATCGGCAGCCATAATAACTGATGCAATGCTGGCAGAAAGCCGATCTTGAGTATCTCGACCAGTTATCCTGCCTAGCATCGACTTCCTAGAAATACCCGCCAAGACAGGGTAACAAAGTCCAGTAAAGTATTGAAAATCAGCCAACATCTTCAAATTATGCTCAAGAGTCTTCCCAAAACCAAATCCAGGGTCTACTACGATGCAGTCATTTGCAACCCCTTTAGCAATCAAAAGATCAGATCTTTGCTTTAAGAAAAGGCTGACCTCAGCTAAGAGATCGCTATATTTAGGGTTAAATTGCATTGTTAAGGGGTCGCACTGCATATGCATCAGCACAATGCCGCAGGATTTATTGGGACTTTGACAAGAATATTCAAGCACTGCTTCTAGAGCCCCCTCTTGGCGCAAGGCCCAAATATCATTCACACAGTCGACGCCAGCATTGAGGGCTTGACGCATTACCTCTGCCTTGTAGGTGTCAATAGAGAGCGCTACACCACAATCCTTTAGCTCTTCAATAATTGGCAAAACACGATCAAGCTCTTCTTGAAGCGAAACAGGCTGAGCACCTGGGCGGGTAGATTCACCGCCAATATCTATGATATCAACACCATTTTTGATCATGAGATTAGCTCGAACAATCACATCGCCGACAGTTCGAAATTTTCCACCGTCAGAAAATGAATCTGGGGTCGCATTTAAAATTCCCATAACCAACGGACGTTGAAATTGGGAGAAATCAAAAAGAAAACGCCCGCAACGCCATGTTGCGGGCAATTCTAGTTTACTCATTAGAGACGCACAGAAAAATACCTAAGCTGTCGCAGGAGCGCTACCAGTAGCGGGACCAGAAACCCCTGCAGAATTACCAAATACGGTTGCAGTTGGTGGCTTAGGAGTGCGCGGAGGACGCCCTTCCATAATATCCGTGATCTGCTCAGCATCAATTGTTTCAAACTCAAGCAAGGCTACAACCATGGCTTCAACCTTATCCCGATTTTGCTCAAGGATTGATCTTGCCAAAGCATACTGACTATCAATCAGCGCACGAATTTCTGCGTCCACTTTTTGTTGAGTCAACTCTGAAACGGTCTTGGTGCTATTGCGACCAAAGATGCTTTCCGATTCAGTATCAACATAGACCATCGTACCCAAGCTATCACTCATACCATAACGGGTCACCATATCTCGCGCCAACTTGGTAGCACGCTCAAAATCATTTGATGCGCCAGTGCTCATGGAATGCAAGAATACCTCCTCAGCAGCACGACCACCAAATAAAATGGCTAACTCTTCTAGCATTCGGTCTTTATATAAATTGACGCGATCGAACTCGGGGAGCTGCCATGTCACACCCAAAGCCATGCCACGAGGCATGATCGTGACTTTATGCACTGGATCGGCGTTAGGCAACACTTTTGCCACAACTGCGTGACCTGACTCGTGATAAGCCGTATTACGACGTTCCTCTTCGCGCATTACCGCAGACTTACGCTCAGGACCCATATAAATTTTGTCTTTAGCATCCTCAAAATCCTTCATATCAACAGCGCGCTTATTACGACGAGCAGCAAATAAGGCAGATTCATTCACCAAGTTAGCCAAATCCGCACCAGAGAATCCTGGTGTTCCACGAGCCAATATCGCTGCATTTACATCAGGATCAATAGGCACTTTACGCATATGTACTTGCAAAATTTGTTCGCGACCCCGAATGTCAGGCAAGCCGACATGCACTTGGCGGTCAAAACGCCCTGGGCGTAACAAGGCCTTGTCCAATACATCGGAGCGATTAGTTGCAGCCACTACGATGACACCGCTATTACTCTCAAAGCCGTCCATCTCCACCAGCATTTGATTTAATGTTTGTTCGCGCTCATCATTTCCGCCACCCATTCCAGCGCCTCGATGACGACCTACTGCATCGATTTCATCAATAAAGATAATGCAGGGGGAATTTTTCTTAGCATTTTCAAACATATCACGCACGCGAGATGCGCCAACACCGACGAACATCTCCACGAAATCGGATCCTGAAATCGAGAAAAAGGGAACTTTAGCTTCACCTGCAATTGCGCGAGCAAGCAAAGTCTTACCAGTACCAGGGGGACCCACTAGCAAGATGCCATGAGGAATTCGTCCGCCCAGCTTCTGAAATTTCTGCGGATCTTTTAAGAAGTCGACGATTTCAAATACCTCTTCTTTGGCCTCGTCGCAACCAGCAACATCTGCAAACGTCACGGTATTGCTATTTTCATCAACCAATCGTGCTTTGGATTTACCGAATGAGAATGCTCCACCCTTACCGCCGCCTTGCATCTGACGCATCATGAAAAACCAAAAACCGATAATCAATAAAGTGGGGCCAAGGTAATACAGTGCGGATACAAACATGTTTGGCTCGTCATCCGCCTTACCGGTTACTTGGACACCGTATTTCATCAGGTCGCCAACCATCCAGATATCACCCGGGGAAATGATGGAGTATTTGCTTCCATCATTGGGTGTCACCTGCAACGTACGGCCTTGTACATCAACCCGTTTGACTTTGCCTATTTTGGCATCGTCCATGAATTGAGAGTACGTGACCTGAGTTTGATCCTTCGGCTTATCAAACTGTTTAAAAACAGTGAAAAGCACCAGACCCACAATGAGCCACACACCAATTTTCTGCAACATATTGCTGTTCAAAAAGAGACCTTTGCCGGATTAATCCGGGAGTAAAAGCGGATTGCTATATCTATGTATTTGATTCTACTACCAGGCTTTTTCAAGAGCTTGAGGCATATTTATTTAATAAACCCCTATATTAAGTTGGGTTATTTAGGTGGTTTGAAGTTTCTGCCGAGCAGAAATATTTCAGAAGATTTGGCTCTTGAGGCCTTAGGCTTTCTTGAAGCCACTGTTTTAAATACCTTTTTAAACGATTCCACAATCTGACTATAGCCACTGCCATTAAAACATTTAATCAGCAAAGCCCCCTCGGGCTTTAGGTGTGCAAGAGAAAAATCCAAAGCAATTTCTGCTAAAAAGGCCATTCGAGCCGCATCTGCAACACCGACCCCAGAGAGATTGGGAGCCATATCAGACAAAACTAGGTCGACTTTACCGTCAGCATCAACAGGCAACAGCGCTTCAAGTGCCTTAAGCCCCTCATCCTCACGAAAGTCACCCTGAATAAAGCTGACATCAGCAATATCCTCCATTGGCAAGATATCGATGGCAATAATGATTCCATCAGGCTTGCCAGACTCTATTTTGGGATTACTTTTTCCCAACTCCGTCAAACGGTTGCGCGCGTACTGACTCCAGCTCCCTGGAGCGCTCCCTAGATCCACAATTGTCATTCCTGCTTTAATCAGGTGATCCTGCTCGTCAATTTCGCTTAATTTGTAGACGGCACGAGCACGATAGCCCTCTTTTTGAGCCATCTTCACGTAAGGATCATTTAAATGATCTTGTAACCAACTTTTGTTAAATTTATTCTTTGCCACAACTTACCCACTTTCGACGTCTATTTTCCCTGTTTCTGTTACTTAAGGCAAAAGGATTCAACTTAAATTGCTGTAATTACGTCGATTAATGCCTAAATAGGCTCATATAGTGCGCTTATTAAGGTCTTGAATGCTCTATCATCGGGGTCATGACCGCACTTACTATTACACCCGCACAACGCAAATCCCTCAAATCCGACGCACATGAGCTCAGCCCAGTCGTCATGATTGGTGGTGATGGCCTTACGTCCGCCGTTATTAAAGAAGCAAAATTAGCAATTTCCCATCATGGCCTCATCAAGATTCGCGTCTTTGGTGACGACCGAGATGCTCGAATAGCAATTTATGAAGAGCTTTGTGACAAATTGGGTGCAGCTCCAGTTCAACACATAGGCAAATTGCTGGTTATTTGGAAGCCAAAAGATATCGTTGATGCAGCGCTCTTAAATTTAAGCAGATCAAGCAAGCAAACGAAAAAGACTTTGCAAGCACCACGCACTAAGCGTCAACCAAATCGCGTGGTAGCAAAAACAGGGGTCCGTACCAGCACTTCAGAGAGATCGGATCGGCGCTCCATAGCAGGCAAGTCTCCATTTGAGCGTGCTGCAGCCGTTAAAAGTGCCGCACCGAAAAAACGGGTACTGCGTGCTGATGCTGCAGAATCAAAAATTGGCTGGTCGTCTCCAGGCTATCGCAAAGCGGCTGCAGCTCCAGCGCCCGTTAAAAGACGCAAAGTACGTATGAGTAGCACCAAGAAAAAATCATTGGGATCTTAAATATTTACGATCCCATGTAAACATCTACAAAAAACGCCCTTAATATCGGGCGTTTTTTATTCCCGACTTAGCAATTAATTTGTATCGCTTAATTTTTTGTAATTCGCCAAACTAAGAAAATTCCGAGAAAGCTCTGAATAAGAAATAATCCACTAGATGCTTGGTGAAGCTGGCTGAACAAAGTAGCCCATGAAGATTCCATTACCGACATGCCGTCCAACATGGCTTGATCTTTTAAAGAACTCATCCATGGGATCAGAATAAAAGTGGCAGCAATTGCGCAAGCGAGCATTCCCAAAAGTATCCAGCGAGTCCTGCGAAATTGATTCAAACCAGAGTGGACTAAGTAGTTAGCCAAGACCATCAATGCAATGCTCAAGCCAACACTTAAATGGGCCTCAATCTTAAAAAGATTTCCAGCAACCATACCTGCAACCTGACGATCGCCCAAAGCAGAAAATAGGATGGGGGTGACAATAAATCCAACGGTAATAAAACTACCTACCCACAGTCCGGCTATTAAGTTAAAAATTCGCTGGAGAGTAAGGCGCATTAAATGTAGCGTACCGCCAAGATTTCAACTTCACGATTACCCGCTGGTGCTTGAACCGCAACCACATCACCCTCTTCTTTACCAATCAACGCTCGAGCTATAGGGGAGCTAATCGAAATCTTTCTGACTGCAATATCGGCCTCATCGTCGCCTACGATTTGATAGGTCAACTTAGTACCATCTTCAAGATCCTCAAGATCTACAGTTGCTCCAAACACGATGCGGCCTGCCACATCCAAGCTGGATGGGTCAATAATCTGGGCAGCAGATAACTTGCCTTCTAACTCTTGAATGCGCCCCTCAATAAAGCCCTGCTTTTCTTTTGCCGCATCATACTCAGCGTTTTCAGAAAGATCGCCTTGTGCACGCGCCTCAGAAATTGCATTAATGACGGATGGACGCTCTACATGTTTTAAACGGTGCAACTCATCTTTGAGAAGTTCTGCACCATGTTTAGTAATTGGAATTGTGCTCATGCTTCTAACCTAACTTAAATGTACCCATCTATATGCAACATTGCAGATAGATGGGTGTAATTTTAGATTAATTGAGGGACTGATGTAAATTTTGCAAAGAATATACTTCGAGCGACTCTTTGCTGCCATTTTGGGATGCCATTAAGCCATCCATTACTGCACGTGCCGCACTAATAGTCGTGTAGTAAGTGACATTGTTAGCCTGGGCGCTGGTACGAATAGAGCGCGAATCCGCAATGGCTGTACGCGTTTCATCTACCGTAGTAAATACAAGGGATATTTCACCATTTTTAATTAAATCTACGATATGAGGACGGCCATCCTTCACTTTATTAACTACCCCTACTGGCAAGCCAGCAGCAGTGATCGCGGCAGCAGTCCCTTTAGTGGCGACCATCGGGAAGCCAAGTTGATGCAAAAGCTTGGCTACCTCAACAGCCTTAGGCTTATCACTATCCTTCACTGTTAGGACCACCGTACCGCTCTTAGGTAATTTAATACCGGCACCTAATTGAGATTTAAATAATGCCTCACCGAAGGTTTTACCAACACCCATCACTTCACCGGTAGAGCGCATTTCTGGACCCAAAATAGGGTCAATTCCTGGAAACTTATTAAAGGGAAATACCGCCTCTTTCACCGAGTAATAAGCGGGTTTTACTTCCTTATAAATACCCTGTTGATCCAATGTCTGACCAACCATACAGCGGGCGGCAATTTTAGCTAACTGCAAACCAGTCGCCTTAGAAACAAATGGCACAGTACGTGATGCGCGTGGGTTAACTTCAAGTACAAAGATCACGTCTTGACCATCAACATGCTGAATTGCAAATTGCACGTTCATCAAACCAATCACATTAAGACCTTTAGCCATCGCTGCAGTTTGACGCTTAATTTCTTCAACCGTTTCGTCAGAGAGTGAGTATGGTGGCAAGGAACAGGCGGAATCTCCAGAGTGCACACCAGCTTGCTCTATATGCTCCATTACCCCACAAATAAACACGCGCTGTCCATCGCTTATGCAATCGACATCGCACTCAATCGCATCGTTTAAGAAGCGATCAAGCAAAACTGGTGAATCATGAGAGACCTTCACAGCTTCTCGCATATAACGCTCGAGATCGCGACCATCATGAACAATTTCCATTGCACGACCGCCTAATACATATGATGGGCGAACGACTAATGGGTATCCGATTTCTTCTGCAAGCTTAAGTGCTTCATCTTCAGCCCGTGCCGTGCGATTAGGCGGTTGACGTAAGTTCAACTCATGCAGTAGCTTCTGAAAACGTTCTCGGTCTTCAGCAGCATCGATCATATCTGGTGAAGTGCCAATAATAGGAACGCCATTTGCTTCAAGGTCTAAAGCTAGCTTCAAAGGCGTTTGACCGCCGTACTGAACAATTACACCTTTAGGCTTTTCTTTGGCAACAATTTCAAGAACATCTTCCAAAGTCAAGGGTTCAAAATATAATCGATCCGATGTATCGTAATCAGTAGAAACCGTTTCAGGGTTGCAGTTCACCATGATAGTTTCATAGCCATCTTCACGCAAAGCTAATGCGGCATGAACACAGCAGTAATCGAACTCAATTCCCTGACCAATTCGGTTTGGACCACCGCCCAAAACCATAATTTTATCCCTATTGCTAGGCTGAGATTCGCACTCACCATGCTCTGCCTCATAAGTAGAATAAAGATAGGCGGTATTGGTTGAGAACTCAGCAGCGCAGGTATCTACTCGCTTATAAACTGGTACTACTTTTAAACGATGTCGAGCAGCACGAACTGAGGAAGAGTCAACGTCCATCAGTTTGCCCAAACGGCGATCAGAAAATCCTTTTTGCTTAATAAAGCGTAACTCAGTAGCGGATAGACTATCAATCTTGCGCTGCTTCAGCTCGCCTTCCATAATAATTAACTCTTCGATTTGCTCTAAGAACCAAGGATCAATTTTTGTCTCGCTATAGATCTCATCAAGCCCCATACCCATTCGGAAAGCATCTGCAAGATACCAGATGCGATCAGGTCCAGGCTCTCCAATTTCTTGAATAATGTCATCCAAGTCTGTAGATACTTCATCCAAGCCATCTACTCCGACCTCTAAACCGCGCAGAGCTTTTTGAAAAGACTCTTGAAAGGTACGGCCAATGGCCATTACTTCACCAACCGATTTCATCTGCGTAGTTAAACGAGAATCTGCTTGCGGAAATTTCTCAAAGGCAAAACGTGGAATTTTCGTAACAACATAATCAATAGAGGGCTCAAATGATGCCGGGGTTGCACCACCCGTGATGTCATTCTTTAATTCATCTAGGGTATAGCCAACAGCAAGCTTTGCTGCGATCTTGGCGATTGGAAAACCAGTTGCTTTAGAGGCCAATGCAGAGGAGCGAGAAACCCTTGGGTTCATCTCAATGACGATCATGCGACCGTCCTCGGGATTGATAGAGAACTGGACGTTTGAGCCGCCTGTATCCACACCAATCTCGCGTAATACAGCAATAGACGCATTACGCATCAGTTGATATTCTTTATCAGTCAATGTTTGTGCAGGAGCAACCGTAATCGAGTCACCCGTATGCACACCCATTGGATCCAAATTCTCAATAGAACACACAATGATGCAGTTATCTGCACGATCGCGCACCACTTCCATTTCGAATTCCTTCCAACCCAATAAGGACTCCTCAATCAAGAGCTCACCAGTGGGAGAAAGATCTAATCCACGTTTGCAAATTTCCTCAAACTCTTCACGGTTATATGCAATGCCACCGCCAGATCCACCCATGGTAAATGAAGGGCGAATCACCACCGGGAAGCCTGGGCTACCAGTTTCAACCTGAATGCGATGCTGCACTTCATGGGCCTCATCCATTGAATGCGCAATACCTGACTTTGCTGAACCTAGACCAATCTTGGTCATTGCGTCCTTAAATTTCTGGCGATCTTCTGCTTTATCGATTGCTTCTGGAGAAGCGCCGATGAGTTCGCAACCATATTTCTCAAGGACACCATGGCGATGTAAATCAAGAGCGCAGTTCAGGGCAGTTTGTCCACCCATAGTGGGCAAAATAGCATCTGGTTTTTCAGTGGCAATAATTCGCTCAACTACTTCCCAGGTAATTGGCTCAATATAAGTAACATCCGCCATCTCTGGATCGGTCATGATAGTAGCCGGATTGCTATTTACTAAAATGACTTTGTAACCTTCATCACGCAAGGCCTTACAAGCTTGTGCGCCAGAATAGTCAAACTCGCAAGCCTGACCAATCACAATTGGACCCGCGCCAATAATCAGGATGCTTTTGATATCGCTACGCTTAGGCATTATTTGCCCCCTTTGTTGCTAACATTCTGCGAGGTATTCATCAACTCCACAAAACGATCAAATAAATAGGCTATGTCATGCGGTCCTGGAGAAGCCTCCGGATGCCCCTGAAAACACAGGGCGGGCTTATCTTTCCAGGCGAGGCCTTGCAAAGAGCCGTCAAACAAGGAGACATGAGTCACACGAATATTATCAGGCAAAGTATTGGCATCAACTGCAAAGCCATGGTTCTGAGAAGTAATCGCCACACGACCAGAATCCAAATCTTTTACAGGATGGTTGGCGCCATGGTGGCCAAACTTCATTTTTAACGTTTTTGCACCTGCTGCTAAACCCATAATTTGGTGCCCTAAGCAAATACCAAAAGTAGGAACACCCTTTTCAATAATTTCTTTGGCAGCAGCAATCGCGTAATCACAAGGACCAGGATCACCAGGGCCGTTTGAGAAAAATACGCCATCCGGATTTAAAGCCAGCACTTCTGCCGCACTAGTTTGTGCCGGTACTACCGTGAGCTGGCAACCTCGCTCAGTCAGCATACGCAAAATATTGCGTTTGACACCGAAATCATACGCAACTACTTTTTTAAGGGGGAGACTCATATCAAGAGTTCTATATGCAGGTTTACCGTCTGCACCATGCAAATCCCACTCACCCTCACGCCACTCATAAGATTGTTTAGTGCTAACTACTTTTGCAAGGTCAAGGCCAGACATGCCAAGAAAGGCTTTGGCTAACTCAAGCGCCTGTTTACCAAGAACCTCTAGATCATCACCCATTTTGCCAGCCACAATTGCTCCAGATTGAGCACCTTTGTCACGCAGTATGCGAGTGAGTTTTCTGGTGTCAATTCCAGAGATACCTACTACTCCGGCTTTTGTAAGGTAGTTATCCAAACTGCCTTCAGATCTAAAATTAGATACCCGTTTTGAGAGGTCTTTAACAACTAGTCCTGCAGCATGAATTTGACTGGATTCGGCATCCTGGCTATTGACGCCAACATTGCCAATGTGAGGATATGTCAAGGTCACGATTTGACGTGAATAACTAGGATCAGTGATGATTTCTTGGTAACCAGTCAGCGCGGTATTAAAAACTAGTTCACCAGTAGTTTCGCCAGGGGCGCCAATACTCAAACCGGGAAATAATGTACCGTCGGCTAAGGCCAACACGGCGGGGGGAAAAGAAGGAAGCAAGGGTGACAAACCATCTCCAGTCCCTGCTCCATCCGACGCTCAACATCCCAAAAAGACCAACCCAGGACTGTTTGTGCGGGAGGTGAGTGTCTTTAAGCGCTAGGGTAATTTAATAAGTTTCGAATCTGGTAATGATACCAGTTATGCGCTGCAAGACCTTAACTCTCAGGCCCGCTGGGCTCTGAGAGTCCGAAGCACCCACATCAATAAGACTAAGAGGGCGTATTTAGCTTCTTGCTTAAGGCTTCGCGCTCTGATCGATGATGACCTTAATTTGTGCCAAGACCGTTTGATCTTCCATTGTGCTGATATCGCCAGGATCACGCCCTTCAGCAACTGCTTGCAGAGCGCGACGAACAATCTTTCCAGAACGGGTTTTAGGCAATGCCGTAACCACATATACGCGACCAGGCCGCGCGATGGCGCCTAAGGTTGTATCTACGGTCTTCATGCATTCGGCTTCTAAGGTATTGACCTTAGAAACATCCTTCGGAATGACGAAGGCGATGGCTGCTTGTCCTTTGAGCTTATCCTCGATACCAACCACGGCCACCTCTGAAACATTAGGATGGCCAGAGATGCTCTCCTCAATCTCACGAGTACCTAGACGGTGCCCCGCAACATTAATGACGTCATCAGTACGCCCCAAAATGAAGAAATAACCATCATCGTCCTTAATTCCCCAGTCAAAAGTTGAGTAAATAAACTTACCTGGAATAGTTTCCCAATAAGTACTTACAAAACGTTTGTCATCGCCCCATACCGTTTGCATGCAACCTGGCGGCAATGGGCCTTCGATAGCAATGACGCCCTTCTGATTTGGCCCCAGCTCTTCAGAGCTTGCATCATCTAACAGCTTCATGTTGTAACCAAAGGAAGGGACGCCTGGAGAGCCAAACTTATGAGGCATGACTTCTATGCCACGCTGAATAGCCAGCATTGGCCAGCCTGTTTCTGTTTGCCAATAGTTATCAACGATTGGTTTATTAATTGCCCCATGAATCCAAGTTGCTGTAGGCTCGTCTAATGGTTCGCCAGCCAAGAACAAGGCACGCAAACTAGAAAGGTCATATTTACTCAAAAAAGCGGGGTCTTGTTTTTTAAGGACCCTTACTGCAGTTGGAGCAGAGAACATTACAGAAACTTTATATTTCTCAACTAGTTCCCACCAAATGCCAGCATCGGGACGCAGCGGCGTGCCTTCGTACATGATGGTTGCCATACCGTGAATTAGTGGTGCATAAATAATATAACTATGTCCAACTACCCAGCCGATATCTGATGTACAAAACATTGTCTCGCCAGGTTTGCCGCAGAAAATATGGTTCATGGAGGCCGCTAAGGCAACTGCATATCCGCCGGTATCACGTTGCACACCCTTAGGCTTACCAGTGGTTCCAGATGTGTACAAAATATACGAGGGGTGTGTAGCATCAACCCATTCAACTGGCACGATCTCGTCAAAATACTTTTGGCGCTCAGTTGCGTAGTCCAAGTCACGGCCTACAACGGTAGTGAATTCCGTTAAGCCGCGGTTGACGATAAGTACTTTTTCTGGCTTGTAACTTGCTAAATTAATTGCCTCGTCTAGCAAGGGCTTATAAGGAACGGCCTTTCCTCCACGCGCACCCGCTTCGGCAGTCACAATCATCTTGGGCTGCGCATCATCAATGCGCGAAGCCAGACTATGCGAAGCAAAACCGCCAAACACCACTGAGTGAATTGCACCAATTCGAACACATGCAAGCATTGCAAAACAGGCCTCAGCAATCATCGGCATGTAAATAAGGACACGATCGCCCTTTTGAATTCCGTTCGCTTTATAAATCGCCGCTATCCTGTTCACCTCTGCATAGAGCTCTTTGAATGTATAAGATTTTTCTATATTCGTTTCAGTTGACACGGCAACCAAAGCGAGCTGATCGGGGCGATCTTGTAGATGGCGATCTACTGCGTTGTAACAAATATTGGTCAAACCACCATCAAACCACTTTGCAAATGGGGGGTTTGAATAATCCAGAACTTTATTAAAAGGTTTTTTCCAATAAACCAACTTTGCCTGCTCACCCCAAAAATCATCTGGGTTAGTGATGGAACGTTCGTGTTCTGACTTATAGGACATGGTTAACCTAAAAAATGTAAATTAAAGTTGCTAAATTTTGCTAACTCCTTTGCTGCTGACCGCCTTAACAGTGCCACCAGAAGTTTTAGCAGTACTGTTTTTCGCAGATTTTGCAAGTCCTGTCGATGCGGATTTATGCTGAGAAGTGGCTGTATTTGCGGAAGAATTACCCTTAGAGACGCCCCTTGGTGACTTGGAAACAGGGCATTTAGCCCCTTTTGCACATTTTTTAGGCACTGGTGGTAACGGTTTTTCCAAACTTAAGCTTGCATTTTCTGCCATTGCGACCGAAATATCACCTGGGCGACGACTTGTTTTTGGTACTAATACGGTTGACCCAGCTCGAATTCGCATCCCCTTAGGAATACCATTTACTTCCCTTAGACCATCGGCATCAACCCCTAAAGTTTTTGCAGTCTGATCAACGCTTTCTGTCTTCAATACCTGCACTGCAGACCAAGTTGATAGAGGTTTAGTGTATTTCTTAAGATTAGTTTGAAAAATTTCCGCATGAGCAAATGGAAGCAAAATTTGCTGATTTGCATTACTTAGGATGACTGGCTTATTGAATGAAGGATTTAGATTGTGAAACTCTTCAGTCGGTATTTCAGACAATTTAATCACTAAGGCCACATCAATATCATTGCCAACATCTACCGCTACAAAGTAAGGGTGATTTTCTAAATTCGGGAGGATGATACCGTAGGCTTGCGGATCCAAAACAATTTGGCGATAAGCCATTAGTTTGGGGACATAGTTTCGGGTTTCAGCAGGCATCGTTAAACTTTGATAATCAGTTGGAAGACCCTCGGCCAGATTGCGTTTTTGAGCTTTAGCCACATTACCCGCACCCCAGTTATAAGCGGCCAAAGCCAATTCCCAGCTTCCAAACTGTTTTTGCAAGCGCTGTAAATAATCGAGTGCTGCATCAGTAGATTGAATGACATCACGTCGCTCGTCCCTAAAAACATTTTGCGTTAAACGAAAATCTTTACCTGTTGCTGGCATAAATTGCCAGATCCCCATTGCCTTTGCACCAGACTTGGCCAAAGGATTAAAAGCACTTTCAACAAAAGGGAGTAGCGCAATCTCTGTTGGCATATTGCGTGCGTTGACTTCTTGTACGATATAAAACAGATAGCGTGATGAACGCGTCATCGAGCGATTCACATAATCCGGACGAGCACTCAACCATCGGACTTGCTCGATTTCTAGAGGCGTATTCATGGGCTCCATTTCAAAGCCATCCCGAATGCGAATCCATAAATTACTTGATGGAGCATAAAGATCGCTTACTGATTGACTCTGTAAGTTCACTCTCTTTGCTTTGGAACCTCGCGCACCACCTTGAGCTGGCGTATCCGAGGACCAATCTCCAGTACTAGCACAACCAGAAAGTACGGCAATTAGAACAATTGCCGCATAACGCCAAAACATCAGAATCGATCCTTCCAAGCGCGTATTACTGCCAATACATGAGCCGGGGAAGGTAATGATTTTTCGCCCGAAACCTCAAGAGCCGATTCTATAACCTCCTTTTGATCACAGCGCATAAAAGGGTTAACCTGTAGCTCCTGTCCAATGGTGGTTGGTAAGGTGGGTAGGTTTTGCGCACGCAATGCCTTGGCAGTTTGTGCCCAGGTAATTAAATTGGCATTATTGGGCTCAACCGCTAAAGCAAATCGAATATTCGATAAAGTGTATTCATGAGTGCAATACACCAATGTATTTTTAGGTAAGGCAATGAATTTAGCCAAGGATTGACTCATTTGGGTAGGTGTCCCCTCAAATAGCCGGCCACAACCAGAAGCAAATAAAGTATCGCCACAAAATAACATTGGCTCCACCACATTGGCCTGCATATTGGCGAAGTACGCAATGTGGCTTAAGGTGTGTCCAGGAACCTCATGCACCTCAAAACTAATGCGAGGCGCCGAAATCTCGAACTTATCACCCTCTATTGCCACCTGGGTACGCCCAGGAATATTATTACCAATAGGGCCGTAAACTGGAATGGAAGACCCTAATGACTTTAATAATTGCAGAATTCCGCCAGTATGATCAGCATGATGATGTGTTATTAAGATACCCGTCAAGGTAAGCTTCTCTTGCTCTAAATACCGAAGTACGGGACTAGCGTCTCCCGGGTCAACCACGAGAGCGCAATCGCCATCATGAATGCACCAAATGTAATTGTCTTCAAATGCCGGTATCGGCCAAACTTGCAATAAAGTATTCTTCACCATAGACCGATGATACCAACCCCTCCCATCCCATCCCAGATGCCTGCACCACCATGGAGTTCATGGGAGAAATGGCTGCAGTCGCCCCCAGGCCAATATGTACTTGCTTGGGAGCAAAAATGCTTTGATCGAATCGTGGCGGACGTTTTTGGTTTTCACGCAGTGCAAATTGGCTTACCCCAAATCAATACCCTTGGAGAGAATCGCATGCCCCTGCATGCGTTACTAATGCACGCCAATGACCGACAAAATCATGCAAGTTCATTTAACTGGCACCGTATTGAAGGCAATCCTAATGAGCTTCCTTTTGCCAGTGAAAGTATTGATTTATTGGTTTTGCCACACGTTCTTGAGTTTGCTGCTGATCCACACCAAATTTTACGGGAGGTGGAGAGAGTATTACTTCCAGAGGGTCGACTTATTATTTCTGGGTTTAACCCAGCAAGCCTTTGGGGGGCGCGGCAATACCTAAGCCGTTTAATTGGAGCCCCTTATTTACCTCGGGATGGGCAGTTTATTAGCCTCCTTAGAATCAAAGACTGGCTCCAACTACTTAATTTTTCACTGGATCGAGGCCATTTTGGTTGTTACAAGCTGCCCCTTCATGGGGAATCAAGCATGTCTAGCATGCAATTTTTGGAGTGTATGGGAAACCGCTGGTGGCCTATTTTTGGAGCAGTATTTGTTCTCTCCGCCGTTAAGCGTCAGGAGGGCATTCGTCTTGTCGGCCGAATCCAACCCATCCGAATCCCCAATATTACTCAATTGACTCCCGTAGCCGAAACCCGCAAGAACCCAAAGTAATCCTAAGAATAGCTAAATTAGATCTATGCCTCATTTAAAAAAACTGCCCCACATCATTATTTATACCGACGGAGCCTGCAAAGGCAACCCGGGCCCTGGTGGCTGGGGTGCTGTTTTGCGTTCAGGTGAACACGAAAAGCATATCCATGGTGGTACTAAGTTGACTACCAACAATCGCATGGAAATCAGTGCGGTCATACATGCCCTAAAGGCTTTAAAACAAAAAAGTTCTGTGGAACTCTGGACTGACTCTCAATATGTTCAAAAGGGGGTGACTGAGTGGCTCGAAGGGTGGAAAAAACGGGGGTGGAAGACTGCCAGCAAAGACCCCGTTAAAAATGCGGATTTGTGGCAAGAATTAGATACCCTACTTCCAGGCCACCAGATTTCTTGGCACTGGGTTCGTGGGCACGATGGCCACCCCGGAAATGAGTTAGCAGACCTACTGGCCAACCGTGGCGTTGAGGAATATTTGCCTTAAAGCTATATCGCCTATGGAACGCAATTTTAATGAGCTTATGAGAGAATGAACCCGTTTAAAGCACTTCAGTAGCGTACCGAATACCCCTACATAAAACCAAGAAAAATCCGAGACCGTGTCAAAAATAGAATCAGCACTCGATAAAGCATTAGCAAAAATTCCAGCCCTTAAAAATAAAGCGAAGAATCACTTATGCTCCCTTTGGCGCAAATACTTACCACACCTGGAAAATCTCAAAAAGCCGAATTACTCTAGCGTTAAAGCTTTTATCCTGAAATACAAATGGCGTATTTTGGCATTGCTGATTGTTATTTATGCAGGGTGCAAGACTTACGGCTACTTCTTTTTAGCATCTGATAAAGCAGGCGCTCCAATCACCGTAACAACGGTACTGGTAGAGAAAAAAGATATTCCCTTAATCATCGAAGCTACCGGAACAATTGTTTCAAATAATATTGTTGATATTCGCCCCATGGTTACCGACACTGTGGCAAAAATTCTCATTAAAGATGGTCAGGAAGTTAAAACTGGAGACCTTCTGTTTGTTTTAGATGACCGTAACGACAAAGCCAACTACGACAAACTGAAGGCGCTAGCTGATGATGCGCAAAGTCAGTATGTACGTGCCAAGGAGCTGGTTGCTAAAAACTTTATCTCCAAGGCTGGTCTAGAGACAACATCTGCAAATGCAAAATCTACTCTTGCGGCAGCTAAAGCCGCTGAAGTTCAACTTTCCTTTGACTATATTCGCTCACCGATTGATGGACGCGCTGGAATTGTGAATGTCTTCCCTGGCTCACTTGTACAAGCGAGCAATGTTGTATCGACAGCCACCAGTTCGACTGCGACCTCGAGCGTGGGGGCGATGGTAACCATCACTCAATTAAATCCAATTAATGTTCAATTCATTATTCCTGAAAAAGATATTCCTACGCTTTTGGAAAATCAGCAAGAGGGGCAGGCTCTATCAGTTCAGGTTACCGTAGGCGATTCAAGCAAAAAAACCTATACCGGCAAGGTCTTAGTAATTGACAACCAAGTTGACCCATCTATTGGCGCAGTTCGAGTAAAAGCACAAATCTCTAATGATGCAATGACCTTATTGCCAGGTCAATTTGCTCGTATATCTCTTTTCGCCAATACCCTTAAAGATGCCTTAGCAGTGCCTTCTCAGGCAGTGATCATGAGCCCAAATGGTAAGGTGGTGTACATCGTTGATGCGAATGATAAGGCTGTTTCAAAACCAGTTAAAGTCCTTTATGAATACCAAGGACGGGCTGTTGTAGATGGAATAACAGAAGGTGATCGCGTTGTTGTCGAAGGTAAACAGAATCTTCGTCCTGGCACTAAAATTCGCGAATCAAAAAATGCATCGCCAACTCTAAAAACAAACCCTAGCTAAGCAGACAACAAATGAATATCTCCGAATTATGCATTCGGCGACCAGTAATGACGGTTTTGCTTTCGATAGCAACCGTTATCGCAGGCTCTATCGCCTATTTAAAAATCCCGGTCGCCGCACTTCCAAGTTTTAACTCTCCCGTTATTTCAGTTAGCGGCACCTTGCCTGGAGCATCTCCAGAAAATATGGCGGCTTCAGTAGCTCTGCCTCTGGAAAAAGAATTCTCCACAATTGACGGTATTACCGTCATTAGTTCAAGTAATTTCCTAGGCACTACGAACATTACGCTGGAATTTAATAACGATAGAGATATTGATAAGGCAGCAGTTGATGTTCAAGCTGCCATGCTGCGGGCTCAAAAGCGTCTTCCGATCGAAATGACAATTCCACCGTCTTATCGAAAAGTAAACCCCGCAGATACGCCAGTCTTAGTGGTGCGAATGAGCTCCCCTTCCGTCAACCTATCAGAGTTAAATGATTATGCGGAAAATTTACTGTCGCCAAATCTTTCCACAATTAGTGGGGTAGCTCAGGTCTTGGTTTACGGCGCAAAAAGATATGCGGTTCGAATTCGAGTACACCCCGATGCACTGGCCAACCGAAATCTGACGATGGATGACGTAGCGTCCGCTATCAATAAAGCAAATACCAATAGCCCTGTTGGGGTTCTTGATGGCCCGCGTCAGTCAATCACCATTTATGCAAACCCACAGCTTGTTAAGCCAGAAGAATTTGCGAATCTTGTCATTACTCAAAAAAATGGTTTGCCGGTCTATCTGAAAGACGTAGCAGAGGTAAGTCAGAGTTATGAAGACGTTAAGACATGGGCTACTGCAGGTGGTGAGCGTTCCGTTGCTATTGCCGTTTTACGTCAACCTAGCGCCAACACTGTGGAAGTAGTTGACTCGATTAAGTCCTTACTACCGCAATTGCAAAAGCAAATGCCAGCATCAATCAAACTACAGCTTCTTAACGATCGATCGCTCTCCATTATTGAATCGATTCACGATGTCAACCTTACTCTAGGCCTTACCGTCCTACTGGTTGTCTTAGTAATTTTCCTGTTTTTAAAACATGTGTCAGCAACAGTTATTCCCTCTATTAGCCTGCCCATCTCCTTAATTGGCGCATTCTTTTTGCTTTACTTCCTTGGGTACAGTTTAGATAATATTTCTTTACTAGGAATTACGCTGGCAGTAGGCTTGGTGGTCGATGATGCCATTGTCGTTCTAGAAAACATCATGCGCTATATCGAAGAAGGCATGGATCCACTGAAAGCCTCCCTCAAGGGAAGCAAGGAGGTGGGTTTTACCATTATTTCCATCTCTATTTCTTTGGTTGCAGTGTTTATCCCGCTGTTTTTTATGGCGGGACCTATAGGTCTTTTATTTAGAGAATTTGCCGTGGTCGTATCGCTGTCCATATTGGTATCAGCCCTTGTTTCTCTCACTGTCGTTCCAATGCTATGTAGCCGATTCTTACCAAAGCCTGGGCATCATGCTCAGGAATATGCTATCAACAAAAAGTTCGACCGCGGATTTGATTGGCTACTTAAGACCTATATTCACTACTTAGATCTAGCCCTAAAAAATCGCAAGAAAGTACTCTGGGGCGCAATTGCCAGCTTTGTGATTACAGTTGTTCTTTTTATTTACAGTCCTAAGGGCTTCTTTCCAGAGGAAGATATTGGCCAAATCTTGGCCACTACCGAAGCATCTGAAGATATTTCCTTCAAGTCAATGCTAGCTCTGCAAGATCAAGCCGCTGAATTAGTAAACTCGGATCCCAATGTAGAGAGCTCCATCTCTGTCATTGGAGGTGGAGCAAGCTCGGGCACCAATACAGGTCGCATCTTTATTATTCTTAAAGATAAATCCAAGCGCCAGAAAATGTCCCTGGTTATGGAAAGCCTGCGCACCAGATTCAAGGGGTTGCCCGGGCTTCAGGTTTACATGCGTCCAGTACAAAACTTGCAACTCGGCGGTAAGAGTAGCAAGAGCCGCTATCAATTTACCCTTCAAAGTGTTGGCTTCGAGGGTGTAAATGAGTGGGCCGATAAGCTAATGCAGAAGATGCGTGCGGACCCTATTTTCCGAGATGTAACGAGCGATTCGCAATTAAAAGGGCTTAATGTCCAAATCAAAATTAATCGAGATCAAGCGGCTAACGCCGGTGTCACGATTGCTGATATTCGCTCTGCGCTTTACTCTTCATTTGGCGAGCGTCAAGTGTCAACCATCTATACCCCAGTTAATACTTATTATGCAATTTTAGAAGCTGCTGAAGAGGATCGTCAATACGAAACGGATTTAAATAAAGTCTACATTCGTGGACGTGCCACCGATAAATTAGTCCCACTCTCGAGCGTTGCAAGCTTCGTTCGAACAGTAGGTCCAACTGCCGTGAATCACCAGGGTCAAATTCCTGCGGTTACACTTTCCTTCAATTTGGCGCCAGATATTTTCCTTGGCGATGCGACTAAAAAGATTGAGGATTTCACCAAAGAGATTGGATTGCCCTCCTCAATCATCACTAGCTACGGTGGTGATGCAGCCGTATTTAAAAGCAATCAATCTGGTCAGTTAATTTTAATTTTGGCGGCACTTGGGGTAATTTATGTTCTCCTAGGAGTTCTCTACGAAAGCTACATTCACCCTCTTACGATTTTAGCGGGGCTGCCGTCGGCTGCAATTGGCGCCCTCATATCATTGCGTCTTTTTGGATTTGAACTTACTGTTATTGCATCGATTGGCATTCTGCTCTTGATTGGTATCGTTAAAAAGAATGCGATTTTAATGATTGACTTCGCCCTTGAGGCTCAACGTAATAGAGGGATGACACCAGAGCAGGCTATTCGCGAAGCCTGTATCTTGCGCTTTCGCCCTATTATGATGACCACTGTTGCCGCTTTAATGGGTGCGCTTCCAATTGCCTTTGGAATTGGTGCCGGTGCTGAACTTCGCCAACCATTAGGCATAAGCGTAGCTGGTGGCTTAATCTTTTCTCAATTCGTTACTTTGATCATTACGCCAGTCATTTATCTCTACTTGGATAAATATGCAGGCACTGGTCCAATGGATATTCCCCAAACCGTTCTTGAGGGCACCTAATGCGCCAAGTTATTCTCGATACCGAAACTACCGGCCTTAATCCTGCCACTGGCGATCGCATCATTGAAATTGGTTGCGTAGAAATGATAGGGCGTCGCCTAACGGATCGTACTTTTCATTACTATGTCAATCCTGAGCGAGATATTGATGCTGGCGCATTTGCAGTACATGGTTTATCTAGAGAGTTCCTGTCTGACAAACCCACCTTTTCTCATATTGTTGAAGAGCTTATCGAGTTTTTAGATGGCTCTGAGGTGGTAATCCATAATGCACCCTTTGATTTGGGCTTCCTAGATAATGAATTCGCGCTATTGAAGCGCCCTCCCTTTAGAGGTTTAGCGGCAAAAATAACAGACACCTTGTTAGATGCGCGACAAATGTTCCCAGGTAAACGCAATTCCTTAGATGCGCTTTGCGAACGTTTTGCCATTAGCAATAAACATAGGACATTGCATGGAGCTTTGCTGGATGCACAGTTATTGGCTGAGGTTTATGTAGCCATGACTCGTGGTCAAGAGGATCTCTCAATTGATCTAATTGACTATACCGTAGGCACTGATGCCTCTGGACACGTAAAAGCTCTACCAAGCAACCTTAAAATTCTCAGTGCAAGCAATGAGGACTGCCTTCTGCATGAGAAAATCTTGATTGAGATTGCTAAAGCAAGTAAAAAGGACCCCATATGGAGTCCTCTTAGTATCGCCAGCTAAAAACGCTCTACTCTACAGTCAAATCGCAGCTGCAATAGCTTTGCCTAGGTCATCTGTCTTAGCGGAGCCACCCAGGTCTGGAGTCAGCGATGAACCTCCTGCTGCCAAGACTTTCTCGATTGCAGTAAAGATCGCCAATCCAGCTTCGGGGTAACCCAAGTGATCAAGCATCATTGAGCCGCTCCAGATTTGACCAATAGGGTTGGCAATCATCTTGCCGTAAATATCAGGAGCGGATCCATGTACAGGCTCAAACAATGATGGAAACTTACCCTCTGGATTAATGCTACCGGAAGGTGCTATTGCAATCGTGCCAGTACAAGCTGGACCGAGATCGGAAAGAATATCCCCGAATAAATTACTAGCAACTACCACGTCAAAGCGATCTGGGTTCATGACAAATTGAGCGGTCAAAATATCAATGTGATATTTGTCAGTTCTTACATCGGTAAATTTCTTGGCCATAGTCTCTACACGCTCATCCCAATAAGGCATGGTGATCGCAATTCCGTTTGACTTCGTTGCTGAAGTTAAATGCTTCTTCGGGCGGCTTTGAGCTAAGTCATAGGCATATTTAAGAATACGGTCAACGCCTTGGCGGGTAAAAACTGATTCTTGAATAACAAACTCACGATCAGTATCGGGAAACATTTTTCCACCAACACTTGAGTACTCACCCTCAGTATTCTCGCGCACCACAAAGAAATCAATATCCCCTGGTTTGCGATTGGCTAGAGGGCAAGGCACGCCAGGCAACAGTCGCACGGGACGTAAATTCACATACTGATCAAAGCCGCGGCGAAACTGGATCAGACTACCCCATAATGAAACGTGATCAGGAAGAATATCGGGCATACCTACTGCGCCAAAGAAAATAGCGTCGTACTTCATCAGCGTATCAAACCAGTCATCCGGCATCATCTTGCCGTGCTTTAAATAATAATCACAACTAGCAAAATCAAAATGATCAAATTGCATGCCGATATTAAACTTTTTGTTAGCAGCCTCTAAAGCTCGCACCCCTTCTGGCATCACTTCTTTGCCGATACCATCGCCAGCGATCACGGCAATTTTTGGGTTCTTAATAATCTTGTTTGCATTCATTTTTTTGATCTCCTAAGTATGGTTATTTTAATATGTCGGTAACTTAGCTAATTGCTCGGCGGATTTCATCCCGCTTGGACTTCGTGTCCTTAATGGATTCACTATCGTGCTCAGTGGTGTTTTCAATGGTCTCAGCAATAGCCTCTTGCATCCGAATATTATCCTTAGGGCAAATAGGTGCTCCATATGTAGCCCAGCGCTTTAATAAGGTAACTTCATAACCGCACTGCCCGCACTTAGCTTTATTGCGAATGGCATTACTAGGTCTTGGGGGCGGAAAGACAATTGCCTGATGCGGATAAGGCCCTAATTCTTGGCTGATCATCATTAGTCTGACAACCAGTTCTTCGGTGGCATGCGCCATTCTTGCTGGCCCCTCTAGACCAACAGTTTGCGCGATACCCTTAAAATCCTCACCATGTCCACTAAAGCAATCATCAACCGCATGGCAGAGTTCATGCACTAGGGTGTCTAGCAATTGAACTGGGTCATCGAGTTTAGGAGAGATAAATATTTCGTTAACCCCACCCCCCGAACGTTCACGGGGCCAGCATTGGCCTAAAGTCGTTCTAGGGCTACTAGAGGCTGGAAATCCACAGGAAACCCGAACGGGAGGTATGGCATAGCCAGCCTTAGAAAAGACGGGCTCTAAATGTCGTACTGCGTCTTCTAACCACGCTTCTCTTATGGAGTGCTGCTTCATCTTGTGCTTATTTTGAATGGGATACTAAAGACCATGACTTTACTCTGTTGCAGCCAAGCTTAATCAAGTGTAATGTTGGCTGCCTTAATGGCCTTATTCCAGTAGGGCAACTCCTTCTTCAGTAAAGCATCCATTGCAACGGGGTTGAGATAGCGCAGCTCAACACCAGCAATAGCCGCCCTCTCCTTTACCTCAGGCAGAGCTAAGCTTTTCTTAACGGATTGCGTTAATTTATCAATCACGGGAGCTGGCGTCCCCGCGGGGGCATATAAGGCCACCCACGATTCAAGTTGGAACGAAGGTAACCCCGCTTCTGCTGTTGTTGGAACATTGGGCATTCCAGGATGACGGCTTTTACCGGTGACTGCTAAGCCCTTTAACTTACCACTTTGAACATACTGCATCACTGATGGTGGTGTAGTGATAAAGACCTGAACTTGGCCAGCCAAAACATCCTGAATCGCTGCTCCGGAGCCCTTATAAGGTACGTGAACCATATCAATTCCCGTGGTTTGCTTAAATACTTCTGTCCCGATATGTGAAACAGAGCCATTTCCTTGGGATGCGTAATTGAGCTTGCCAGGGTTGGCTTTAGCGTAAGCAATCAGTTCTTTCAAGTTATTTACTGGAACAGACGGATGAACCACAATTACATTAGTTGAAACCGTTAACAGCGCCACAGGAGAAAAATCTTTTATTGGGTCCCAGGGCAACTTATCCATTAGCGCTGGATTACCCACGTGGTATCCCGAATAGGAAATCAACAAGGTGTAGCCATCAGGCTTAGCATTGGCAACATATTGGTAGGCGATATTCCCGCTGGCACCAGGCTTGTTATCGACTATTACAGTTTGCCCAATTACTCTAGATAGGGGCTCGCTTAATAAACGCGCTGAAGTGTCCACCAAACCGCCAGGAGGATTGGGCACAACCAAAGCAATCGCGTGATCAGGAAATGTTTGGGCATGAGCAAGACTCATGCCCAAAATAATTCCTATCATCGCCAGCGTTCGATCTAGCCCTCTAAACTGTTTAATAACGGACCTGCTATGTAGCGCTACCTGCTTCACGATTGTTGCCCTTTGCTCACTGGAAATTTATCTTTGACCGACCTTAACATCTCCAAAAATAGCTTGGGCCTCACGGGGTAAGCAACGCCAATAGCGCTCATTGGATGCCACGATACCGCCCATGGCAGTGGCAGCTTCCCAGCCCCAACGTGGTTTGTATAAGAAAGCACGGGCTAAAGCGATTAAATCTGCATCACCCTTTTCCAGAATGGCTTCAGCCTGATGGGGGTCGGTAATTAGACCAACAGCCATGGTTGGTATCCCCGATTGATCTTTGACGATCTTGGCAAAAGGTACTTGATAGCCAGGTCCAATTGCAATCTTTTGCTTCGGAGAAATACCACCTGAAGAGATATGCACATAGTCGCAACCAATGGGCTTGAGTTGGGTCGCAAAGGCCGCGGTTTCTTCTGGCGTCCAACCACCCTCAATCCAATCACTTGCTGAAATTCGAATGCCCAATACACCTTGATAGGCTGCACGTACCGCTTTAAATAGTTCCAACGGAAAACGAATTCGGTTTTCAAAAGATCCGCCGTATTCATCTGTACGTTGATTGGCAATGGGTGATAAAAACTGATGCAAGAGGTAGCCATGAGCGCCATGCAATTCAATACCATCTACACCAACACGGTCGGCACGCTGTGCCGCCACTACGAAAGCCTGAATCAGATCTTGCAATTCAACTTTGGATAACTCATGGGGCAAGCGCTCCCCCTCTAGCTGGGGAATGGCTGAAGGTGCCTCAGTTTCCCATCCGCCCTGGTCTAAGGGTATTAGCTGTCCACCAGCCCAAGGAGTGGCGCTTGAAGCTTTACGACCAGCATGTGCCAGCTGAATAAATACTGGCGTTGTTGGTGCTAATTTTCGTGCTCTGGACAACTTATCTTGTAAGGCAAGCTCAGTACGGTCATCCCATAAGCCAAGACAAGCTGGGGTAATGCGACCTTCTGGCGTAACCCCAGTAGCCTCAATAATGAAAAGGGCCGCCCCGCTATTAAGTAAGTTAGCCCAATGCATCAGATGCCAATCCTGCGCCTCACCATTAACGGCAGAATATTGGCACATTGGCGCCACCACAATCCGGTTAGAAAGAGTTAAAGGACCCCTAGGGGAGCCTAGGATGTAATTAGAAAAAAGCAGACTCATTTAAGGACCTTTAAGTGCTGAACCGTTGGGGAAAAAAGCTAAAAAATGCCGAAAGCGATAGAATACTAAAGAGCAGAATAAACGAGACTGTGAAGTTTCGCAGGCTCAGTACCTCATCGCTTCATTTCATTAACGCCCCATAAATTGTTAAGTAAAATTACTATGAATGCACCGCAACCCTTTGAATCTAAAAAAGATATCGGCCACTTTGTTGGTGGCAAGGAGCTCAACCCTCACGATGGCCGCTTCGCTGATGTATTCAACCCTACTAAAGGCATTGTAGCTAGGCGCGTAGCCTTGGCCAGCCGCAAAGAGGTTGATGATGTGGTTGCCGTCGCTCAGGCTGCATTTCAGGGCTGGGGTCAGACCTCTCCCTTGCGTCGCGCTAGGATTATGTTTAAGTACTTAGAGCTTCTTAATGCCAACCGTGATGAGTTAGCTGCCATCATCACTGCCGAACACGGCAAGGTATTTACTGACGCCCAAGGTGAAGTCACCCGCGGCATTGAAATTGTCGAATTTGCCACTGGCATTCCTGAGCTTCTTAAAGGCGACTATACCGAGCAAGTCTCTACCGGGATCGATAACTGGGTCATGCGTCAGCCTTTGGGCGTGGTTGCGGGTGTTACACCCTTTAACTTCCCTGTGATGGTTCCAATGTGGATGTTCCCTGTAGCAATTGCCTGTGGCAATACCTTCATCCTCAAACCAAGTCCGACTGATCCATCTGCCTCTTTGTTTATGGCCAAGCTTTTAACTGAGGCAGGCTTACCAGACGGCGTATTTAACGTGGTCCAGGGCGATAAAGAGGCGGTAGACGCATTGATTGAGAACCCTCATGTGAAGGCGGTCAGCTTTGTTGGTTCAACCCCGATTGCTAACTACCTTTATGAGCGCTGCGCTCACTTTGGCAAACGCTCCCAAGCATTAGGTGGCGCCAAGAACCACATGGTCATCATGCCCGATGCTGATATTGATAAGGCGATTGATGCCTTAATTGGTGCTGCTTATGGTTCTGCTGGCGAGCGTTGCATGGCTATCTCAGTTGCAGTTCTGGTTGGCGATGTAGCTGAAAAAATCATGCCTAAGTTAATTGAACGCACCAAAACCCTCAAAGTAAAAAATGGCATGGAACTTGATGCCGAGATGGGTCCGATTGTCAGCAAGGCAGCTTTAGATCGCATTACTGGATACATCGAGAGCGGCGTTACTGCTGGCGCCAAACTATTGGTTGACGGTCGCGGTCTAAAAGTTGCTGGTTATGAAGATGGTTTCTTTATTGGTGGCACCCTCTTTGATGGCGTTACTCCTGATATGAAGATCTACCTAGAAGAAATCTTTGGACCAGTCCTGTCTTGCTTGCGCGTTGCCAACTTTACCGATGCGTTAAATCTAGTGAACTCCTGCGAATTTGGTAACGGTGTAGCTTGCTTCACTAGTGATGGCAACATTGCCCGTGAATTCGCCCGTCGCGTCGAGGTAGGGATGGTGGGCATTAATGTCCCCATTCCTGTGCCCATGGCTTGGCATGGCTTTGGCGGTTGGAAGAAGTCCATCTTTGGCGATATGCACGCTTATGGTAAAGAAGGTGTCCGCTTTTATACCAAACAAAAGAGTGTGATGCAGCGTTGGCCTGAAGGTATTGCTAAAGGTGCAGAGTTTGCAATGCCAACATCAAAATAAAAAACTGATTTAGGGAGTGAAATCCTTCAGAAAGATAGCGATCTAAAGATCGCTATCTTTTTTTATCCTTACAAAGATATTAGAAATCGCTTTTCTATAGACCGAGCAAAAAAAACAATCACCGAAACCAGCGTTAAATAAACCAAGGCTGCGAGCAGATAAGCCTTGAAGAATTGAAAATTAGTAGCGGCCAACTCTTGAACACGGGCAAAAAATTCCGTGTACTGAATCAAAAATGCAACCGAACTGTCTTTAAGATTAGCAATCACTTGATTAGTTAATGCCGGAATGGATAAACGAACTACTTGCGGTAAGGTAATCCATTGAAATATTTGCAAAGAATTAAAACCTTGTGCGCTGGCTGCCTCTAGTTGGCTCTTATCAAGGCCGTTATATGCCGTCTTCAGATAAGCCGCGTTATACGCCGCCACGTTAAAAGTAAATCCAATAAACGCTACTGTAAAGGGTGAGAGACGCACGCCCCATTGAGGTAAACCGTAATACATCAAAAAGAGCAAAACAATTAAAGGCATACCAATAAAGAAAGAAATGTAACTGTTAATGGCGCCACGGATTAACTTACTCTTACTGAGCGTGAGATAGAAAACTCCAATACCTAGCAGCAAACCGGAAACGCTGATTAATCCAGCTAGTTGCAAGGTCTTTACTAAGCCAGCAAAAATTAAAGGAAGTTGCTCCAAAAGATCCCTCTGGAAGGATCCCCATCCATTCATTTGGTCTGGTCCTCGGCGCTAAAAAAAGCGCGTATTTCCGGATTGGCATCTTTACTAAGATGATCAATACGATCATTTGCACGAATGATCCCTTTGTCCAAAAACATGACTGTATCGGCGATATTTCTAGCCAAGTGAAGATCATGAGTTACACAAATCATGGTGATGCCTTCACCGTGTAAGCGATTAATTAAATCAGCCACATCGCGCGACATGATTGGGTCCAGAGCAGAAGTAGGCTCATCCAAAACCAAGACAGCTGGGTCCATGGCTAAAGCGCGTGCAATTGCCACACGTTGCTTTTGACCACCAGAAAGTTGCGATGGGTATTTTTCACGATGAGCAGTCATGTCAAAGTGCGATAACTCCAAGAGGGCCCTTTCTTTGGCCTCTTCCTTACCCAGGTGATGCAATTTACGAAGGCCTAGAGTGACATTATCTAAAACACTTAAATGGCTATACAAAGCAAACTGTTGAAACACAAAACCAATTTGCTTGCGTAACTCTCTTACATCAACATTAGGGCCAAGCACTTCTTTATCTCTAAATATAATGGATCCAGAAGTAGGCTCAATCAAACGATTTAAGCAACGCAACAAAGTAGATTTACCAGAGCCTGAAGCACCCATTAAGACCTGTACATCACCTTCATTGAGATCAAGCTGAATATTTGAGAGGACGGTTTGCCCATCAAACTCTTTGACGAGATCCCGAACTTTAATTAAAGGCATGAAATCACCTCGCTTAAAAATGAATTATGGTCAATCATGCTGCGCCCATTCCTGGAATTTGATAACGTTTACTAAGGATCTCTACCCCGTAAAGACATACGCGGTAGATGGCAAAGTAAAGAATGCCCACTGCTAAATAAACTTCCACGCCACGCAAAGTAGTTGAGGTGAGAGTCATCGCTTGTTTAGTTATCTCAGGAATGCCTACAGTATAAGCAAATGGAGAGTACTTCAAAACCGAGGTAAATTCATTGACCATGCCTGGCACTGAAAAACGAAGCATCTGTGGAAGCTCGATATACATTAGCACTTGAATACGCGTCATCCCCATCGACTGAGCGACCAAAATCTCGGCTGGGTCCACTGAATTGAATGCGCCCCGAAATACTTCGGCAAGATAGGCGGAGGCCACCAATCCCAAACTCAGCGCCATAGCCATCAACGGCGGGACCTTAAAACCAATGCCTGGCAAACCAAAATAGACAAGAAAGAGTAATACCAGGACGGGTACACCCCTAAATACATAGGTATAACAATCGATTGCAAGGGTAATGCCAGCCATATTGAGTCGGCGCAGACTAGACAGAAGCAGACCAACAAACAAGCCAGTTAATGAGCATGTCAAAGTCACGATCAGGGTATAGGTAATGCCTTGCGCTAATTGTGCAAGGATCTCTAGGAAGGTCACTGACTGGGCTTTCTTTTAATTTGCACTATTGATCTACTTCATCCACTTATCAAGAATCGCCTTAATTTTTTCTGGGCCAAGCTCATTAAGATATTTATCAAAATCATCCCTCAACTTCGACCCTTTAGAAAAAGCAAAACCTAGCTGATCAAACCCTTTAAAAATATAGCTACTCTGAATTGGTAAATGGAGTTTGTTTTCATAGTTTAATAAAACAGGTTCCTCAACAAAGGCAAGATCAATATTACCGTTTTGAAGGTCGGTAATCACTTCCGCATAGGATGGGTAGAGCTTTACCTTACTCAAAGAGTAGTAACCCTTAGGCTCCAATTCATTCCTAATGAGATCATCGTAAGCCATGCCACGAGGATAGCCAATGGAGTATTTTTTAAGTTGATTCAGATCGGTAATCTGGATATTTCTATTCTTCATGCTCACCAAATGCCAAGCATTGTCGTAGTAAGGCTGTGAAAAATCCATTGCCTCTTTACGCTTGTCAGTAATTGAAATACCAGAAAAGGCTACATCAGCTTGCCCACTAGAAACAGCGCCCAGCATGCCAGCCCAATCATAAGGGGTGATCTTGAGCGTGCAACCACGGGATTGACAATAGCCTTGAAAAATATCCATATCGGCACCAACAATCTGACCTTTATCGTCAAATAACATTGGTGGGGATGCAGGAGAAACGGCGACCTTAATTTCTTTGGAATCAGGGTTTTTAGAGCAGGAAATAATGCCTAGCGTCAGAACGACGGCAAACAATGCTAAAAAAATACGTCTCATGAGATTTACCCCTATTCCACTCAGGTTGGTTAAGCCCAATTTGGGCGCCAAACAAGTATAGGGTGATTTAAGACAAAAGCAATTACTGCAAAGTATTTTTAAATATGGGAATCATTGGCATAGCCATCACCTCAATTCCTTCATCACGCAAAGCCTCCGCCTCATCCAAGGTAGTTTGGCCGCGAATACTTCGCTCAGGAGATTCTTTGTAGTGAATTTTTCTAGCCTCTTCAGCAAAAGAGTTGCCAACATCTTCAGATCGACCCACGAGGTCGCGCATCCCTCTTAAAAAGGCCGCCTGAACTTGAGCTTCTAAGTGAGAGTGGTCACCGCCAGTAAGAGCCACAACATCGCCACTCAAGTTGCCTTTATCAGCCTTAGATACCGTTAATTCCGTTGATGGAGCGAGCTCCTTGCCAGGCACAGATCTTGCAATATGAGGCGCTGAAGGCATCCGGGAAATTTCAACGCTGTCGCACAAGGGGCAGGCAAGCATCCCCTTCTCTTGTTGGGCGAGACAATCCTCTTCGGAGGCGAACCATCCCTCAAAACGATGATCCAGTGGGCAGGCGAGGTTATAAACTTTCATAAGACTTATATAAGGGCAAAAATCAAAAATTCAATCCCTGTATTTTAATAGGTTTAGTACAAGGGCTATTCAATTGACTGCGGGATCACTAATCCCCTGCGATAGCGATCTAACCAGTAGACGGCAATAGTGGTCTTCACATCCGTAATCTCACCCCGCTCTACCCACTCAATCAACTGTTCAAGTGGGGCCGCAAACACGTCAAGAAACTCCTCGGTATCTAAATGGCTTTTGCCTGATGTCAAGCCCTCGGCCAAGTAAATATCGATAAACTCAGTTGAATAAGAGATCACAGGATGAATTTGTCGAATAAAGCTCCACTTTTTAGCCGAATACCCCGTCTCCTCCTCTAGCTCGCGCTTAGCACAAAACAAGCGATCTTCTCCAACCTCCAGCTTCCCCGCAGGAATCTCAATACAAGTTTTGTCGATTGGGTAGCGATATTGACGCTCTAAAAGTACCCTGCCATCATCCAAAACAGCCAGAATAGCAACTGCACCAGGGTGAACCAAGTACTCACGGATTGCCTCATTGCCATCTGGAAGAGTTACTTGATCACGCTTCATATGCAAGAAAATGCCATCGTAAATATCCTCTCCAGATATTCGATCTTCCTTGAGGTGCCGGTTTCCAGTAGGAAGATCTTTATACGATTTTTCTATCATCAGAAATCACTCTAAATAGGGGGTTGGTAAAATTCATAGGGTCATCATACAAAATTGTGGTGACACAATGGAAAAAGGCTCCTTATGGAGCCTTAGTAATGGAAAAAGGGATGGTCGGCTATGAACCGAGTAAGGTGCGTCGCATGGCATCAAGACAAACGGTCATAAGTCCAGAAGGGAAAATGCCAAGCCCCAAAACGAATAGCGCGTTGATACTCAAAAGAATTTTTGCGAATGCAGAGCCATTAACAACAAACTTAGGTTTGGCATCGGGCTCATCAAAGTACATTACCTTGACCACTCTTAAGTAATAGAAAGCACCAATCAATGATGCAATGACTGCAATTACGGCAATAAAGGTGTGTCCTGCATCAACCAAAGCCTCTAGTACACCTAACTTCGCAGCAAAGCCAACAGTTGGAGGAATGCCGGCCAAGGAGAACATCATTACCATGCCAATAAAAGCAAACCAAGGATGTTTTTTATTCAACCCTTTGATGTCATCCAAGGTTTCGCAGTCATGCCCCTTGTGTGACAAGATCATGAGTAAACCAAAGCTGCCCAAAGTAGTCAACACATAGGTAATGGCATAAAACATCGAAGCGCTAAAAGCATGATCATCAAATACGGACAACATACCTAAAAGTACAAAACCCATTTGCGCAATTGCTGAATATGCCAACATCCGCTTCAAATTGGTTTGCGCAATCGCAGTAATATTACCGACCAATAAAGACAAGATAGCTAATAGAAGCAACATTGGCTGCCAGTCACCCAATAGCGGCAAGAGCGTGTTGACAAGAAGTCGGAACAATAAGGCAAAGGCGGCTAACTTGGGTGCAGCAGCAATCATCAGGGTTACGGCTGTAGGCGCACCTTGATAAACATCAGGCACCCACATATGAAACGGCACAACACCTAGCTTAAATGCAAGCCCAGCGACAATAAATACCAAGCCAAAGGCCATCACCAAGTGATTTATATGTGGGTCAGCAACTGTTCTGAAGATTTCCAATAAATCCAATGAGCCAGTAACACCATAAAGCATGGACATACCGTAGAGCAAGAAGCCAGAAGCTAAGGCTCCCAGCACGAAATACTTGATGGCTGCCTCAACACTCTTCTCATTATTGTGACGCATAGCTACCAAGGCATAGGTAGGCAAAGCCATTAGCTCAAGACCCAAATACAAGGTAAGCAGGTTGGCACCAGAGATCAGTACCATCTGGCCCAATAAAGCGAGCAAAACCAGGACAATAAAGTCTGGGCGGAACATGGCACGGTCAGTTAGATACCGCTTTGAGTAAATTAAACTAACTAGCACAGCGCCACAGGAGCAAGCTTTTAGCAAATTAGAGAATGGGTCTGACTGGTACAGGCCATTCAAGGCAATTAAAGACACATCGCCCATGCGACCGATAAAGGCAAAAATCAAACACACCAATAAGATGAGTGAGAAAAAGTAGACAAAACCGACTCCACGAGGCGTATGGAAAATATCCTGCTCAACTCCTGGAGTGGATACTCGACGCTCAGGCACATAAACGCTGGCCACCAAAAGCAAACAGGTGACAACGAGTAAAACGAGTTCTGGCAGGATGGCGTATAGGTCGAATGCTTGCATTAGCTTTTACTCAGAGTTTGCTGACAGCAACATGCTGCAACAGATTAATCACAGCGGGATGAATGATGTCAGTAAAGGGTTTGGGATACACGCCCATACCAATTACGCAGATGGTCAAAGCAGCCATCATGAGATATTCGCGAGTATTAAGATCTTTTAGTTCATCCACATGTTCATTATTGATGGTGCCAAAAAATACCCTCTTAACCATCCACAAGGAATACGCAGCACCAAGAATTAAAGCCGTAGCGGCCAAAATACCGATGACAAAATCATAATCAACTGCGGCCAAAATAACCATGAACTCGCCCACAAAACCAGAAGTAGCAGGTAAGCCACAGTTTGCCATAGCCATCAACACCGCAAAGGCAGTAAATGCAGGCATACGGTGGACAACACCTCCGTAGTCAGCAATTTGACGGGTATGCATACGGTCATACAAAACCCCGATCGAAAGGAACATTGCGCCAGCAACAAAGCCATGTGAAATCATCTGCACAATACCGCCCTCAATGCCCAATGGGCTAAAAAGGAAAAAGCCTAGAGTCACAAAACCCATATGCGCTACTGATGAATACGCTACTAACTTTTTCATGTCCTTTTGAACTAATGCTACAGCGCCGACATAAATGACAGCGACTAAGGATAAAAAGATTACAAATGGGCCGAGGTACTGACTAGCGTCTGGAGCGATAGGTAATGAAAATCGCAGAAAACCATAAGCACCTAGTTTAAGCATGATCGCTGCCAAAACAACAGAGCCGCCAGTTGGCGCTTCAACGTGAACATCAGGAAGCCAAGTATGCAATGGCCACATAGGTATCTTGACCGCAAAAGCCATGAAGAAAGCCAGGAATAGGAGTATTTGCTCAACGATATCTAAGCGCGCATTTTGCCAAGCCAAAATATCGAAAGTGTTCGTGACGTTATACAGATACAACATCGCAACCAAAGTTAGCAAAGAGCCAAGCAAGGTATATAAAAAGAATTTAAAGGCGGCGTAGATGCGGTTATGACCACCCCACACCCCAATAATGATGTACATCGGGATTAAGGTGGCTTCAAAGAACACATAGAACAACAACGCATCAAGGGCCGCAAACACGCCGATCATTAACCCGGAAAGGATCATGAAGGAAGCCATATATTGGGAAACTTTGGTGGTAATAGACTCCCACGAGGCAACCACCACAAATATATTAATGAATGCTGTCAGGACTATGAACCAGACCGAGATGCCATCAACACCCAGATGATAGTTGATGTCATAGCGAGGGATCCAGCTTATCTTCTCAACAAACTGCATACCAGGGTTGGCAATATCAAACTGAATCACCAATGGCAAGGTTGCAATAAAGCCAAGAACAGCGCCAACTAAAGCCAACCAGCGAACACCAGCAGATGGCTTCTCAGACCCATAAAATAAAATAATGAGTCCAAAGAAAATTGGGATCCAGATGGCAAATGAAAGAATCATAGTGGCTACTTAAGTAACAAAGGCCTAACGAACAAAAGGCAGGTAAGCGTATAAAACCCAAGCTAGCAAAACCGCCAAGCCAGCAATCATTGCGAAGGCATAGTGGTAGAGATAACCGGATTGCAAATGACGAATAACGCCGGCAAAACGCCCAACAACATGAGCACTGCCATTAACGATAAAACCGTCAATGATTTTCTGATCACCGCGATGCCATAAAACACCGCCGATCCACAGCAAGCCCTTAGCAAAAACGGCTTGGTTAAAGTCATCCAGATAGTATTTGTTGTCTAAGAGCTTTTTGATTGGCGCAAAGGCCTCGGCAACCTTAGCCGGTAACTTAGGCGCCCAAAGATAGCCTATAGCGGCAGTCAGAACGCCAAGAGCAACCAAGAGCAGTACAGGCGATGTCAGCGCATGCACGGCCATTGATGCTGGCCCATGGAATTCCTCTGCAAGCTCTTTCATGGCGGGATGCTTGCCAATGTCGACGAAGATTGAGTCGCCAAAAAATGTACCAAACAGTAAAGGTGTGATGGTGTAAAAACCAATGATCACCGATGGAATCGCCAAAAGAATCAATGGCAAGGTCACTACGAAAGGTGACTCATGTGGCTTTTGTCCAGGATTTAGACCATGGTGAACATGATCATCACCCTGCTCCGCATGCTCATGTTCATCGTGGGCATTTGAGCTAGCATGGCCCCAACGGGACTTGCCGTGAAACACATAAAAGTATAAGCGGAATGAATATAAGGCAGTCACAAAGACGCTAGCCATCACAGCAAAGTAAGCAAAACCAGATCCAGGAATATGACTAGCAGCCACCGCTTCAATAATTGAGTCTTTTGAGTAGAAGCCAGAGAAGAATGGAGTTCCAATTAATGCAAGGTTGCCCAAGAGCATCATCAAACAGGTAACCGGCATGTACTTCCATAGTCCACCCATCTTGCGCATATCTTGCTCATGGTGCATGCCCAGTATGACGCTACCAGCAGCAAGGAATAACAAGGCTTTGAAGAAGGCGTGAGTCATTAAATGGAAGATAGCTACTGGGTATGCTGACACACCTAGAGCTATGGTCATATAGCCAAGTTGGGATAGGGTGGAGTAAGCCACTACCCGCTTGATATCGTTTTGTACGATTCCCAAGAACCCCATAAAGAGCGCGGTAATAGAGCCGATCACCAATATGAAGCTCAGCGCAGTATCTGATAGTTCAAATAGTGGCGACATCCTAGCCACCATAAAAATACCTGCCGTAACCATTGTCGCAGCATGGATCAAAGCAGAAATTGGAGTTGGGCCTTCCATTGAATCAGGCAACCAAACGTGCAGTGGGAACTGAGCAGATTTACCCATTGCACCAATAAACAGACAGATACAAGCGACGGTTAACAAGCTCCAACTTGTGCCGGGTAAGACTTGTGCAGCTAACGCAGTATTTTGCGAAAAAATCACATCATAGTTCATCGAACCAGTACTAGCTAACAACAAACCAATACCCAAAATGAAACCAAAATCGCCAATCCGATTAACCAAGAAGGCTTTCATGTTTGCGAATACGGCTGTCTGGCGCTCGAAATAAAAACCAATCAGCAAATAAGAAACGACTCCAACTGCCTCCCAGCCAAAAAAGAGCTGCAAGAGGTTATTGCTCATGACCAACATCAACATCGCAAATGTGAAAAGTGAAATGTATGAGAAGAAGCGGTTATAACCTTCCTCTCCTTGCATATAACCAATGGTGTAAATATGAACCATCAAGGAAACAAAGGTCACAACACACATCATGGTGGCGGTCAATGGATCTATCAAAAAACCAATGTCAAGATTAAGTTCGCCTAACTGCATCCAACGATAAACAGTGCCATTAAAATAAAAGCCATCCATTACCTGCACCAACACAAAGCAGGAAAGGACAAATGCAATCATGACGCCTAAAATCGTGACGAATTGACAGGCGCCATGACCAATGCGGTCACCGCCTAATTTGGTACCAAAAAAACCGGCAATCACGGAACCAACTAGTGGCGCGAGTGGGATTGCACAGAGGACGGGGAGAGTTAAGGTCAATTGCATGACTAGCCTTTAAGGTGGTCAAGGTCTTCAGCATTAATGGTGTCAACCTTACGGAAGAGAACAACCAAAATTGCTAAGCCAATCGCTGCTTCAGCAGCAGCCACAGTCAAAATGAAGAAAACGAATACTTGACCAGCCATATCGCCTAGATAATGAGAAAAGGCAACAAAGTTCATGTTCACGGACAAGAGCATTAACTCGATCGCCATCAAGAGCACGATCACATTCTTACGGTTTAAGAAAATACCAACGACACTGGTAGCGAATAAAATGGCGCCAAGCACTAAATAGTGAGCCAAGGTAATGTTCATTTTTTCTCCGCCCTAGTATCTTGTTTTGCTGCCATATCAGACCCCATCTTCACAATACGCATCCGATCAGCAGGGTTTACATTCACCTGCTCTGCAACATTCTGAGATTTAGCGTCCTTGCGATTTCGTAGAGTTAAGGCTACAGCAGCAATAATGGCTACCAACAAGATGACACCAGCGACTTCAAAAGCGTAAACATAATCAACAAAGATCAACATGCCTAAGGCGTGGGTATTGTTCGTTGATAACTCCTCAAGCATAGGTTGCACTGGCGCGTTTGTTCCTATGAAGCTACGAATTAAAACAATCGATAACTCAAGCACAATCACAGCGCCCATTAAAAAGGCAACTGGTAGGAATTTTTTGTAGTCGCGGCGAAGATGCTCTATATCAAGATCTAGCATCATGACCACGAAAATGAAGAGCACCATTACTGCACCAACATAAACCAGAATCAACGCCAAACTAAGGAACTCCGCTTTGAGGAGCATCCACAAACCAGAAGCGCAGAAAAACGCCAGAACTAAAAACAAAGCCGCATGAACTGGATTGCGAGCAGTGACCACGCGTAAAGCAGCAATGACTAGCAGGCTGGCAAAAGCGTAGAAGAAAAGGGAAAAAATGGTAGGGGTATCGAATGTCATATGTATGTGCGCTCTATTCGATTAACGATATGGTGCATCAGCAATGCGGGCGGCGGCAATATCTTTTTCATACTTATCACCTACAGCTAGAAGCATCTCTTTTGTGAAATATAAATCGCCTCGTTTGTCTCCAAAGTACTCAAAAATATTGGTTTCAACAATGGCATCTACTGGACAAGCCTCTTCACAGAATCCACAGAAAATACATTTAGTTAAATCAATGTCGTAACGACTGGTGCGACGCGTACCATCGTCCCGCTCTTCCGATTCAATGGTAATTGCATATGCCGGACACACTGCCTCACATAGCTTGCAACCAATGCATCGCTCTTCACCATTTTCATAGCGGCGCAAAGCATGCAAGCCACGAAAACGAGGTGACTGAGGAGTTTTTTCTTCAGGATACTGAATCGTAATCTTAGGCTTAAAGAGATAGCGACCGGTAATTGACATGCCGACCAAAATATCTTTGAGCATCAAGCTATCGAGGAATTGGGAAATTTTCTTAAACATGATTGATCAACTTATTTCCAAATATTCCATGGGGATACCACCCAAGCACCTACGACAACCACCCAAAACACGGAGATGGGAATGAAAATCTTCCAGCCTAAACGCATAATTTGGTCGAATCGATAGCGTGGCAATGTTGCACGCAACCAAATGACGCAGGACAGGAGGAAGAAGGTCTTGGCAAAAAGCCAGAAAAACCCAGGGATGTCGCGCAAAATTGGCAAATCCAGAATTGGCAACCAGCCACCTAAGAACATTGTCGATGCCAATGCTGCAATCATGATCATATTGGCATACTCAGCCAAAAAGAACATTGCAAAGGCCATGCCGGAATACTCAACCATATGACCCGCAACAATCTCTGACTCACCCTCAACTACGTCAAATGGGTGACGATTAGTTTCGGCCACGCCAGAAATAAAGTAAATCAAGAACATTGGCAATAAAGGGAGCCAATTCCAAGAAAGGAAGTTCAGACCAATGCTGGCAAAGTAACCCTGCTCTTGCGAAGCAACAATAGCGCTAAGATTTAATGAACCTGATGTTAATAAAACGGTAACCAAGGCAAAACCCATGGCGATTTCATAAGAAATCATTTGTGCCGAGGCTCGCATTGCGCCTAAGAATGGGTACTTAGAATTTGATGACCAGCCGGCAAGAATTACGCCATAAACACCAATCGAAGAAATCGCCATTACATAAAGCAGGCCAGCATTAACATCCGCTAAAACCATTTTGGCCTGAAATGGGATCACAGCCCAAGCTGCAAAAGCTGGCATGATCACCATTACTGGGGCGATAAAGTACAGCACGATACTTGCTTTTGCAGGAGAAATGACTTCCTTTAACAGCAACTTCAATGCGTCTGCAATCGGCTGCAAGAGACCTAATGGGCCAACGCGATTAGGGCCTAGGCGAATATGCATCCAGCCAATGAGCTTTCTTTCCCATAAGGTTAAATACGCAACCGCGCCAAACATCGGCAACACAATGATGACAATTCGAATCAACGCCCAAATCAGTGGCCATAGGAAGCCAAAAATAGCCTCCCCTTGAGTAGTAATGAGGCTCAAGAAATTATCCATCCTGTTCCTTATCCCTTGCTAACTGTGACAGACCCAAACATGGGTCCCAATGCAGCACTAGCCAATGTACCAGCTGAAATACGCACAGCAGTTGGGGCTAAATTAACCTCAAGCGTCGCTGGCATTTCAACCGATTGAGCGCCTTGGATAATTCGCACAAGACCACCCTCTTCAATGCCCAATTCATTAAATAGCGATAGGCCTAGCCCAACGTGTTTACTACGCTTCGCATCGCGCGTAAGTTGCAAGGCTGGGGATCGACGAACGATTTGATCGCCGCCATAAATTGCAACATCTGTTAATCGCTCAAGGCCTGCCGTTGGGGCTAGCTTGCCATTCGTTAATGCGTCAATAGTTGTTTTATTGTTTAGTTGGCTACAGTAGTCCTCGGCCAATGCCTCCGAGAGAACCTCTTCAGGGGAATTAAACATGAAACCATCCAAATCGAGAAGTCCGCCTAGTACGCGCAATACTTTCCATGCTGGGCGTGAGTCACCCAAAGGCTTCACGGAAGGTTGAATTGTTTGAACCCTACCTTCAAGATTAATGAAAGTGGAAACTGTCTCTGAATAAGTGGTAATTGGCAGAATGACATCGGCCACATCTAAAAGATCAGCGCTCTTATAGCCAGTCATCGCAATAACAGTATTTGCTTTAGACAATGCAATGCGAGCCTGCTCTGGGTTGGGCAAATCAGCGCCCGGTTCCAGATTCATCAAAATCACCGCGCGGAGATCTCCCGATAGGACAGACTCAACGCCCGCACCATTGGCATTCACAAGTGCAGCGCCAACTGCATTACCGCCGACCGGTAAAAATCCTAGGGTGGCGCCTGTCTGTTGAGCTATAAATTGCGCCAATACCGTTATGTCAGTGCTATGTGGATGTGCAATAGCCGCTGAACCCAAAAGGACTGCAGTTGCAGAGCCGGAAAGTAAACCGTCCGCAATAGTTTGAGCAGCCGAAGAAATTGGTAAGTCAAAGGAGCCAACTGGAACCGACACGGATTTAGCTTTAGCCACCGCTAGAGCAACTTCAGTTAAGGCACTTAACCAAGCGCTTGGTGCAACTGAAATATTCGCAGTCACTGGCATTAGCCAGTCATCACCGCCAGCATCAATCCGTAGAATCTGTAAACCGCGTTTAGTAGCGGCACGTAGACGAGTAGCGATCAATGGCTGCTCTTTACGCAAGAAACTACCAATTACCAATGCGCGATCAAGTTGACTTAAATTAGCAATTGGCATCCCCAGCCATGGGGCCAATGGAGCACCGATCACATCTGTTTGTCGTAAACGAGTCTCAACTTGAGTAGATCCTAGACTACGAAGTACTTTTTGAAGCAGATGCAACTCTTCTGTACCAGAAATCGGATGCGCTAAGGCGCCGATTGCTTCAGGCCCATTTTCACCTGCAATAGTTTTCAGTGAATGCGCAACATAATCCATAGCGGATTCCCAGTCGGTTTCAAGCCACTGGCCACCCTGCTTAACCATGGGAGTAGTAATGCGATCAGCACTATTCAAACCTTCATATGAAAAACGATCGCGATCGCTAATCCAGCATTCGTTAATTGCTTCGTTATCTAAGGCAACCACGCGCATAACTTTATTTGATTTAGTCTGGACGGTGGTATTGGCACCAAGGCTGTCATGGGGGCTGACTGAACGCTTTCGACCCAATTCCCAAGTACGAGCTGCATAGCGGAAGGGTTTGCTAGTCAAAGCTCCCACTGGACAAATATCAATCATGTTTCCAGAGAGCTCGGAGTCAATGGTTTGACCGGAAAAAGTCGAAATTTCCGAATGTTCGCCACGATTGATCATGCCCAATTCCATTACGCCAGCGACCTCCTGGCCAAAGCGGACGCAACGGGTGCAATGAATGCAACGGGTCATCTCCTGCATAGAGATTAATGGACCAACATTCTTATGAAATACAACCCGTTTATCTTCTTGATAGCGTGAATTAGACTTCCCATAACCCACCGCTAAATCTTGCAGCTGACATTCGCCACCTTGATCACAGATTGGGCAATCTAATGGGTGGTTAATGAGAAGAAACTCCATCACTGATCGCTGTGCTTCAACTGCTTTAGCGGAATGAGTAAAAACCTTCATGCCCTGCGTTACTGGTGTAGCGCAGGCGGGCAATGGTTTTGGTGCCTTTTCCACCTCAACCAAACACATGCGACAGTTGGCAGCAATTGAGAGCTTCTTGTGATAACAAAAGTGAGGGACATAAGTACCGAGCTTAGCTGCGGCGTGCATCACCGTTGAACCTTGCGGAACCTCAACTACCTTACCATCTAATTCGATTTCAACCATGCTCACTTTAAGATGTCCCGTGCTCAATATCTTTTATAAAGGTTGCGCAGAATCTAAGCAGCGCTTATGTTCTATGTGAAACGCAAACTCATCCATGTAATGCTTCAACATGCCGCGCACTGGCATTGCAGCGGCATCACCCAAGGCACAAATAGTGCGGCCTTGAATATTTGCAGCTACATCGTTGAGTAAATCCAAATCTTCCGGGCGACCTGCGCCATGTTCAATTCGATTGACGATGCGCCATAACCAACCAGTACCCTCACGACATGGGGTGCACTGACCACAAGATTCCTCGTGATAAAAATAGGACAGGCGCAATAAGGCTCTCACCATGCAACGAGTGTCATTCATGACAATCACCGCACCGGACCCCAACATCGAACCCGCTTTAGCAATGCTGTCGTAATCCATAGTCAGGTCCATCATCTGGGCACCAGGAACTACAGGGGCCGATGATCCGCCAGGAATAACGGCCTTTAACGCTTTACCATCACGCATTCCACCAGCAAGCTTTAATAGATCTGCAAATGGTGTGCCCAATGGAATCTCGTAGTTGCCGGGGTACATTACATCGCCAGACACAGAGAAAATCTTTGTACCGCCATTATTTGGCTTGCCCAACTCAAGATAGGCCTGACCGCCAATAGCCATAATGAAGGGTACGGCAGCAAAAGTTTCGGTGTTATTAATTGTTGTTGGCTTGCCATATAAACCAAAGCTTGCTGGAAATGGTGGTTTATAGCGGGGCTGCCCCTTCTTACCCTCAAGAGACTCCAACAAAGCCGTTTCTTCACCGCAGATATATGCACCCCATCCTGGAGCAGCATGTAGCTGGAAATTAAAGTCACTTCCCATAATCTTGTCGCCAAGATATCCAGCCGTGCGAGCTTCTTCAAGAGCCTCTTCAAACCGAGAATATGTATCCCAAATTTCACCATGAATATAGTTGTAACCCATGGAGATGCCCATAGTGTATGCACCAATAATCATCCCCTCAATCAAAGAGTGGGGGTTGTAACGCATGATGTCGCGGTCTTTAAAAGTACCAGGCTCGCCTTCATCGCTGTTACAGACTAAATATTTTTGCCCCGGAAATTGACGAGGCATAAAACTCCACTTTAATCCCGTAGGAAAGCCTGCGCCTCCACGTCCACGCAACGAGGAAGCCTTAAGCTCAGCAATAATTGCATCAGGCGTGATTTTTTCACTAATAATGCGCCGCAGTTGCTGGTAACCGCCACGGCTTTCGTAATCTTTTAAGCGCCAGTTCTCACCATTTAATCCAGCGAGTATTAGAGGCTTAATGTGCCGATCGTGCAAGCTGGTCATACTACGCCCCCTTCTGCACGAAGCTCACTCAGTAAGCCGTCAATTTTTTCTTTGCTCATGAAGCTACACATCCGCTTGTTGTTCACCAGCAATACTGGAGAGTCACCGCAGGCACCCATGCACTCACCCTCTTTTAGGGTAAAGGTACCGCAAGATGTAGTCTCATTAAAGCCAATACCTAAGGTTTCTTTTAAGTAGGTGGCTGCAGTTTCGCCATGAGTCAATTGGCAAGGTAAGTTAGTACAAATTACTAATTTATATTTACCAATCGGCTTGGTGTCATACATATTATAAAAAGTTGCTACTTCCTCAACCGCTATTGTGGGCATTCCCAAAATAGTAGCGATAGTTTCAATCACCTCATTAGAAACCCAGCCAACTTCAGTTTGTGCAGCAATCAAAGCAGCCATTACTGCTGACTGCTTTTGCTCGAGGGGATATTTCGCGACATTACGAGCAATGTCTGCAAGCGTTTTATCGGATAGTGAAAGAGTTGTTGTCATTAAATAATCCTTGCCGCATACATTAGCGGTCAATCTCCCCGAACACAATATCTTGAGTACCAATAATGGTCACTGCATCTGCCAACATGTGCCCACGTGACATCTCATCCATTGCGGAAAGATGGACAAATCCTGGTGCACGAATCTTCATGCGATACGGCTTATTAGCGCCATCAGAAATTAGGTAAATCCCGAACTCACCCTTAGGATGCTCAACAGCGGAGTAAGCCTCTCCATCAGGAACGTGCATACCTTCTGTAAAGAGTTTGAAGTGGTGAATTAACTCTTCCATATTAGTCTTCATATCCACCCGCTTAGGGGGAGCTACTTTATGGTTATCGCTCATCACAGGTCCGTCATTTGCTTTTAACCAAGCAACGCACTGTTTAATAATGCGATTTGATTGACGCATTTCTTCCATGCGAATCAAATAGCGATCATAAGAATCACCATTTACTCCAACTGGAATATCAAAGTCAAGCTGGTCATAAGTCTCGTATGGTTGCTTTTTACGCAAATCCCATTCGATTCCAGAGCCACGCAACATAGGGCCTGTAAAGCCGAGCTGCAAGGCCCGCTCTGGAGTAACAACGCCGATACCAACTAAGCGCTGCTTCCAAATGCGGTTGTCGGTCAATAGATTGCAGTACTCATCTACATTCCCATCAAATCGACCAGAGAAATCTTCAATGAAATCGAGTAATGTGCCACTACGGTTTTCATTTAAACGCTTGATGGCCGAAGCACTACGAATTTTAGATTTATTAAATTGCGCCATTTGATCTGGCAGATCGCGATACACACCACCTGGGCGATAGTACGCAGCATGCATACGGGCACCAGAAACAGCCTCATACATATCAAAAATATCTTCACGATCACGAAAGGCATACAAAAACACGGCCATTGCACCAACGTCAAGCCCATGACAGCCGATCCATAAAAGGTGGTTAAGCAAGCGTGTTAATTCATCAAACATCACCCGAATGTATTGAGCACGCAACGGCACATCAACTTGCAGCAATTTTTCAATCGCCATTACATAGGCATGCTCATTAGACATCATGGATACATAATCCAAACGATCCATATATGGAACATTTTGAATCCAAGTACGTGTCTCTGCTAGTTTTTCAGTAGCGCGGTGTAATAAGCCAATATGCGGGTCAGCACGCTGAATCACTTCGCCATCTAGCTCAAGTACTAAGCGCAATACGCCATGAGCCGCAGGATGCTGCGGGCCAAAATTGAGGGTGTAGTTCTTAATTTTTGCCATGACTTAAACCGGTCCTCCGTACTGCTCTTCTCGAACGATACGTGGAGTAATCTCACGCGCTTCAATTGTCACAGGCTGATACACAACGCGCTTTAGCTCAGGGTCATAACGCATTTCTACGTTGCCAGAAATTGGGAAATCCTTTCTAAAAGGATGTCCAATAAAGCCATAGTCAGTCAGGATGCGACGTAAATCGTCGTGACCTTCAAACAAAATGCCATAGAGGTCGAATGCTTCACGCTCAAACCAGTTTGCGCTAGCCCATACTGGTGTAACTGAAGCCACTACCGGATAGCTATCTTCAGGTGCAAAGACACGAATACGCAAACGCCAATTGTGCGCTATCGATAAAAGATGGCTTACAGCAGCAAAACGTCGACCACTCCATCTGCCATCTCGAAAATCCTGATAATCCACACCACACAAGTCAATCAATTGTTCGAATCCCAATAAAGGATCATCGCGCAAAAGCATGGCGGATTCAAAATAGGTATCTGCGCTAAGTACAACAGTAACTTCGCCTAGGGCGATTTCAATAGACTGGGCCCGATTACCTAAAACTTTGTCAAGGCTGGCTACTAATACGGTTAAACGATCTGACATGAATTAAGCCTTCCGCGCAATCGTGCTGGTACGAGCAATCTTCGATTGCAGCTGAATAATTCCATAGATCAACGCTTCTGCGGTTGGAGGGCAACCAGGGACATAAATATCCACCGGCACAATACGGTCACAACCGCGCACCACCGAGTAGGAGTTGTGATAATAACCACCACCATTAGCGCATGAGCCCATGGATATCACCCATCGTGGCTCAGGCATTTGGTCATAAACCTTACGCAAAGCGGGAGCCATTTTATTGCACAGGGTACCTGCTACGATCATGAGATCGGATTGACGTGGGGACGGGCGAAATACAACGCCAAAACGATCCAAGTCATAACGGGAGGCACCAGCATGCATCATTTCAACAGCGCAACAAGCCAGGCCAAAGGTCATAGGCCACAAAGAACCGTTACGCGTCCAGTTTATCAACTGATCCGCGGTAGTGGTTACAAAACCTTCTTTAAGAACGCCTTCTAATGCCATACCTATCACTCCCAGTCGAGAGCGCCCTTTTTCCAGATATATACAAATCCAACGATGAATTCTAAAAGAAAAATCACCATAGAGGCATAACCAAACCAACCAATATCACGAAGAGCAACACCCCATGGGAATAGGAATGCTGTTTCTAAGTCAAATAAGATAAAGAGGATGGCGATCAAGTAGTAACGCACGTCGAATTTCATACGCGCATCTTCGAACGCTTCAAAACCACACTCGTATGGTGATAGTTTTTCAGCATCAGGCTTTGAAGGAGCCAAAATCTTCCCGAGGAACATGGGCACTAAACCTACCCCAATACCTACAAGGATAAACAGCAGAACAGGAAAGTAATTAGCGAGATTCAAAATGGTCCTGTGTCAATTGTATGAAGCGCCCTATTAATAAAGCAAATTATCAATGATTCTCACAACTATGAACTTGATCTAAAACAAAATAGCGATCAAATTACTACATTTGGTGCCGACGGCGAGACTCGAACTCGCACAGCCTAAGCCACTACCCCCTCAAGATAGCGTGTCTACCAATTCCACCACGTCGGCATCTTGTAAAACACAGTAATTCTACTGCATTGCATCACTTAACCACCCCAAACTTAGGGATAGCAGACATCTAAAGACTGACTCTTTTACTTTGGGACTGCTGGCTTAGTTGGATCCTGCATTGGAGCAACTGGAGCGCTTACGGGAGCAACTACCGGCGCTACAGTTCCAGACAAAATACCGGGGCTAACTTCTTTTTTGTTACCAAGCCAAGTAATTCCTAATGTACAGATAAAAAATACGCCAGCAAAGATAGCCGTAGTATGAGAAAGGAAATTAGCCGAGCCACTAGCGCCAAAAAGGCTACCGGAGGATCCAGAGCCAAAAGCTGCGCCCATATCAGCCCCTTTACCTTGCTGTAGCAGTACCAACAAAATGACGCCTAAGGCCGAAACTACCTGTAAAACGATTAATAAAGTTTTCAACCATTCCATGGTCTATCTCCAAATAAAAAATCTAAGCCTGACAAATCGCTAAAAAATCTTGGGGGTTTAATGAAGCCCCCCCAATCAATCCGCCATCAATATCAGGCATTGCAAACAGTTCAACGGCATTATCAGGTTTAACACTGCCGCCATACAAAATTCCAACATGAGAAGCCACGTCCGCATCAAACTCAGCCAACTGCAAGCGAATGGCTCGATGCATGTCTTGCGCTAGCTGTGCGCTAGCGACCTGACCGGTACCAATCGCCCAAATGGGTTCGTAGGCAATCAAACAATCTGCCAGGCGGTCTTGCAAGACTGCCACTTGTTTAGCGATCTGACCACGCACAACCTCGACTTCCCTACCAGAGTTACGCTCATCAGCAGACTCTCCCACGCAAATTACTGGGGTCATGCCGCAATCCAGCGCTTGTAAAGCCTTTTCAGCTACCAGCTCATCCGTTTCTTGATGGAGTTGACGTCGCTCAGAATGACCAACAATAACAAACTTACAAGCCATCTCTTTGAGCATGGATGCCGCGACTTCACCAGTGTATGCACCAGTGGTATGCGCCGATACATCTTGTGCACCTAAAGTCAGAAATGCTAAGGAACAATCTCTAATTAGCTGGCCACACTGTGACAGATATGGAAATGGTGCGCAAAAGGCATACTGACGACCCGATGGCATCCCCTGCTCCATTCCGCGGCAAACAGTCTTAACCCAATCCGCATTACTTGCAAGACTGCCGTTCATTTTCCAGTTGCCGATAACAATAAGTGGACGCATAACTATTTGGATAAACGATCTTTAAACTGTCAAAACAATCTTGCCAACGTGCTCTGAAGACTCCATCAGACGATGAGCATCGGCAGCTTGGTCCAAGGCAAATGTTTGGTAGATTGCCGGTTTTAATTTTCCAGCATCAAGCAGAGGCCAGATACGGGAGTAAAGCTGTTGCGTGATCTGTTTTTTAAATGATACAGGCCTGGGTCGCAAGGTAGAGCCAGTTATCGTTAAACGACGACGTAGTATTTGCCCTGTATTCACCTCGGCCTTTGAGCCACCCATAATCGCAATGATCACAATGCGGCCATCGTCAGCTAGGCAATCGATCTCACGTTGCACATAGGCACCAGTAACCATATCAAGCACAACATTCACGCCCTTGTCGTTTGTAGCCTTCTTAATCTCTTCAACAAAATCTTGCGTCTTGTAGTTGATCGCCAGATCTGCGCCCAACTTTATACAGGCAGCGCATTTCTCATCGGTACCAGCAGTGACAAATACGGTATGTCCTAAAGCTTTAGCAATAAGGATTGCGGTTACGCCAATACCACTAGATCCACCCTGCACCAGCAAGGTTTCCCCTTCAGACAGCGCACCGCGCATAAAGACATTGCTCCATACGGTGTAAAAGGTTTCAGGCAAGGCTGCAGCTTCTTGATCAGTAAAGCCTTTTGGGTAAGGCAGGCACTGTGCAATCGGAGCGGTACACAAATCTGCGTAGCCACCGCCCTGCACCAACGCGCATACTTTGTCGCCTACTTTAAGCCCAAGCTCGTTATCAGCATGAGATAAATCTCCGCCAATAATTTCACCAGCTACTTCGAGGCCGGGAATATCGGATGCGCCTGCGGGAACCGGGTAATGACCCTTACGCTGTAAAACGTCTGGGCGATTAATGCCCGCAGCAATCACTCTAATCAAAACCTCGCCTGTTCCAGCAGCAGGAGCCACAAGATCAGGACGAGTGCCGGGCACCAACATTTCAGGTGGGCCAAACTCTTTAATTTCAATTACGCGCATACGAAAATTTCCGCTCTCTTACCTAATGAACGCTTAAGCAGTTTCGTCAGATGCAGGAGCCGCCTCAACAACGGCTTCGGTAGAAGCTGCCAAAGGCGCGATCGTGCCGCCCTCATCCGCCATTGCAGCCTTAAGGGATAAACGTAAACGACCACGCTCATCTGCAGCCAACAATTTCACGCGAACTACTTGACCTTCTTGCAAGTAATCTTTAACTTCTTTTACGCGCTCATTTGAAATCTCAGAGATATGCAAGAGGCCGTCTTTACCCGGAAGAATATTTACCAAGGCACCAAATTCAAGCAGTTTCACTACTGGGCCTTCATAGATCTTACCAACCTCAGCTTCAGCAGTAATACCTTCAATGCGCGCCTTTGCCTCGGCCATGCCTTCGGCGCTAGTGGAGGCGATAGTCACTGTACCGTCATCCTTAATGTCGATGCTGCAACCCGTTTCCTTGGTCAAGGCTTGAATTGTTGCGCCGCCCTTACCAATCACTTCGCGAATTTTGTCTGGATGAATCTTGAAGGAAACCATTCGTGGAGCATGGGCAGATAATTCGGTACGCACGGAACCCATTGCCTCTTGCATCTTGCTCAAAATATGCAAACGACCTTCTTTAGCTTGAGCCAATGCCACTTGCATAATTTCTTTAGTAATACCTTGAACCTTAATATCCATTTGCAAAGCAGTGATGCCATTAGCAGTTCCTGCAACCTTAAAGTCCATATCACCTAAGTGATCTTCATCACCAAGGATATCGGTCAATACGGCAAAACGATTGCCATCCAAAATCAATCCCATTGCAACACCAGCAACGTGCGCCTTGATTGGAACGCCAGCATCCATCATAGCCAAACAACCGCCGCAAACTGAAGCCATAGATGAAGAACCATTTGACTCGGTAATTTCTGAGACTACGCGAATGCTGTATGCAAAATCTTCAGCACTTGGCAAAACTGGAATCAAAGCGCGTTTAGCTAAACGACCATGACCAATTTCACGACGCTTTGGGCTACCTACGCGACCAGTTTCACCGGTTGCGAATGGAGGCATGTTGTAGTGGAACATGAAGCGATCGCGATATTCGCCTTCGAGTGCGTCGATGATCTGCTCATCACGTGCCGTACCTAACGTTGCCACTACGAGAGCCTGTGTTTCACCGCGGGTAAATAATGCAGAGCCGTGGGTACGTGGCAATACGCTATTACGAATTTCAATTGGGCGAACAGTACGAGTGTCACGACCATCGATGCGTGGCTCGCCATTTAAAATTTGGCTACGAACAATCTTCGCTTCAATTTCGAATAAGACATCATTCACCGCAACTGCGTCGACATCGCCTTCTTCAGTTAATTTAGCCATTACATGTTTAGTAATTTCTTTCAGCTTGTCCGAACGTGCGCCTTTTTGACGAATCTGATATGCCTCTCGCAATGGGCTTTCCGCTAGGGCTGTCACTTTTGCAATAAATGGCTCATCTTTAGGTGCAGCAGTCCAATCCCACTCGGGCTTGCCAGCTTCACTTACCAGCTCATTAATCGCATTGATAGCCGCTTGCATTTGGTCATGACCATATACCACTGCGCCCAACATAATTTCTTCAGACAACTGATTCGCCTCAGACTCAACCATCAATACTGCAGCTTGCGTACCTGCAACGATCAAATCTAGCTCGCTAGTAGCTTGCTCAGTGCGGGTTGGATTCAGTAGGTATTGGCCATCTACATAACCAACACGGGCAGCGCCAACAGGGCCGCTAAATGGGATGCCAGAAATAGCCAAGGCTGCAGAGGCAGCAATTAAAGCGGGAATATCAGAAGGAACATCAGGATTAATTGATAGAACATGAATCACAACCTGAACTTCATTTAAGAAGCCTTCAGGGAATAATGGGCGAAGTGGACGATCGATCAAACGGGAGATCAATGTCTCGCCTTCTGATGGGCGACCTTCGCGACGGAAAAATCCACCAGGAATCTTGCCTGCAGCGTATGTTTTTTCCAGGTAATCGACTGTCAGTGGAAAGAAAGACTGACCAGGTTTTGCTGATTTAGAAGCAACAACCGTAGCCATAACTACCGTGTCATCAATATTAACAATGACGGCACCACCAGCTTGACGAGCAATCTCGCCCGTTTCCATAATTACCTGATGATTGCCCCATGCAAAACTCTTTACTGCTTTATTAAATATAGTCATTCTGATCTTCTCCAAATTGTTCACGCAAAATCCACATGAATTTCACGCTTGCCGTGGGATAAAGCAGTGTCACGGCAACACTGGAGCGATTAAAGATCACAGAGGATGCCATTCCAGTGAGACTCTGAATTGGCTTATCCAGAAACACATTGGAATGACACGATCCTCTACACAAATAATCTTGAAGCGCTCAAAAAACATGCCATCTGCTTAAGGCTGATTCTGCAAAGAAACGACCCCAAGAAAGATGGCATTGCAATACTGATAAGAATTACTTACGAAGACCTAATTTCTCAATCAATGCGCGATAGCGTGCCAAATCTTTGCCCTTGAGATAATCCAAGAGGCGACGGCGACGTGAAACCATCTTCAACAAACCGCGACGGCTGTGATGGTCTTTAGCGTTTACCTTGAAATGGGGGGTTAATTCATTGATGCGGGCTGTTAACAATGAAACTTGAACTTCAGGGCTACCCGTATCGTTTGCGCTGCGCGCATTTTCTTTGACGATTTCCGCCGTTTTAATATCAGCAACTGCCATTTTCATACTCCTTACTTGCGAACACTTGAGCTTTCACCCAATTCGTGTCGTGCATTTATTAACGAAATAAAACAAAAAGCTTTATAAATCAAAGCCATCGAATTGTAGCAGAGCAACCCTTGAAATGAGCGAATGCCACTACAAAATTGGGATGATTTCTGCGTATATATGCCCTTTATAAAATTAAAACTTAACAATATCAAATACTTAAGAAAAATGAACTCGTTTATCTGCTCACCCATATCCCTTCTTTTTTGTATTTTTTTCTTAAATAGTCCTGCTTTTGCTCAATTTTGCTCAATATTTAGCCCTGATAAGACAATCTCTGAGCAAAGGGGAAGGCATTCTCGAAAAGAATGAGGAAACTGTACACAGCCCAACCCAAAGCTAAAGCAATTATCAAGAAATCAGTGGGTTATGGCACTTTTAGAAATTTTGGTATGAAATTTTGATCGCAGGTGGCGTAAGTGCAGGCGGGCTTGGGTATCGGAATTCAGTCATTGCAAAATATTTTTATCTTTCAAACCGAAGCCGCACTAAATAACGTTATTAACTCAGGCTGGACTTTTGGGGGCCAATTAACGGTCGCCGCTAAATATGAGTCCAATGGGTACGCCCATCAAGATGGTGTCATTGTCGCCCCCGGAGTATTGTTATACCAACTCACGGACTCGGGCCTTGCCGCAGAAATTGCCAGCAAAGGCACAAAATACTACAAAGACTCCAGTTTGAACAAGTAAATTAATACTTCAGCAATACTCAAGGCGTCATCTGGGCATTCAACTTGGCTTGACTTGGATCATGTAGCTTATTGAGGGCTGATAAATACGCCTTAGCTGAGGCCGCAATAATATCTGGATCCGTTCCCACGCCATTCACAATGCGACCGCCTTTAGCAAGGCGAACGGTAACCTCTCCCTGAGACTGGGTGCCTGAAGTAATTGCATTAACAGAATAAAGTAATTGCTCTGCCCCACTTTTTACGACTTCTTCAATTGCATTTAAGCTAGCATCCACCGGCCCATTACCCTCTGCCTCAGAGCTCACCTCTTTATCACCAACCCTAAAAGTGACGCGTGATTTAGGGCGTTCACCCGTTTCTGAATGCTGGCTCAAGGAAAGAAAGTGATAATGCTCAGCAGCCTCTGCTGTAGCAGAATTCGACATAATGGCAATAATGTCTTCGTCAAAAATTTCTGACTTTTGATCGGCCAAAGATTTAAAGCGAACAAAAGCTTCATTTAGATCTGCCTCAGCTTCGATAGCAATACCCAACTCTTGCAACCGCTGTTTAAAGGCATTGCGACCCGATAATTTGCCTAAGACGATTTTATTAGCGGACCAGCCAACATCTTCCGCGCGCATAATTTCATATGTCTCGCGGTTTTTGAGAATGCCATCTTGATGAATGCCTGAGGTATGCGCAAAAGCATTGGCACCAACCACTGCTTTATTAGGTTGCACTACAAATCCAGTGATTTGAGAAACCAATTTAGAAGCGGGAACAATTTGAGTAGCATCTATCCCGCAAACCATATCAAAATAGTCTTTGCGAGTACGCAAGGCCATCACAATCTCTTCTAGCGCCGTATTGCCAGCACGCTCACCTAGACCATTTACTGTGCATTCTATTTGACGAGCTCCGCCAATTTTTACTCCAGCCAAAGAATTTGCCACTGCCATACCCAAATCATTATGGCAGTGGACAGACCAAACCGCTTTATCAGAGTTGGGCACACGGGTACGTAAAGTTTTAATAAATTCACCGTAGAGTTCGGGAGTGGCATAGCCAACCGTATCAGGAATATTAATAGTTGTAGCACCCTCATTAATAACGCCCTCAACTACTCTGCACAAAAAATCCATTTCGGAGCGATAGCCATCTTCCGCTGAAAACTCAATATCGTCAGCTAAGTTGCGGGCAAAACGAATAGAACGCTTTGATTGCTCCAACACTTCCTCTGGAGACATGCGTAATTTCACGGCCATGTGCAATGGACTGGTTGCCAAAAAAGCATGTATTCGCTTGGCATTGGCAAATTTCAAAGCATCTGCAGCACGTGTAATATCTTTATCGTTCGCGCGCGCAAGTGAGCAAACAATGGAATCCTTAATTGCGGCCGCCACAGCAGAGATTGCCTGGAAGTCGCCCTCTGAGCTAGCTGCAAAGCCAGCCTCAATCACATCGACCTTAAGGCGCTCTAATTGACGGGCAATGCGTACTTTTTCATCCTTAGTCATCGAGGCGCCAGGCGACTGCTCGCCATCGCGCAAGGTGGTATCAAAAATGATTACTTTATCGCTCATCATTACTCTCCAGTTCTGTATTTCTTAATCGGTATCTTGGTAAATTTTTACAGCCATTTCAAAAAACAAAAACCCCAGCAAGTTGCTGGGGCTGGTATGAGGTGGTTAATGAATTACTTTAATCTCATCAACTCAGGCCTTACCCACCCCAAGCATTAAGCTTAGCGCCAGCAGGGGTAGAAGTGAGAAGTTCATTAACATTTACTAAATATAACCTAAATATATCTAGTTAGCTAAAACTACGTCCGCTTAATCGTTCCCAAGCCCAGATCACATAACCAGAGATTGAGTAAATAACAAATAAGCCAAATAAGGCGAAGGGTGGATTAGATGAGATCAAGACAAAGGTCAGGATCATCAGGATCATCACACCAAATGGGACGCGGTAACGCACATCCAAAGCTTTACCACTGTAAAAACGTGCATTGGAGACCATCGTTAATCCAGCATAAACCGCTATAAAAAAGGCAATCCAGGGGATAGTGGTGTCACGTACGGGAATCTTGTTATCGACAGCCAGCCAAATAAAGCCCGCCATTAAAGAACCAGCGGCTGGACTTGGTAGACCCTGAAAAAACTTTTTATCTACTACAGTAGTATTTACATTAAAGCGAGCCAAACGCAAAGCAGCACCAGCACAATAGGTAAAAGCAGCCAACCAGCCCCACTTACCCAAATCCTTTAAAGCCCATTCATAAGCCACCAAGGCTGGCGCGACACCAAAGGACACCATATCAGCCAAAGAATCGTATTGCTCACCAAAGGCGCTTTGGGTATTGGTCATTCGAGCAATGCGACCATCCATACCATCAAGTACCAGCGAAGCAAAAATAGCAATCGCCGCAACGTCAAACTGATGATTCATCGCATTAACGATGGCAAAAAAACCAGAAAATAATGCTGCAGTGGTAAACGCATTTGGCAAAAGGTAAATACCCTTGCTGCGTAGCCGTGGCTTTTGCACGTGCAACTCATCTACCTCGAAATCAACCCCATCAACCAGGTCCTCACCCCACTCATCGTGAGCAGGATCAGTCCGTGTACGTGATAAGCGACTACGATCAATACGACCACGACGGCGAAATGAGCTCAAAGAATATCCCAGTAAAAACGAAATCGATTAATCCAAGCCTGGCAAGCGAGCCAATGCTGTGTTTGTTGCATAGACTTTGTCGCCAACACTAACCAAGGGTTCCGCTGTTAATGGCAAATATACATCTACACGAGAACCAAAGCGAATAAAACCGTAACGTTCGCCGGCCTTAAGGCGGTCACCCACATGGGTATAACAGAGAATGCGACGAGCAATCAAACCAGCAACCTGAACCAAGGTCACAATTTGCCCATTGGCATCAATCACCACGGCATTGCGCTCATTCTCCGTAGATGCCTTATCTAAATCAGCATTCACGAATTTACCTGGAAAGTATTGAATTTCCCTTACAAGGCCATGGACCGCACTACGGTTGGAATGCACGTTAAATACATTCATAAACACACTAATCTTTAAAGCCTCGCGACCAGCATAGGGATCATTGGCTTTTTCCACCACAACAATACGTCCGTCAGCGGGAGATAAAACCAAATCACGACCTAAAGCAGCAATCCGCTGTGGATCACGAAAGAACTGCAGAACAAAAATAAAGATAATCCAAAGTGGCCATGACCATACAATCCCACCAATATAGTGGACTAGCAAAGTAATGGCCCCCACTAGCGCCAAATAAGGCCAACCTTCTTTCGCAATAATGGGGTGCGGATACATCATCTTTGTTCTGAGCCTTTTTAAATTACTACTAGTTTTTGTTTTACTTAGGTATTAATTAGTTTTTGGTTTGATCTACTAATTTATTCTTTGCAATCCAAGGCATCATGGCACGTAACTTAGCACCAACTATTTCAATATCGTGCTCGGCATTCAGGCGACGACGTGAAATTAATGTAGGGGCACCTGCTTTATTTTCCAAGATGAAGCTCTTTGCATATTCGCCTGTTTGAATATCCTTGAGACACTGACGCATCGCGTTCTTAGTTTCTTCAGTAACAATTCGTGGGCCAGTAACGTACTCACCATACTCAGCGTTATTGGAAATGGAGTAGTTCATGTTGGCGATACCGCCCTCGTAAATCAAGTCAACAATCAACTTGAGCTCATGTAAGCACTCGAAGTAAGCCATTTCAGGGGCGTAACCAGCTTCAACCAAAGTCTCAAAACCTGCTTTAATCAACTCTACTGCGCCACCACAAAGAACAGCTTGCTCACCGAACAAATCGGTTTCAGTTTCTTCGCGGAAGTTTGTTTCAATAATGCCAGCACGACCTCCGCCGTTGGCTGTTGCATATGACAATGCAACATCGCGAGCTGAGCCAGATTTATCTTGATATACGGCGATCAAATGGGGAACGCCACCACCTTGGGAGTATGTACCGCGAACAGTATGCCCAGGAGCCTTTGGAGCAATCATAATCACATCCAAATCAGCGCGTGGCTGAACTTGACCATAATGGACATTAAAGCCGTGAGCAAAAGCAAGTGCTGCACCCTGTTTGATATTGCCATGCACTTCTTTGTTATATACATCGCCAATTTGCTCATCAGGTAAAAGCATCATGACTACGTCTGCATCTTTAACTGCCTCAGCCACTTCTTTCACTGTCAAGCCAGCATTTGCTGCTTTGCTCCAGGAAGCGCCGTCTTTACGCAAACCAACAGTCACGTTAACACCAGAGTCTTTGAGGTTCAATGCGTGCGCGTGGCCCTGTGAACCGTAACCAATGATGGTAACTTTTTTGCCCTTAATGAGGGACAAATCAGCATCTTTATCGTAAAAAACTTTCATGCTCTTTCCTTATATTAAAAATAGGTGGTTAATGCAGTAATAAGTGGGTTGAAAAATTAAACTTTTAAAATGCGTTCGCCGCGCCCGATACCAGACCCACCCGAACGGACTGTCTCTAGTATGGAAGCGCGATCAATTGAATCAATGAAAGCATCCAATTTGGCACCATCACCAGTGAGCTCGATGGTGTAACTCTTATCAGTCACATCAATAATGCGACCACGAAAGATATCATTCGTACGCTTAAGCTCTTCACGTTCCTTGCCTACCGCGCGAACCTTAATCATCATAAGTTCGCGCTCGATATGAGGCCCTTCAGTCAAGTCAAACACTTTGACCACTTCAACTAAGCGGTTCAAGTGTTTGGTAATTTGCTCAATGACATCTTCAGAGCCAACGGTCACAATCGTCATGCGCGAAAGCGATGAATCTTCGGTAGGTGCAACGCTCAGAGTTTCAATGTTGTAGCCACGGGCGGAGAACAGGCCTACTACGCGAGATAATGCGCCCGGCTCATTCTCAATCAATATAGAAATAATGTGTCGCATTACAGTTCCTCACTACCCAAAAGCATTTCAGTAATACCCTTGCCCGATTGGACCATTGGCCAAACGTTTTCCTCTGGGTCAGTCTGGAAATCCATAAATACCGTGCGATCTTTTAAGCGAATAGCTTCTTTAAGGGCGCCCTCAACATCAGATTTTTTCTCAATGCGCATCCCAACATGGCCATAGGCTTCTGCTAATTTCACAAAATCTGGCAATGAATCCATATAAGAGCTGGAGTAGCGCTTGTTATAAGTGAGTTCCTGCCACTGACGAACCATACCTAAGTAACGGTTATTCAAAGAGACAATCTTTACGGGAGTGTCATATTGCTTGCAAGTAGACAGCTCTTGAATGCACATCTGAATAGAGCCTTCACCAGTAATAGTGAAAACATCCTGCTCTGGGAATGCTTTTTTAATGCCCATAGCATAAGGCAGGCCCACACCCATGGTGCCTAGGCCACCAGAGTTAATCCAGCGACGGGGTTTATCAAATTTATAGAATTGCGCAGCCCACATTTGATGTTGACCAACATCAGAACAAATAAAGGCATCACCACCGGTCAGCTCATATAACTTTTGAACCACGTACTGAGGCTTTACGATTTGTGATGCTTCATCGTACTTGAGGCAATCTTTTTTACGCCACTCGTTAATCTGCTTCCACCAAGCCGCTACTTTTGCATCGTTTTTACGAGGACCCGCAGCCTTAAGCTGAGCCGTCATCTCCTGCAACACTTCTTTCAGATTACCAACAATAGGAACATCCACCTTGACTCGCTTAGAAATCACGGATGGATCAATGTCAATGTGAATAATCTTACGAGGGTGGCTTGCAAAATGCTCTGTATTGCCAATTACTCGGTCATCAAAGCGAGCGCCAATCGCAATCAACACATCGCTGTGCTGCATCGCCATATTCGCCTCATAGGTACCATGCATTCCCAGCATACCTAAAAACTGTGGGCTAGTACCTGGAAAGCCGCCAAGACCCATCAAAGTATTGGTCACTGGATAGCCCAGCAAATCAGCAAACTCTTTCAACTCAGGGGCGGCGTCAGCTAAGATCACGCCCCCACCAGTATAAATATAGGGGCGCTCTGCTTCTTGCAACAAAGAAACCGCTTTTCGAATTTGCCCCACATGACCTTTAACTACTGGGTTATAAGAGCGCATCTCCAATGTTTCTGGATACACAAAGGGGGCTTTGGCTGCTGAAACATCCTTTGGAATATCAATTAAGACGGGGCCAGGACGACCAGTCCGAGCAATATGGAATGCTTTTTTCAACACCAAGGGAAGATCGCGCACATCTTTTACTAAAAAGTTGTGCTTCACTACCGGGCGAGTAATACCTACGGTATCTGCCTCTTGAAAGGCATCTTCACCAATTGCGTAGGTTGGCACATTACCGCTGATGATCACCATTGGGATCGAATCAGAGTAAGCGGTTGCAATACCAGTAACCGCATTAGTAACACCAGGACCGGAGGTAACTAATGCAACCCCAACCCTGCCTGTTGCACGCGCATAACCATCGGCCGCATGAACGGCTGCTTGCTCATGGCGCACCAAAATATGCTCAAACTTATCTTGCTTAAAAATCTCGTCGTAAATAAAGAGAACGGATCCACCTGGGTAACCCCAAACGAATTCAACCCCTTCCGCATGCAATGCATGTACGAGCATCTCGGCACCAATCATTTCTGGAGGCGTCAAAACGGGATTTGGATTTGCTGAGTCTTTGTTTGCTTTAGAAGCTAAAAATTCGGCGCTGCTTGTATTCATTTTCTTTCGTCCTTTGCAATTTTCGGCAAAAAATTGTTTGGTCTGCTCTGTCTCTTGCTTGTGGCCTGAGTTCGAACGGCGCTGCTACCGGAAAAAACCACTTCTTGAATGAGATTCTAGGTAGTAAGCCTTATATTCTATAGCAATACCTTAAAATAGATCAATTCCACCTGATTGAGGTCTAATCCACTGCATGGCATCAGCCCAAGAATTATCTGACTTTCTCAGTAGCATCGAGCAACGTGCTTTTAAGCAAGCGGTTTACGCTGTGCGAGATGACGATGTCGCCTTAGACATCGTGCAAGATGCCATGATTAAGTTGGCAGAAAAATATGGTGACCGGCCAGCAGCAGAGTTGCCCTTAATTTTTACCAGAATATTGCAAAACTGTATTCACGACTCCTTTAGAAGGCAAAAGGTTCGTAATACTTGGGTTAGCCTCTTCTCTAGCATGGGTAAGAAATCCGATGAAAATGATGATTTTGACCCCCTAGAATCTCTTTCTGCCCCTGATGATAGTGAAATTCACCAAGATGGGGCATATAAACTAGAACGTAGTCAGCTATTGGAGGCTTTGGAGTTAGAAATATCAAAATTGCCTGCCCGTCAACGAGAAGCCTTCCTGATGCGTTATTGGGATGAGCTCAGTATTAATGAAACTGCCCTAGCGATGAGTTGTAGCGAAGGAAGCGTTAAAACACATTGCTCAAGAGCCACCCAAACTTTGGCTAAAGCATTGAAATTAAAAGGAATTACGCTGTGAATCGGACGAAAGAAAATCAAATAAGCCAAGCTGCTGTCGACCAATTTGGTTTGGCTACTGCCGCCCTGCTTCGCCAAGGAACTCAATCTTTGCCAGCGAGTATTAAAGATCGTCTGTATTCAGCTCGACAAAAAGCGCTTTCTGTTCGAAAGCTAGAAAAGATCTATATCCAGAAGAGGGCCCTAGTCGGCGCCACTGGAAATTGGTCATCTGGCTCAAGCTCTGTTTGGGATGCGCTGGGCTGGATCGCTCCGATGGTCGTTCTGATCTTTGGTTTAATTGGTATCGCCCAATGGCAAGACGATTCTCGTATTAATGATATCGCCGAGGTAGACGCTGCCTTACTAACCGATGATGTCCCTCCTGATGCCTACGCTGATAGCGGCTTTATGCAATTCCTCAAAAATAGCTCTGATGAAGCTACCCTGAGTACTAAAACGCACAGCCCCTCTTTATAAGTTACTGAGCCTAGGTTGCAAATGCAGAAACTTCTTAGAACCTTTGTAAGGCCCTTGCTCGCTGGCGTATACCTATTCACGGCTATTTTTGCATGCAACTTCAGCGGCTTTGGAGTCTCCTTGGCCAATGCCCAAAGTACTGGAGCATCGCATGGTAAAACCACTGGCGTTCCTGAAAAAAAACCAGACGGAACCTGGGAAGGCCTAAGTCCTGGACAGCAGAAAATTCTTGCTCCACTCGAATCTGATTGGGACTTTATGCTTCCTGAGAGCCGTAAGAAATGGATTCTGGTAGCCAATCTATACCCCAAGATTAGCGAGGTAGATCAGGTACGCTTGCAATCGAGAATGACTGGCTGGTCCAATCTCTCTCAAAGAGATCGCCGTATTGCTCGCGAAAATTATCTCAGTAGCCTAAAGTTTCCAGCGGAGAAAAAAGCAGAGGCTTGGAGTGCCTATCAAAAACTCAGCGATGAAGAAAAGAAACGATTAGCCCAGGCAGAGGAAAATAAGAAAAAGCCAACAGCCGCCAATGCCCCCACTATGCAGCAACATGCAGTTAACCCAACACCAACTTCACAATTACCACCACGCGTCCCAAAGGGCATCACCCCTTCTGAACCAGTCCCCAGCGCCACAAGCTCTTCAGGTAATCCTGATAGCGCAGCCTCTAGCTACTAAGCGGGCATGTCTCCATCTGAATTAAACGGATTGCCCACGCCATCATTTTGGCGTCGTGTGTGCTGCGCACTCTATGAACAGCTCGTTCTGTTGGGCGTAATTGCCCTCACCTTTCTCGTTCCTAGCCTCGCTTTAGGTATTTTGTTTGACCTCTCTTTACCCAGTTGGCTTAGCTTTATTTATCTTTATTTAGTTCTGGGAATGTACTTTGTTTGGTACTGGACTAAATCTGGTCAAACTTTAGCGATGCAGACTTGGCGAATACGCCTCATTGGTAAAAAGGGCTTCACACTGACACGTAGACAGGCTATTTGGCGTTATTTTTTTGGCTCTTTATGGATTATTCCCTGCATCCTATTGCAATGGCTTTTTCATTTACAAAAGTGGCAAATCATTGAAATGCTATTTACCGTGGCATTATTTTTCTGGCCCTTGACGCTCTACTTGGATCGTGCAAGTGCCTTAGTACGCCAGAGCCTGCCAGACCGTTTCGCGGGTACGCGAATGGTGGAAATTCCAAAAAACTTAGTCATACTTTATTGAAAGAAACTTAAATTTCTCGCAGGCATTCCATTGCAGTTGTATTTTGAATTTTTCTAGTAAAGCGATATCCCGCAAGAAAACAGGCTATCACACCGAATGCCATACCCATGACAATGGACTGAGCAAAGGCATTAAATTCAATCTCCAACACGAATCGTCCTAATGCCCAAGCAGCAGCACCAGCAGCCAGACCCGCGAGAGTGCCTGCAATTAATCCAATCAAAATAAGCTCAGTATTAGCAATCTTTGCCAGCGTTTTTCGAGAGGCACCAACCGCCTTTAATAAAGCTGCATTTCTGTATCGCTCATCTTGAGTAGCAGAGATTGATGCAATTAAGACCAAAATAGCTGCTGCGATGGTAAAGGAAAACAACACTCCAAGAGCGGAAGATAGGCGATTCAATACCTCTTGAATTTGCTGCAAAGATGTCGCAACATCAACCACTGTTAAATTGGGGTAAGCCTGAGTCAGCTGATAATCCAAAGTGATTTGATTGGGAGTCTGGTAGTAAGAGGTAATCCATGACTGTGGCAACCCTTTCAGCTGAGTCGGCGGCAGAATAACAAAGAAATTGACCCGCATTGACCCCCAATCCAGTTTGCGCAAAGAAGTAATTGGTGCGGTGATCCTTTCGCCAGCGACTTCAAAAGTCATTTGATCGCCTAGGGTGAGATTGAGTGTTTTTGCAATCCCTGCCTCCAATGAAATTTGCGGTGCGTCCCCTGCAATCCATTTGCCAGAGGTGATCCGGTTGCCTTGGGGCAATTGCATGGTGTAGGACAAATTAAACTCTCGATCAATCAAACGTCGAGCGCTTTCTTCTTGGTAATCTGCAGGCGCAATCATGCGCCCATTAAGCTCTATTAAGCGACCTCGAATCATCGGATAAAAGATCGGGTTCGCAGCTCCAGCAGTTGTCAGAGTATGTGCTATCGCCTCTTTTTGCTCTTCTTGGATGTTAATCATAAATCGATTAGGAGCATCAGCTGGGATATTGCCTTGCCATGAAGGCAGTAAATCCTGTCTTAGTAGCAAGATAATTAAAAGCGCCATCAAGGCGATGCCCAGTGCGCTTATCTGAACCACTGCAAAGCCTGCATGACGGGTTTGTGTAAGCAGCGCGAAGCGAATGGCAAAACTTTTTGGGCGTAAATGACTCAGCATACGCAATGCCGACCAAGCTAAAAGCGAAAATACCAGTACCGCAGCGCCAAAACTGACACCAACCCAGACGGCTAAAGTCCAATCTCTGGCCGCGATCGCAATTAAGGCGGCGCAGCTTAGCAACCCAAATAATGCTACCCACACCGCTTTAACTGAAACACCATCAAACTCTTTTCGAACTAAACGAATGGGCGACACCGTTACCAAGCTAAATAAAGCAGGTCCAGCAAAGCCAATTAATAAAAACCAAGAAAATAAAATGCTCCACACCACTGGCCACGCAGAAGCTGGGGGTAGATCACTCATGATTAAATTACCCAGTAGCTTCATCAATACTTCTTGTACCGCATAACCCATTAGAGCGCCCAGCAGTGCAGACAGCATCCCTAGACTAAATAAGGTTTTGATCTGACGCTTTAATATCAGCGCCTGAGTTGCACCAAAGCATTTCATAACGGCACAAACATCAGCCTGCTTTAAAACATAACGACGCGCTGATAAGGCGATTGCTACAGCAGCAACCATGGCGGTTAGTAAAGCAATCAAAGATAAAAAACGTTCAGCCCTTTCTAGGGTTTTGCGCATCAAAGGCTGAGCATTTTCTAAGGTCTCGATCCGCAGCCCTCGTAAACCCTTTGATTGAATGTCATCAGCAGCCCATTTTTCAAACGACTGAATGTCTTTATCAGAGCCAGCCAAAAGAAGGCGATAGGTCACGCGACTACCTAAGCCAATTAAACCTGTGGAGGATAAATCTTCCATTGCCATCATGACGCGGGGAGCGAAGTTCATAAAACCAGCGCCACGATCAAGCTCGCTCGCAATAATTCCACCAATCAGAAACTGCCGATCACCCAAACTCATCAGCTCGCCCACTTTGGCATTTAAGGTGGTCAGCATGGCAGGATCAACCCACACCATACCTTTAGGTGGTCCTTGCGTAATAGAGGTTCCAATTCCCGCCGTCGCCAAATCAATCGTGAGCTTACCTCTGAGAGGATATGTAGTGCTGACTGCCTTAAGAGAGCTGAGCTTACTTTGCGATCCGACTGTAGCCATACTTGGAAAGACTACCGTCTGGGCGATCTGGAGCTGGCGCTCTTGCGCTTGAGCAATAAAGCGTGGTGGCAATGGCTGGTCTGCAACTAATAGTAAATCAGCGGCCAGTAATTGACGCGCGTCGAACTGAAAGGCCCGCTGCATGCGATCCGCTAAAAAGCTCACACTCGATAACGCAGTTACCGAGAGTGTCAACGCAATAAATAACCAAGCGAGTTCGCTAGATCGAAGATCCCGTCTTAAACCTCGAAAGAGGCTAGAGAACACAGCGCTTAAATCGCTTGTATCTGACCGCCATCAACTCGCATGACTGTGCCAGTAATAAAGGAAGCATTCTGGCTGGCCAAAAATGTAGCGGCATCTCCATACTCCTTTGGATCGCCATAACGCCCCAGCGGAATTTGCTTGAGACTTGCCTGAACCACTGCGTCATAGCTGATATTTTCACGTGTAGCCCGTGCCTCATCAAGCTGGCGCAAGCGATCTGTAGCTATTCTGCCCGGCATGATCACATTAACCGTTACACCGTCTGCAGCAACTTCGGCAGACAACGTTTTTGACCAAGCTAATAGAGCGGCTCGCAAGGTATTAGATATCGCTAGATTCTTAATGGGGGCAACGGCGCCAGAAGTTGTGCTCGTAATAATACGCCCCCATCCACGTTGCCGCATACCTGGTAAAACTCGATCAGTAATGCTAATCAGAGACAAAACCATATCATTAAAACTTTTTTGCCAGAGTGTCGGATCTTGACCTGCTGCAGGTGTGGGAGGTGGCCCACCGGTATTATTAATAAGGATATCAATAGGTCCAAGCTCTTGCTCCACCTGAGTAATTAGGCGATCAGTAAGGGCGGCATCAGAAAGATCCCAAGTTAGGGCTAAGGCAGTTCCACCTGCTGATTCAATCAGCTCAACAGAGCGCTGGAGACCTTGCGCATTACGACCGGTGACAGCCACCTTTACACCCTCTCGGGCTAAAGACACTGCCATTGCCTGACCTAGGCCACGACTTGAAGCAATCACCAGTGCAACCTTACCTTTAATTCCTAAATCCATGTCTTCCCCGTGAATATCTTTAATAGATACAACCGCATAATTTCTTAATCTAATTGTAATTTTTGTTTTGCCACGACTTCTTTATAGACCGAATACTCAGCAGCAATTTCCTTGGCAAATGCTTCTGGGCCGTTCACGTTTACCAATGAACCCGTATCTTCAATACGCTTGTGTACCGCAGGATCTGCTACAACCTTTTGAACGGCCGTATAGATTTTATCTACCACATCCTTAGGCATGCCAGCGGGTCCCGTTAGTCCGTAATACGCCATCCGGTTTACAGGTGCCAAACCTACTTCCGCAAAGGTCGGTACGTTTGGCAATTGCGCCAGACGCTTGGGGGCAGCTAGGACGATTGGTATTAACTTTCCATCTTTAATAAATGGTAATGCGGAAGGCAAATTATCAAAGATCATCGGAACTTGTCCGCCTACAGTATCAGCTAAAGCAGGTCCCGCACCGCGGTATGGAATATGGACGATATATACCCCTGCTAAGTTTTTGAATAACTCAGTTTGCAAATGTCCAATACCGCCAGTGCCTGAACTGGAGTAGGAATACTTCCCAGGGTTGGCTTTTAATTCCGCTAGAAAGGTTTTGTAATCGCGCGCAGGAAAGGCGGGGTTCACGGCTATCACATTAGGGGTAGCCGCAATATTAGTAATGGGAGAAAAATCCTTGATCGGGTCATAGCCAATCCTTGGATTAATTGCGGGATTAGCAGCAGTAGTAGATACCGTTGCCATGCCAATGGTATATCCATCCTTCGGCGCGCGCATCACCTCTAGGGCACCAACAGAACCGCCACCACCTGCTTTATTCTCAACAATAACTACCTGACCCAGCTGTCGACCTAATGGGTCCGCTATAGCCCGCGCAATGATGTCAGTACTGCCGCCTGGTGCAAAAGGCACAATAAGACGAATGGGTTTAGTTGGAAAACTTTGGGCATTTGCAGAAACACCATAACCCAAGCCTAGCAAAGCAAAAGTGAGTGGTGCTACACCAGCCATCAAGGTGCGACATACAAGATGCTTCATAAATTTAGCGTCCTAGAGGAGGTGGCAAATGAGCAGCATATTTATTTAACTCTACCTCGTATTGCCTCAAAATATCTGCCAAGGCTTCCTGCTGACCGATAACAAGGGCGGCAGGCGTATTGTCTTTTAGGGTTACCCGCTTGGAATATCGATTTACACCAATCACTGGATTGGTTTTTGCGCCGTTAGATACCGTCAGAAAAAACTCTACAGTGACTACCGCCTCTGGGTGAAAGCGATAATCACCATAAAACTCTTCAACTGATGCCTGCAAAGTATAAAAAGGGAAAAAGCTATTGTTTTGCCCCACTGTCATTGCAAAAATATGGGCATTATTCATCCACTGGCGAGTCGCATTACCCACCATCTCATTGGGAAGTACCGAATAAATATTATAGAAATCTTTTTCATATCGCTGATCACCCAAGCGGTAAACCAAGGATTTGCCGTCAAATGGTGGCGTAGTGGAAACGGAGCCCATCTTTAACCAAACATCCGAACGGGGAGCATAAGGAGCACTATTTCGTTCGGGGGCGACCATCCAACTCGTAGATTCAATAGGAGGGCGCTTTGGCAAAGAGCATGCGGTCAATATCAAAAATGCAGCGCTACACATCAGGAACTTAAACATACTGGATTTAGTCATTGTTGGAATTCTCATTTTTGAGCACCATTCATAGGAGGTGTAATCCTAGGAGGCGGCTCCCCCCAAATCAAAGTCGAGGGTGACTGACTGGCGATACGAGAAAATTCGTTGAGCTGCTCACTGGCCTGCTTAATATTTTCCATAGTGACTGCGGTATCACCCTGAATACCGCTCACCGTCTGCTGTAAAGCAACCATGGTCGCGACTAATTCACGAGTCAGGATATTTAACTGCTCTTTATCGGTGGCCTTAGAAACGCGATCAAGCAACACATTTAATTGCTCAATGGATGTAACTAACCCTTGATTATCTTTTCCATTACCCGCCATCAGGCGATTGAGATTACCTAGCAGGGCATCAAATTTTATCTGCGTTTTTTGAAAATCGATCTGACTTAGGGAGTCTACGAGCTTTTGAATGCCAGTAATAATCTCATCCGCCTGGTTGGGCATGGACGGCACTACTGGATAGTCTGGATCCCATGAATACGGCAAAGAAGGGTGCGAAGGAGCGGATTGGAAAAAGTCTAGCTCCACATAATTTACGCCCGTAATGCCCATGGATTTAATGCGTGTTCGGAGATTATCCTTCACGAATGCTTGCAAATGCGTTAACTGAACTTTGTCAGCAAAAAGTTGCATCCTGACCACCACATATTCGCGGCGATCAACCATCGGGATATTTTTCTCATAAATTTCTCCAGACAAACCAATCGAAGTCACCTGACCAATCTTCACTCCACGAAAGCGGACGGCCGCACCAGTATCCAACCCAGTCACCGACTGCTTAATATAGGTTTCTATATAAAAGGAAGATTTAAATAACTGACCTGACCCAAAGACCAAGATAACGGTAACTAATACACCGATGGCAGCCAGTACAAACAAGCCAAGACGAAAATAATTGGGGTTGGAGTTATTGCTCATGCTACTTCCTTGCTCATGATGCGATTAAAGAATTGATGCACTCTGGGATCTTTGCTGGTGTCTCTTAGTGCTTTAGGATCACCCTCGGCAATAATGCCTTTAGCACCTTTGTCTAACATAATGACATTGTCTGCGATGGCATAAATACTCGCCAACTCGTGCGAGACGATGACAAAGGTAAAGCCTAAGTTCTTGGATAGATCCAAAATCGTACTATCAAGATCTGCGGAAGTGATGGGATCCAAGCCTGCTGAGGGCTCATCCAAAAATAAGATTTTAGGGTCTAGGGCCATGGCGCGCGCAATCGCTGCCCTTTTTTGCATGCCACCACTAATCTCACTGGGCATGTAAGACTCATACGGTAGGAGCCCTACTAAATCCAATTTACAGCGAGCCAATAAATTCATTTGCCCTCTAGTGAGATCTGTGTACTCCTCCATGAAGAGCGTCACGTTATCCAATAAATTCATAGAGCCAAATAAGGCGCCCTGTTGGTACATCACCCCAAAGCTCGTCATAATTTTTTGACGTTCTGAGCCAAGTGCCGTTGTAATATTTCGACCCTCAATCAACACATCTCCGGCGATCGGCTCATACAAACCAAAAAGATTTTTGAGAAGGCTAGACTTACCGCAACCTGAGCCCCCTAAAATTACAAATATTTCGCCTTGGGTTACTGAGAAATTGAGCTTTTCTAGCAAAACTGTTGAGCCATAACCCACGGTGAGGTTTTGCACATCAATGGCATTGGTAATTGCATCCATTAGAAGCCTGTCTTATAGGAGATAAAGGCAAACATACCATCTACCAATACGATCATGACGATGCTACTGACTACCGCCCGTGTCGCGGAGATGCCTACGGCTGCAGCGCCAGTCCCCGTTTGCATGCCGCGCAAACATCCCATTGCGGAGACCACCACCCCAAATAGAGTCGCTTTAATTAATCCCGAGCAGATATCTTCAAGATCTACCGCTGCCAACATGCCGTTATAAAAGTTAATAAACGGAATCCCATAAGCTAGCATGGTGAACATGGAGGCTAGGATGCTGACAATATCAGCATACAAAGTTAAGATTGGCATAACCAAAATCCCTGCAAGCACTCGAGGCACAACCAAAAAGCGAATTGGGCTCAAGCCACCAGTAACCAGGGCATCTACTTCACTATTTACTGTCATGGTGCCAATCTCCGCAGCAAAAGCGGCTGATGACCGACCCGCAAGTAAGATGGCGGTAATTAAAGGACCCATTTCACGCACGATACCCAGCGCAGCCAGTGGACCCACAAAAGAGACGGCACCAAACTGCTGCATTCCAATAGCCGCCTGAAAGGACAAAATGACTCCAATCAAAAAGGCGACCAAGCCCACAATTGGTAAGGCAGCCACTCCAGCCTCTACTGCAGCATTGACAAAATCGCCCCAGCGCACTTGCTTAATGTGAAGGATGGACCAGACTAAATCAGCGGCCAGATGGCCGGCAAAGGTAATTAAACCGCGAGCATCATCCAGCAAATTTTGAGAGGCAATCCCGACACTAACTACAAAACTCAGTTTTGGCTTTGAAACAGGTACAGGAAATAGATTACTGATGGGATCAAACTCATGCAGGAGAGGCTCATATTTAGAGTCCAGCCCCCGAATCACAAATTGACCTCCCGCTTTTTGCTGGGACTCTTTTACATCTATGAGGAAAGCGAAGGCAGATCCATCTAAAGAACTTACTTTTGAGGCATCAAAAACTAAGGCCTGATTTTTACCTCCGCCCTGCTCCAGCCAAGTAGTTTGTTTTTGGCGAATATCCGTCCAGACACCTGCTAAGGAGTAAACATTTACCTGACCGCTTAATGACACTAGCGCATCCGAGCCATCAGTTTGCGACCAAATCGCAACGGGGGCTATTTCAGGTGAAAAATTGGGATCAGAAAGGCTCATAGTCGAACTATAAGGTATCTTTATGAATATTCAGTAAAAAGTCCTAAAAGTAAAAAACAGGGCTTGTTATTAGACATCCTCCATATGACCCTTGGCAGGTGATGTGAAATGATGCCAGCAAGCCATTGCACTACCAATTTAATGCCTAAAAATACAATGAAAACAATATAAATTGGCCGCATAAAAAATTAGCCACCCACCGACTTAAGTTTGATAAAGCTTGGGATGCCTATTAGATACTTGATGGTGCTGCATAGACCCATGCCTCAAGAGAATATTCAACCCTTAAGCTTATAAGCGTTTCAATTGAACTAAGTTTCTTACTAAGGACTAAAGATGCCCGCTCCCTGGCCACCCCGAAGACAATAAGAATATTTTTAAAATACAAGACCCAAAATCCGACCCGACAAACTTGTCAGTGCCATTGAAATTACACCCCAAAAAACCACCCTAAATGAGCTTCGAATGATATTTGCCCCGCCAAAATAGGCTGAAACAATACCAAGAAATAAAAGGGACAATAATCCTGAAATGCTTACAAAAAATATTAAGTAATCCATCCCCACCAGGGCTGCCATTAGCAACGGTAAGATAGCTCCGATAATGAAGGATAAGGCAGAAGAGCCCGCCGCCAAGAGTGGCTTAGCGGTCATTACCTCCGTAATACCAAGCTCATCCCTTGTGTGTGCTTTTAAAGCATCCTTATCCATTAATTGCGTTGCTACCTGCCCCGCTAATTCAGCACTTAAACCACGATCAATATATATTTGAGTTAATTCAACATGCTCATGCCTAGGAAACGCCAATAGCTCTAGCCGCTCTTTTTCTATATCTGAATTTTCAGTATCTAACTGGGATTTAACTGAAACATACTCACCAGAAGCCATTGACAACGCTCCTGACAGCAAACCTGCAATTCCAGTAAGAATAATTACTTTATGAGTTGCGCCTGCTGATGCAACACCTAAGATCAAGCTAGCAGTAGAAATAATTCCATCATTTGCACCTAAGACAGCAGCTCGAAGCCAGCCAACATTGCCCGCCTGATGAAATTCAAAATGTCGCCTCATCCTAACCCTCCAATAGTCCGCAATGTTGAACCTATCTTAACGAAAAAAAACTTATCTAATTAACACGAACTCCATTCAAGCGAAGCTCAACTCGCAATTGCGACGGCCCTCACCTCGTCTTGCCAGAAAGTTTCCATCCAATTTGACATGTCAGTGTAGATTGCACAAGAGATGCCGTGCCCACTTAAACAGAAATATAAGCGTACTATGAATCATGGTTTCTACTGGCTCCAATTAGACTCAATCCATTTTTAGCAACGCGTTTTTTCAAAAGAAAAGAGGCTTCACATGCAATTAATTAAAAAAATACTGGCTTTATTAATGCTGTCTGTTACTTTGTCCACTACAGCATGCGCCGGCTCTGGCACCCAACAAAGCACCGGGCAATACATTGATGACGGCGTGATCAGCACTAAAGTTAAAGCGGCAATTTTTAATGACCCTTCTCTAAAGTTAATGGAGATAAATGTGGTTACTTATAAGGGTGAGGTTCAATTAAGTGGATTTGTCGGTAGTGTTACTCAGGCGGAACATGCTGTTGATGTAGCAAAATTAATCAATGGTGTCACCTCAGTAAAAAATGACATGCGAGTCAAGGGCACCATAAACCCTTTTTACAAATAATAGGAGAATTTCGCTGATTGAAACTGTTGCGATGATTTTCCTCATTCTTTAGATTCTGGATTTAACTTTCCCCTATGCCTTGGGTTGATTTATCCACATGCTTTTGGTAATTGCCATTGTGATGTTTCTTGTAATGGTGATTGAGGGGGCTGTGTTTATACTGATTCAAGTGAAAAGATCTTAAGCCCGCCGCCCGCTAACTTGCTATGGATCACCAGATTCAGGCAAATCCTGCCAGCAAAATTAGGCCCATATAAAAACATCTTCAGGTCAAATAACTGCCCTAGCCCCAAAATTAATATTATTTGCTATAGATTTGAAGGCAAAGACTGGGTTTTGGCTGCTTGATCAATTTAGAAAACCTCAATTCCCGTGTATTTACCGTTACCACGTAATTGTCATTGGCCGACCTGATCCCGCCACAAATAGCGAAAAAGCAATGCTAGCAATTAAACCCACGACCACTTGGTTCACAATTTCTAAATTGCCACGACGCAGGCCTAGCAAGAGTTCTATAGGAAATTTTATTGCGGTGACATGGGGGGTGGTATCACGCGGATAATATTATCTCTGTTTGCTGCAACCGCGATTGCAGCCTCTAGAGCTTTTGGACTTAAAGGGATGCTAGATTTGACAATCAATGTAGCTTTAGCGTCAGGGCGATCAATAACGACCTGAACTTCTGATGGATAAGCAGATTTTGGGTTGTCAACATATACCGTTTTTTGAACGGCTCCACCGATAACCACCCAGCCATCAGCATTGCTCGAGGTGACCTCTACAAAGCCCCCATTGGGACCTGAAATATAGTATTCAAAAGAATGATCTTGTAAATTACCCGGCGTCCGAGTAACTACTTTTGTAACCGAATAACCATTCTCATTTAATTTTTCCGTTGCATTGGCAGTAGTTTGTTCATATTTTTGATCAAGAGTCCCAAATACTTGTTGATTTACCTGCTGTAGTTTTTGACTGGTAGCAGTAATCGCGCTTTCCACTTGAGGAGTTACAACGATCGGCTCATGAGGAGGAATTCCGCCCTGTACATTTATTTGTTCGGCCTTTTCTCTAGGAGCGGGAATATTGCTACCGAAGAGCAACTGGCTGGGCTGTGGCTTTGCAAAGCTAAGGGGCTGCACGGCAGCAGGTAACGCGGTCTGCGCAACTCCGAGAGTACTTAGTCCAGCAATGCCAATGGCGCCTAAAAACTTAAATGAGGTTTTTTTCATCTGATAGCTGGCCTTGTGGATAACGACTCTAAATAAAAGGCTGACTTAGCCAAGAAAGCGCCGCCACCAAGGGAAGGGAATATTTAAATACGATGAATATACACCACCCTTATCGCATTAAGATTGCCTACTATCAATAAATTATGCAGACGTTTTGTGGGAACGCCTTAGTCCTAGACCCCCATCTAACACTCGACCTTAAGGGAATATTTTTTATCTTTTCAATAGTGTAGTTTTCGACATTAATATAGATAAATCATCTTATTGCTCTGAAGTTTTATGAGTCTATGAAAAAGTAAGTTTTCTGGTGGGCGCAAACAATCAAGCTTGCATTTAATTTTCACATTCGGTAGGAAATACGTATGCCCGCCCTTGGAAGTAAAGCAGACTATCACCACACCCTATGTTTTACACCATTCCAAATTGATGATCCAAATAACAACATTACGCTGTTATAAGTTCAAGGGGGTCATTCACCCTACTTTATTGCCGCAGGGAGAGTCCGATACTAAGCAGACCCCCTAGAGACATAAACCAGCAATTCTTCACGATCTAACAAATTAGCCTACAGCCCTAATAAATCTCTAAATCTAGCTAAATTGCCGTCACTATAGATTGAAACGTAGCAGATATTGCATTACCCAATGTTCCAACAACAATAACAATGGCGATAGCAATGCCAGCTGCAATAAGAGCGTACTCAATAGCGGTCACACCATTTTCAGCTTTAGCCAATCTATCAAGTACTGCAACCATCTTTAAATTTGAGGATAGTTTCATATTAATATCTCCAACTTTTTTATTACTGTAATTACAGTAATACTAAAATTCCTTTTTAGGTTGGCTTAATAGAATCATTTTTTGATCTACATCAATTAATGTGAATTCTTTATATTTAAGTCCTTGTCTAAAAGTAGGATTTTGATATCTTGCGCCATTTTTAAGGTCACGCTTGTGGATGTTAGTGAGGGCGTTTTATGCGCACATGTACATCACAAAATTGAACCAATCCTCATGGGTTCGATTCAACCCGATGAGGACATCTCACCAATACTTCTGAAATCTGGCTCGCTCTCTGCGATGTTTCATTTGACGCTTTAGATGTTGTATGTGCCGCTTTTTTGAATGCGCATGGAAAAATCCACGGCACCATAAGCAATGACCAGCAATACAAGAAAAGCAACCGTATACAAATGCACTGTTTAAATATCCTACAAAAAGGGGTTACACCAGATTACTTGAATGCCAATAACGCTACTTTTACTAATACTATTTTTTTATCCGAATAAATCAAGGTAAAGTAAATTAATCTATTATGGAAATTATAACTGATTTTGGAATTTTAAAAACATTATTAAAATAAGGCATTGCGATGTCTGAATCCCTGATCTGACCTGTTTTTATAGTTAAATTCAACAGAATGGCTATTTGGACAGCCTCTTAATGTCCGAACTAAGAGATCTGAGGTAGATTTACCAAAAAGAGCGTTCTCAACCCACAACAAACGATCACAGTAAAAACCACTTTACTTATCCACAGTGTCCAACTTTTGTAGGTCAGTGCACGAAGGTGGTTTGAGAACGACTAAAACCCTTGACTCATTTATCCTTGGGCTTGTTCAAAAGCGCTAATGGCATCTGCGGCATACATTAAGGATGGTCCCCCACCCATATAGACGGCCATTCCCAAGACTTCAACAACCTCCTGCTTTGTCGCACCCAACTTTGCTAAAGCCTGGGTATGAAAGCCAAGACATCCATCACATCTAGCTGCCACACCCAAAGCTAAAGCGATGAGTTCTTTGGTCTTTTTATCCAAAACCCCATCCTTGGTGGCGGCGGCGGCCAACTCACCAAACCCCCTCATCATTTCCGGAGCATCTGTTCTTAACTTTGCAAGGGAACCAGAAATATCTTTGGTAATTTGCTTGTAATCTTTTTGCATTTTATTTTCTTTCTATAAGGAGCGTGTTACTTTGAGCAACCGCCACAACCAGCACCAGAAGAACTTATCCCAAGAATTAGATACATAGGGCAAAATCTAAATAGCCCAGTAGCTAACGGGATAATTCCAAGCCAGCCCCAAATACCAATAACATTAGATGCCGACAAACCGACCAGCACCAGACCTACAACGATACGCGCTACACGATCAAGACCGCCTACATTTAATTTCATTTATTTCTCCTTTGGTTATTTTTTACAAAACTGCTGATAAAGCACTTCAATCACCGCCATGGCCGCAGTACTGCTGAGCGAGTAATAGATTTGCTTACCTTGTCTGCGCGTCTTCACTAACTTTGCCGTTCTCAAACCTGTTAAGTGCTGAGACAACATTGGCTGATGAATATCCAAAATCTCTTCAAGCTCGCCGACAGACCTCTCCCCTTGGCTAATTTCACATAAGAGCATTAAGCGATCTCGATGCGTTAGCACTTTCATCAGGCGACAAGCCACCTCAGCTGAGGTCCGCATCTTCTTTAGATCAATGTGTTTCGGGCTTTCTTTCATTTTTATTATGTATATTTACGTAATGTATATTAGCATAATATTAAACGGGATGGAAGAGAAATTAAGCCTATTGATTTGGTTCGTTGAATATACAAGCCAAACCAGTGACGTCAACAGAGAACCATTAAATAGCTGTTTATGGACTTTAAAAACCTTGTTTGGCAAAATCTTTAAGTAATTCCAAATTTGGGATTTGGATTGAAAGTTTGGTGATGTTGGAAATTAAACCCTGATCAGCCATAGATGCGAGTGCCCTACTGATGGTTTCAAATTTGACATCCATCATTAAGCCCATATCTTCACGCTTGAAAAGTGGTGCGACACTGTATGCGCCCGCCTGTTTTCTTAATTGAAGAAAAAATCTTGCTAAACGGATTTCAATTCTTCCCGTATTGATTTCAGAAAACCAAGCTTCAACCTGAGCTAACGCTTCCCCCCACTTCTTGACTATCTGACGATGCAGTCTAGGGGACACTTCCCCCAAGCTAATCAAAATATGTTTTGGTATTTTGCACACATGAACATTGGTTAATGCTGCGGCCGAGTGCTTATATTGACCATCAAGCAACGCCTCCATACCAAAAAGATCTCCCGGCCTGACTAGGCGGACTATACGAGCCGTCCCATCCGAATTAACGTGCAGTAACTTTATGTAACCTTCACGCAAGGTGTACACATAATCAGCGCTATCCCCTTGTAAATAGATTTCAGCATTGGACTCAAAAGATAAATCATCTATGGGGGTGTGGATTTTAGAAAAATCATCCTCATTTAACTCTGCGAATAAAGCAGAACTACGAATGGCACAGACTTCGCAATTGCTATTACCTTGCCATGCGACTTTAATATCAATTTTTTTCATAGCTTATTAAATCAAAATGCCGATGCTTATTGTTTGAGGCTATTGTTAGGGGAATGTTGATATAGTAATTCAATGATTAGCTTTAGCACGGGTATTTTGGCCACCAGACCCAGATTTCTTCCCATTACACTGCTGGGATGCTTGATGGGATTCCTTGATACCTATCGCCTTGCCACTCAGAGTGGGTTGATTAATACATTTGCCATCATTATTTTATTAATCACTCACGCATCAGCCAATGTCCTCAATGACTATTATGACGATCTCAATGGAAGCGATCTGAATAATGTTGAACGTATCAGCCCATTTACCGGAGGTAGTCGGCTCATTCAAACTCAGGCTTTAAGCGTCATGCAAACAAAAGCATTGGGGTGGTGTTTATTGAATTTGGCTATTGTTCTGGGTTTATACCTTTGTTATCTCACGACATGGAAGCTCATCCCCATTGGAATCCTTGGAATATTGATTGCCTGGTCATACTCGGCGCCACCACTTCAACTCATGTCCCGAGGGATATTGGGAGAAATAGCGGTCGCCATTGCTTGGTCCCTCGTAGTGATAGGTTATGCACTTTTACAAACAGGCTTTATTGAATATAACTCTCTGCTTATTGCTATAGCATATGGGTTAATCGTTGCAAATATCCTATTTTTAAATCAAGTACCAGATATTAAAGCCGATCAAAGCGCCCATAAAAACACTTTAGCCACCCAATCTGCACCTACCGGACTTTGGAAGTGGTATCTAACAATCTTCGTTGGGGCTTACCTGTGCCAATTTGTTGCAATCTATTGTCATCAGACGAATAGCCTCACCCTACTGACCATCCTTGCGTTTCCAGCATTCGGTAGCTGCGCTTTGAAGCTCAAAAAATCTCCTCTAGATAGGAGTGCTCTCAAGAAAATTATTCCACGCAACATCCTTGGGGCACATCTGTATGCCTTATTAATGTGTGCTGGACTGTTTTGGGGGCGATAACATTACCTCATAGCGAGGCATTACAGCCAAACCATAAGGTAACGAGGTCTTATTTTAAGACAGGCGCCGAACTAAGATTGCTCTGCGTCTCTTTTTCTTTTCTAAACTTTTCTCTTGCTGTAGCGATCTCAGCACGGATTTCGTCATAAGGTCCGTACTTGTGTTGCGTCTCGCTAAATGAATCAATGTATGGACCCCATGGAAAATCTTCAGGCTTGTCATATGGATTGGAGAAGTCCTTAGCAACTTCGCCCTCTCTAGGCTGACGAGGATGCGAGATGACAAAACCTGCAACATCGTATGCATCATCTTTTGATAAGGCTGGTTTAGCGTAAGTCGCCTTGCCAAAAGGCATGTTGACATAAACATATTGAAAGGTTGACAAGATTCGAAACATTGATGCTGACTCGCTGGTTGCATCCGATCCCCAAACTGGTGGGAATATATAACCCTTACGATCACCCACCATTCCGACGCGTTTACCTAGACCATCATCTCCATGGCAGACAGCGCATTGTTGCGTATAGACTTCCGCACCGCGCACAAGGTTAGCAGCCCTTTTGGGCTCTTCAACAACCATTTCTTTTTCGCCAATTAACTTAGCCCCCTTGGGAACGCCACGTGAGAGATATTCTATATACGCAGCTATTGCCTTCATCTCCGCTGAGTCTTCGGGCACGAGGCGTCCTGATAGGCTATGTGTAAAACACAAATTGATTCTGTTTTCGAGCGTAACCGTCTTGCCAAATCTAGGTTGGAACTGAGGGTACACACCATAAGTGCCAACCAACGGGGCGGCATATGGCATGGTCCCTGCTTCACGATGGCAGCTTGAACATGACATACTCGTGCCTGCATAGCGTTTTGAGCGATCAAGCACCTCTGGTCCAAGATACTCTGAAGTATGGACAAATAGGTCCTGACCTTTCTTGATCAGGCGGTTCTGTTCAGTATTAGGTAGCCTGGAGAGATCTATGTCGGGCTTTGGCCAAGTACGAAGATCCACGACTGGGTGATCTGTCGCAGGCTGAGCAAAAGCTGATCCTGGCATAGCACACATCAATAACATCGCCATCATGACGCCCGCAATAAGGAAGTTTTCTTTCTGCCTCGTGCGCCAAAGAGGTTTCTGCACATATTTTTCTCCTGCTGCCGTATGTATCCATAGATGAGGGGTGTGGCTGCAGAACAGATTTTGTTTAAATAATATTTTAAATGATGCAGTCATAACACCCCCAAGGATTGAACTGTTGCTCTAAATCTGGGGCGGTAGGCCTAGCAGAATGCTAAGGCAGCTCGAAGGTTTATGTATTTAGTATATTTAACCATTGAGAGACAGCTCATGATCCATGTCAAAGAAATAAATCCTAATATATGGGATATTGAATCCTATTAGAGCGCCACTCGTATGGGAGATATGAGGTCTGAAAAAGTAATCGCTCTGCGTAAGTCCCGATGGCCCTAGTTCACCCTAAGTCGCTAGTAAAACCTCTTACCTATATGGATTAAAAACACTTCACTCTCCGTTATTGCTCTCAATCAGTACTAATTAAGATATTTAAACCAAGCCCTAAACATATTTATTTGAAAGCGGATATTGGTTAATACATGCGAACTCTGAGCCTAATTAGGGTCTAGGTGTAAGTCCCATTACCACGGAAGGAACTAAATCATGAAATTTAAACGGTCACTTAAGGCGCTAGTACTATCCATCTCGACTCTTTTATTAACATACGTTGTTGATGTGCATGCACAACCATCACCACGGAACCCGCCAGACACAATCAAAATTGCTCCTGCAGAAGCTTACGATATCGATGGTCTACCAGATGATCATTATGGTCGATTGGTGCGGTATGGAAAAAAACTGACTGATGAAACTTATGCACTTATTGGACCTGAAATTAAGAATCCAAAGATGCGCTATGCCGGCAATAATCTAGCCTGTAGCTCATGTCATCAAGAAAGTGGCACCTTGTCCAATGCCATTCCTTTTGTAGGTGTATCTGCGGTATTTCCGCAGTATCGCCCTAGAGAAGATGATGTGAGTACCGTTGAAGAGCGAGTCAATGGGTGCATGCAAAGAAGTATGAATGGTCGACCACTTCCTTATGACTCTAAAGAGATGAAGGCCTATGTTAGTTATATGAACTTCCTCTCTAAAGGCATACCCATTGGTTCAATTATTGAAGGCGCAGGCTTAAAGCCAATAAAAGCCCCAAACCGTGCCGCCGATCCACAAGCTGGTGGGCAAGTTTTTGCGAGAAACTGTGTTCGGTGTCATGGTGCCGAAGGACAAGGGGAGCGCACTGGAAAAGTTGGCGATCTACAAGGCTATAGCGTACCCCCACTATGGGGGAAGGATAGCTTTAATGACGGCGCTGGTATGAACCGCTTATTTATCGTAATGCGCTTTGCAAAACACAATATGGTAAAAACTTTGAGTGATGATCAAGCATATGACGTTGCTTCTTATATTGTTTCTCAGCCAAGACCACATAAAGCCAATCTTGAAAAAGATTTCCCTGCCAAGTGGAATAAACCGATAGATGCCGCCTTTCCTCCATATGTAGATGGAGCGTCAGCCGAACAGCATAAATATGGGCCATTTTCGCCACTGGCAGAAAAGATGAAGGAATTGAAAGAGAAATTAATTAAGCAATAAGCACCAATGACTTTCTCTCACCTCAATAGTGCAGCACATAATTTAGTTACTATATAAGATCTCTTATTGGCCATTTAGAGACTATTTAACCTAAAACCACCAAGAGGCGCTGCCGACCCAAAGTGGACGGTGGCAATAAAGCATAACACCCGCATTAGCGGGTGTATTTATTTCCTCTAGAAGTCCTTGGATTACTGAGCCAAGATCCAAGAAATTAAATTATTGATGTCATCATCATTTTTTGCTTTGGCAATTTTGTGAATTTGATCAGTTCCATCTGATGCCTTAATCTTGTCACCGATAGTTAAGTGCTTATATAAAATAGCTTGAGCTTCTGGGTTGTCTTTGTACTTATAAGCAACAGCTTGATATGACGGCCCTTCTTTCTTTTTGGCGACTGCATGGCAACGTAGGCAGCTATCTTTTCGTGCCAACTGTTTAGCCGCCACAGCATCAACCTCAGCATACGCACTAGAACAAAGAATTGAAGTTACTGCGAGCATCAGAGATGCCTTAATTAAATGTGATTTCATGGCTATTCTCTTTTTCAAAATTTAATGGAAATGGCATTCTTTGAGAGAGCCAAGATTCTTTTTTGGCTTTGAAGATAGCCTTTGTGGAAGATCTCCGCCAACAGCGCTCTTCAGAATGAACATTCTGGCGAAATAAATTCCCATCCCAAAAGAGAACAGTATTACGGCAAAACTTAGCAAACCAGCAAAGGTACTTAATAACTCGATCCATAGCTTCATGTTAAATCTCCTCAAGAGTTTTAACTTTAGGCTGATTAAACAAATCGCCTTTGATACACATCAATAAATGATGTTGGTATTGGTTTTTAGGGGAGGCTTAGCCAGAAACGACTAATTAACTCTACATTTGATTTTATTATTAGTAATGCTAGCCCCAAGAAGCAGATGATGCTTTGAATATGACAGAACACACTGGCGCTTGAGTACAAGAGCGGGCCATGGAGGGCCCCCACAGTCAGCTCCTCGCTCACGAGTGGTGATTAAATATATTGCTCTGCGGCTGGAAAATATTGATCCTTAAGCGACATTTCTACAATTGAGAGTCATTCTCAATAACCTGATAAGATGAGAACTGTTCTCATTAAGTACATCTCCTATTTAAAGTGCATTTCTTATTTAATTCCATTCGAATACGATTTATTGCCCTAAGCAGCACCCTTTGCTTGGTCGGCCTATCTTTGCCTGTCTATGCCGAATCCCCTGTTAGCTACATGCCGATCATTTTGGCTGAATCTCCCGTCAGCGATTCTCCGAAAGTTGTTAGTGAATTTGGTGTGGAAGGTGAGACAGAGCAATGGAGTATCCATGGACAGGCTACTTATATTGTTCAGCAGAAAAATAACTTCAATTCACCTTACTATGCGCAAAACAGCCTACTCAATAAATCTGAAGGTGGTGCTGGGAAGAGCTACACCCTAAGTGCTACCGCATTTTTGGGGGCAAGACTTTGGGAAGGAGCTGAAATATATTTGAACCCAGAGATGTTTGAAGGAACGCCCTTTAATGGACAGCTTGTTGGTCTCGGTGGATTTCAGAATGGTGAGCTCCAAAAAGGCTCATATGCGCCACCAATTTACTATATAGCTAGGGCATTCATTCGTCAAACTTTTGGCTTGAGTGGCAGCAAGGAGCATGTTGAAGGTGGGCCAAATCAATTGGCCGGCAACATGGATAAAAATAGGATCGTAGTTACTTATGGCAAGTTCGCAACATTAGATTTCTTTGACCAAAATAGTTACAGCCATGACCCTCGAACACAGTTTCAAAACTTTGCCCTCTTCTCTATGGGAGCTTACGGCTATGCAGCTGATAGTAAAGGCTATACCTATGGTGTAATGACAGAGTGGTATCAAGGCGACTGGATTTTGAAAGCTGCAAGACTGGCGATGCCCACCATTCCGAATACCGCTCAGCTTGACTACAGCTTGACAAAAGATTATGGCAATCAAATTGAATTAACACGTGAACATCAACTATGGGGAGAGCATGGAGCAGTTAGAGTTCTTTCTTATCAACAACATGCTTTCATGGGTAACTATCAAAATGCGATTAATCAAGGTCAACAAACTAATAACAACCCCAATGTGATAACTGTGCGGCAAGAGGCACAAAGTTCATGGGGTTATGGCTTAAACATTGAACAGGGGATTAATGATGATATTGGTATCTTTGGCCGGTGGAGCTGGAATCCTGGTAAAACAGAAACACAGACAGTTGATATTAGTAGGTCGCTATCGGGTGGTTTAAGCATTAAGGGCTCAAATTGGTCTAGGCCAAGTGATACTGTGGGCATAGGTTATGCCGTCAATGGAATTTCTTCATCCCAGATTACTTACTTACAGCAAGGAGGCATGGCGCCCTTTATTGGTGATGGCGCACTTAGCTATAAGAAAGAACAGATAGTTGAAACTTTTTATAGCGCAAAAGTGTATAAAGATTTTTTTATTTCAGCCAATTACCAACACATTGCCAATCCAGCCTATAACTCAGCACGCGGCCCAGTGAACTTCTTTGGATTAAGGGCGCATCTAGAAATATGATGTCCTAATGGATTCCGAATTCGAGAATCGGGCGACACTTAATTCTCGCATAATGACCATCCGATTAAACCGAGTCTCGTAGTCATCTGCTGGCTCATAGAAGACCTTCGTTAAGAACAAAAGGGGCCTGAGGATGCCCAGGCCCAATAAATTTTTAACCATTTGATACAGTAATGGCTATGAAGCGTTCAATACCAATCCTTTTAAGCCTAAATGCTGGCTATGTAGATACCGCCGGTTTCTTGGCATTACACGGTCTTTTTGCAGCACATGTCACTGGTAACTTTGTCACTTTAGGTATGGCGCTTGTTTCAGGTACTTCAGGTATTTGGGTAAAAATACTTGCTTTGCCAGTCTTCTGTGTAGTTGTCTTTTCTTCTAGGTTATTAGCAAGCTCCATGCCAAAGCTAGGTTTACCAGTGATGCGAACATTACTTTCCCTCAAAGTAGCGCTTCTCATTGCCGCCGCAGTGATGGCGATCACAATAGGCAAAGATCATCACGGTGATGAAACTGCTGTGATTATTACCGGGCTATTGTTAGTTTCAGCAATGGCATTACAAAATACCATTTCACGCATTTACACTAACCCCGTACCGGCCACCATACTAACTGGTCCGCTAACGCAAATGATGATTGATGTGGCTGACCTTGTGCGCGGAGTCTCGCTTACGGAGCGGGCTGTTGCAAAAGCCCGCATATCAACGATCGCAACCAATGTAGTCTCCTTTGCCATTGGCTGCGGAATAAGTGCGCTATTGTTTAGTCGGGTAGGAATGTGGTGTTTTCTAATACCACCTATATTGGCATTCATTCCAACGATGATGGGTGAGACAAAGTAAGCAATGCTTTGCGTCATCGACCGCTATTGACCGTTTTGAGACTCCCAAAACAATAAATTAACCTGATATCAGCGTCTGCAGTTAGCCGCATAGTGACCATTTGACTGAGCTAAGCCCCGCTGGCGCTATCCGACCCTAAGCCGAAGTTGATGACAATAAAAACCTCTCGAAGGCATCTCTGCTAGCTCTTGCGTGATGCTAAAGGACTTGAGGCTGAGCCTAGGAGACCCTATCTAATTCAAGATTAAGCTGCATATAGAGCCAGTAAGGCAACAGTTGCGATGGAGGCTCAGCACCTTCATAGGGATCACATGTTTCAAAACCATGGGACATATACATGGATTGTGCGTTCTTCATAAAAACACCTGTATCTAAATTGAGTGTTTTAAAGCCGCGACTTTTTGCTTCCAAAATTAATTTTTCAAGGACCTTACTCCCATACCCGTGTCCCCGATTTTCTGGCTTGGTATAAATTCTGACTACCTCACCGTTTCCACTGGGAAGTTGTCTCAAGCCACCCATGGCAATAGGAGCCCCATCAAGCACTAAAAGATAAAATGCAGCATTAGTACGGTCCTTAGGAGAAATGATGTTCATGGCCTTGGTGATATACATATCCATTGGCATCCCCGTGATATCTTCAATCGAGAAATTACAGGTTGCTTGCATCTGGTCATTCATCCAAGAAAAGTATTCCCTGGTCATTGTTAAGGCGGCATCTGACCACATAGTGTTATGGGCATCCACAAAATAAGTTTGCGTCATTTAAATACACTCCAATATGTAAAATTTTTAAGATACCAACTCAGTTGTATCAAGTTTAAAGTGCCTATGGTTTCGGGCAGCGTTCCATCATTTTTTGATCAAAGGTCTCTGGACCAGCATCTTTAATAAATTTTTGGGTGGCTAGCAGCATAGATTCATTCTGTGGATACTTAAGCTTATAAGTATTTAGATCTTGATCTGCTTTGGCGTAAACAGTTCTAGCCTCATCAGTTAGGAGGTAATCAGTAATTGCACTACCTTTTTTCTTGCTATAGGTAGCCCAACCCTGCTCAAGCTCAGACTTTTCACTCAAGCCTTTAGGTGTTGTCTGCTCAAATAAGCGAGGGAATTTGATATTGACTAAAGCTTGCCGTGCATGACCGTACTCAGGGTCATCCTGAACATACACAACCCTATTTACCTTAGTCATGGCAATCATTCCAGTACACATTGCGCAAGGCTCCAAAGAGGTATAAATAGTGTAGCCATCCATATACTTACCAATACCAGGGCAATTTAAAAATGCCTGAATTAAACGAACCTCGCCATGTTGACTGGAATCATCACGCACCACTACCGAATTTCTCGCCCAAAATACAGGCGTTGAATTTTGATCAACCAGGATCGAGCCAATATTATGTCCGCGACCATTACGAGATGTTTGCCAATCCTTGTAAACCATCGCCAAAGCAGCTAGAGATAAAACATTATCCCTTTCTTTTTGGGGCAAATCCACGCCCTTGTTCTGGGCCACAGCAGATGAAATTGTCACAGCCAACATCAGTAAGATAAAAAATTGCTTCGTTTTGTTGATGAATAAGGGCAAAGTAGCCTCCTGCTTGATTGGCTTTAAGTAGGTTCAGGTTACCACCACTAAGCGCCAATGGTTACACTGACGATAACTTATGAATATCAACCTAAATACCCTCTTATCCGATTTTGGCATTGGTACGATTGTTTTCGCATCAACCAACATCGATGACATCTTTCTGCTCGCCGCCTTTTTTGCCGATCCAAAGTTACTCCGCAGATCAATTGTTCTGGGCCAATATTTTGGCATTGCATTGCTGTCCCTAGTGAGCGTGCTTGCAGCCATGTTAGCTCTGACCATCCCATCCGAATGGGTGGCTTTACTGGGGCTAGCACCCTTGTACCTTGGCTTGCAAAAGCTACCTGACTTATGGAGAAAATCCGCACTAGATCAGAATGAAGAAGACCATGAAATTCAAGAGCAAGAACATAAAGTAGAAAAAAGCTTTCACTCTCAAGTGATTGCAGTCATGAGTGTCACCGTAGCAAATGGTGGGGATAACATTGGGGTTTATGTACCTCTTTTTGCTACCTCAACTCACTCCATACCCGCCTACCTTCTCACCTTTATTTTCATGACCGGAATTTGGTGCGCAGTAGGCTATCTACTGGTTAAGGATCAAGTGTTTGGTGGCTTTATCCGAAAATATGGCCATAAAATTTTCCCCGTTGTTTTAATTGCCTTGGGAATACATATTCTATTCGGAGCTGTTGGGCTGCTAAGATAGGCCATGGAAATTAATAAAATGCAGGCCGCCTATAACCCACAGGTTTTCTTTGCGGCCGAGAGAACCCTTTTGCCATGGCAAAGATCATCAATCTCTTTTATCGCCCTGGGTTTTGTCATTGAACGCTTTGGAATATTTATAAAGTTCCTAAAGATTGCAAACAACATTCCCGACAACAGTATTCATCTTTCTGCTTTTATCGGGATATTTTTCATCGCCATGGGCTCGCTAATCTCCCTCTTATCGGCGCTCCAACACCAAAACTTCCTGAGAACACTGCCTGCAAGCGATCTACCGAGCAGGTATTTTATTTTTCTAGGCCCCTTAGTCAGCTACACCATGTTCTTTGCAGCCATTGGTCTAGCTATTTGGCTGATGATTTCAAACTCGTTCGTTGTGTAGCACTTTAAATCAATTACCTGACCACGACTGCTGGTGAAGCTGGAATTGCACCAGGAATCTTGGCAATCGTCACAAGGGTTGCCATAAATTCCATGACCTCCTTGCTGTAAGAACCATCGTCATCCGCTATGGAGTAGCTTACCCCTTTGTATTTGACGGTGGCAACAGGATGGGAAATCGGCGTATCGCGGTAAACCTTGAAAAAGGGGTGGGGTTGTTTATAACGCTCGTTATAACTATCAACCACGGATTTAGATGGCTGAATCATCACCATTTTTGAACCATCACCTGCAAACTGGGCATTGAGCACAGCACCTAGGAAATCAAATACATTTCCCGGTGAGCGAATGCCAATCACCAGCTCCATATTGCTTGCTTTAGGATATGCCGATGTGAATGATTGAATCACTTTTGCGTAATTCAAATCGGTCTTTTCATGCTTTGGCGAGTCCGCACAATAGGAATCTGAGCTCAACAGATCTCCCAGCAATTGCTGTGAGCGGTATTTATTGACGCAAATGCGGGACCTTGACTCATTACGAACCAGTTGATAGACCTCCTTACCATTGCTATTCGTTTTGTTAAATGAAATGAGGCCTTTGGCCAAATTGTCGACCGTCGTGGAGCCCCAAGAATCCAGTGACTTCGTTAGCAAGCTTTTATCAATTGCTGGACCCAGAGGTGTCTTGAGGTGCGTATTCTCAACAGTTAAACCAGCCTCTATTAACAAATAGAGTAGATTTTGAAACTCTTTGTACCGTGGGTCCAAAGGGTCGTTATTAAAGTGATGAACGATTGAATTATTACTACGCAGCTCAATACTTTCAATTAATAAAGTGTAAGAAACCGCTCTTGGTAAAAGCCGTTCTGTTCCCTTAAGACCTAAAACGCTTAGCGGTATCTCCTTAAGAAAAGATTGCATGAACTGCGCATTATCTAAAGAAGCCTGAGTAAAGGTAAATCCATTATTAACTGCAAGCCCGATGTTGCCAGCGGTAACTGCGGGTGGCGCCACGGGACTCCCAACGCTTTGGGTGGTAGATGCACCTGCATTTGCCAGCACATTGCCGGTACCTATGACGGATGGGATATCCAGAAAACTGAGCGGCATATTTTTGGATGAGCGAACCACATTCAACAGAATATTGTCATTGCTATAGCCCTCAACTACCTCGCGGTAGGCAGAAGACATATCGCTAAAACTAGATGAATTGATGGTGGTGCAGCCACCCATCAAACCTAGAAAACTAAAGGCTACTAGAGAGCGCATTTTCATAACTAAACCTATTATCCATTTATTAAACTACTAATACTAAAAATCACTCGGGATAGATCTCATTCCAAAATGCGCATTGATGACCCGCCTTGGAGCTTGCTTGAGTGCCACCATAAGCACTATACGCATGAATATTTCCAGGACTAAAGAACATGACTTTGTTGGATGATGGATTTTGTTTCACCCCATCGTACTGTGGCCATATTGGTTGACTAGCTTCCTTGGGATTACCATCCCGCATAAAACTTGCCAGATATACCGTCATTTGCTTGCCTAAATTTTGTGAGGCCGGAGATAAATTAGGGGCATCAATGGCAGCTGTATTGGATAGGTTTGGAAAGAAATAATTAAGAATCGACGAGTGCACTGCCCCAAGCAGAAAGCCAGGGTTGCTGCCTTTGGCAATACCAACGCCAAGCACCAGCGCATTAGGGTCACCAAACTCAAATTGGTAGATTGGAGGCATTCCAGGCACGCCGTTCAAGGCATTGGCAGTTCGAAGATAAAAACAGTTATTAATGCCAACATGGGGATTAAAGTCTGAGAGCATAGAACCTAAGGTAGCACCATTTAAATTTTTAGGATTTTGAGCGCTCTCAAAATATCTTCCAATAATTTTCTGACTCGTCTTTTGATCAGCCCCATAAAAGGCTGGCAAGTAATAGCGATTTACGTTTTCAAGATTTGCAGGATATTTAGTATGGTTGGCGTTGTCACCCAAAACATCATATCCAACGTAAAGTCGCAATTCATTTTGAGCGCCCCCCATCACCAATGGCACCTTCATAATATTGCCCGTTTCAACGGCATTTTTAAATGAACGTGGTACGGTCTTATTCCCCGTTACAGGGACAAAGCTGAGGATGCTATTACCTGCTTCAAACGTTTGTGCTTCAAGCAACTGGGCTACAGGGATCTTTTTTAAGCAAGCCAATGATTCTGCATCTGAGTAATTTGCATCGCCTGGGACAGGGCAGCTAAAACGCCTATTGAGATCTTTAGGGTTATGCGCGACTGATTTCCATATTGGAGTAGCCAACGCCTGCTTCAGTGTCGGAAGCTCCTGCAAGCAAGCACCACTAATTAAAATTGCTTTTTGGAACAGGCCAGACACTGCTTCCGGGCTTGCTAAATGTTGGCAAATCGAGCCGGTACCCGCTGATTCACCTGCTACGGTGACATTTTTAACGTCACCACCAAAAGCCCCAATATTTTTCTGCACCCATCTCAGCGCCTCACGCTGATCTTCTATGCCCAGATCCCCATTAGACCCAGCATCCATTGCAGGATGAGGCATAAAACCAAACAGTCCGACTCGATAGTTGATTGATACTATGACCATCCGTCCGTCATGAGCCATCCGCTCTAATTTATAGAGGTTTGAGCCACCCCCAACGAAACCTCCACCGGGTATCCAGACCATCACTGGAAGTTTTTCATTAGGCCTTAAGTCTGATGGCGCTGAAACATTTAAGTACAGGCAATCCTCATTTAGGCTTTCCTCAGTTAAATTAAACCGAGCGGCCTGAGGACAGTTACTTGCAAATTTAGTGGCATCCTTTACCCCACTCCACGAGCTTGCTGCAACGGGCATATCAAAACGTGGCGCCGTTGCATAGGGAATCCCCCTGAAGTCATTTACCCCTCCAGCAGCACTACTCAACCCCTTTAAAGGCCCCGAGGGGGTTTGAATGATCAGTTCTGGAGTCTGGGCAATAACATGATCAATACATAGAAGAGAGAGAAAAAAGCAGGCACACAGTAAAGAAAGAATTTTTTTCACAAAAGAATTAGTCATAATCGTTTCAGGTCAGTAAGCGTAGGGGCATTGATGCACTAGGACTCATCATCAATCAGGGTAACTCTTTAGGCAAAATGAAGCCAAAAATATCTCTCCTATGCCATTAGACCAGCAAACTACGATGCAATGATTTACTCAATCGCATCCCCGAACCAGAAGGGTGGTCTAAATACCCATCGTATGCGCCAAAATACCTCCACGCTTATCCAATCACCCTCTAATATAGAGCCTTCCATTCATTAAAATCTGGCCTTGGAGCGCGGTATGACTAATCAATTTGAAAGACTTCCAGCAAAAATTAGAAAAAATGTAAATCTGAGAGCCTCTAAGATATACATCGTCAAAGGTGAGGTTCGGGTGTTGAAAAATGTAAGGCTCACCGCTCAGGATGGCGTGAAGATACTTTTGGTCAATGGGGTGTTTAAAGATAGTTGCATCAAACGCTCTACCCTGATTTTTGATCAAGGCTCCCAACTGCTAGCAAAAAAAATTCAGTTCAGCGCGGCGAATGATGAATTAAAATCCGTTAAGGCTGCCGATAACGGTGGTCTTTGGTTTATTGGCAACTACGCAGATGCCAATAAAGATGGCATCGGCATCAAAGTAAATAGAAAAAATCCTCTCTCTCACTTTTCAGCGCAGACAATCACCGCTAAATATTTAGGTCGGAAGGATCAATACGTCAGTTCAAAATCTGGAAAGCTCGTTGATATTGGCGATGATGTTGATGCCATCTCAGTTATCGGGGTGGGGCCAAGCGAATGGTCTATTCAGTCGATTAAAAGTTACTATTCAGCGGATGATGGCATTGACTTTAATAACTCCCATGTTCGCTTAATGAATTTAGAGGTCAAGTCACCCACCGAAGATGGCATTAACTTAAGTAGCAGTAGAGTTGAGATTCACAAAAGCCTTGTTCTTGACGTTAGCAAATCGAAGGTGGCCGATCGTGATTTAGTCGACTTGGAAACGGATGACGGCGCATCCTATCTTGAGCTATATACCGGCTGCTCAGTAAAGTTGAATGGCGTATTTGGCGATGAGGTAATTTTAAGCTCTTCCGAAATGCCCAACCCGAACACCAAATCAGACAATGAAGTGCCCTACCTCTTCTCCGGAAAGCTCAAGCATGCCGCACTCATTTACTCAATCGACAAAGACTGATCATTGACTATGCACTATCAAGCCCCCACACAAATAGCCCATTTAAAAAGATACTTAAAGTTATTCTTTTCGAGAGAGAGAAAGGGTTGGCTAAAGATCTTACGCTTTTACAACGTCTATATCCCATTGGGGATTGTTTGCATTATCGGATTAGCAATCTACATTAATCCATTGCCTCCAACTACCGCCTATCTAGCTGTTGGGCAAGATGGCTCTTCGTACCAAGAGATATCCAAGAACTTCAAAACTTTTTTCAATAAAAACAATGTCGATCTTGAATTAATATCTACTAGCGGCCTTGGCGAAGGCCTAAAAGGACTTCATGACGTCAAATCTAAAATCAATGCCAGCTTCTTGACTGTTGGCTTTGCCAATGACAAGGACTACCCAGATCTTGTATCGCTAGGTAGCGTGCAATTCGCCCCGATTTGGATTTTCTATAAAGGGGCGGAGATCGAAACCAATGACCCATTTAGGTACTTTTCAACTAAAAAAATATCCATTGGATTGCCTGGTGAAATTACCAATACACTTTATCGCAAGCTCAACCTCATTGGTGGACAACATTCGACCAGAAATATAGTAGAGCTGCCTCACAAAGATGGTGCCAAGGCACTCCAACAAGGAAAAATAGACGCTCTATTCATTGTGGATGGCATTCAATCGGAAACAGTCAAAAGTCTATTGAAAGATCCCAGCGTCAAGGTAATGAATTTTCCATTGGCGGATGCTTATATTAAAAAGCTTCCCTTCCTTCAGAAACTTACCATCCCAAAAGGCTCTCGGAGTATTGAAAAAGTAGAGCCGCCCCATGACATCACCATACTGGCCTCAACAACCAATTTATTGGTTGAAAAGGATACGCATCGCGCAATTCAATGGGCCTTTCTTTTGGCAGCCAAAGAAAATAATCGTGATTCAAATGTATTTTTCTCTTCACCAGGGTTTTTTCCAAAAGATATTGATCGCAGCTTTCAATTAAGTCCAATAGCGGAACGTTTTTATAAAAATGGTATTCCTACCATTTTTAGTTATATGCCTATTTGGGTTGCCAGTCTTCTTGACAGCATGTGGATATACATCCTCGCCTTGATTGCTGTCATTTTTCCGGTCATCCGATTGATTGAAGCGGCCAGACTTTATCCATCCGAAGGATTGATGAATAAAGCCTTTATGAATCTGCGAATACTCGATGAAGCGATTAATAAGGCCACAAGCAAAAAAGA
>Ga0364915_10002_pt1 | contig 182868 bp, 186 predicted proteins | sample ExccelJu500001D4_3_FD_206958 | JGI IMG/M metagenome (GOLD analysis project Ga0364915, IMG submission 206958) | Enriched cells from Trout Bog Lake Hypolimnion, Wisconsin, USA - BchlTB.June25.5000.01.D4 | ecosystem: Environmental > Aquatic > Freshwater > Lake > Hypolimnion/Profundal zone | place... | reverse complement strand
TCAGTAAAGCCTTGAATTGTAACCTAAAAAAAACCCAGGAACGAGTCCTGGGTTGGAATCCACTTATGTTTTAAGTGGAGGAGACACTTGGAGGTAAATCAAAGTCTTCTATAAGACTGACTGCCAATAGGGTTATTCTACATACTAATATGTTGCGATGCAAGATAATTGACCAAAATCAAGTATTTGATTTTTTTTCCGCAAAGTAATCTTTCTTTAAAATTGTTAAACTATTGATAATATTGATTAATTTACGAAGTAAGGGGTTACTAATATGGAATGTCGAGTGTCTTGGTTGGGTATTGATGGCATGGCTTTTTCTGCAGAAACTGGTAGTGGCCACCTCATTAATATGGATGGCCCACCGGAAGCAGGCGGGATAAACTTAGCCCCCAGGCCAATGGAACTACTTTTAGCGGGAGCTGGTGGTTGCTCAGTATTCGATGTGGTTTTAATCCTACAGCGTTCTAGACAGGCGATTAGCGGATGTAATGTCAGCCTCCAAGCAGAACGGGCTCCTGAGGATCCTAAAGTTTTTACCAAGATCAATTTGCACTTTCAGGTCAAAGGAAAAGATCTCGACCCAGCAAAAGTTGAGCGGGCAGTAAAGCTATCGCATGAAAAGTACTGCTCAGCAACAGTGATGCTCGCAAAGACTGCAGAACTTACTTATAGTATCGAAGTAATTTCAGAATAAGTGCAGAGTCAATCTGTAAGCCGGATTCTGTCGCCTAGATTTGCATCTAGGGGCAATCATTCCTCTAGGCCGACAGTTACCTGACGGCTCAAGCTCCCTACCCGCAGACTCAGCGGATCGCCTCATCGCCTGCTTACTTGGGATTGCTCCGGGTGGAGGTTACCGCGTTTCACCGTAACTAAATACGCTCGTCTCTGTGGCCCTATTCCGCACGTCGCCGTGGATGGCTGTTAGCCAACACCCTATCCTATGGAGTCCGGACTTTCCTCCCCTTCAATAAAGAAGCGGCGATTGCCCAATTGACTCTGCGAGGCAAGTCTAACGCAGTCACAGGAATTTAGCTTAAAAATCTAATCTAGAGGTAAAACAGGGTTTTAAATAAGCGACCAAGCAATAGACTCACCAGCACGCAAAGGAACAATGGTGGAATTGCCTAAAGGCAACTCAGTTGGAATATCTTGAGCCTGCTTCACCAGGGTAATTTTTTTAGTATTACGCTGCAACAAATAAAAATCAGGGCCAAAGAAGCTCGCAAAGCCCTCTAATTTTTCTAATTTACCGACGCTCTCAAATGCTTCAGCATACAAACCCAAAGCATTAAAGGCACTATAACAACCCGCACAACCGCATGCAGTTTCTTTTGCGCCCTTGGAATGAGGGGCACTATCAGTGCCCAAAAAGAAGCGAGGATTACCGCTTGTCGCCACTTCCAATAACGCAAGCCGATGCTCTTCCCGCTTTAATACTGGCAAACAATAGTTATGAGGGCGAATACCCCCTGCAAAAAGAGCATTACGATTCATTAACAAATGCTGCGGGGTAAGCGTTGCTGCTAAAGTATTTTTCCCACCAGTCGACGAGTCCCGAACATAGTGAGCAGCTTGCAATGTTGTGATGTGCTCAAACACCACCTTAAGCTCAGGAAATTTTTGGCGCAAGGGCTCAAGGATTTGATCAATAAATACTGCCTCACGATCAAAAATATCAATGTCAGGACTAGTAACTTCACCATGCACTAGCAGTGGCATTCCTACTGCCTGCATTTCCTCAAGCGCACGATAGCAGTGCTTAATATCGCTCACACCGAAATCGCTGTTAGTTGTTGCACCCGCTGGATATAACTTAAAAGCTGTAATACCTTGAGCTCTGGCTTTGCGCACCTCTTCAACTGACGTATTGTCAGTTAAATATAAAGTCATCAAAGGTGCAAAATCTGTAATACCAAGCAAATCCAAGTGCGCCTGAATGCGAGCGCGATATTCTTTAGCCAACTCCACAGTAGTGACTGGTGGTTTTAAATTGGGCATGATGATCGCACGAGCAAACTGGCGTGCGGTATCCGTCAGGACGTCCCTCATCACTTCACCATCCCGAATATGCAAATGCCAGTCATCAGGTTGAATCAGTTCAATTTTCGTTTGGTTAATCGACATAGAATTTAAATAAGCATTAATCAAGCAAGATGATACGAAAATCATTCACATTAGTCAGTGTAGGGCCAGTTTCTACCAAACCATCTAATTGCGCAAAAAAACCATAGCAATCATGAGCAGCTAAAAAGTGGGAAGGGGAAAGATTCAATGCTTTCGCTTCCTGACGAGACTGGGGCGTAAACCATGCACCTGCATTTTTCTCACTACCATCAATTCCGTCTGTATCTGCAGCTAAGGCAGACAGACGGGACATGTCTGGAGTGGAGTCAAATAATGAGAGTAAAAACTCGCTACAGCGGCCTCCGCGACCCTGAATACCCGCCGGTAAAGTCACTGTACATTCACCGCCAGAGATCAAGGCAATACGCCGCTTACTGGACTGTTCATCCATTGAGTATCGTCGCGCAATGTGAGCCTGTTCAAGACCCACCTCTTGAGCCTCTCCAGTAATAGTGTCACCTAAAATTACAGGCTCATAGCCCTCGCTTCGCATGTAGGTAGCGGCAGCCTCAAGACTTTTATAGGCGGTGGCAATTACATGGTTATTGACTTGAGCGTTCTCTAAGTCAGATTCTTTTAAAGTCTCTGGAATCGTTCCAGCGACTCCCCGATGAAGATGTTCAAGAACAGAGGCTGGAATAGATTGATCACCCAAGCCGTACTTCGTAAAAATATTCAATGCATCTTGATAACTCGAATAATCTGGTGCGCAAGGCCCGCTTGCAATATCCGCCGGTAAATCGCCAGTCACATCAGAAATGAGTAAAGCCTCTACTCTTGCGCCATGGGCTATTGCCACTCTAGCCAAGTTTCCGCCGAGGATTGCAGATAAATGCTTACGTACCACATTCATTTCTTCAATCGGAGCACCGCTTCGAAGGAGAGCCTCTGTAGTTTGTTGCATATCTTCAATGCTGATGCCTTCTTGAGGCAAAGTGAGCAAACTGGATCCGCCACCAGAAATTAAGGCGATCAATACATCACCCGGTTCTAGTTGATGAACCAGCTCTAAAATGGCTTTTGCCCCATCCATGCCAGCTTGATCGGGAACGGGATGTCCAGCCTCAATAATCTGAATATGACTGGTAGGAGAATGATGGCCATAGCGAGTCAGAACAATGCCATTTAACTTCACTTCAGGCCAATGCATCGTGGCATATTTCTCTAAAGCGCTAGCCATGGATGCACTAGCCTTCCCCGCACCCACCACCAAACACTTACCTTGAGGCTCTTGGCCAAATGGAAAAATATTTGCCAAATACTCAGGAACGATTTTTTGAGGATCAGCCACTGCTACGGCAGTAGCAAAGGCACTTTTGAGGATAGTTTCTAGTTTGCTCATTTGACTATTCTAATCAAGCGCAGCACGTTCTTGCATTTGCCACATCTCTGCATAATGGCCATTAATTAACAGCAGCTCTAAATGTGTACCACGCTCTACTATCTGCCCATGAGCCATTACCAGAATTTGATCGGCATGAATAATGGTGGAAAGACGATGCGCAATAATTAATGTTGTGCGATTTTTTGCCAGACTCAACAACTCTTCTTGAAAGGCGCGCTCTGTTTTAGAGTCCAAAGCCGAAGTAGCTTCATCAAAAATCAGCATTGCTGGTTTCTTCAACAAGGTACGGGCAATCGCAACACGTTGTTTTTCACCGCCCGATAACTTTAGACCTCTTTCGCCCACTTGAGTCTCATAGCCATCTGGTAGATGGCGAATAAAAAAATCAATTTGAGCGGCACGGGCTGATTCATACATCTCTTCAATAGAGGCCTTGGGATCACCATAAGCAATGTTGTAGCCAATGGTGTCATTAAACAAGACGGTATCTTGGGGGACGATTCCAATTGCCTTGCGCAAACTAGCTTGTGTCACATCTTGAATATCCTGATCATCAATCAAGATTTTTCCAGACTGGATATCATAGAAACGAAATAGTAATCTAGCTAAAGTACTTTTACCTGCACCGCTTTGTCCAACAACGGCAGTAATTGTTCCTGCAGGAATAGTGAAACTCACGTCCTTCAATATTTCTCGTTTCACATGATAGTGAAACGAGACATTCTCAAAACGTACCTCTGGTCCATAACCCTGGTCATGAATATGCAAAGGCTTGGCATTAGGTGAATCGGCGATTTCTCTTTCAGTATTTAGCAAAGAAAACATCCGATCCATGTCGGTTAATGACTGTTTAATTTCTCGATAAATCACACCTAGAAAATTGAGGGGGATGTACAACTGGATCATCAAGGTATTGACCAATACTAGGTCACCCAGCGTCATGGTGCCATTGACAACCCCAATAGTAGCGCGCCATAAAATCATGACAAGCCCTGTTGCAATAATAGTTTGCTGCCCCAAATTGAGTAAAGCCAAAGATTTTTGAGACTTTACTGCTGCAGCTTGATAACGCATAAGATTTTCATCGTAACGTCTGGCTTCAAAAGACTCATTACCAAAATACTTTACTGTCTCAAAGTTTAATAGGGAGTCAATTGCTTTTTGATTGGCCCTAGAATCCATCTCATTCATGGTACGGCGAAAGTGAGTGCGCCACTCAGTCACAGCTACTGTAAAGCCAATATATAAAACGAGGGCCGCAAGGGTAATCGATGCAAACCAAATATCGTATGAGTAGGCAAAGTAACCCAATACCAAACAGAACTCAATCAGTGTTGGCAGAATGCTATATAACGAGTAGGAGATTAGAGATTGAATACCGCGAGTACCGCGCTCAATATCCCGACTCACGCCACCCGTTTGTCTTGCTAGATGAAAACTTAGGGCAAGGGAATGTAAGTGCTCAAAAACTTGTAGGGCAACTTTACGTACTGCATTTTGGGTAACGCGCGCAAATAGGGATTCTCGCAGCTCAGTAAAAAGAGAGGCAGAAATTCTTAATAAACCATAGGCCAAAATTAAACCTGAGGGCACAATGAGCAATGCTTGGGGGGAATTGGCTTTGATATTTAATACATCAATCAACTGCTTCATCAGAATCGGAATACCCAGATTGGCTACTTTTGCCGCTACTAAGCAGCTTAGCGCTATTGCAACCCTGAATTTATATTCCAGCAGATAGGGCAGTAAATCACGAATGACTTTCCAGTCACTACTCTGCGAAGATTTAGAATCTGCACCCGCATGGTGATGCCCTGATGAATGTCTCATTGCACTATCTTAGTCACTTATCTAACGATGAGTAGAGAACAATTGCAATATAGCCTCACCATTACTGCGAGAAAAACATTTTTCAGCTGCCTTGGCATAAGTAACCCATTGATAGGCAACATGCTCTCGAGGAGCTAAAGTGATTGTCGTGTTATCGGGGACTTCCAACGAAAACCAGTGTTCTGTATTTCTAAGAACCCCTGGTAAATAGCGGTGGCGCCATTGGGGGTAGATTTCATATTCGATTTGATGATGCATATTGACTAAGGCGCCTTCTGGCAATAACCGAACATCAATCCCAGTCTCCTCTAGGACCTCGCGCGCTGCCGCTAAAGCCAAGTCCTCATCAGGTACGTCAAGACTACCAGTTACGGATTGCCAAAAATTGGCTTTATCAGCCCGCTCTATAAGCAATACCTCCCCATTTGATTTATGGATCACTACTAAAATCGAAATGGGGATTTTCAAGATACTTTAAATCCTAGCCCAATTAAATAGCAGGAGTAGCTTGGCGCAAACGAATATGCAACTCTTTTAACTGGCGCTCATCAACTGGGCTGGGCGCTTGAGTTAATAAGCACTGTGCGCGTTGTGTTTTAGGGAAAGCAATCACATCACGAATAGACTCCGAACCGGTCATCATTGCAACAATACGATCCAAACCAAAAGCGATACCACCATGCGGAGGAGCTCCATACTGCAGAGCATCCAGCAAGAAACCAAACTTGGCTTGAGCTTCTTCAGGTCCAATCTTCAATGCACGGAATACCTGACTTTGCACAACCTCTTGATGAATACGCACAGACCCACCACCAATCTCGCTGCCATTGAGCACCATGTCATAGGCCTTAGCCAAACACTTACCTGGATCAGATTGAAGGTACTGCATATGCTCATCTTTAGGGCTTGTAAATGGATGATGGCAAGCAACCCAGCGGGCTTCACCGTCATCGTATTCAAACATCGGGAAGTCTACTACCCACAATGGCTTCCAGCCTTCAGTAAAGAGACCATGTGCTTTGCCCCATGCGGAATGACCAATCTTCAAGCGCAAATTACCCATCGCATCATTGGCTATTTTTTCTTTATCAGCACCGAAGAAAATAATATCGCCATCTTTAGCGCCTGTTCGCTTTAAGATTCCTTCAACCGCTGCATCATGCAAATTCTTCACAATAGGTGACTGCAAGCCATTACGCCCATCAGCAATCGAGTTAACTTTAATCCAAGCCAAACCTTTTGCGCCATAAATTGCAACAAATTTAGTGTAATCATCAATTTCGCTACGGCTAATTTCAGCGCCACCAGGGACACATAAACCGACTACACGCCCACCTTCTTGATTAGCTGCACCCGAGAACACCTTAAAATCAACATCTTTCATCAAATCGGTGAGCTCAGTAAATTCAAAATTCACGCGCAAATCTGGCTTATCAGAACCAAAGCGTGCCATTCCTTCGGAGTAAGGCATCGTTGGAAATGGATTTGGTAATTCCACGCTCATAGTCGTTTTGAAGATATGGCGAATCATATTCTCAAATAAATCACGAATTTCCATCTCACTCAAGAAAGCAGTTTCACAGTCGATCTGAGTAAACTCTGGCTGACGATCCGCCCGCAAATCTTCATCTCGGAAACACTTGGTAATTTGATAATAGCGATCAAAGCCAGCCACCATTAATAATTGCTTAAATAGTTGAGGTGATTGTGGCAAAGCGAAAAATTGACCATCATGTACACGAGATGGCACCAGATAATCACGAGCACCCTCGGGAGTGCTCTTAGTGAGCATTGGCGTTTCAATATCTATAAAGCCTGCTGTATCTAAATAGCGACGGCACTCCATCGCCACACTGTAACGTAACCGTAAATTCTTTTGCATTTGTGGGCGACGTAAGTCCAAAACACGATGCGTTAAACGGGTGTTCTCCGACAAATTCTCATCGTCTAATTGGAATGGTGGAGTAATGGACGCATTGAGGATGACGATACTGTTGCAAAGCACTTCTATCTTACCGCTCACGAGATCGTTATTCTCACTACCAGCAGGGCGAGCGCGGACAAGGCCTTTGATCTGAACACAGAATTCATTACGCACCTGTTCAGCTAATGCAAATATTTCTGGGCGATCTGGATCGCACACTATTTGTACAAAACCTTGGTGATCGCGTAAGTCAATAAAAATAACGCCACCATGATCACGACGGCGATTAACCCATCCAGCAAGGGTGACTTCTTGACCAACTAATAAATCAGTTACCTGGCCGCAGGTATGGCTTCGCATCGACATAACAATTTCCTATAGATCAATCGTGATTGGGTGACTGAATAGCAGTCAGACCAGTTGGGCTTGTGGGAGGTACAGACCCCATAGAGACAATATGTTTGAGCGCCTCTTCAACACTCATATCCAGTTCAATCGTTTGCGCGCGTGGCACGATCATAAAAAAACCAGAGGTAGGGTTTGGTGTGGTGGGTAAAAATACATTAACGTAGTTCTCACCTAATTTAGCCGTTACTTCCTTAGCTGGCATCCCCGTCTGGAATGCAATCACCCAAGAATCTGCATGAGGATAGCGAATTAATAGCGCTTTGCTAAAAGCTTGACCACTACCAGAAAATAAAGTTGATGAAACTTGTTGAACGCTTGAATAAATAGAGCGAACGATGGGAATGCGGTTCATCAACCTATCCCATACTCTGAACCACCACTGTCCAGCAAAACTAATTGCAAGAAGGCCAGTAAACATAATGAACGAGACCACGATCAAAATACCGACCCCAGGTAAATCACGGAAATGCTGTAAATCAGCAGCAAATTGATTGGGAAACACAGCGATAATGGCATGCATTACCGAACCAAAAACACTATCAAGTATGCCCAATCCCCCTGCGATCACCCAAATGGTGACCGACATGGGAGCCCAAACAAGGATGCCAGCGATAAAGTATTTTTTCATGTGATTATGTTCTGCCTAACAGGCTATTTTAGCGGTATAGGCCAAGATCAGTGAAAGACTAATAAATACCAAGGCCGATAACCAATATTCCAGCCAAGAAACCCCCAGCAAAGAGTAAGGCGCCGACTAAAAGCTGGTGAGTGCGCCTTTCCTCTTGCAAAAGAGTTTTTAAGACCTCCAGCTCTCGGTTTTGCTCTTTTCTCTGGCCATGGCCATGGCTGTGGGCCAAGCTTTCCGCGATCAATCGAGGCAAAGTTGGCAATATCTTTGCCCATGATGGCGCTTCAGCCTTGAGCCCATCAATCAGCCCGCGCCATCCCAATTGCTGACTAATCCACTTCTCTAGAATGGGCTTGGCTGTTTTCCAAAGGTCCAGATCCGGATCTAATTGACGAGCAAGCCCCTCCACATTTAACAAGGTTTTTTGCAATAAAGTAAGTTGAGGCTGAATCTCCACCTTAAAGCGCCGGGAAGTTTGAAACAAGCGCATCAACACAAGACCCAACGAAATCTCTTTAAGCGGTCGATCAAAATACGGCTCGCATACTGAACGAACGGCACCTTCCAGTTCTTCTACCCGAGTATTGGCAGGGACCCAACCAGATTCAATATGCAACTCAGCAACACGGCGGTAATCACGATTAAAAAATGCTAAAAAATTAAGGGCTAGATAGTTTTTATCAGACTCACTTAAAGCGCCAACAATGCCAAAATCTAAGGAAATAAATCGGCCAAAAGTTTCTGGCTCTAGACTAATCATGATATTTCCCGGGTGCATATCTGCATGGAAAAAACCATACTCAAATACTTGTGTAAAAAAGATCTCGACGCCATCTGCTGCTAACTTTTTAAAATCAACCCCAGCTGCACGTAGCTCTTCATAACGTCCTATGGAGATGCCATCCATCTTCTCCATCACCATGACATTGGTATGACATAGATCCCAATACATTTCTGGAATCATGAGCTTCTTTGAGTCGGCAAAGTAGCGACGCAACTGACTGGCATTAGCAGCTTCACGCATTAAATCCAACTCGTCATGCAAATACGTATCAAACTCAGCGACATTTTCGCGGGGCTTTAATCGACGGCCATCTTCAGACAGCCTCTCAATAATCTTTGCCAAGTCATACATCAAGGCAATGTCGCCCTCAATCACCGGAAGAATGCCAGGACGCAAGACTTTAATTGCTACCGCACGCTGATTCCACTCTGGATGCTTTTCTGTTGCCCGCAAAACCCCAAAGTGCACCTGAGCCACAGAGGCACTAGCTACAGGTGTTGCGTCAAAACTGACAAAAACCTCTTCAATTGATCGCCCGAGCGCTTTTTCAATTAGATGGCGAGATTCTTCGTTCGAAAAAGGCGGCACCTGATCTTGGAGTTTAGCCAATTCATTTGCAATATCTTCAGACAACAAGTCGCGGCGCGTGGAGAGGACCTGGCCAAACTTTACAAAAATAGGGCCCAATGCTTCTAAGGTCAAACGAATACGTTTGCCTCTAGGCAAATCAGAGTTGGGTGATGCCCAACATAAAATAGATAGGAAGCCTCTTCGCAACCCTGGCTTTAAGTTATCACGCAATAAAGGTAAGAGGCCATAGCGCCACGCAGTAAAAAAAATGAAAAATAGACGGGCTAGTCGACGCACGATTTATTGAGCCCTTTGCTCTAGTAGTTGAATGCGCTTTTCCATACGATCAACCGCATCGCGCAATTCATTTAATTGGGTCTTATGAATCATAAAATCTCTTTTATTCAAAAGCACTTTCTTTTCTTCGCTCACATACTCCACCACATTGCTAAGTAAATCACTTGCAGCAGATTTACTTGCAGTAATGAATTTTTTACCTTGTCTCACTGCAAAATGAGCAGGTGCATCCCCTAGTAGGCGGGATAAATCTTCCTCATATTCCCAGCGGACTTGACCGGCAAGACGCCCCAATAATTGTGCTAAATCTGCATCGCCAGTTATTTTGACCGCTTTAAATGCTTGTTCGCGCAAATTAGTCGAACTCCCAGCAAGATCACTTAAGGCTTTTGCAGAAATCTCCAAAATTAAAGTTGGGCTCTGAAGCTCTAAAGCTTCTTTTAAGAGGCCATCGGAGGTCAATTCAAAACCAAGATCACCAACTGGCAACCTGAGCAAAATAGTCTTGCTTGCATGTCGGGTGAGTTCGCCCATTGCCCAAGGCTCGCTCGAGAGAACATGATTAATACCTCTACAGGCAATGCCAGCAGCGATGGTGTGGGTAGAAATGGAAACGGTGCTCATTAGTGTAAAAAACCCGCACAAGTGCGGGTTTCCATTGGAAAGTACCTCAAGCTTAAACTAACTGCTGGATGCCCGCTAGTACCCAACCCCCGGGCCCCTCAACAGGCTTGCTCAAATTCCAAATTTCTGAGAAGGGGCTGGCTGGGGAGCCAGTCTGTTCAGAAATCATCCCTGAAAACTGGACGCTAGAGTAATAGAGGCTGCCAGTCGTTTCAATGCCAATTAGCTGGGCGTTAATTGCGACAACATCCGTTTGATTAGCACCATTTGTACGACCAGCTAAGTCCTGCTGTATTGTGGCAAACATTTCTGGGGTCGTAAATTCTCGTAAAGAAGCCAAATCACCTTGATCCCACGCTTTTTGAATCGATACGAAATACTGCTTAGCATTCTCTAAGAATGCATGTTCATCAAAGCCCGGTGGCAGTGTTGATTTGAAAGGTTCTGGCGCCACACCTGAACTACCAAAGGCATTGGCTACGGGAGTAAATGCAGGGCCCTGTCCTAGAGATGACTCAATTGCACTTCGTTGTATCCCTTGTGTAGGAGTATTCAGACTCTGACTATTGCCCGATAAAGCGGGCAATAATTTTCTGATGGCAAACATGATGGCAAAGCCTGCCAAAGCTGCAATTAATAAACCTGTGATCAAGGATGATGCGCCCTCACCCATGCCAAAGTGAGATAAAAGATAACCAATTCCAAGACCGGCTGCTAAGCCACCGAAGATTCCACCCATGCCACCGAAGCGACTTGGCGCAGGAACTGGCGGGGATTGTGCTGGGGCGCTAGGTTGCGCTTGTTGTACTGGCCTTTGAGCTGGAACAGCTTGTCTTTGCATTGGCGCGCTAGGTGCTTGACCGAAGCTTCTGCCGCCGCCTAAACGTGCAGCATCTACTTGCCCTACTAGAGCAAATAACAAACACAGACTCAAGAACACCGCTTTGTAAAAATGCTTATTCATAATTTTATCCTCTATATAACTTCTAAACTTCCACGCTAGAAAAGCCTGCGTAATATCAATATTTAATGCCGATATGGAGGGCAACGATGCCTCCGGTCATTCTATGCGTATCCACCTCATCAAAGCCAACTCCCAACATAATATTTTTAAGGGTTTGTGCATCGGGATGCATGCGGATGGATTCAGCTAAATAACGATAACTTTCAGCATCTTGAGCAATTTTCTCACCCAACCAAGGCAGCACCTTAAATGAATAGATGTCGTAAATAGGCTGTAAAAAAGCATCTGGCTTAGAAAACTCTAAAACCAGCACTCGACCACCTGGCTTAGTTACACGAAGCATCTCACTAAGGGCAACCTCTTTATGGGTCATATTGCGCAAACCAAATGCCACCGTCACCACATCAAAATGGTTAGCGGGGAAGGGAATTTTTTCTGCATCAAACTGAACGCAAGGTAAAGCCAAACCCTGATCTAAAAGTCGATCGCGGCCCACCCCCAACATGGATGCATTAATATCACTTAACCAAACTTGTGCGTCAGGGTTCTTGCCCCAGCCAGCCGATCGAGAAAACGCAGCAGCCAAATCTCCAGTACCACCGGCAATATCTAAGACTTTTTGGCCGGGACGCACTTGCGCACGAGCAATCGTGACTTTTTTCCAAAGTCGATGCAAACCAAACGACATGAAGTCATTCATAACATCATATTTGCTGGCTACCGAATGAAATACTTCCGCAACCTTCCCAGCCTTCTCCGCCTCATCGACGCTTTGATAACCAAAATGGGTTTTACTCATGAGCTTTTTCTTTGCTTAAATTAGGCGAATTTTGGTTTAGTGGCTTGCGCAACCATGACTACTGGCAACAACCATGGGCGCATCACGATCAAGGCCTGCAACTGCCAATCGATCTAAATGCGCTTGCCATAACTGATCTTGGTTTTCACATAAATACTGCAAGAAATCCCAAGAATACAAACCAGAGTCATGGCCATCAGAGAAAGAGGGTCTAAGGGCGTAATGTCCAACAGGCTCCAGATTAGCAATTAGCACTTCTCGCTTGCCCGTTTGCAATGTCTCCTGCCCAGGACCGTGCCCCTGCACTTCGGCAGAGGGAGACAGTACCCTTAAAAGTTCAAATGGTAAACGATAGCTATTGCCATTTTCATAACCCAACTCTAAAACTTTGGATTTTTGATGAACCACTACATTTTTTGGAATCATTAAACCAAAACCCTCTCAATACCACCTTGGTTTGCTTTAGTTACATAGTCTTGCATCCAGTTCTCACCCAATATTTTTTGTGCCATTTCCACCACGATGTAATCAGCGGTAGTATCGCTATCAGCATCAAAACGGCTTAAACCCTGCAAGCACGAAGGGCAACTGGTCAGCACTTTGACCTCACCAGTAAAGTCATCTTTACGCAATTCATTGGCACCCTTTTCCATTTCAATTTGTTTGCGAAAACGTACTTGAGTAGAGATATCTGGGCGAGTTACTGCGAGCGTTCCCGACTCCCCACAACAGCGATCATTTTTTAGAATAGGCTTGCCATCTTCTTGCGTAATGAGTTCATTCACTGTTTTCATGGGGTCTTGCAATTTCATTGGTGAATGACACGGATCGTGATACATGTATCTCACTCCAGCTACCCCAGACAACTTTAGGCCTTTTTCCAATAAATATTCATGGATATCAATAATCCGACAACCAGGAAAGATTTGATCAAACTGATAACCCGCTAATTGGTCGTAACAGGTGCCACAGGAAACCACTACTGTTTTAATGTCTAAGTAATTTAAGGTGTTGGCTACGCGATGGAAGAGCACCCGATTATCGGTAATCATCTTCTCCGCTTTATCAAAGTCGCCATTGCCACGTTGTGGATACCCGCAGCACAAATAGCCTGGAGGCAATACCGTTTGCACCCCTACATTCCACAGCATCGCTTGAGTTGCCAATCCCACTTGTGAAAACAGGCGCTCAGATCCACAACCCGGGAAATAAAATACGGCTTCAGTATCAGCAGAAGTGGTTTTGGGATCTCGAATAATGGGAACATAGTTTGCATCCTCAATATCTAACAAAGCACGTGCTGTCTTCTTGGGCAAATTACCAGGCATCTTCTTATTCACGAAGAAAATGACTTGCTCTTTTATAGTCGGTTTATTTACCGTCGCAGGTGGATGTGCAGTTTGCTTACGTGCCAACTTCCGGAATATATCATTACCCAAGCGCTGTAATTGGTATCCCCATCCAATCATAACTTTTCTAACTAGGTGAATCGTTTCTGGACTCGTAGCGTTTAAGAACAGCATGGCAGCAGCAGTGCCTGGATTAAATCGCTGTTGACCCATTTTGCGTAATAAGTTACGCATATTCATCGTCACATCACCAAAGTCAATATTGACAGGGCATGGCGCTAAACACTTATGGCAAACAGTGCAATGTGCAGCTACATCGTCAAACATTTCCCAATGACGAATGGAAACGCCACGACGAGTTTGCTCTTCGTATAAAAAGGCTTCGATCAACAAGGATGTTGCCAAAATTTTGTCACGTGGGCTGTAGAGTAAGTTCGCACGTGGGACATGCGTAGAGCAAACTGGCTTGCACTTACCGCAGCGCAGACAATCTTTGATGCTGTCAGCAATCGCACCAATATCACTTTGTTGCATGATGATGGACTCATGCCCCATCAAACCAAAGCTTGGTGTGTAAGCCATGCTGAGATCGGCGTTAGGCATTAATTTGCCTTTATTGAAACGGCCTTCTGGATCAACGCGATTCTTGTAGCTTCGAAAATCTTTTAACTCATCTTCTGTAAGATATTCGAGCTTAGTAATACCAATACCGTGCTCCCCAGAGATCACACCATCCAATGAGCGCGCCAACTTCATAATTCTGTCGACGGCATGATGCGCATCTTGCAGCATCTCGTAGTCATCGGAGTTCACGGGAATGTTCGTGTGGACATTACCGTCACCTGCATGCATGTGCAAAGCCACGAAAACGCGTTTACGCAATATTTGCTTATGTATCGCTTCTAGTTCACTAAGAATCGGCTCAAAAGCTAGGCCACCAAAAATAATCCGAAGCTCAGCGCGCACTTCTGTTTTCCAAGAGGCGCGCAAACTGTAATCCTGAAGACTAGGAAAGTGAGCGTCCATTTGCGTTAGCCACTCAGACCAACGCGTGCGAACCTTTGAAATTAATTCAAGCGCCTGTTGAACGCGATCACCCAAAATCTCGGCAATTGGGATTTCATAATCATCTTTTGCCTTACCTAAAGGTAAGGCCCCTTTTGTCAAAAATAATTCAAGGCCACTTAGTACCTGTAGTTTATTTTTTAGTGAAAGTTCGATATTAATACGCTCAATACCCTCGGTGTACTCACCCATACGCGGCAAGGGAATGACCACATCTTCATTAATCTTAAAGGCGTTGGTATGACGGGCAATCGCCGCTGTGCGCGCACGATCTAACCAAAACTTCTTGCGGGCTTCAGCGCTAACGGCAACAAAACCTTCGCCTACACGCAAGTTGGCCATACGAACTACTTCGCTGGTTGCGGTAGCTACCGCCTCTTCGTTATCACCAGCAATATCGCCAATGAGCACCATCTTTGGCAAGCTATTGCGTTTGGACTTCGTCGAATAACCTACCGCCCTTAAGTAGCGATCATCTAAATGCTCAAGACCGGCCAAAATCGGACCACCCTCTTTAGTTAAGCCATCGAGATATGCCTTTATTTCTACAATGCTAGGAATCGCTTCACGTGCCTGCCCAAAAAACTCCAAACACACTGTACGCATGTATTTAGGCATACGATGCAAGATCCAGGTTGCACTAGTGATTAAGCCATCACAACCTTCTTTTTGAACGCCTGGTAATCCCGATAAAAACTTATCAGTTACATCCTTACCCAGCCCTTCTTTACGAAAACGCCTTCCTTCAACTTCTAGCATTTCTTTTTTCAGAATACGTTCGCCGGGCTCCCTTAATCCATCTGACCAAATTAACTGAAATCGAACTGTCTCAGCGACATGAATCTTTCCTAAATTATGGTCAAGGCGTTCAATATCGAGCCAGTTACCTTCGGGATCGACCATGCGCCAGCTAGCTAAGTTATCAAGCGCTGTTCCCCAGAGAACCGCCTTCTTACCACCAGCGTTCATGGCAATATTGCCACCGATACAACTGGCGTCAGCTGAAGTGGGATCTACTGCAAACACCAAACCAGCACGCTCTGCAGCGTCGGATACCCGTCGCGTCACAACACCAGCACCAGTAAAGATCGTTGATACTTCGTGATCTACTCCAGGCAAGCGCATGCTCTTTACTTCATCAATTTGTTCGAGCTTTTCAGTATTAATTACTGCCGACATGGCATAAAGAGGTATTGCTCCACCGGTATAGCCTGTACCACCTCCACGAGGAATAATTGTGAGGCCGAGCTCTACACAGGCCCTTACCAGACCAGGGATCTCTGACTCATAATCGGGCTTTAAGACTACGAGGGGAAACTCGACGCGCCAGTCGGTTGCATCGGTCACATGGGCGGCACGAGATACACCATCGAAACAAATATTATCTAAAGCAGTATGGCGGCCTAATATTTTGCGAGCACGCTTATGTATTTGCTCTACTTCTTTAAAGCCATTCTCAAAACTTTCAACTGCGCGATGGGCGGCGCTCAGTAAAATGTCAACTTGTTCCGCAGAATCCCCGCTAGATCGCTTTTTTACTTCGCCCAGGCGATGCCACAAAGCATCCACTAGCAATTGACGACGCTTAGCGTTATCCAGCAGATCATCTTGCAAAAATGGATTGCGTTGGACCACCCAAATATCGCCTAGCACTTCAAACAGCATCCGAGCAGAACGCCCTGTGCGTCTAACGCCACGTAGGTTGTTGAGCACACTCCATGACTCTTCACCCAACAGGCGAATAACAATCTCACGATCGGAAAAAGAAGTGTAGTTATAAGGAATTTCACGCAAGCGGGGGGAGCCCGCCTCGGCGTCTAACAACTGATTCAAAGCTAATGGTGCGTTCATAGCGTCATATTTGATAAATATGCATTTTAATTGAGGGAAGTCAATATTGGCAGGAATCTAGAAAAGATGTCAGCCAAAGGGATAAACCCTTTCAAATCTAAGGGCTTAGAGCTTATCCGTGGTACGCTCATCGGATGGCAACGAACTATTTAAAGAAAATATTATCGGCCCGAGTCTATGACGTGGCCAGAGAAACTGAGCTGCAGCTAGCCCCCGAACTCACGAAGCGTTTAGGAAATCAGGTCTTACTTAAAAGAGAAGATAACCAACCTGTTTTCTCCTTCAAATTGCGGGGCGCCTATAACAAAATGGCTCACTTATCTCCGGAAGCCCTAAAACGGGGGGTGATTGCAGCCTCAGCGGGTAATCACGCTCAGGGAGTTGCTTTGGCGGCAGCCAAAATGAAATGCAAAGCAGTTATCGTCATGCCGCTCACGACCCCTAGCCTCAAAATTGATGCCGTTAAGGCTCATGGCGGCTCATGGGTAGAAGTTATTTTGCATGGGGAGTCTTACAGTGATGCCTTTAAATACTCAGAACTTGTAGAGAAAAAACGAAATCTCACCTTTGTCCATCCTTTTGACGATCCAGATGTCATTGCTGGACAAGGGACTATTGCCTTGGAAATTTTTCAGCAGCACCAAGATCCAATTGACGCCATCTTTGTGGCTATTGGAGGTGGTGGCCTCATCTCTGGTGTTGGCGAATATGTCAAGGCAGTCAGCCCCAAGACCAAAGTAATTGGCGTGCAATCAGTTGACTCTGATGCTATGAGAAGATCACTAGAGGCAAACAAACGAATAGAAATGAAAGATGTGGGACTCTTTTCTGATGGTACTGCGGTCAAGCTAGTCGGCAAAGAAACCTTTCGAATCTGCAAACGCGTAGTCGACGATATCATTACAGTTGATACGGATGAAATTTGCGCCGCAATCAACGATGTCTTTACTGATACCCGCAGTATCCTAGAGCCTGCAGGAGCTCTAGCCATTGCGGGTATGAAAAAATACGTAGAAAAGCATCGCATCAAAAAGAAAACCTTGGTTGCCATTGCGTGTGGAGCCAATATGAATTTCAGCCGCTTACGCTTTGTAGCTGAGCGTGCCGATGTTGGCGAATTCCGCGAAGCAGTCTTTGCCGTCACCATCCCAGAAGAGCGCGGCTCTTTTAGGCGCTTTTGTGAGCTACTTGGTAATCGCAACGTGACCGAATTCAACTATCGCATAGCCGATGAAAGTGAAGCCCATATTTTTATCGGCGTTGGAACGCAAAAGTCTACCGATAGCGCTGCTATTGCAAAGTATTTCCGCAAAGCTAAATTTGCGACGATTGACCTGACCCATGATGAGTTAGCCAAGGCCCACCTTCGTCATATGGTTGGCGGCCGATCCACGCTTGCCCAAGACGAGCTTTTGTATCGCTTTGAATTTCCTGAGCGTCCAGGGGCATTAATGAAATTCTTGACCAGCATGGCACCCAACTGGAATATCAGCCTATTTCACTACCGCAATCATGGTGCTGACTATGGACGCATCCTAGTCGGCATTCAAGTTCCCAAGAACGAGCAAAAGAAGTTTCAACATTTCTTAGCTTCACTAGGTTACCCCCATTGGAATGAGACCGATAATCCTTCTTATCGTCTCTTCCTAAAATAAGATGTCATACACACTCACCGGAAAATTGGTTGTTGCGATTTCATCGCGTGCATTGTTTGATTTTGAGGAAGAGAATCGTATCTTTGAATCGACCGATGACAGCGCCTACATGAAGTTGCAATTAGATCGACTGGGTATTGCAGCCCAGGCTGGCGTAGCTTTTCCCCTAGTTAAAAAGCTTCTGGCATTTAATGAAGAAGGTGAGCAACGTGTAGAAGTGGTCATACTCTCACGCAATGACCCTGTTAGCGGTTTGAGAGTTTTTCGCTCTGCCGAACATCATGGCCTGCATCTGCAGCGCGGTGTATTTACAAGGGGTCGCCCCCCCTATCACTATCTTCGCTCCTTGCATGCCAACCTATTCTTATCAGCCAACGAAGATGATGTTCGCGCCACTATAGATGCCGGATTCCCTGCTGCCCGCGTCTACCCTGAGTCCAGTAAAACGGCTGAGTCACACCCCAAGGAAATTCGGATTGCCTTTGATGGAGATGCCGTGCTCTTTTCAGATGAAGCGGAGCAGGTATTTCAAAAAAAGGGTTTAGAGGCATTTGTGGATCATGAAAGCAGAAACGCAGCGATTCCTTTGCCACCAGGACCTTTTAAGCCTTTGCTAGAGGCACTGCATCGTCTTCAACGATCTACCAGTGAAACGGGTATGCGAATTCGCACCGCCCTAGTAACCGCCCGATCTGCGCCAGCACATGAGCGCGCGATTCGCACACTCATGGCTTGGGGTATTGATGTTGATGAAGCCATGTTCTTGGGTGGCCTGTCCAAAAGTGAATTTTTACGTGAGTTTGAGCCTGACTTCTTCTTTGATGATCAAACGGGTCACTGCCAATCTGCCGCATCCGTAGCCCCTACTGGCCATGTTGTATCGGGCGTGTCGAATCGCCCAAAAACATAAGATTCATCTCAATATATAAAATCAAGTAGATTTAATCGCATGGCAACTTTACCTCTCGGTCAAAACTCCAGCTACCCAGATCAATATGATCCTAGCTTGCTATTTCCCATTTCCCGCTCTGAGAATCGCCTGAAGTTAGGCATCGAAGAAAATCAAGCGCCTCCCTTTTTTGGCGTTGATATTTGGAATGCTTACGAACTCAGCTGGCTTAATAAAAAAGGCAAGCCACAAATTGCGTTAGCGGAATTTCTGATACCCGCAGATTCTCCAAATATGATCGAATCTAAATCATTCAAGCTTTATCTCAATAGTTTAAATGGCGCTCACTTTGAAAGTGAAGATGAAGTGCGTGAAAGATTAAATACTGATTTATCAGCAGTGGCAGGCAATAAAATTAATACCCGTATTTACGCAACAGAAGCTACCTCTAAAAAAGGCATGCAAGAAATGAGTGGGGTATTAATGGATCGGCTCGATATTGAAATTGATCCTAAGCTACCAGCTGATCCCGCACTGCTAGAGGTCAATAACTCTTTTGGACCTATCGAGCAGTGCCTCGTCTCACACTTACTCAAATCAAATTGCCCTGTTACCGGTCAACCCGATTGGGCTAGCGTACAAATTCGATATCAAGGTCGCCCTATTGCGGAAGAAGGTCTGCTCCGTTACTTAATTGGATTTAGGCAACTAGGTGAGTTTCATGAGCATTGCGTTGAAACTATTTTTTGCGACATTAAGCGCCAATGTCAGCCTGACAAACTGTCGGTGTATGCCCGCTACACCAGGCGTGGTGGATTAGATATCAACCCTTTTCGGACCGATCACAATTCAGCATGGCCAAATAACATTAGACATTCTAGGCAATAATTAAAAAGCACTAAGGGGTTTCAGCCTCCTTAGGAAGCCCGAGCGGCAGGCCATAAATCTGCACAAGATAACTTTGGATGTTCGGCGCCTGGCCAAAGCAACTCTTCACCAAACCAGGATTTGAATACCACCCATTGTCCAGTTTTGCCTCATCCATAAAGGACTTCATAACGATCGCAATATCAACATCACTAAGACCTGCTACTTTTAATTTATAAAATCCTAAAGAGCAGGCCCTGGCCAATTCAACTCCTTCTGCTCTGGAAATTTTTTGCAACAAACTAGGAGATGAATTATTCAGAATCTGCATAAAATTCTGACCCGAACCAGGCATTTGGTAATTAAGAATATATTCAGATGATAAGTTTTCCCGGTCACCCAGACCTTCTATATTTGTCACTGTTGGATAGAACATACTTCTGAAATACTGGAGTTCTAATTTCACCGTGAACATGAGCCGCTTGTCTGATTTAGAATCTTTTTGCAAATCCCGAATTTGTTGATCAGAAATGCTTCCTACACTCTGCTCTATTTTATAAACAGGTATTTCAACCGAATGAATGCCACTGCGCAACTCAGACCAATGAAATGACACAGGAACTTTTGCATCAATCATTCCCTGCAAAAGACTATTGGCTCGATTTTGCGTATCTCCTAGCACTGAATTTCCGACAGTCGCTGAAACGCCCCCAATAATGCCCGCGGTGCCACCAGTAGCTACCATCGCTGCCGCACCCAAAAGTAATTTTGCTGAGCCAATAAAATCTTGATTAGAGTCGTTTGAACTTTTTACGTTTAAAACCAAGGACAGATTCCCGGGGCTAAATATGGAATAAGCTCCTAAGACACTCATGGGAACAACCTGTAAAGGCGCAGTACTGAGTGAAGCACATTGAGAGCCGTTATCTCTGCCATCAAACGTGGCAATGGGAATCTCCACTTTGTCGAGTTTGGTCTTAAACCCATTCGTAACCACCGATAAAATTAGTTGAGTTTTATCTGAACCCCAAAAACTGCGACTTGCCATCTGCGTGCAACTATTGACCGGTATGACTTCTGAAGTAATTGTGAGATAGCCATCGCCTCCCCTACCAACACGCAACCAATTTGGGGGATCTACCCTCTCAAAAGATGGACTCATATCAGGAAAGAAAAAAGGGGCAGCCCCAGAAATGCTTGGCCAAACAGTGAAGAGCGCACTTGTAAATACGAAAAGTGCCGATCCTATTTTTCCTTTAAAAATCATAAGGTCATTTTAAGGCGATTGCTAGAAGACTTACTGCACATTAATAAAAAGAAAACCCCAATCAGTTTAAAAACTGATTGGGGTTTCCAGTTCAAATCTCTTTACAGAAATACTGGGGATCTGTCAAAACGGAATATCGTCATCCATTGCGCCAAGCGATGCGGCATTAGAAGATGCTGGGGCAGATTGCTCGGCTGGCTTTGAGCGGCTATAGCTTTCACCACCACCATCACCACTTCCACCCACCGGCTTACCACCAAGCATCTGCATCGTTTCTGCAACAATCTCAGTAGAATACTTTTCTTGACCGCTAGCATCGGTCCATTTGCGAGTACGTAGGCGACCTTCAACGTAGACTTGTGAACCTTTTTTCAAATATTGACCAGCAATCTCAGCAAGTTTTCCAAAGAACGCAACACGGTGCCATTCTGTGGTTTCTTTCATTTCGCCAGATTGTTTGTCTTTGTAACGATCCGATGTCGCTACTGAAATGTTGGTTACAGCGTCGCCACTTGGCATGTAACGTGTTTCTGGGTCGCGCCCCACGTTACCTACGATGATGACTTTATTTACCGAAGCCATGTTGTCTCCCGAAGAAAATGATGATGTGAATTAAATCTAAGTTGTAGCTTAAAAATATATGGAATAAGTAAAGCTACGGCTATGCCTTTGCTACTACATCCTTTGAATCTACTACCTTCGCAGGCAATTCGTGCATTGACCAGGCAATTATAAGCCAGCATAAAAGGAGTGCGGCCCCCATAACAAAGACTGATAAATCCCCTTGGCTGTCCATTAACCACCCCCCAATTACAGCGCCTGTAAACAGGCCAATAGATTGGGTGGTGTTGTAAACGCCTAGAGCGGTGCCCTTGGATTCTTTGGCAAATCGTGATACCAGTGATGGTTGTAAGGCCTCTAGTAAGTTAAATCCTACAAAATAGATCAACAAAGCGAGGGCAATTGTCATAATTGAAGTGGCCCTAGTAAACACAAATTCTGCTAATAAAAGCAACGCGATAGCTACGAGCAAGACAGATCGCAAGCGCTGCTTCTTTTCGCCAAAAATTAACACCGGAGCCATAAAAACAAATGAAAGCAACACCACTGGAAGATAGACCTGCCAGTGCGATGAAAGCGGGAGGCCTGCCTGCTCCAATAAACGGGGTACGACTAAGAACATCGCTACTTGAGTGGCATGAAGGACAAACACACCCGCATTAAGGCGCATGAGCTCAAGGCGGAAAAAAACCTCCTTTAAGCTGGCTTGCTGCACCTTGGCCTCGGGTTTAGATGTAGGGAGTATGTAATACGTAACAAACATGGCAATAACACCGAGAACTGCCAGGACTAAAAAAATACCGCTCAAGCTAATTAGGCGATAAATCGGAGCAGCAATTACTAGAGATAAGGCGAAAGACAGGGCGATACTACCCCCCACTAGGGCCATGGCACGAGTCCGAACTTGCTCACGGGTTAGGTCTGCCACCCAAGCTGAAATAGCGGCTGAGACTGCGCCAGCACCCATTACACCCCGTCCAATGGCAATCCAGAGAAGCTCATCCCGAGCGGCGCAAATTAAGGCTCCGGCCACAAACAAAGAAAGTCCCCATAAAACCACTGGTTTTCGACCAATTCGGTCAGATAGACGCCCCAGAGGAATATAGAAAAAAGCCTGGACAATATTGAAGATTCCTAAGGTCAAGCCAACCCACAAGGCATGCTCCCCACCAGGTAAGCCTCGAGCATGAATACTAAAAACGGGCAATAGAAGGAATAAGCCCAGCATACGAAGGCCAAAGATGCCTGCTAAGGCTAGAGTGGAGCGAAGTTCGGAAGGATTCATGAGAAAGGGCTATATTAACAAGTTACGCTAAAAAATCATGAATAACGAAATTAAGATCCGCGGTGCACGCACGCACAACCTCAAAAACATCAATCTAGACATCCCTAGAGAGAAATTGGTGGTTCTGACTGGCTTATCTGGCTCAGGCAAGAGTTCATTAGCTTTCGATACACTCTATGCCGAAGGTCAACGTCGCTATGTTGAATCTCTTTCTGCCTATGCCCGTCAATTTTTGCAATTAATGGAAAAGCCGGATGTCGACGTGATTGAAGGCTTATCCCCAGCAATTTCGATTGAGCAAAAAGCCACCAGCCATAACCCCCGATCTACTGTGGGTACAGTGACTGAAATTCATGATTACCTCCGCTTGCTATTTGCACGCGCTGGCACTCCACATTGTCCAGATCATGATCTTCCATTAGAAGCACAAAGCGTCTCCCAAATGGTGGATACCGTTTTGTCGATGCCAGAAGATACCAAACTGATGATCCTGGCGCCAGTGGTCAGTGAGCGTAAGGGTGAGTTTGTTGATCTCTTTCAAGACCTTCAAGCTCAGGGCTTTGTCCGCTTTCGCGTCCGCTCGGGTGGAGGCACTACCAATACTGCTAAAGCAGAAATCTTTGAAGTTGATCAATTACCCGAGCTAAAGAAAAACGAAAAGCACTCCATTGAAGTGGTGGTCGACCGCATTAAAGTTCGCCCAGATATTACCCAGCGCGTAGCCGAGTCTTTTGAAACTGCTCTGCGTCTTGCTGATGGCAAGGCCATGATTGTGAATATGGATACTGGCAAAGAAATGATCTTCTCTAGCAAGTTTTCCTGCCCCGTCTGCTCCTACTCATTACAAGAACTTGAGCCTCGCCTCTTCTCCTTTAATAATCCAATGGGTGCCTGCCCATCCTGCGATGGCTTGGGTCATCAATCCTTTTTTGATCCAAAGCGTATCGTTGCGCACCCTGACCTGTCTCTCGCATCAGGCGCAATTAAAGGCTGGGATCGCCGTAACCAGTTTTATTTCAAGCTACTACAAACACTCGCAAAGCATGGTGGCTTTGATGTTGAGAAACCATTTGAGACATTAAGTAAAAAACAGCAAGATCTGATATTGATAGGCTCTGGAGATATCACCATTCCTTTTGAGTACATCAATGAGCGTGGCAAAAATAGTATTCGTGAACACGCTTTTGAAGGAATTGTTGCGAACTTCGAGAGGCGTTATCGCGAAACCGACTCAGCGACCGTTCGTGAAGAACTATCACGCTATCAAAATGTGCAAACTTGCCCAGAATGTTGTGGTAGTCGCCTTCGCAAAGAAGCCCGTTTTGTCAAAGTGGGTGATGGAAAACAATCCCGCGCTATTTATGAGATTAGTGCCCTGCCTTTAAAAGAGGCTAAAGAATATTTTGAAGTACTTACACTCAAAGGCGCTAAACGCGAAATTGCCGACAAGATCGTCACAGAAATTGGTTCACGCTTACGCTTCTTAAACGATGTGGGCTTAGATTACCTCTCTCTAGAGCGCAGTGCCGATAGCCTTTCAGGTGGCGAGGCTCAGCGTATTCGCCTAGCATCTCAGATTGGCTCAGGCTTGACTGGGGTAATGTATGTATTGGATGAACCCTCTATTGGCCTGCATCAACGTGATAACGATCGCTTGATTGGCACCCTCAAACACTTACGTGACTTAGGCAATAGCGTTTTAGTCGTTGAGCATGATGAGGATATGATTCGCGCGTCGGACTATGTCATTGATATCGGCCCCGGCGCAGGAGTTCATGGCGGCGAAATTGTTGCCCAGGGAACCCCTGCGGAAGTGGAAGCCAACCCCAATTCACTTACTGGCGCCTATCTTTCTGGTCGAAAATGTATTGCTGTACCCGAGAAGCGTATTCCAGTAAATGATAAGTTTCTTGAAATTATTGGCGCCCGAGGAAACAATCTGCAATCCGTTCATGCACAGATTCCAGTGGGCTTGCTCACGTGTGTAACGGGTGTTTCTGGATCTGGAAAATCCACACTCATTAACGACACGTTACACCACGCAGTTGCACAACATATTTATGGCTCAAATGCTGAACCTGCAGCACATGATGCAATTAAAGGCCTTGAGAATTTCGATAAAGTCATTAGCGTGGATCAGTCTCCCATTGGCAGAACGCCCCGCTCTAACCCAGCTACCTATACCGGCTTGTTCACACCCATTAGAGAACTTTTCTGCGGCGTACCTGCCGCACGTGAACGTGGTTATGAAGCTGGGCGTTTCTCTTTTAACGTTAAAGGGGGTCGATGCGATGCCTGTGAAGGCGATGGGGTGCTGAAAGTGGAAATGCACTTCTTGCCAGACGTCTATGTCCCTTGCGATGTCTGCCATGGGAAGCGCTACAACCGTGAAACCTTGGATATTCGCTACAAAGGTAAGAACATCCATGAAGTACTATCGATGACCATTGAGCAGGCTCATGAATTCTTTGAAGCCGTCCCGATTGTGAAGCGCAAACTTAAAACACTTTTAGATGTTGGACTAGGTTATGTCAAGCTCGGCCAAAGTGCCACCACCCTCTCTGGTGGTGAAGCACAACGTGTCAAACTCTCCTTAGAACTCTCCAAGAGGGACACTGGCAGAACCTTGTACATCTTGGACGAGCCCACTACCGGATTGCATTTCCATGACATTCAGCTTTTGTTAACGGTTTTAGAGACGCTCAAAAAACAAGGCAATACGATTGTCATCATCGAGCACAATTTAGATGTGATTAAGACGGCTGACTGGATTATTGATTTAGGTCCCAAAGGTGGGGCAGGTGGCGGACTCATTATTGCGACTGGGACGCCTGAAGAGGTTGCCAAAAATGAAGTTAGTTTTACCGGTCAGTACCTGGCCCCTTTACTTGTTCGCAAAGCAACACCTGATAATAAAAAGAAAAAGTAATTAATTAGCGCTTTATGCAATCAGAGCAATTTAGATTCGGCCAAATCGGTCGCTTCTGAATTGCCTGAGAGCACTAAAATATCATTGGCTTGCAAGCGCAACTCTGATGTGACATCTAGTTTTACATAATCTGCACCGCCAATCTTGCGTCGTACCGCTTGTACACTCACACCCTCATTCTCAAGATGAAGTTCCAGCAGTGTTTTACCAATGCTGGTGGACTCAGGCAATAAGGTAACTGAATGAAGCCTCCAAGACTCATTGGAATCAAAGTCTCCATCTGCTGAGCCGCGGAAATAGCCCCGCAACAAGCTATAACGCGCCTCACGTGCACTTGAAATCCGTCGCACTACTTTACGCATCGGCACGCCCATCATCAGCAGTACGTGAGAGGCCATCATTAGACTGCCCTCAATCAATTCAGGAACAACTTCCGTAGCACCAGCAGCGCGTAACTTTGCTAAGTCTGCATCATCTTTAGTGCGTACCAAAATAGTGATGCCTGGCCGCAAGCGCTCCACCTGATACAACACCTTTAAAGTAGCGGGAGTATCTGCATAAGTAATTACTACCGCCTTTGCCCTAGCTAAACCAGCAGCCCCTAAATAGTTCTCACGACTAGCATCGCCGTACGCTACATTGTCGCCAGCTGCCGCAGCTTCCTTAACCCGATCAGGATCCATATCTAGAGCAATGTAAGGAATTTTCTCTTGATCAAGCATACGTGCCAAACTTTGACCTGAGCGACCGAACCCACAAATCACAACATGGTTTTGGGTGAGTACACTTTTTGCAGCAACGCGTGTTAACGCAAGGGATTGCAGCAGCCATTCATTGCTAGAAAACCGCATGGCAATCCGATCGCTGTATTGAATAAGAAATGGTGCGCCAAACATAGAGATCAGCATCGCTGCCAGCACCGCTTGACTTAAAGCAGGATCAATCAAATCAAGACCATCAATTTGTGTAAGTAAAACAAAACCGAATTCGCCAGCCTGCGCTAGACATAGGCCAGTTCGAATAGAGATACCTGGACTTGAACCAAAGATACGGGATAACAGCGCAATCAAGCTGAACTTAAATATCAATGGGCCAATTAGCAGTAGTAAAACCAGCACCCATTGCTGATAAATCACATCAAAATCAAGCAACATTCCCACGGTAATAAAGAAAAGCCCAAGTAAAACATCACGGAAAGGCTTCACATCCTCCGCCACCTGATGTCGATAGGGTGTTTCAGAGATCAACATTCCCGCTAAAAATGCCCCGAGCGCCAAAGATAAGCCAAAATATTCAGTCAGGCCCGCCATCCCCAAAACAATCAACAGAAGATTGAGCATAAAAAGCTCTTGGGACCGTAATTTAGCAACCAGCCTAAACCAGCGGCTCATTAAGCTCTGACCAATCACAAAAATCAGAACCAAGGCAACTGTAATCTTGATGGAGGCTGTAGTCAGCGCAATAAATAGATCTCCCGGGTTTTTACCCAGAGATGGCAATAAAATTAATAAAAAAACGACTGCCAGGTCCTGAAATAACAAAATACCGATGATGTTGCGCCCATGCTCGGTTTCCAGTTCGGATCGATCCGAGATTAATTTGGTAACAATGGCAGTTGAGGACATAGCTAGGGCGCCGCCTAGGGCGATGGCGGCCTGCCAGGAAATGGGATAAATCCAGTTCATCAAGAGGCTGGCAGGAACGGCCAGAAACATGGTCAAAACGACTTGACTACCACCCAAACCAAATACGGTGGAGCGCATTGCTCGAAGCTTATGGAGGTTAAATTCTAGACCGATCGAGAACATTAAAAAGACTACGCCGAATTCAGCGAGGTATTTAACGGTGGCTGAATCATTGGCTAGGGCCAGGGCATTGGGGCCAATGAGGACGCCAATGGCTAAGTAGCCCAAAATAGGGGGTAGCCCAAAATAGCGGAAAATAACTACCCCGGCCACTCCAGAGGCCAGCAAGATGAGAGTTAACTGAAGGACTGACGGCATATACTCACCCCATGATAGCTAAGACTCGTGACCGAACCCTAAAGCTTGCGCGTGACACCCTCACTATTGAGGCTGCTGCACTGCACACAATGCGCGATCGACTAGAGGGTGCCAACGCTGATGCCCTCGTGCTTGCCGTAGAACTACTACATTCCTGCAAAGGCCGAATTGTGGTCTCTGGTATTGGTAAATCGGGGCATATAGCACGCAAGATCGCCGCAACCTTTGCCTCAACAGGTTCCCCTGCTTTTTTTGTCCACCCCGCCGAAGCCAGTCATGGTGATTTAGGCATGGTGACCCGTGACGACGTCTTTGTTGCCCTATCTAATTCCGGCGAAACGGAGGAATTGCTCACTATTGTTCCGATAGTCAAACGAACTGGTGCCAAACTGATTGCATTAACGGGGGCGCCCAACTCTTCTATTGCCAAGCTGGCTGATGCCCACTTAGATACTAGCGTTGAGAAAGAGGCTTGTCCGTTAAACCTGGCGCCCACCACCAGCACCACTGCTGCACTTGCAATGGGTGATGCGCTTGCGGTTGCCCTTTTGGATGCTAGGGGATTCAATGCGGAAGACTTTCAGCGATCACACCCCGGCGGTCGACTGGGCCGCAAGCAACTCACCCATGTCAGTGAAGTGATGCGCAGTATTCATGACACTCCAAAGATTTCTTTGGAAGCATCATTGCCCGATGCCCTGCTAGAAATGACTGCCAAGCGCATGGGTATGGTTGTGACTTTGGATAAAGATCAGAAAGTTGCTGGCATTTTTACTGACGGCGATTTACGCCGTCTTTTAGAAAAGAGTACCAACCTCGCTGGCGTGACGCTACAGGAGTCCATTACTTCCACACCACGCACTATTCCACCAGAGTTACTGGCTGAAGAAGCTATTGAGATGATGGAAAAACACCGCATCAACCATTTAGTAGTCACAGACCCTCATGGTGTGTTGCTTGGCGCCCTTAACCTGCACGACTTATTTGCGGCGAAAGTTATTTAATTTAACGCGTTAAGAAGATTACCCCTCCCCTTAGTTATTTCAATGAACTTCTCTTATGCCTAGCGCCTTTCATACTCACAATACCAATCCTTTAAGTCAGCACCCCCAAGCTTGGGAGCGGGCTAGCAAAGTTAAACTTCTAGTGCTAGATGTTGATGGCGTATTAACTAATGGCCAAGTATTTATCGGGGCTGAAGGCAAAGAAGTCCTAAAGGCATTTGATATTCAGGATGGCTTTGGCATCAAACTTCTTGAGCAAATAGGCATTCCTACTGCCATCATTACTGGGCGAACTTCCAAAATGGTTTTAGCTCGCTGTCAAGAGCTTGGTATTGCACAGGTTCATATGGGAGTAGAAAATAAGGCTCTTGCTTTAGGTGAGATTCTAAAATCGTTAGGCTTAAGTGTGGCAGATTGTGCGGTAATGGGTGATGATTGGCCCGATTTAAAAATGATGAGGTCAGCAGGCTTTAAAGTATGCCCTGCTCAGGCTCATGAAGCCGTTAAAGAAACCGCTCACTTTATTACTGAGAATACTGGCGGAAATCGTGCCGTTCGTGAAGTATGTGATCTGATTCTGAAAGCTCAAAACCGCTATGAAGAATTGCTCGCACAGGCGTTTGCATAAGGTATTTAAAAATGGAATGGAATGCTCAAAAAATCAAGGTCGGCTTATTGCGTGCCTTACTACGCCTAATGCCCTTGATTCTCATGAGTACTTTAACCCTAGTCACATTTTGGCTGGTCAAGAAAAATGAACCTTCTGAAAAATCTGCTATCGAGCGCGCACGCCTACATGAGCCCGACTACACCATCGTAAATGGTGCCCTTTCAGCCTTAAATGAATTAGGCAAGACAAAGTATCGAGTCCTGGGGAACAAGGTGACCCACTACGATGATGATGCATCGATTGATATACAAACGCCGCGCATGCGTTTGTTCCCACCTGAAAAATCTCCAGTGACAGTCAAATCAGATACGGGCCACTTAGATGGTGATCTCACCATTTTGGATTTAATGGGTAATGCAGAAATCTTTCGACCTCCTCAGGTCGCCTCCGCAGCGGAGCCTGCAAGGCCACGTATGTTGGCCAGGTCCTCTTATTTCAAAGTTCTAATTAATGACGACGTCATAGAAACCGATAAGCCAATTACTTTGGAGCAAGGAATGTCAGTCATCCATTCAACGGATGGGGGAACCTTTAACAACGTAGAACAAAGCATGGTCTTGTCGGGCCAAGTACGAGGCCGTATTGAGCGTGTTCAGCAAGGCACACAACAATGACCTTGACTTATCCCATCATCGTGCGCATCGCTCTCATATTGATCCTAACGTTTGGAATTAATGGGGTTAAATCGGCTTTCGCTGAAAAAGCCGATCAAGATAAGCCAATTATTCTTGAAGCTGAAAAAGTCTCTGTTAATGATGTGCAGCAAGCTTATGAATTAGACGGTGACGTTCTTTTAACCAAGGGCAGCATTCTCATTACCGGAGCAAAAGGCAATATTAAAGTTGATCCTGAAGGTTATGAGTATGTAGATGTTCAAGGAACGCCTGACTTAGTTGCCAGCTTTAGACAGCGACGCGAAGGCCTTGCTGATGAGTATATGCAAGGGCGCGCAAGCGTGGTGACGTATAACGCTAAAACTGAATGGCTTACTTTAACGGGCGATGCTAGTTTAAAGCGGCTACTGAACATGCAAATGGTGGATCAGTTGCGTGGTTGGAAAATTGAATATGATGATGTAAAGCAATATTATCGTGTCTCCCCACCAGATAACGCCAAACCTGATGACCTCCCCTTAGCGAGAGCCGTCCTTTCACCAAGAAGAAAAGCTACACTAGAAAAATGACTGCGGATATAGCAAGCAATAATGGCCCTGCCACACTTTGCGCACACCACCTCCAAAAACGTTATGGATCACGGACTGTCGTTCGTGATGTCTCGATTGAAGTAAAGTGCGGTGAAGTGGTTGGATTGCTTGGCCCTAACGGTGCCGGTAAAACCACCTCCTTTTATATGATTGTGGGTTTGGTACCTCTTGATGGTGGTGACATTAATCTTGACGGAAAAGACATCACACATTTACCGATTCATGAACGTGCTCGCATGGGCTTGTCATATCTCCCCCAAGAGGCTTCTGTATTTAGAAAACTTAATGTTGCCGAAAATATTCAGGCCGTTTTGGAGCTACAAGTACAAGGTGGCAAGCCTCTAAGCAAAATAGAAATCGCCCTTCGCTTGGATGAACTTTTGGGCGAACTTCAAATCAGCCATCTCAGAGATAGCCCCGCTTTATCACTTTCTGGTGGTGAACGTCGACGTGTAGAAATTGCCAGGGCCTTAGCTTCGCAACCAAAATTTATTTTGCTAGATGAGCCATTCGCTGGTGTTGACCCTATTGCCGTTGGGGAAATTCAGAGGATTGTTCGCTTCTTACGCGATCGCCAAATTGGGGTTTTAATTACCGACCATAATGTGCGCGAAACTCTGGGCATTTGCGATCATGCCTACATTATTAGTGAGGGTAGTGTCCTGGCCTCAGGAAAACCCGATGAAATTATTAAAAACGATGCTGTGAGAAGAGTCTATTTAGGCGAAAACTTCCGGATGTAAAGTATTTCCTTTGGGAAATTTTATTAGCTAAACATGATCTGCCCCCTTGGTTTTCAGCAAAATCGCTGATACGCTGGAGGCATGGGTATAAATTTCCTAGAAAAATGACTCTAAGTATTGAAGGGGCTTGCTGCACACCCCTGTCCCTGTTTGTGCAAGCATATTAAATAGGAGCTGCTGATGAATTTAAAAATTAATAGCCGTCATGTAGAAGTTACTCCAGCCATGCGTACCCACCTTGAGACAGGTTTGGCTAAAGTTCGAAAACACTTTGATCATGTGCTCGACGCATCAGCCTTCCTGATTATCGATAATGCCAAAGAGAAAGATCTTCGCCAAAGCGCTGAGATCACCATCCACCTCAAAGGCAAAGAACTTTTTGCTGAGGCCCATAATGCTGATTTGTATCACGCCATGGACGCGGTTGTTGATAAACTCGAGCGTCAGGTCGTAAAACACAAAGAAAAAATACAAGATCACTATCACGACAAACATTTTGAGTAATTGCTTGCCTCAGGACACATATAATCATTTGATATGAATGTCCTGACTGACCTTTTTACCCTAGACCGCATTGCGCTAGATGATCCTGCCAAAAGCAGAGCAGATGTATTTGAAGCTGCTGGAGCTATTTTTTCCCAAAAAACTGGTTTGGATCCCAACGCAATTGTTGGCTTCCTCAATGCCCGCGAAGATTTGGGATCAACCGCCCTAGGCGCAGGGGTAGCCATTCCTCATGGTCGAGTCAAGGGGCTAAAGCAACCTGTTGCTGCATTCTTTAGGCTCCGAGACCCAATTGAATTTCTTGCACCAGATGGCGAACCAATTTCCATTTTGATATTTTTATTAGTCCCTGAAAAAGCAACTCAGCTACATCTTGAAATTTTATCCTCCATTGCGCAACTTTTATCAGACCCAGATGCCCGCAAGTCACTAAATACTGAAAGTAGTCCTGATGTTGTATGTCAGATGCTCCAAACTTGGGGCTCACCCTCATGACTCAGCCTTTGCTTTTAGAGGGAGTAACTGCACAGCAGATTTTTGATGACAATGTTTCAGATTTGAAGCTGTCATGGATTGGCGGCCTAGAAGGTGCGGATCGCACATTTCCTCCAGAGGCTGTAAAGGCAGCGGCGGCTAGCTCGGACTTAGTCGGCCACTTAAATCTCATTCACCCTAGTCGTATTCAAATTTTCGGTGATCAAGAGGTGGACTACCATGCTGCGCTTGAGCATAAACAAAAACAAGAACAAATATCTAGCCTCATCTCAAAAACACCCCCATGCGTTATTGTGGCCAATGGCAAATCTGCTGATCCTGACCTGCAGCTATTCTGCCAACGATCCTCCACTCCCTTGTTCACCACACCTATCTCTGCAGCAGAAGTTATTGACCATCTGCGTACCTATCTCACTAAGATTGGCGCCCCCCAAATCACTATGCATGGCGTTTTCATGGATATTCTGGGCTTGGGTGTTTTAATCATGGGCGAATCAGGTCTAGGCAAAAGCGAATTGGGGCTTGAGTTGATTTCTAGGGGTCATGGTCTTGTAGCTGATGATGCGGTAGATTTTGCACGACTTGGTCCAGATTACATTGAAGGTCGTTGCCCAGTTATTTTGCGTAATCTCTTGGAGGTTCGCGGATTGGGCCTACTCGATATTCGAACGATCTTTGGTGAAACTGCAGTCCGTCGCAAATTAAAGCTACGTTTAATTGTTCAGCTTGTGCGCCGCACTGATGGCGAGTTTGAACGCTTACCGCTAGAAGCTCAGCATATTGATGTCTTGGGTGTTGGTATTCGAACTGTAAAAATTCAAGTGGCTGCAGGTCGAAATTTGGCGGTACTGGTTGAAGCTGCTGTACGAAATACTATTTTGCAGTTACGCGGTATTGACACCCTAAAAGAATTTATTGAGCGGCAGCGTCTACAAATGAATGCTGAAAACGACTCAGTTAAATTTCAAGGCCGCCTACTTTAATATGCAAATTAATCTGATTACCGGAATTTCGGGCTCAGGTAAATCCGTTGCTCTAAAAGCTTTTGAAGACGCGGGTTACGATTGTGTAGATAACCTTCCCGTGCCCTTATTGGAAAGCTTAATTAGTACACTGGAGAATGAAAAAAGTGAGAGGGTGGCTGTAGCCATTGATGCGCGTCGTGGTCAGTCAATCTCTGAACTACCGCTTATTCTAGAAAATCTCCGTCGCAATCATGAGGTGAAGATTCTTTTCTTAAACGCCGATACCAATACCTTGATTGCGCGATTTTCAGAAACCCGTCGTCGCCACCCGCTCTCTGTCAATACTGAAAAAACTCAATCGGCCACCTTAACCGAGGCAATAGATGCTGAGCGAAGCTTGCTGGAACCATTACGTAGTCAAGCACATGGAATTGATACAAGCAATCTCCCTGCTCATGCACTTCGCCTCTGGATTCAGGATCTATTAAAAGATAAATCAGTTGGTCTATCAGTGATTTTTGAATCATTTGGCTTCAAAAATGGCTTGCCTAGTGAGGCCGACCTAGTGTTTGATGTGCGCTGCCTCCCTAATCCACACTACGAAAAAGATCTTCGACCCCTTTCTGGGAAAGATAAGCTGGTTCAAGAGTTTCTCGAAAAGATTCCTGAGGTTGTGAGCATGGAAAAGGACATTATTCAGTTTACTGAAAAATGGTTACCTCACTACATTGCCGATGGTCGCAGTTATTTGACTGTCGCCGTTGGTTGCACTGGTGGCCAACACCGCTCAGTCTATTTAGTGAAACGTATTAGCGAACATTTTTATGCGCGCAAAGAATTAGCTGACCTTCAAATTAGCTTTTTAACTCGCCATCGCGAATTAGACTCAATTCCTGCAATAGCAATTTAACAGGTTGCGGCAAGCCAAACTGTCCTAGCTGGCGAAGTGGTATCCACCTTAAATTTGACTGAGAAAATAATATGGCATCAAGTGCATTAACGTGCCAGATTTGTATCCACAGGCGCCTGTGAGTAAAAATATGTTTAATATAATTTCCACGTTGCGGTATCTTGCATTGCTTTAATACCGCTGCGCTATTTTCCTCTGGTAATGTCAGACTCAATAGCGCCCCTAGCGTGGGCTGGGACCCGCTCAAGCTACCTGAAGTCTTAGCTCGCCATGTAGATTCTGGTAGCGACCAAAGGCCGCCCCAAATCGCACTATCAGGGCGTTTTTGCAACAAGACCATATCCCCATGTCGCATCAATAGCATGTCGCAATCAAATTCCGGAGATTTGGCTTTTACTATTTTTTGAGGGAGGGAAAGTACCTGGTTACTTAAGTTAGCCTGACAATCTTTAACAAATGGGCACTGGTGCGTATCAGTCAAGCAGACTGGCTTACGTGAAGTGCACCAGGTCGCTCCAAAGTCCATCAAAGCCTGTGTATAAGCCGGCATGTCTTTAGGGCTGCCTGGAAGCAAGTCTTGAGCCAACACCCAGAGACGGTCGCTCACTTGCTTTGATGCAATCGCTCCTTCAATTGCGAATAAGCGCGCTAAGATCCGCTTTACATTTGCATCCAAGATTGGCGCTCGTTTATGAAACGCAAAAGCAGCTATCGCTCCAGCAGTAGATTTGCCAATGCCCTTCAATTGCTCTAGCAATAGAGGATCGCTTGGAAATTTTCCATCAAAGAGCTTAACCACCTGCTGCGCGCATACATGTAAGTTACGAGCGCGTGAGTAATAACCCAAACCAGCCCACTCAGCTAAAACGTCATCTATGGGCGCTACAGCCAAGCGATTCACTGTAGGAAATCGCTTCATAAAGCGTGGGTACCGCTCTAGGACTGTTGCTACTTGAGTTTGCTGCAACATGATTTCTGAAATCCAAACTGCATAGGGATCTCTAACTCCTTGCCAAGGCAATCCCTCGCGCCCCTCATGCCTATACCAGTCAATGAGCCTTTTTGAGAAAGTAGTGATCAACGTTTTTGACATTGAGGGCAAAAATAAGTAGATCGTTGTCCTTGGACGATTTGTTTAATTGGTGTTTTGCAGACTTTACAAGCTTGGCCCTTCCGATCGTATGCTTTAGTCTGAACCATAAAATGTCCTGGCTCCCCCTCGCTATTTACAAAGTCTTTTAGTGAGCTGCCCCCTGCTTCAATGGCTTTTTTCAGAATTAGTCTAATGGCACTGGCTAGGCGAGCGCACTGAGGGCGCGTCAGTTTTCCGGCTGCTTTTGCTGGATGAATGCCCGCCTCAAATAAGCTTTCTGAACAATAGATATTGCCAACCCCAACAACTGCTTGCCCTGCTAGCAAAAACTGCTTTACTGCAATACTTCGATTACGAGAAGACTTGTACAGAACATCTGCACCTTGCTCACCAGCAAACCCTGGAGAAAAAGGCTCAACCCCTAATTTTTGTAAAAGGGGAAATTGCTCGATTGGCCCTTTGGATTTTGGGTGCCATAAAACTGCTCCAAATTTTCTGGGGTCATGAAGACGTAGGCTGATTTTGCCAAATTCAAAGGTAATGCGATCATGTATCTTTAGAGGATCACTACTTGGGAGCACTCGCAAAGTTCCCGTCATTCCAAGATGAACTAAGAGGTAGCCTGTATCCATTTCTATTAACAGGTACTTGCCACGCCGCTCTATGCCCCACACCTTTTGACTAGGAAGGATTTTGGCTAAATTACTTGGCACTGGCCAGCGTAAGCGGCCATCGATAACTTTGACCTCGGACATCTTCCTCCCCTCCAAGTGGGGCAGGATTCCAAGGCGAGTTACTTCGACTTCTGGGAGTTCAGGCATAAGTATGGATTGTAGATTCGCAGATTAGAATGTGCTTATGACCAAATTTGCATTCAAACCGCTTTTGCGGTGCTTGTTACTGACGACATCGATTGGCATCAGCCTATCGAGCACCTTGGTTGTTGCAAAAACCAATACCCTTGAAAATGGGGAAGCCGTCTTTGGAGTCCTGGCATCTGAAATTGCCTTGCAACGCGGTGAGGCTGGACTAGCCTACAGCACCTATCTGGAGCTTGCTCGCCAGCTAAATGACCCCCGCTTAGCCCAACGCGCTATGGAGATAGCCATTACTGCGGGCTCACCAGACCTAGCCCTTCAAGCTGCACAAACATGGGACAGCCTGGCAGATCCATCGCAAACCAAGCCGAAGGAAGTACTTGTAACTCTGCTTATTTTGAATCAACGCTGGTCAGATGCTGTAAAACCAGCTATTTCTCTACTCAATCAGCAAACAGCTGCGCAACGCGAAATTACCCTACAACAGATTCAGATGCTAATTTCTAAGGCAAATGATGAGTCAGATGCCTTGCATGCCTTTTATGCAATTGTTTCTGCGGTAAATCCCCTACCAAAAGATCCAGGCACCCTTTATACCTACGCCATGTCTGCAGAAAAATCCGGGCACAGTGAGGTTATGGAGAAAACCTTACGTACTATTTTGCGTACCAATCCAAACGATGCTAACAGTCTTAATGCATTGGGATACTCCCTTGCCGATCGTAATACGAATTTACCTGAGGCATTTAAGCTGATCAGCAAGGCACATCAGCTCTCACCTAAAGATGGTTTTATCCTAGATAGTTTAGGCTGGGTGAATTTCCGCATGGGTAAAAATGCGCTAGCTCTTGCACAGTTGCAAGAGGCTTTTAATATAAAACCTGAAGCAGATATTGCGGCGCACATTGGAGAAGTTCTTTGGACCATGAAGCGCCCTTCAGAGGCTGAAGATATCTGGCGACAAGGACAAAAATTGGATGCTAACAATCCAACTTTGATGGAAACTTTAAGGCGCCTCAAGCCAGATTGGTCTCTAGATGATCAAGCCGCTAAAGGCTCATGGGATGGGCGTTTTTCTGTAAAAGTTACAGGAATTACTGATGCCAATAATCAAGGTGGGTCCGGTGGATTTACATTAACTCAAGATGCCCTGACTGATGTACTAGAGGTTCGTAGCCCAGTTGGCGGATCCATAGCCAAAATTACGATCAAGCCAGGAGAAGCATCACTCGAACGAAACGGACAAATAACTACGGCCGTAGATGCTGATACGCTACTTCAAAATGCCTTAGGTTTGCCCTTACCAGCGCGAGGATTATCAGACTGGTTAAGGGGTCAAACACGCTCCGGCAGCAATGCCAGTGTGGAGCGCAATAGCAATGGTCAGGTGAGTAAGATTTCTCAAGATGGCTGGACTCTCAGTTACGTCTGGGGTAACTCTAGTCGCCTAGAAAAGCTCTCTATGACCCGCAGTTCTAATATCGGGTCGATTGATATTCGCCTAGTATTTGACAATCCGAATGAGTGACTCCAGAAATAAAAAAAATCTATTGGAGCTTCGCTCTCCAGCTAAGCTCAATCTTTTCCTACATATCATTGGCCGTCGTGCGGATGGTTATCATTTACTTCAATCCGCATTTCAACTGATTGATTGGTGCGATATCCTCAGTCTTAATTTAATCGCGGACAATGAGATTCGCCGAGTAAACCCTATTCATGGAGTGGCCCCTGAACATGATTTGGTGGTACGTGCAGCACAACTATTGAAAGATTTTTGCGGCATAAGTAGTGGCGTAGAGATTACTCTCAAAAAAGAAATTCCAATGGGGGCCGGCTTGGGCGGGGGATCCTCAGATGCTGCTACCACCCTGATTGGCCTCAATCATCTATGGCAGCTCAATCTCGACAGAACTACTTTAAGCGCACTAGGTTTGAGGCTGGGGGCAGATGTACCATTTTTTATCTTCGGAAAAAATGCATTTGTTGAAGGGGTTGGTGAAAAAATACATGAAATTACCCTAAAAACCCAAAAATTTTTAGTGATTTTCCCAAATAAAGGGATAGCCACTTCTCGAATTTTTGAAGACCCGCAATTGACCCGGGATCATGCTCCGATTACAATAGATGGCTTTCTTGCATCACCATTGTCAAATCAGTCCAACGACTGTCAAGCAGTGGCGATGCGGATTTGTCCTGAAGTAAAGCAAGCATTAGATTGGATTTGCCAAGCATTACCGGGTTCACTGCCTTGTATGTCTGGTTCTGGAAGTAGCGTATTTACCATCTTGGACCCTAAGATGGATGTCGCAAAACTAGAAAGTCTTTTGCAAAATCTTCCAAAAGGATGGGTAGGTCGGATTGTTCGGGGGCTAAATAAGAATCCCGCTTACAATTTGATGTCTTCAGAATGACCTGTAGGGGAATCGCCAAGCTGGTTAAGGCACTGGATTTTGATTCCAGCATGCGAAGGTTCGAATCCTTCTTCCCCTGCCAAACACTGTAGATACGACTAAATGACATCCATTCGACCTCTACCAAAATCCTAAAATAGACTATGTCCGCCCACATGAACGCTGAGTTATTGACCCTTTTTACAGGCAATGCAAATCCGGTTCTGGCTCATGCTGTTGCCAAAGAACTCAATCTCCCCATGGGAAAAGCCTTTGTTGGCCGCTTCTCGGATGGCGAGATTCAAGTAGAAATTCAAGAAAATGTTCGCGGTAAAAATGTTGTTGTTATTCAGTCCACTTGCGCCCCAACCAATGATAGTTTGATGGAGCTCATGATCATGATTGACGCCCTTAAACGAGCATCAGCAAGTCGCATAACCGCAGTGATTCCTTACTTCGGTTATGCCAGACAAGATCGTCGCCCGCGTTCAGCTCGTGTTGCTATCTCGGCGAGAATCGTTGCGAACATGTTGCAATCCGTTGCAGGTGTTGAGCGAGTTTTGACCATGGATCTCCATGCCGACCAAATTCAGGGATTTTTCGATATCCCGGTGGATAACATCTACTCCTCCCCTGTTTTGCTAAGCGATCTACAAGGTCAGAAAACCCAAAAAGACCTAATCATTGTTTCTCCCGATATTGGTGGCGTAGTGCGCGCTCGTGCGATGGCCAAACAATTAGGCACAGATTTAGCAATTATTGATAAACGTCGTCCTAAAGCCAATGTTTCTGAAGTCATGCATTTAATCGGCGAAGTAGAAGGTCGCCATTGCGTCATCATGGATGACATCATTGATACTGGTGGAACGCTTTGCAAGGCTGCTGAAGCTCTTAAAGAGCGCGGGGCCAAGGGTGTAACTGCATACTGTACTCATGCAGTACTCTCGGGTGATGCAGTTGCTCGTATTGTCGCTTCAGAACTTGATGAATTAGTGATTACCGACACCATCCCCCTCACTCCAGAGGCCATGAAAGTAACCAAAATTCGTCAACTAAGCGTAGCTCCTATTTTGGCCGAAACCCTTTCCCGCATTAGCAGGGGCGATTCTGTCATGTCCATGTTTGCTGAATAAAGCCAAAATTACTGTTTTATCCTAGTATTTGGCAATTTTGAGGCTTTTCTCAGCAGAAAGCTCAAATCCCACGATATAATCAAAGGCTTTTCTGTTTGGTCGCGAACGGAAATTAACCTTTATTTTGGGAATTAAATATGAAAGTAGTAGCCTTTGAAAGAAGCGTACAGGGAACGGGTGCGAGCCGCCGTCTGCGCAACTCCGGTAAAACTCCGGGAATTATCTATGGCGGCAAAGACGCCGCTCTAGCTGTTGAATTGGATCACAACGCACTGTTTCATGCTCTCCGCAAGGAAGCATTCCACTCATCCATCCTTGATCTCGAAATCGACGGTAAAGCACAAAAAGTGCTTTTACGCGATTACCAGATGCATCCATTTAAGCCTTTGGTTTTGCATATCGACTTTCAGCGTGTTTCTGCTACTGAAAAAGTGTATATGCGCGTTCCATTACATTTTAGCAATGCGGAAATTTCAGCTGCGGTCAAATTGCAAGGCGCTGCTATCAGCCACATCGCAACAGAATTGGAAGTTTCTTGCTTGCCAGCAGACTTGCCAGAGTTTATTGAAGTGGACTTGGTAAACATAGAAGTTGGTCGCGGTATTCATGCAAAAGACATTACATTGCCAAAAGGAGTTACCTTGGTATTGCATATTGAGCAAGAAAACCCAGTGTTGGCCAATGCACGTATTCCAACCGTGAAATCTGCAGATATTGAAGCAGCACCGGCTGCTGCACCTGCTGGTGAAGCGCCAAAAGATAAAGCTTAATTATTTAAAGCTGCATTTTTACATCAAAGAAAACCCGCTTTTTGCGGGTTTTCTTTTTTGGGCTATGCTTCTACTCTGAAAATCTCATCATGACTAAATTAATTGTTGGCCTTGGCAATCCAGGTGAAGAGCACATAGAAGACCGGCACAATGCTGGCTTTTGGTTTGTAGACGCCCTCGCAAAACAGTTAAATACCCGTTTTGAAACTGAGAAGCGATTTAATGGCAAGGTGGCTAAATCTAAATGGGATGGTGAGGACCTGTTCTTGCTAAAACCCAGTACATACATGAACTTAAGCGGCCAAGCAGTTGCTGCGCTTTGTCGCTTTCATAAAATTTTACCCAAAGATATCCTGGTAGTGCAGGACGAGTTAGACCTGAAGCCTGGTGCAGCGCGTATCAAGCTAGGCGGGGGTACTGGTGGGCACAATGGCTTAAAAGACATACAAGCCCACCTTGGTACTCCTGACTATTGGCGCCTGCGCCTAGGAATAGGCCATCCACGTGATCTTGCCGATGCTGGACATCCTATGGATGTCGCTGACTACGTTTTAAGAAGGCCTTTGAAGGCGGAGCAACAGAAAATCGATTCCAGTATTCAAAATGGTTTGCAGATTCTGCCCTTATTCTTAAAAGGCGATAGTCAAGCAGCAATGCTTGAGCTGCATTCCAAGGCAATTTAACTGGCTATCAGCACTACTTGGCAACTTCCGCTTTAAGAATAGCGGTCAGGAGCTGGTATTTCGCCATAAGCTGCATCTGGTTTTCCGGAAACTCAGGGTTAAGCGGAATGCAATCAACCGGGCAAACCTGACGGCACTGTGGAGCATCGAAGTGCCCAACACATTCAGTGCACTTACTAGGATTGATTTCATATATCTCCAACCCCATGTAAATAGCATCATTTGGACACTCTGGTTCACACACATCACAGTTGATGCACTCGTCCGTGATCATTAAGGCCATATAAAGCGCTCGCTAGACCTACTCTTTACTTTGATTGAGAATTGCGGTCTTTTTTATCAACCATTTTTCGACAGACGGGAAAACAAACTTGCCGACGTCACCGCCCATTGAAGCAATTTCACGCACGAAGGTACCGGAGATAAATTGATACTGATCAGACGGCGTTAAGAATAAAGTTTCGACATCAGGCAAAAGATAGCGATTCATTCCGGCCATCTGAAACTCATACTCAAAATCAGAGACGGCTCGCAGGCCACGAACGATGACGCGGGCATGATGCTCACGAGCAAAGTCTTTTAATAACCCAGAGAAACCCACAACTTTCACATTGGGGTAATGACCGAGAACTTCTTGAGCAATCTCAATGCGCTCTTCTAGATTGAAAAATGGGTGTTTGCTGCGGCTATCGGCCACCCCAACAATCAACTCACCAAAAACACTCGAGGCGCGGCGAACCAAGTCCTCGTGACCACGAGTAAATGGATCAAATGTTCCTGGATATACGGCAACAGTCATAACTCTCCTAAGGCTTTATCAGCTACAGGCAAGAGTTTAGCTCCTTCCAGATCGAAATAGACAGGCTTTTACCTGACCAGCCTCTAGGTACTTTCCACAGTGCCATTCAGGCAAGAGAGCTTCAACCTGCTCGCGAGAGCGATTAGCAGGAAATTCTACATATATACCGCCACCAGTGCTGTCATCGCAAATACGTCCGGCTTGCCTTACCGCTTCCTCAAATAGGAATTCTTCCTGAAAAGGGGGGTCAATAAAAATGAGGTTGCTTGATTGATCGGCCTGTTGTTTTAAAAACTCTATGCTATCTTTGTGCAAAATATGGACCACACCTGGAACAGGTGAAGATTGCAAGGCAGAAAAATTAACTAGAAGGTTAGCATGGGCTTTTTTGTCCTTTTCAATCAAGGTCACGATCTGTGCGTGCCGCGATGCAGCCTCAAAACCTAAGGCGCCAGTACCTGCGAATAAATCTAAACAACATAAACCAGTTAAATCCTGTCCAAGCCAATTAAAAAGCGTTTCTCGAATACGATCTGTAGTGGGGCGTAATCCCGGCAAATCTAAAACGGATAACAAACGACTGCGCCAAACCCCCCCAATGATTCGCACCTTTTTTGGAAGCTCAAGGCGATGCCCTTGAGAAGAGGCCTTGAATGGTTTCTCTGGTTTACTTATTTTTTGCTCCCAAAACTACAATCTTCATTCGATCCATTGCAAGATATTTTTGGAACGCAACAGTTACCTGCTCAAGGGTGACTGCCTCTACTTGAGCGGTCCAAGTTTCCATTGTATCGAGCGGTAATTTATTCCATGTAATTGACGAAATATTGTCGAGCAACTTTCGGTTGTTGTCGATTCTTAATGGGTAGCCATTGATCAGATTTGATTTAGCAGCAGCAAGCTCCGACATAGTCGCGCCACTAGCAATAAATTTTTCCATGGTCGCACTCATTATTTCAAGAGCCAAAGTGGCTTGATCATTTTTTGTTTGCAATCCAGCCTGAAATATTCCAGCATCTTTACCAGGCGCAAAGTAACTAAACACGCTATAGGCTAGGCCACGATTCTCACGTACCTCAGACATCAGTCGCGATACAAATCCACCGCCGCCCAAAATATAATTTCCAACCATGAGGGGGAAGTAATCGGGATTGCTACGAGTAACAGCGGTCATCCCCATCGCAATATGAGCCTGCTGAGAATCAAAGGGAATTTGTATCTCGCGCTGACTTAACGGCTCCACTGGTGAACGCTGAAACTCCGGAAGCTTTGGAATGTTTGATGCAACACGAGGAATATTCTGCAATAAATTTTTAACGATATCTGCAGCCTCAGACCGACTAACATCACCAACGATACTGACAATCATGCGATCTCCACAATAAAACCGCTGATGAAATTGCTGTAAGTCAGAAACACTAACATTGGCAACCGTTTGAACTGAAGGTGAGTAAGCCAAAGGATAGCTACCATAAACTGATTTTCTAAAGCTCCGCTCTAATACGGACTCTGGTTTGGTTTCAGCCTCCAACAAGGCCGTAGTCATTCTTTGTTTCTCACGTACCAATACTTTGGCATCATAAGTAGGCGCACTTAACAACGCTGATGCCAACTGAACTGCGCGGTCACGCAGATCTTGTCTACTCAGACTGCGAATTCTCATAACAGCGCGCTCACCGCTCACGGAGAAGTCAATATAGGCACCCAAGTCAGCGATCTCATCAGCAATTTGTGCTTCGCTTAATAACGCCTGATTCGAACGCGCCCCATAACTCATAAGCCCTGCCGTCATTGTTGCCAACCCGATTTTAGCTTCTGGGTCATATCGATCACCTGCATCAATACTCACTTCAATATCAACCATTGGCAATGCTCTGGTCTGCACTAAATAGGCTTGCGCACCATTAAAAGAATCTAGCTTTTCAATCGGCAAAATTGCATGGGCAGAACCGATCACACCAAGAATCAACAAAGTAATGAGAGAAATCCGTTTTAGAATACTCATCACTGGACCTCTCCCTTCTCAACCCCAAAAGTCTTGCGTGCCTGCGGATTTAATACGGCAATAGTCAACCCTTCATTCACTAGATATTTTTTAGCTACCGCTTGAACTTGGGCGGGAGTAATAGCTTGAACCCTCTCTAAAATTAAATCAATCTCTCGCCATGAAAATCCAGCCATCTCAGTGCTTCCAATTTCCATTGCCTGACCAAAGATTGAATCCCGTTTATAAATTTGTTCCGAAAGAATGCGCACTTTAATACGCTTTAATTCAGAATCTAAGATGCCTTTGTCACAAATTTCCTTTAGGGCTTTACGTATGCTGGATTCTGCCTGCGCTACTGTTTTTCCTTTGGCCATACTGGCGCTAATAATAAAAAGCTCTGGTCCACGAGAGGTCATGTCATATCCAACTCCGACATCATTAACCACCCGCTCTTGTTTAACCATGATGCGATTTAAGCGTGCGTTGTCGTAGCCATCCAATACCGAAGCCAAAATCTCGAGCGCGTACGGTTCATCATCATCTAAGTTATTAGGTTGCAGTTTGGGCACTTTCCACGCCATTGCTAATTGTGCGCTATCTGCCGGCGCCATCACTTGTACTTGCTTGACGCCCTTTTGAGGCGGCTCTAATTGAGGCTTTCGTACTGGTAGCTCATGGGCGGGCAGCACGCCATAATATTTCTCTACACTTCGAAGAACTTGCTCAGAATCCACATCACCGCTGACTACTACGGTTGCGTTATTTGGCGAATACCAACGGCGATACCACTCACGCGCATCATCGGCCTTCATGTTTTCTAAATCATTCATCCAGCCAACCACGGGATGGCGATAAGGGGAGCTCATATAGGCAGTTGCCATCAGCGCTTCATTTAATAAGCTACTGGGATTATCCTCAGTACGAAGGCGCCGCTCCTCCATCACCACTTGAATTTCTTTTAAAAATTCAGCATCATCAAAGCTAAGATTGGCCATACGATCAGCCTCAAGCTGGATAACATCATCTAATTTAGACTTTTCTACCTGCTGAAAATAAGCAGTGTAATCACGTGATGTAAAGGCATTTTCCCGACCACCTACTGCAGCTACTAATCGTGAAAACTCTCCCGCTTTCACTTTTACAGTTCCCTTGAACATCATGTGCTCAAGAACATGGGCCAGACCAGTACCGCCATTGAACTCATCCATAGATCCTGCTCGATACCAAACCATATGAGCCACAGTCGGTGCACGATGATCCTCGCGCACAATCAATTTGAGCCCATTAGATAGTTGGTATTCATAGGTATCAGGCGCAGAAGCTGGCGTCGCCCATGCCATCTGACAACAAAAGAAGAAAAAGAAGAAAATTCGTAAAAAATTTGAAGACATCTGTAAGATCACCGTATCCCAAGAATTAAATTGATAAGATGCAAGGATTAAATTGTATCGATTATGTTCGGCCTACGTAAAACCCTCGGATCCCTTTTCAAATCTAACCAGACTGATGAAGCCTGGTTTGAAGCCCTAGAAGAATCTCTCATTCTCAGTGATGTGGGTCTACCCACGACCCAACAACTCATAATCAAATTGCGTAAGGCTGCAAAATCAGAAAAGGCTTCTAACCCCGAAGCACTGCAAGCGCTTTTAATTGATGAAGTAGCTACCCTGCTTTCCCCCTTAGAGCCTAAGCCTAACCCGCTATATATTCATGCTGATATGAACGTCCCAGAAGTATGGCTAATCATTGGGGTTAACGGCGCTGGTAAAACCACCACTATTGGAAAATTATGTCGCCTCTTTCAATCTCAGGGCAAGTCGGTGTTATTAGCCGCTGGTGATACTTTTCGTGCTGCAGCCCGCAATCAACTGCAAGAATGGGGTGGTCGTAATCAGGTAGATGTCATAACCCAAGAAGGCGGGGATGCTGCCGCTGTAGCCCATGATGCTATTCATTCGGCCATCTCTCGCAAGAGCAATATCCTCATTATCGATACCGCTGGCCGCCTAGCAACTCAAGATCATTTAATGGAAGAGCTTAAGAAGGTGAAGCGGGTGATTGGCAAGGCCCTTCCTGGCGCCCCTCACCAGACTTTACTGATTCTAGATGGCAATACAGGTCAAAATGGTTTAAGCCAAGTAAAGGCCTTTCATGCAGCCCTAGGGCTGACTGGATTAGTAGTGACAAAATTGGACGGTACGGCCAAGGGAGGGGTTATCTGCGCTTTAGCCCATACTTTTCAAAATGGTCCTAAGCCAGCAGTTTTAGCCCTAGGCAAGGGGGAGGGAATTGATGACTTAACCCCCTTCACGGCAAGGCAATATTCAAATGAATTATTCAATTAAATCAATGGGTTATATAGGAATAAAACGATTAGCACTCACTTAATAAGAGTGCTAAAATGAGAACCTACTAACCATTCAAGTCGATCATCAAAAATGATTCAAAAGAAAGTTTACAAACCAGCAATGCAAAGAAGGCGAACCTTGCCGGTAGCGCAGACTGCTGCATCTTCGCTTGCGTTCCCAATGCTTCCCTCCCTTGGGGTGGGCACTCTTGATTCTTATATTTCTTACGTTAATCGCGTACCAATGCTTACTGCTGCACAAGAGTTACAGCTTGCACAAGAGTTCCGTCAAAGTGAAAATGTCGACGCTGCAAAAACATTAGTACTGTCACATCTCCGATTGGTAGTATCGGTTGCACGCCAATATCTTGGCTACGGAATTCCACATGCTGACTTAATTCAAGAGGGCAACATTGGCCTTATGAAAGCTGTAAAACGGTATGATCCTGATCAAGGTGCTCGTCTCGTCTCCTATGCTATCCATTGGATCAAAGCAGAAATTCATGAGTACATCTTGAAAAACTGGCGCTTAGTAAAAGTGGCCACTACCAAAGCACAGCGTAAATTATTCTTTAATTTACGAAGCAATAAACCTACTTTGAGTGCTCTAACGCCTAAAGAAGTTGAGGCTTTAGCCAAGGCGCTTGACGTCAAGGGTTCCGATGTTAAGGAAATGGAAATGCGCCTGGCTGGTGGCGACGTTGCTTTAGAAGGTGACGATCGCGACGACGAGTCTGCTTATGCTCCCATTCAATGGCTGGCAGATAGTACCCAAGAGCCTACCGAGAAGATGGCTGTTGCCGAGACAAATGCGTTACAAGGACCCAGATTGGATCAAGCTCTAATGGCCTTAGATGAGCGTAGCCGTAATATTGTTCAATCGCGGTGGCTGGCCATGGACGCCGATGGTCATGGTACAAAAACGCTACATGATCTTGCTGGTGAATATGGCATATCAGCAGAGCGCATACGCCAAATTGAGACATCTGCTCTCAAGAAAATGCGTAACCTCCTACAAGCAGTTTAACTTTATTTCAGCAACTCCTTGAGGTCTTGCGCCAAGGTCTCAGGACCTTGGGCATGCTTAATATAAAGTCGTAAATGCCCCTCTGGGTCAAATGCATAGCTTCCTGCTGTATGGTCAATCGTATATGAGCCAGGACTAATTCCAGGAACCTTCTTGTAGTAAATCTTAAAATCTTTTGTCACTTTGTCTAAGGCTGCTTGGTCTGCTGGACGTAGCCCCAGGAAGCGATGGTCAAAGGCGGGTACATACTGTTTCAAAATTTCAGCAGTATCTCGCTCAGGATCTACCGTTACGAATAACACTTGCACCTTATCGGCCTGAGGGCCCATCAAATTCATCACCTGCTGCATTTCAGCTAAGGTCGTTGGGCAGACATCTGGGCACTGTGTATAACCAAAGAACATCACCACTACTTTGCCCTTGAAATCTCCCAAGGTTCTAGTTTTGCCACCTGGATCAAGCAAACTAAAGTCTTTTCCAAATGCAGTGCTGCTCGTAATATCAATGTTCTTAAAGCTCTGTTTTGGACTACAAGCAGCTAAGACCATCACTAATGTAAAAAGGGTAAGGAGCCGAGCCATTACTTGCAATAGTTTTTGAAGGTACATAGCGAACTCAAATGATGAAATAGTGATCTAGAAGCAATGCTGCGAAAAGCAGCGACAAGTAAGTAATAGAGAATCGAAAAGTTTTCTTAGCCAAGGCATCGCTATACGAAATAAATAAGGCAATCGCATACGCCAAAAATACAAAACCAAGAATCAGCGCTGAAACTAAATAGACTAAGCCACTCATTCCATAAATATATGGCAATAGCGTAGCTGCAATCAAGATAAGCGTATAAAGCAAAATATTGAGGAGTGTGAAGCGTTCACCATGGGTCACCGGTAGCATTGGCAAGCCAGACTGGGCATAGTCATCACGACGATATAAAGCAAGCGCCCAAAAGTGCGGAGGTGTCCATACAAAAATAATGAGGACCAATAGCCATGCTTCTGCAGAAAGGGTATTAGTCACAGCAGCCCAACCTAAGGCTGGAGGCATCGCGCCAGAGAGCCCGCCAATCACAATATTTTGTGGCGTAGCAGGTTTTAGCAACCAGGTATAGATCACTGCATAACCAACAAAGGTGGCAAGCGTAAGCCACATTGTTAATGGATTACAAAAATTCCACAGAATGATCATCCCCAAGCCACCTAGGACGATTGAAAAAATCACAATATGGGGGGAAGTGACTTCGCCTGTAGCAGAGGGTCGCCATGCAGTCCTTTTCATTTTGGCATCGACTGCTTGCTCAATTAAACAATTCATCGCAAATGCAGCGCCAGCCAATAGCCAGATGCCCACGATGCCCCCAATGAGAATAGAGTATGGGACCATGCCTGGTGTAGCTAAAAACATGCCAATCACTGCACAGAACACGGCAAGTTGAGTTACCCGTGGTTTAGTCAACACCCAAAATTGTCGCCAGCGAGGCATTGCTACGGAAGGGGATTTTTCTAGGCTGCTCATAATGGCTTTGCAATTGAAATGGGAAACCATGGCTTCCAGGAAGCCCAATAACTTAGCCTGACCAAACAGAATACTAAAGTCGCGGAACCTGCAGTGTGCATTAATGCTGCCACTAAAGGCCATTGAAATACTACGTTAGAAATACCAGTAAGCATTTGGAGAATTAGTATGGCAAACATGAAACAAGAATATCTTCTCAAAGCAGTTGAAGCGTTAGTCGATACTTGAAAACCATGCCAAGCTATGACGCTAAGCGTAGTAAAGGCAAGTATCGAAAATACTCGATGAGTCCAATGAACAGTTTGCAAGGCTACTGGGGAAATAAATTCACCATGAGAATTAAGTCCTAATTGACGCCATAGAGTAAATCCTTCTTGCCAAGCAGTCTCTGGCCAAATCGCACCCATACATGTCGGAAAATCAGGACAAGCCAAAACTGCATAGTTAGTACTAACCCAGGCACCTAAAAATATCTGCATCGTTAATACAGTAAATGCAATTACCAGCAAGCTCGCTGACAGCGGTCTACTGCGTAACTGCATATTAGAAGCAGTTTTCTTACCCCAGGTTTGTTGAGCATACGCCGTTAAGCATGCGAACAAAGCTAAAGCCAGCATTAAATGAACGCTGACAATAATAGGCTGCAATTTTAAGGTCACCGTCCAAGCACCAAAGGCTCCCTGAACGCACACTAAAAGCAACAGACCAAAACTTGCAAGCACCGGCTTAGCACCCAAGACCCTTACTTTTGACCATGCTAAACCCAGTTGTACCAAAATTAAAGTACCCACCGTCATTGCCAAATAGCGGTGAATCATTTCTATCCAAGCTTTAATAACAGTCACTGGGCCAGTAGGCATCATCGTTTGCGCTAGCTCAATGTCTCCAATAGCATGCCATGGATTAGAGGTTCCATAGCACCCAGGCCAATCAGGACAACCAAGCCCAGAATCCGTTAGGCGCGTAAATGCTCCAAACACAATTAAGTCAAAAGTCATAAAGACCAAAACCCAATTGAGTTTTTGGAAGAAGTTATAGCCGGACTTCTTCCAAAGGTAGGTTAAGGGCAAACCAGCAAAGAGGATTGCTATTGCACCAAGCTCTCCGAATAAAGTGAAGCTACTCATTGTAGGTTTTCACCTTTTCGGTTCAGGCGTAGGAGTTTTTCAACATCTTTTTTGATGCTACCGAATTCTTTAGGTGAATTAGTTACTGGAAAATACATCATCTTTGCTTGGCTTGGATCAATCAACTGTATTTTTTGCCCTGCACCCTCATGGTCTAACCATGCTTCAAATTGAGCCCTCAAAATAGGATCGGATGGCAAAGATACAATCTGAAAACCTGCCTTTTTTTCATCATAAGCAAGCAACACCTCAGGGTCTACAGACCTGCCGTCGGTATTGATCCACACCAACTGAACACGATCGCTATCTTTTCCCAAGCCAATACGTAGCTGTCGCATTAAAAATAAAGCCTCTAAGCATTGGTTTTTTTGAACAGTGCACTCACCAGCCGGGCGAGCAATTAGTAAGGTCCATTTCCCTTTAAAGGGAATAGAAAACCAAGCTGGATTCATTTCTTGGGCTGGTTGCACTAAGGTGCCAAAGTTGGTTTTACCGCCCTCGGGCTTAAAGACATAATAGGATAAATATGATGCAATAACTGGAGCTGCACAAGCCAACAATAGAAGCAACATTTGCATGCGACCGCGACGAGTCTGAGCATTAATCGCAGATGTGTCTGCTTGCGATGACGGAATTAACAACTCTGGATTACTCACTTTGATCTCCGCTATTACTTTATTCGTGACGTTTGCGTCGATATTCTTTTAGGCCAGTAATGAACCAAAACAAAAATCCGCACAAGGCCAAGGCAAACCACTGAAAGGCATAAGCATAATGGCGATCCACTCCATTTGTTGGAGGAGCCCAATTTCTTACTAAGCCATCATTGATATCGGAGGTGGATTCACGCAAAATAAAGGGGAATTGAAGCCATCCATGTCTTTTAGCTTCCTCATCTAAATCAAAATTTTGCTCGATGCGTGGCTGAATTAAGGAAACTTCAGATTTACCCAATGAATAGACCTTGCCCGGATGGCCAAAAACCACTCCCTCAATCGATATTGATCGATCTGGCGTATTTACAGGGGGTAACTGAGTACGACTTTCATTGTTACGGGGCGCCCAACCTCGGTTAACCCATATAACCTTATCTTTTCCCTCTAACTTTAGGGGCATCATCACATAAAAGCCTGATTGAGCCACATTTGCAGCATCCCCCTCTGGAATTGGGCGTGGGCGGTTATCCAACCAAATCGCTTCTTCTGGCAGGTAACGACCACGAACTTTCATGCGGCGTTGATTGGCCTGATCAAAATTCAGATCCTGAGTATTGGCATCTAGGACTGGTAACTGTTGTTTTGCTTCTAAAGCGCTTCCCAGGCGAATCTTTTGATTTGCACGATCTAGTTGCCACACGCCCGCCCCACAGCCAAGAACAACTACTATAAGGGCTGATAAAGTAGCAGCTATACGTGAGATAAAAAAGTGAGAAAAAATATTCAAGTGAGGACTTTGATATGAAATGGGTTATTCCAATTTTGCTAATAATGATTGTAGGGAGTTTGGGTTCAGCCCTCTACTTCATGATGAAGGATAAGGGGGGCAGCTCTAGAATGGTTCATTCTTTAATGTTGCGAATTGGCCTTTCAATTACCTTATTCCTGGGGATATGGATTGCCCACTATTTTGGCCTGATTGAGGCAACCGGCATTCGAGTGGGAACTAGCTAAGTAAAAATAAGACCAGTAAGAGATTAGATAAATCGGGGCATTAAGCCCCGATTTATCTATTTAACTTACATCCAATAAACAGCGATGTAGAGGCCAAGCCAGACAACGTCAACAAAGTGCCAATACCAAGCCGCACCCTCAAACGCAAAGTGATTCTCAGCCGTAAAGTCACCCCTAATCATCCGACGCAAAACAATTGCCAACATCAATCCACCAAGAAATACGTGAAAGCCATGAAAGCCAGTCAACATAAAAAAGGTTGAGCCATAAATACCAGATGTTAATTTCAGATTGAGCTCATGGTAAGCATGGTAGTACTCAAAAGCCTGGAAACATAAAAATACAAAGCCAAGACAAACAGTAGCAGCCAAACCCAATATGGCTTTCTTCATATGATTTTCACGAAGAGCATGGTGTGCATAGGTAACAGTAACACCCGAGCTTAAAAGCAAGAAGGTGTTAAGAGTGGGAATAGGCCAAGGACCCATAGTGGTAAATTTCTCAACCAAGCCAGCAGGACCATCGTTTGGCCAAACGGCAGTGAAATTAGGCCAAATTAATTTACTCTCCACATCTCCCATCCAAGGCATTGCAATATTGCGTGCATAAAACAATGCAGCAAAAAATGCAAAAAAGAACATGATTTCTGAAAAAATAAACCAGGCCATTGCCCAGCGATAAGATACGTCAACGTTTGCGCCATAGCTTCCAGCATTTGATTCGGCAATCGTATCGCCAAACCAGTTATAGAGTACATATAAAACCCAAATGACTCCAGCGGTAGCTAATGGACCGCCCCAAGCGGCATGGTTTACCCAGCCAGTCATGCCGTAGCCGAAGGCAATCAAGCCAAGGGCTGCCATTGCAGGATGTCTAGATAAGGCGGGTACAAAATAGTAGGGGGTTGAATTGGATGACATCTTATTCTCTCTATTCAATCAAAAAATAATCAATGGGACACAACTGCTTTTACTATCAACAGAAGAATGCTCATAAAAATCAAGGCACCAATCACAGCTGCGATAACAATATGTACAAAACTTAATGAATTTACATCTTCCTGTAAACCAGATTTTTTGCGAACACCTAAAAAGGCCCACAACACTGCCACGATGGATTGCATAAACGTACTTTTCTTTTTCATTACACGCCCTTCGATTTTGGTGTAGTAGAACCAGCGGGCTGTTGACCAACGCCTAGCTCAAAGAATGTGTACGACAAAGTAATGGTTTTCACATCCTGAGGTAATCCCGCATCAATCACGAAAACCACAGGCATCTTCCTCACTTCATGCGCAGTCAAAGTTTGCTGCTGAAAACAAAAACACTCTAATTTAGTAAAATACTCTGTAGCACTCTTAGGTGCATAACTTGGAATAGCCTGAGCTTGAACTGGCCGATCTAAATTATTCGAGACTTCATAAACAATTTCTGTCATCTCGCCTGGATGGACTTCTAAAAAATTCTTAACTGGGCGAAAAGTAAAAGGACCGCGACTATTGGAATCAAACTCAATAGTAATGACGCGGGAATAATCAATTTGAGTATTGCCCACTTTGTTAGCACTGAATGCGCGGATACCATAATCGTTCTTGCTGGTAATCACATTAATACCTGTAGCTTCACACAAGGCCTTATACATAGGAACTAAGGCATAGCCAAAACCAAACATCATTACTGAAGCAATCAGTAGCTTCAGTAAAATTTGACGGTTGAGCGATTGAATAGGAAGCATTAAAAATGTATGTGAGGAGCTAACTCAGCAAGCTACGCTTAATGAGAATGCCGATAAAAAAAACTGCGGCAACACTTAGAAGAATAAAACCCAATCTGCGGTTATTTGCAGAGAGGGTTTCCTTGGATCTTGAGTTAAATTCCTGCGGCATGTAGCTCCTCAGCATCAGGAGGAGTTTCGAATGTGTGGTGTGGCGCTGGTGAAGGCACAGTCCACTCTAAACCTTTGGCGCCATCCCATGGCTTCATGGGTGCCTTTTCTCCCTGACCACGGTAAGCAGGAATCACGACGAAGAGCAAGAAAAATACTTGGGACAAACCAAAACCAAGCGCCCCAATAGAGGCCACCATATTAAAATCAGCAAACTGAGTAGGGTAATCAGCATAACGACGTGGCATGCCAGCCAAGCCCAGGAAGTGCATTGGGAAGAAAGTTACATTGAAGAAAATCATGGAGGTCCAGAAATGGATCTTGCCCCGAGTTTCATTAGCCATGTAGCCTGTCCACTTTGGACACCAGTAATAGAAACCAGCAAACATGGCAAATAAGGATCCAGCTACCAGGACATAGTGGAAGTGCGCAACTACGTAGTAAGTATCTTGTACGCCAATATCAATTGGCGCCAAAGCCAGAATCAGACCTGTAAAACCGCCCAAGGTAAATACGAAAATAAATCCAACCGCCCACAGCATTGGGGTTTCAAAGGTCATTGACCCTTTCCACATTGTTGCAACCCAGTTAAAAATCTTTACACCAGTTGGGACTGCTATCAACATGGTCGCGTACATGAAGAAGAGTTGACCAGTTACAGGCATACCTGTAGCAAACATATGGTGAGCCCAAACAATGAACGATAAGATTGCAATCGATGCTGTTGCGTAAACCATAGAGCTATAGCCAAACAGCGTTTTCCTGGAAAAGGTAGGGATGATCTCGCTAATAATTCCGAAGGCTGGAAGAATCATGATGTATACCTCTGGATGACCGAAGAACCAGAAGATATGTTGGAACATGATTGGGTCGCCACCACCTACTGCGGAGAAAAATGAAGTGCCGAAGTGACGATCGGTCAAAACCATGGTGATGGCACCAGCCAATACTGGCATTACGGCAATCAATAGATAAGCAGTAATCAACCAGGTCCAGCAGAACATAGGCATCTTCATCAGCGTCAAGCCTGGAGCGCGCATATTCAAAATAGTCACAATAATGTTAATCGAGCCCATGATGGAAGAGGCGCCTAGGAGATGAAGGGCAAAAATACCCATATCTAAACCAGGGCCCATTTGTGAGGTCAATGGCGCGTATAGAGTCCAACCACCAGCAGGCGCACCGCCAGGAGCAAAGAATGAACCAAATAATAAAAGGGCAGCAACAGGAAGAATCCAGAAGCTAAAGTTGTTCATGCGAGCAAAGGCCATATCGGAAGCACCAATTTGCAATGGCACCATCCAATTTGCAAAACCAACGAATGCCGGCATGATCGCACCAAACACCATTACCAGACCGTGCATGGTAGTGAGCTGATTAAAGAATTCTGGGCGGAAATATTGCAGCCCCGGCTGGAATAATTCCAGCCGAATTCCTAAAGCCATCACGCCACCAGCCAATAGACTAATAAATGAGAAGATCAAATACATCGTACCGATATCTTTGTGATTGGTCGCAAACAACCAGCGGCGCCAACCATGTGGGGTGTGATCATCATGCGCATGATCGTGCGACTGGTCAATGGTGGTAGAGACTGTGCTCATGGATTACTCCGGTTTCGTTTTATCTGTATTGATGAATGTGAATTACTTGCCACCGCGTGCAGTAATAATCTCTTGGGTCTGGATTACTTCACCCGTCTTATTACCCCATGAATTACGGGTATAGGTAATCACGGCAGCAATGTCGCCATCAGACAGTACGCCGCCCCACTTTGGCATGGCATTTTTCCCGTTAAGCAAAATATTGAACTGACCCTCTTTGGGTCCGTTAACTACTTTGCTACCATCTAGCGCTGGGAAAGCGCCTGCGCCCTTTCCATTTGGCTGATGGCAAGCGGCACAGTTAGCCGCATACACTTTAGCGCCTCGTTCTTTTTGCTCTTCTAAGGAATAGACCTTAGAAGGATCATCTGATGCGGCAGCCATTTCTTTTTTCTTCTGCTCTACCCACTGGCTGTAATCCTCTTGTGAAACTACCCTCACAACGATTGGCATAAATGCATGCTCTGCGCCGCATAGTTCAGAACATTGACCGCGGTAGGTGCCAATATTTTCAGCACGGAACCATGTATCGCGAACAAAGCCAGGTATCGCATCTTGCTTCACACCAAAGGCTGGAATAGTCCAGGAGTGAATCACATCATTAGCTGTAGTAATGAGACGAATTTTTTTACCGACAGGCACGACCATTTCATTATCGACTTCCATCAAATAAGTATTTGATTTTGGCGCTAAGTTGTTGATAGCTTCACGTGATGTAGACAAGGTAGACAAAAAGCTAATGCCTTCGCCCTCACCTTTGATGTAGTCGTAACCCCATTTCCACTGATACCCGGTAGTCTTGATAGTGATATCAGAGTTAGTTGTGTCCTTCATAGCCACAACAGTTTTAGTTGCTGGTAAGGCCATGCCGATCACGATAAGCAAAGGAATGACCGTCCAGATAATCTCAACTGTTGTACTTTCATGGAAAGAGGCTGATTTAGCACCCAATGACTTACGGTGTCTAAGAATGGAATAAAACATTACTCCAAAAACACCAACAAAAATCACAGCGCAAATAATCAGCATCATCCAGTGGAGCCAGTGAATTTCTTGCATTATTTTGGTTGCAGGGGCAGTGAAATTCATCTGCATTACAGCTGGACCACCCGGCATATTCTCGGCCGCATGTACAAAAGCAGCGCCAAAGACTGCTGTGAAATAGAGCGTAGCCCTAGTGACTTTTCCAAATAAATTCATCTTATTCTCTGTTTATTGTCCTGAACCTCAAGAGCAATAAAGCCCTAGATAGTCCAAAAAGCGGTATCAAGCCAATACATCTAGCGGTGATTATAGGGTTAATTAAGCTCAACAACAAACGGGGTAAACCATGCCTAGTCAATCTTGATAAAGGTTTAAAAGAAAGTAATCACTTACACTTAATTAGCATCATTCCTAGTCTTGCGTTGGATTTGATTTGGATCAATATAAGCAAGCTGATCTTGTGCTCTAGCAAGGTGCTTGCCCATTGCCCAAGCATGCCCATAGATAACTTCGAGTGTCAATTTTTTTGGTAGATGAGCCAAAACAAGAGAATCCTTATTTACAGGCTCTATTAAATTTAAGGAGCCCGCATCCGCCAATAAAACTGAGTCAGACTCATAGTCCAAATTAAGAAACTCCATATCCATCACGGGGTCTGAGAATCCTTTCCCAAGCAAAGCATCGCCCATATCGTGCATATCCCATGGGCTAGCTAATGTTTTTAATGAGAGGGCTGATATTTCCATGGCCCGCAGCTCTTTTCCAGTGTCGGGACCTAAATAGCTCAAACTCAACAGACCCCCTTCTTTAAGTACTCGCCAACACTCTCCAAGAAAATGTTTTGGGTCAGGGAGGTCCTGAATCAATAAGTTACTGAACACCAAATCGACAGAATTGTCATTTAGACCAATCCGTCCTGTTTTTCGGTATTCGTCCAAGGAAATATTGGCACAACTTTTAAATTTGGAGCTCCATAAAAGCGAGGTTTTGAACCGTAGCAAGTTAAAGCCTGACAGACTTGATTCTGGTGCACTATAAAAGCGTAGCCCAGAAAAACGCTTTGCAAGAAAATTGGCATGCGCCCCGAGAAAATCAGGAAATACTAATACGCTCTTGACCACAAGTTTAATGATGTCCAATTTCTGAAGCATCCGCGCTGCAATTTCATCCTGAAGCCATTTAATAGATTGGGTCATTCGCTGAGTATACTCAGCGCCCAATGTACCTGTCAGAGTATATTTTTGCTTGAATTTTGCTTAAATCTTATATTGATTTTGAATTTTTTAGTCGCACACTCTTTGACTGATCTAATAGAATTTATTAGCCGTAAGGAGCTACTTTATTATAAGTGGTGCTAACAACGTGGAATTGCTCTGCAATTTCATCAACTTCACAAGCAACAGTGCAAAGACTTTAAAAATAACTTTTTTGATTAAATCTACCTGCAGGACGGCATAAAGAAAGGTAATAAAAAGTTCTACTGAGACCTGAAGATCAAAACGCCTCTAAACCTTAAATGCAGATTGGGGTGGCCTTAAATCAAATCAACCGCACATTCTCCAGGACAATAGAGCGCCAAATGTCCTTAATTGGGCCATACTCAGGATCGCCCGCCCAGAAAAACTTAGAGCCCAGCATGTTTAATATCGTTTTGTTTGAACCTGAAATTCCACCCAACACGGGAAATATTATTCGACTATGCGCGAATACTGGAGCAAAACTCCATTTGATAGAGCCTTTAGGGTTTCCAATGGAGGATGCAAAGTTACGCAGAGCAGGCTTGGATTATCACGAGTTTGCTAGAGTCAAAGTGCATGCGAACTGGGCTCAATTTTTAGCAGATGAACAGCCGCAGCGAGAACGTATTTTTGCCTTGACTACGAAGGGATCAGGAAAATTTCATGGGGGTTGTTATGTGCCAGAAGATTATTTTATTTTTGGCTCAGAAACAAAAGGAATTAGCGAAGAAGTCAGAGGTGGGATTCCCCCACAAAATCAGATGCGCTTAGCGATGCAAGATAGCAGCCGCAGTCTTAATCTTTCTAATACAGTTGCAATTGTTGTCTATGAGGCCTGGCGTCAGAATGGCTTAACTGGCGGTAATTAATTCTTAAGTTTCTACTGTTGGATCTCTGCCCATCAGTTTTTTAACGGCATCGTGAGGCGTCAAAGCGCCTGACAGCACTTCACTCATCATAGTTGTAATCGGCATTTCGACTTCCAATCTACTTGCTAGACTGCCCACTGCTGATGCACATAAGACGCCTTCTGCAACATGGCCTAAATTACTTAAAATTTCAGGCAATGATTTTCCTTCTGCAAGGCATAGACCTACCCGACGGTTGCGTGATAAATCGCCAGTAGCCGTTAAGATCAAATCGCCAACACCAGTTAAACCCATACAAGTTTCTGGCCTGCCTCCAGCGGCCTTTACTAAGCGCATCATCTCAGCTAAGCCTCTAGTTAAAACTGCTGCACGCGCATTTAAGCCAAGATCAAGACCATCACCAATGCCAGCCGCAATTGCTAGTACGTTTTTTATAGCCCCACCCAGCTCTACGCCAACTAAATCATCGCTGGCATAAATTCGCATATTGCCATGATGAAAGGCCGTCTGAACAATTTTGCATAAGTAGGGTGATTTACTGGCCACCGTTAATGCGCAGGGCATTCCATTACCAACTTCCTGAGCAAAACTAGGCCCGGAAAGTGCGCCATAAGAATGTTTCAAGCCATGACTATGCAATTGGTCTTCACGCTCAACCACCTGATGCGGCAATAGCGCAGTATCCGGCTCAAGTCCTTTGCATAACCAGACAATATTCAATGGATGCTTGGCCAGGTGCAGTACTTTAGCCATGGTCTCTGATAAACCTGACATGGGCGTTGCAATCACTAAAAGATCTTCTTGAGTCAGTCGTAAAACTGCATTCTCAAAGCTATCCTCTAGCTGCAGACCATGCGGCAAATGAATGCCCGGTAAGTAGGCAGAATTCTCACCTGTTTTTTTTATTAACTCTATTTGCTCAGCACTTCGAGACCACAGACACACATCTCCGGGTTGTAGGTGGCGCGAAGCCTGTGCAGCCATGGCAGTGCCCCAAGCACCAGCGCCCAGCAGCGTCACCTTCATAATCTGTGGGTTTTTAAAGAGGCTTAGTGAGGAAGAATGATTTTGCTTTCATCAGCATAACCACTCTCTTTGACAGCAGACTCTTGCGCCTGCATGATGCGATGTTCATACATTCCATGGAAATTGACTTCATTTAAATGAATTGGCTGAAATCCTGCGCGACTAATAGTATCGGCAATATTTGATCGTAAATAAGGATACAAAATAGTAGGGCATGCAATACCTAACATGGGGTCTATTTGTTCTGGTGGAATATTGCTAAACTCAAAAATGCCTGCTTGTTTTGCTTCAACCAAGAATAAAACTTTGCTCTCGACTTTAGCAGTTACCGTAGCAATTAAAGCTACTTCAAAAATTTCATCGCTTAGGCGAGTAACTGCAACATCTACTTCTACCTCTACTTGAGGTTCAGAGGCAACCAATAAAATTTGTGGTGCATTTGGCTGCTCTAAAGACAGATCCTTCAAATAAATTCTCTGAATACGAAATCCAGGTTCATTTAGGTTCTCAGTTGCACCTTGAGCCGGAGTAGTTTGTTCAGTCATTGCGAACTTTCTTTTGGAGTTTTTTTTGTAAAAAGTTAGGCTAATAAAGCGTCAAGTTGACCGGCGCGATCTAATGCAACGAGATCGTCATAACCTCCAACGTGTGTATCGCCAATATAAATTTGGGGGACGGTTCGACGACCAGTTCTCGTCATCATAATTTCACGTTGCGCTGGGTCTCGATCAATCAGAATCTTTTCCAGATGCACTACACCTTTTTTTTGCAAGAACTTTTCCGCCATTACGCAGTAAGGACAAATTTGAGTGCTGTACATTGTGACTGAAGACATAAATTTCTCTTATATTTTTTGGGTTTCTTACTTCACCAATGGAAGTGCGGCGGCCTGCCATGCCTGAACGCCACCATCAAGGGATGCCACTTCACTAAATCCCAATTTTTGAACTTCAGCGATTGCTTTGCGTGACCGATCGCCGGTCTCACACACTAAAATTACTGGGTTCTTCCGATCCAGCTTCATCTTATCTAATCCAGCCTCAAAATGGGCGGGTGTTGCGTGTTTTGCACCAGGCAAGTGACCCAATTTAAAAGCCTCTTCTGGTCGAAGATCTAGGATGTAAGCCTTCCGACGATTGATCCAAATGGTTGCCTCAGTTGGAGACAAGCCTTTTCCGCTGATAAGCGTAGATAATGTGGGTAGGAAAAGCGCTAGGCCTGATACAAGTAAAAGGGCTATAAGCGCTAAATTATCGATTTGAGTAAGAAAGTTCATCACTAGATTATAGAATGGCTCTATGAAACAACTTGTCCTTATTCGTCATGGCGAATCTGCTTGGAACCTTGAAAACCGCTTTACTGGCTGGGCGGATGTTGACTTAACGGCCAAAGGGACTGAACAAGCCTTAGTAGCGGGTGAAAACCTTAGAAAAGCTGGGTATGAGTTCGATATTGCCTATACATCTGTTTTAAGACGAGCGATTCGAACCCTTTGGCATGTGCAAGACACGATGGATCTCATGTGGCTACCTGTAGTACACAGCTGGAGACTAAACGAGCGCCATTATGGCGCCCTGACCGGTCTAAATAAAGCCGAGACCGCCGCACAGTATGGCGCTGAGCAAGTGCATATCTGGCGCCGCTCCTACGATGTACGCCCACCCCTTCTCGACATGGGGGATGAACGCAACCCTAAAAATGATCGTCGCTACGAAAAACTCGGCGCTTCAGAGATTCCATTGGGTGAATGCCTTAAAGACAATGTGGATCGCGTCCTACCGCTATGGAATGAATCGATTGCCCCCGCACTTAAAGCAAACAAACGGGTGTTGCTGGTTGCACACGGCAACAGTATTCGCTCTTTAATTAAGTACTTAGATCAGGTTTCTGACCAAGACATTATGGAAATTAATGTTCCCAATGGCATTCCGCTCATTTATGAGCTAGATGACAATCTGAAACCCATTCAACATTTTTACTTGGATTAAGGTAAAACAGACACATGCGCCAATTTTTTAAGAACTTCGCCCTTGTCACCGTCGGCCTTATCGCCGGGGTGGCTGCCACCATACAATTATCTGCGACAGCTCAACAAGGCGCCACTTTGCCCTTAGATGAGTTACGAACATTATCAAACGTATTTGCACAAATTAAACGGGAGTATGTTGAGCCCATTGAAGACAAGCAGTTGCTAACGGATGCAGTTAAAGGCATGGTTAGCAGCTTAGATCCCCACTCCACATTTTTAGATAAAAAAGATTTCGAAGAGATGCAGGAGCAAACAACTGGAAAGTTTGCTGGCCTTGGCATCGAGATTACTTCAGAAGATGGCGTAGTCAAGGTGCTAAATCCAATTGAGGACAGTCCTGCCGCACGCGCCGGTTTACAGGCCGGCGATTTAATTACCCGCTTAGATGACAAACCTGTTCGTGGTATGTCCCTAGATAAAGCAGTTCGTACCATGCGTGGCACGCCTGGTACCAAGATCACCCTGACCATCTATCGCAAAAGTGAAGAGCGCAGTTTTCCAGTTACCATTACCCGCGCTGAAATTAAGGTGCAGTCCGTTAAAACCAAATTGCTTGATAACGATATCGCATGGGTACGAGTGAATAGCTTTCAAGAGCGAACTGTTCCTGATTTGGCCAAGAAGTTAACGGACCTTGCAAATCAAGATCCCAAACTTAAAGGCATCATTCTTGATCTGAGAAATAATGGCGGCGGTTTATTGCAAGGCGCGGTAGGAGTTGCTGCTGCATTCTTACCTCCCGATGCCGTCATTGTTTCAACTAAAGGCCAAACCGCAGAATCTAAGCAAGTTTTTAATGCCACTCCGGCGATGTATCGCCTGAATGAGCCCGGGGATCCTTTGGCTGGTGTACCGGCTATGTTTAAAAAACTGCCTATGGTGGTACTAGTCAACGCTTACTCAGCATCCGCTTCCGAAATCGTGGCCGGTGCATTGCAAGACTATAAGCGCGCAACCATCATTGGTAAAACTACCTTTGGTAAGGGTTCAGTCCAAACTGTCCGCCCTCTGACCAATGACTCTGCCTTAAAAATCACTACAGCCTATTACTACACGCCTAGTGGTAAATCGATTCAGGCCTATGGCATTAAACCCGATATTGCCGTTGACCAAAATAAAGACGGTGACCCCGATGATGTATTAATTACGCGTGAAATTGATAGCGAGAAACATCTACGCAATAAGCAATCCTCTGAAGATAAGCTGATTGCCGATCGCGAGAAACGTCGCATTGATGAAATGCAGCGCATTGAAGAAAAAAATGCCAAAAAAACTCCTGAAGAAAAAGAAAAAGAAAAGTCTAAAAAACCAGTTGAGCTCGGCAGCGCAGATGACTTTATGCTTACTCAAGCCGTTGCCTTTATTAATGGAGAAACTGTCAAGCGCTCCTCATCCAAACTCGAATAATTTAGCAATCCAATTCGAGTCTGCATATGAATGATGAGCAGTTACTGCGTTACTCAAGGCACTTACTCCTCGAAGAAATTGATGTGCTTGGCCAAGAAAAAATCTTGGCCTCACATGTACTCATCATTGGCGCGGGGGGCTTAGGTTGTGGGGCCGCACCCTACTTAGCAGCAGCTGGAGTGGGTCAGATTACCTTGGTGGACCACGACAAAGTTGAACTGACTAATCTACAACGCCAAATTATGCACACAATGCACAGCATCGGCAAAAGCAAAGTTGAGTCTGGTAAACAATTTTTACAACAAGTAAATCCTACTATTCAGATCAACCCTATTGAAACTAAAGTGAGTGTAGCTTTACTAGACAAACTCTTGCAAGGGGTTGATGTCGTACTGGACTGTACCGATAGTTTCTCTACTCGTCACCTCATCAATGCGAGCTGCGTAAAACACAAGATACCATTAGTCTCTGGATCAGCACTTCGCTTTGATGGTCAGCTTAGCGTCTTTGATACACGCAATTTGGCATCGCCTTGTTATGCGTGCATCTTTTCGCCTGATGAGAAGTTTGAAGAAGTGAGTTGTGCCAGTATGGGCATATTTTCACCACTGGTTGGTATCATTGGTGCCATGCAAGCTGCGCAAGCATTGCAACTGTTGATTGGCTTTGGGGAACCCTTGGTTGGCAGAATGCTGCTATGGAATGCTCTAAATACTCAGATTGATCAAATCCGAGTAACGCGTAATTCAGATTGCCCAGTCTGTGGCAATACTTAACCTATGCAAGTAAATTCTCAAGTGCCTGAGCTTGCTCTTCGGGCTCAATTGCCTGCAATAGATCTGGAATTCGCGATTTAAGCAACCCAACATCAGCCTTTAAAATTTCACGCTTAACGAGTAATAGCTGGCTAAAGTGCATAGAAAAATCTGTCAGCCCTAATCCCAATAGCAGCTTAGTTAAGCTTGGATCGCCCGCCATTTCGCCGCATACCGCAACCGGAATATTAGCCCGCTTGGCCTGGCTAATAATGCTGTAAAGCAAATTCAGAATAGCGGGATGCAATGGATCATATAAATGCGCCACCGCATGATCAGAGCGATCAATAGCAAGGGTGTACTGGATTAAGTCATTCGTACCAATCGATAAAAAATCGAAGCGGTTAATAAATAACGGCAAGACTAAAGCTGCGGCGGGAATTTCAATCATCGCGCCAACTTGAATATTTGGGTTAAAAGCTTGACCTCTCTGGTGCAGTTGCTGTTTTGCTTTTTCAATCAGACGCAAAGTTTCATCAATTTCTTTTACGTGAGCCAACATCGGAATCATGATCCGCGCCTGACCATGTGCAGATGCTCGCAAAATCGCCCTTAACTGTGTCAAGAAAATCTCTGGCTCCGTTAATGACCAGCGAATAGCACGTAAACCTAACGGGGAGGTGCCCGTCTGAGATAAGTCTGAGCCTGCACCAAGGGCTTTGTCTGCCCCGACGTCAATTGTCCGAATATTTACCGGCAGGCCGTGCATTAAATCCACAACGCGGCGATATTCTCGGTACTGCATCTCTTCGTCAGGAAGTGCTTGATTGCGGTCCATAAAAAGGAATTCTGATCGAAACAGACCCACACCTACGGCACCAAGTTCAACTGCCTGAGTAGCATCATCTGGTGATTCAATATTGGCCAGTAACTCAATTGCTACATTGTCTGCCGTAGCCGTTCTAGAATGCTTTAAAAGTTGCAGTTTGCGAGTTTCTTCAGTTGCTTTGGTCTGCAGTGCTCGATATTCTGATAGCAGCTGATCATCTGGGGCAACTACTACTATCCCATGCTTGCCATCAATCACTAGCCAATCGCCGTGGCGAATCATTTCACTGGCATGACGAACACCCACTACAGCAGGGATCTCCATGCTCCGCGCTACGATGGCAGTGTGTGAGGTTTTACCACCCAAATCAGTTACAAAACCAGTAAATGCATGCTCTTTGAAGCGTAGCATGTCATGTGGAGCAATATCGTGCGCCACAATAATTGCATCGACCCCAAGCTCACTTGGAGAGGCTAGCTCTGGTTTACTTAAAGAATCTTTCTGTTGCGCATTTAGCGCCTTCAAAACACGCTCAGCAACTTGACGAATATCATTAGCGCGCTCTTTGAGGTAAGAATCCTCAATCTCAGAAAATTGCTCCAGAAGATCATTTAATTCTGAAGTTAAAGCCCATGCTGCATTTAAACGTTGAGTATGAATGAGCTTTAGTGGCTTTTCAGTGAGCGCGGGATCCGCAAGAATCATGCCGTGTACATCTAAAAAAGCAGCCATTTCTGGAGGGGCCTCTTTGGGCAAACTTTGCCGTAATTGAGCCAACTCCAGACGAACTTGCTCAAAAGCATCTAACAGCTTTTGAGCTTCAATTTCTTCTTTGCCAACTTCAACTAAATAATGACTCACCTCTAATGCCGCATGTGAAATTAGTACCGCCTTGCCAATGGCAATGCCTTTAGATACTGGAATGCCATGCAAAGCAAAAGTCATTTTTACTCACCCTCACCAAAGCGATTGTTAATTAACTCAGTCAATGCCAACATAGCCTCATCAGCCTGGTCTCCAATAGTTTCTAGAGTTACCGTACTACCGATGCCAGCAGCTAGCATCATCACACCCATAATGCTCTTGGCGTTAATTTGACGTCCATTGCGTGACAACAATATTTCACAAGGAAATTCCGCGGCTAACTTTGATAGCTTGGCAGAGGCTCTTGCATGCAAACCAAGTCTGTTAATAATTTCAATTTCAGCTACAGGCATGAACCATCCTATCTCTCTTTAGTTTCTTGGTAAGCATGTGAACCAAGACGCAAAATACCATTTTGCCCACCCTGAAGTGCTTTGCTAGCCAATTCATCCAAATTCTCCCCCCGATGAGAAATGCAACGCATGAGCATTGGAAGATTTAACCCAGCTAGCACGATGACAGGAGAATTTAATCCAGATAAAGGACCAAGTGCCTCTAACTTTGAGGCGACGTTGGCGGGAGTTGCTCCCATCACGTCTGTCAAAATCAAAATGCCATTGCCTGTATTGACACCATAAGCAGCCTTCATCACACGATCAAAACTGGCCTTGGTGTCTTCATAGGGCGGAATATCTACCGCCCTAACTCGCTCAGGCAACACTCCAAAGGTATGCTCAGCAAAACCCAACATGGCGCTAGCGAGGGGGGTATGGGCAACGATGATAATTCCAACCATGTCTATAACAGCGCCTTTTCAACCGACCTCAACCAAAACTGTGGGACATCAAACCCACTTTGTTCTGTGATCTCAATAAAGCATGTTGGGCTAGTCACGTTAATTTCTGTGACATAGCCACCGATCAGATCCAACCCTACCAAGAATAATCCGCGCTGATTCAAAACAGGCGCTAATTGCTCGGCCACTTTCAGCTCGAAATCACTTAAAGGCATAGCAACACCTTTGCCACCAGCCGCTAGATTGCCACGAATTTCACTGCCTTGAGGTATCCGCGCTAATGCAAATGGCACTACCTCACCACCGATCAGAAGCACACGCTTGTCACCCTGAGCGATCTCTGGCAAAAAACGCTGCACCATTAATGTTCGGGAACCATTCTCGCCCAAAGTCTCAACGATGCTCGCCAAATTCAAGCCATCAGGTCCCACGCGAAATACGCCCATACCACCCATACCATCTAAGGGCTTAATCACAATATCGGAGTACTCTTGATGAAAGACTTGAACCGCACTCAGTTCACGAGTTACGAGTGTTGGTGGAATAAGTTCAGGAAATTCTGTAATTGATAATTTTTCAGAATGATCACGAATAGCAGCAGGATTATTAAATACTTTTGCGCCTTGACGAACTGCAGCGGATAAAAGCCAAGTGGTATTGAGGTATTCGATATCGAATGGTGGATCAGTGCGCATGAAAACCGCAGAAAAATGGTAGAGGGGTCGCGCCTCTATAGCGCCTAATTCAAACCAAGAGGTTCCGCTAGGTACGAGTGCCAAAGATTGGCAGTCTGCTACTACTAAATTACTTCTCCAAAGCACATTACGCGCCTCACAAAACCAGAGGCGATCCCCCGCCTCCTGCGCCACACGCATCATTGCAAACGTTGAATCTTTGCTAATCTTAAAAGATTCTAGAGGGTCGGCAATGAATAGGAAATCCATATTAACTAATTAGAGAAAGAAGTTAGGCCGCTTCAGCATCGGGATCTGTGCGCTCAAGCTCTAATGAGGCCGCCAGTAAAGCTAAGCGAGCAACAACACCATAAAGATAAAAGCGATTAGGTGCTGCACTACCAGGCTTGGCAGACAAATCTGGCATAGAATTTTGCTCAAATGCCAATGGTACAAAGTGCATGCCAGGCGCATTGAGATTTTCATCGGGACCCCGATCCGTGTGCACGCGATAGAAACCACCAATCACATAGCGATCAATCATGTACACCACCGGCTCGGCAACAGCCTCATTTACTTTCTCAAAGGTATAAACACCTTCCTGAATAAGAACATCACTTACCTCTAAGCCCTCTTTGACCACACTCATCTTTTTGCGGTCTTTGCTGTTTAAGCCTTTTAGTTGCGCAGGGTCGTTTACCACCATGACACCCATACCATAGGTTCCAGCGTCTGCTTTTACAACCACATAAGGTTTTTCTTTAATTCCATACTCACGGTATTTTTTCGCCGTTTTCTTAAGGATCTTCTCAACAGCTGCTTGGAGCTCATCTTCGCCCCTGCGCTCATGGAAGTTAACATCCGAGCAGCTCGCAAAATAAGGGTTGATCATCCATGGGTCGATATCGACTACCTTGGCAAACTTTTTAGCCACTTCATCATATGCAGCAAAATGATTTGATTTGCGACGAACATGCCAACCAGCATGCAATCCTGGCAACAAATATTGCTCGTGAATATTTTCTAAAATCGGCGGGATGCCTGCGGATAAGTCGTTATTAAGCAGAATAGAGCAAGGATCAAAATCTTTTAAACCTAGACGCTGATTCTTTAAGCCTAGCCGAGATAGAGGCTCCATCAATAAGCGATTGCCATCTGGTAATTCGATCCAGGTAGGTTTTTTAATTTCCTCAGAAAAAGTACCTAAGCGAACATTTAATCCAGCTTGCCGCAAGATGGAAGACAGCCGCGCAATGTTTTGCAAATAGAACGTATTGCGAGTGTGGCGCTCGGGAATAAGCAACAAATTTTTAGCTTCAGGGCAAATCTTCTCTATGGCTGCCATTGCTGCCTGTACCGCTAAAGGCAGCATCTGGGTAGCTAAGTTATTAAATCCACCAGGAAATAGATTGGTATCTACTGGAGCAAGCTTAAAACCAGAATTACGCAAATCTACTGAGCAATAAAAAGGGGGTGTATGTTCTTGCCATTCCATCCTAAACCAACGCTCAATAGTTGGAGTAGCTTCTAAAACCTTCGACTCGAGCTCGAGGAGGGGACCAGTAAGGGCGGTGATTAGATGTGGGACCATATCACCATTGTAAGTTTATTAAAAGAAAGACGCGGAATCCAAGGATTCCGCGCTTAAAAATCAGGCAACTAACCAAAGCCGCCTGATAAGGGGTAAATCTACAGATTAAGACTCGTAAGCGGACTCACCATGGGAGCTGATATCCAAGCCTTCGCGCTCTTCATCTTCCTTAACGCGCAAACCAATCACGATATCGATCAACTTGAAGGCAATGAAGGAAACCACGCCAGACCAGATAATGGTGGTGATCACGCCTTGGCTTTGGATCCATAATTGGCTAGCAATAGAGTAGTCAGGAGCCGCAGCATTAGCTACATAATCCCAAATACCTGTACCACCCAAAGCTGGATCAGCAAAAACGCCGGTCAATAAGGCGCCCAAAATACCACCCACTCCATGCACGCCAAATACGTCCAAGCTGTCGTCTGAGCCCAAGATTTTCTTCAGGCCAGTAACACCCCATAAGCACACTACACCAGCAGCTGCACCGATGACGAGTGAGCCCATTGGGCCAACAAAACCAGCAGCAGGTGTAATAGCAACTAAACCAGCCACGCAACCAGAGGCAGCACCCAATACAGAAGGCTTACCTTTAGTTACCCACTCAGCACATGACCAAGCCAATACAGCAGCTGCAGTTGCCAAATAAGTGTTTACAAAAGCTAATGCTGCACTACCGTTTGCTTCGAGTGCTGAACCAGCATTAAAACCAAACCAACCGAACCACAAGAGTGCAGCACCAGTCATTACATAAACTAAGTTATGTGGCTTCATTGCTTCTTTGCCATAACCAACACGCTTACCGATGACAAAGGAACCAACCAAACCAGCAATCGCAGCATTGATGTGAACAACAGTACCACCAGCAAAATCAAGAACACCCTTCTGCCACAACCAACCAGCACGAGCAGTAATTGCATCGAGTGAAGCTGCATCTTTGATGTCATCAGGACCAGGCCAGAACCAAACCATGTGAGCGATTGGCAAATAGCTGAATGTAAACCAAATGATCATAAATACTAAGATTGCAGAGAACTTAGCGCGCTCAGCAAATGAACCAATGATCAAGCAACAAGTAATGGTCGCAAATACTGCTTGGAACGCCATGAATACATACTCAGGGATCACAACACCCTTACTAAAGGTAGCTGCGACTGAGTCTGGAGTCATACCAGCCAAGAACAATCGATCTAAACCACCAATAAACGCCCCGCCTTCTGTGAACGCAAAGCTGTAGCCATAAAGCGCCCACAACACAGTTATCACAGAAAAGATGACCATACATTGCATGCAGATCGACAGAATGTTTTTACTACGCGTTAAGCCACCGTAAAACAAGGCTAAACCAGGAAGCGTCATCAACAGCACTAAAGCTGTAGAAATTAACATCCAAGCGGTATCGCCCTTGTTAGGCACCAGAGCAGGAGCTACAGGGGCTGCAGCTGCAGTAGCGGCTGCGGGAGCTGTTACTGCAGGTTTTTTTGCTTCATCAGCATGCGCTGGCGAAGTCACTATCACACCAGTTGCGCCAATAGCCAAAGCCATAGCACTTCCAGCAACGAGTCGTTTCATCCAAGTTAACATTTTGAACCTCTCTTTAAAGTGCTGACGCGCCGGTTTCACCGGTGCGAATGCGAATGACGTGTTCAACTGGTGAGACAAAAATCTTGCCATCGCCAATTTTGCCGGTACGAGCAGCTTTTTCAATTGCTTCAATTGCTCGCTCCAAAATGCCATCTTCAACAGCAGCTTCAATTTTTACCTTAGGCAAAAAATCCACTACATACTCAGCACCGCGATACAACTCGGTGTGACCTTTTTGACGACCAAAGCCTTTGACTTCAGTAACGGTAATGCCCGAAACTCCCACTTCAGAGAGAGCTTCGCGCACTTCGTCAAGCTTGAAGGGCTTGATGATTGCGGTGATTAATTTCATACGTTTCTCCGTTCAGGGAAAGAATTAGAAAGTTTTTGTAAGAGCAACTACAGCGTTACCACGTCCAGCATTACCATTATTAGGTGTCGCATATACATAGTTATTGCCAACCTTCTGCGCGCTTGTGCCGGTGTAATAAGCAGTTCCTGACAAGCCACCACCAAAGTCTTTAGTCAGACCCAATTTCCAGTCAGCATAACTTGCATTGTAGGTTCCAGCATTTCCAGGCGATTGAGTATTGCTGATCGTAAGATTATTTGGTACATATTGGTAACCAGCATGAGCATTCAAAGTAATACCATAGAAGCCAGTGTCATAATTTGCAGTTAAATCTGGATAGAAAGCACCTTTAGAGTTTGCAATTCCAAACAAATTACTTACTGCGTAGGAAAACTTAAAGAAACCTGTAGCTGGTCCAGCAGTAAAGTTCTGCGCTGCATATAGCTCTGTTGTACTTGGGTTTACGCCAGAAGCTTGACGCGAAGTAGGGTTAGCATTGACCCAGTTTGCGTTCTGAATTCCGCCCAAGCCAGTTGTTGGGTAGTAATACTGCAAAACACCGAAATCACTAGCAAAACCTTCTGCAATTAATTCCTTTTTGAAACCAGCATAAAAGTCCATTTCAATTGGGGCTGAAGTGCCCGGTGCAGATTTAGCCGCTGATGAGGTGCTATAACCATCACTAATCCAACTGATGTTTGAGTTCCAGTTACCTACATATAAACCACTTTCATGAGCGTAATCAAAACCACCTTGAATGGCTGGCTTGTTATTAGTTTGCGTCAAACCACGATAGATATAGTTGCTAGCCACTGTTACGTTTGCTGTAATTGGGCTTACTTCCGGGGCTTCTGCTGCGGCCGCAGCTTCATCCGCAAATGCTGATGCGCACGCCAAGCTACTCAACAATGCAACTGCAGCTGCAGACATTGCTGTCTTATGTAAAGTCTTCATCTGTAACTCCTTACTGGTTTAAATAAAAAAAATGGGTTAAATGCCTTATTGCATGGAGTGATCATGAATGTTTGGGCTTGCACCCCTTTGTCACAAATCCCTTTAATAATGCAAATGCACCTATTTAGTGCTTGTTTATGCACCAATATCGATTATTTTGGTGCATCCTCACGGATTTAAGGCATTTCAGGCAGATATTGGTACCTCAACTTAAAATATAGACTGTATCTTTTTCGCAACTCTTTAATGGAATGAAAATACCAATCATGCAAAAACCAGGCGAAATACTTGAACAAATTCAGCGCATAGCGACCGAGATTCAAAGCAAGGTGGGGGATGCGATTCGCAATTCACCAGCACAAGAGATTGAAAAGAATGTGCGCGCCATGATGAATCAAGGTTTTCAAAAAATGGATTTAGTTACTCGTGAAGAGTTTGATGTGCAATCCAAAGTACTCGCTAAAACCCGAGAGAAATTAGAGGCACTAGAAGCTAAAGTGGTCGCCCTAGAAAAGCCTTAATCAGCAATAGATTTATCAGTCTGGATGAAACTCATCAAAGAAATTTGCATACTGCTCTTCTGAAAAGAATTTTTTGGCATCTACTTTGGTGGGAGCAGTATGCAGAACCGAGATTTGGTAAATCCATGCGCCTTTATCTTGATTTAGCTGGGTGATCCAACGGACCCGCATGGATTGTTGCACTACAACTCCAGACCTAAATTCTAAAAAATAATCTTTAGTTGCTCTACGCTGGTGATCCGCCATTTGGTAACTAGCGTCGCTACTCATAGCAGTTGAAAAATCTACGCCTGCTCTTTGCAAGGGGTTGTCTTGCAACTGGTTTAATAATTTCGGCAAAAGAGTTACCTGCCCTTGATTAAGATAAATAGAGCTGACTGAATAAATATCATCATCTATTTTTACTGCCTCCAAGGTTTGCAGAATTTCTTCGTCCTGATACGGTAGCTTTCTTTCCATCCGCTCGGGCTTGCCTGGAAATAAAGTGGTGTAACCCTCTTGAGGAGACTGGACTGATCGCCAATCCAACTTAGGAGTGCATGCAGTTAAAAAAAGAAAAGTTGCCAGCAATAAGAAACTTTTCATTACATCCCGCCTAGACAACACCTGCATCATGGGCTTGCTGGTCAGCATGATAACTAGAGCGCACCATGGCACCAACCGCAGCATGCGAGAAGCCCATGGCATAAGCTTCTTTTTCAAACTGCTTAAAAACATCGGGGTGAACATAGCGCTGCACAGGCAGATGGTGGCCTGATGGCGCTAAATATTGCCCAATAGTTAGCATATCAATATTGTGAGCGCGCATATCCCGCATCACCTCCAAAATCTCTTCATCCGTTTCGCCTAAGCCAACCATCAAACCACTCTTGGTCGCAATATGGGGAAAGAGCACTTTAAAATCTTTTAACAATTTTAGAGAGTGGGCGTAATCTGCACCAGGGCGCGCCTGTTTATATAAACGGGGTACAGTTTCTAAATTGTGGTTCATTACATCGGGCAGGCCAGCAGGCGCATGCTTTGAAAAAATATCTAATGCCTTATCCAAGCGACCACGAAAATCTGGGACCAACACTTCAATGCGCGTATTTGGAGAAAGTACTCTAGATTGCGAAATACAATCTACGTAGTGCATTGCGCCGCCATCACGCAGGTCATCACGGTCAACACTAGTGATCACTACATAATTTAGTTTCAGGGCGGCTATAGTGCGCGCTAAATTACCGGGCTCCTTTTCATCCAATGGATCTGGACGGCCATGGCCCACATCACAGAATGGGCAGCGACGGGTACATTTATCACCCATAATCATGAAGGTAGCGGTGCCCTTACCAAAGCATTCACCAATATTTGGACAACTCGCCTCTTCACAAACGGTGACTAATTCATTCTCACGCAAAATCTTTTTAATTTCCGAGAAACGAGAGTTGCCAGAGGCGGCCTTGACACGGATCCAATCTGGCTTTTTGAGTATTTGCTCCAGAGGAATGATTTTGATGGGAATGCGAGCAGTTTTCTCGCTCGACTTCTGTTTGCGTGAAGCGTCGTAATGAATATCTTGACGAGCCTCAATGGCGGGGGTGGCGCTGATATCAGCATCTGTTTTGTCTATGGTCATGATCGAATCAATTGCTTTTGCAAATGGCCTATAAGCGTTTGGCTAATAATCTCCATATTGTCCCCGATCCCAAGGGTTTGCATATCTATCGTTTTCAGCCCCTCATATCCGCAAGGGTGGATACGGGAAAAAGCATCTAAATCCGTAGCGACATTAAGGGCTAGACCATGATAAGAACAGCCTCTGGAGACCTTTAAACCTAATGCTGCGATCTTTGCTCCCAAGAAGCTCCCAGCTATCCCATCCTGCACTGAAATATAAATCCCAGGTGCTCCAGGGTGCCTTTCAGCCTGCAAACCAAAATCAGCCAAGGTATCAATTAGAGATTGCTCTATACGAATCACGAGTTCTTTTACAAATAATCCCCGTCTCCGTAAATCTAACAAAAGGTAGATCACTATCTGCCCCGGCCCGTGATAAGTAATTTCACCACCACGATCAACCTGTACCAATGGAATGTGCTTGCTGGGGGAATGTAAATTTCCCGCATCTCCAGCCAGGCCTAAAGTAAAAACAGGGGGGTGCTCTAAAACCCAAATCTCATCAGGAGTCTCACTTGTGCGCTCCTGAGTAAATATACGCATAGCTTCATAGGTAGACTCATAGCTAGACAGTCCAAGATGATTTACTAAAATTGTCATTAATTGGGATTACAGGACAACACTTACCAATGGATGCGTAGATAGAGTTCGATAGAGCTCATCCAATTGCTCGCGACTAGTTGCGGTAATCGGCAATGTGATGCCCAAGTAATTTCCGTCCTTAGAAGGTCTTTGCTCAACCTTACTCTCATCAAATGTAGGATCAAATTGATGAGCAATATGCAAGATTGCGGGCAAATACTCTGGATTAGATTTTCCCATCACCTTAATGGGAAATTCAGACGGGTATTCAATCAGAGATTTTTTTTCGGCCATCATTTAAATATTTTCCTTTTGCTTTTTACTCATCTTTTTTATTAATGCTTCTTTAATGCTGACGATGATCTGGCATACCCAACCAAGCACCAGCAATAATGCTTCGGATGCAATGGAGTTTTCGATGAAAAAAGTGCTCTGCGCCCGGCACAACTTGAACCGTTAACTCTTGTGGCCGTGCCCAATCTAAAACATCAATGAGAGGGATGGTCTCATCGACCTCACCGTGTATCAAAATGGTATCTGCAGGCACTGGTGCCAACGCCCACTTGCCTGCCGCGCTACCCACCATCACTAAGCGCTCTGCAGGTCGCCCTAAATCAGCCAAACGTTGAACTAAGTGAGTACCAACAAAACTGCCAAATGAAAATCCTGAAACTACCAATGGCAATGCATTCGCAGAGCCAATCCAAGATTGATGTTTCGTTCCCTCAAAATGCATCCAACTGGAGGGTGCCCGCATCCAGTCGGTCACCAGCAGTAAATCTTCCATTTCACCAACACCATCGTTATGAGTGCCTTCGGTTGCACCCACTCCACGAAAGTTAGGCCGTACGCTGACATACCCCAAATGGTTAAATGCTCGCGCTATGGTTTGCACCACCTTGTTATCCTTCGTGCCTCCCTTTAAAGGATGCGGATGAGCAACTAGAGCCAGGCCTCGAACGACAAAATTAGGATTATTTTTTAATTCATCAGGAAGATCTATGGACATTTCAATCTGACCGACAATGCCATTAATATTCATTAATTTAGTACCGCTATTCATGGGGTGCACTTTCTAAAATCAGATTAAGTCAACTGCAGACGCGATACTGAACGCCCTTGAATTAAATGAGATTGAATAATTTCTTCAATATCTTCGATATCAATAAATGTATACCAAATACCTTCTGGGTAAATCACTAGAACAGGGCCATCGGCACAGCGATCTAAACAGCCTGCCTTGTTGATTCGAATTTTTCCTGGCCCCGCAAGACCCAATTCTTTTACACGACTTTTTGCATATTCAAACATTGCAAATGCATTGTGTTGATGACAGCAGTTTTCTCCGTTGCTGCGTTCATTCAGACAAAAAAATACATGGTATTTAAAGCTCATAGATCTAACAGTCAGGGTTTTAGTTTAAAAGTGAAAGTATCGCGAACGATCCAAACTAGGGCCAATGGCAACCATACTACTGAAACCCATTGCATGAGTTCATTAAAGTGCACCAAACGCCCCTGATACCAATGGCGCATAGTCAAGACAAAATAGGGATTATCGGGCAATAGATTAATGGCTATAGTAGCGCCAATAAGACACCCGAGCGCCAAGCAAAATTTAACTCTTCCAGATAAACGCAGTGCCCATCGCAATAAAATGCTTCCTAAAAGCATGCCCCAAATTGCCCCAGCAGTAAGCCAAAGGAAACTAAACTCACCTCCAAATTGAAGTGCCGTAAAGATCATTTTGATGAGGACCGTGCTACAAAGCAAACCATTTAATACCTTCCATTGCGGTGCTTTGGCACGCATGCCTAAAGACAGCAAAAGGGCGGTACCAAGCCAACATAGTGCGGTAATAACCGTTTCTTGAGCAAGGTGATTAACGACCGTAGTACCCCAATCTATAGGGCCAAAAATCGAGTTTCCCCAAACCCCAGTTCCCAACCAAGAGCTCTGTGGATAGATTTGAGACCACGGAAACAATAAAAATAATGCGCATGCGGCCCAGTTCAAACCAAACCACTGATCAAAGCGACGACGAATAGCGCTTCCTGATAGCCATTGGGGCCCCAAAGGAATAGCCAATAAGGCGCCTAATAAACCACCCAAGATATTGGCCCACCAATCCATCTGACTGGGAATACGCGTAGGAAGCCAGCTCTGCAAGGACTCCACGCTAAAAGCCAGCATGGCACTAAGGCCTAGAGCAATGGCTAGGGCTAAGAAATTACGCCAACGGGGATAAGAAGCAAACACAATCAAAAAGCCCAGGGGAATATACGCCAGGATATTGACCAAAACATCAAATAAGGTAAAAAAACGGGGTAAGGGAGCATTTAACCAAGCCCAAGGAGAAATGCCATTCTGAAGATCAAAATCAAAAGGGTTCAGGCTCACATAAATAATAAGTAGCGCATAGCTAAGACTGATGGCCCGAGCCAAAGGCATGGCTTGGAGAGGCCAAATAAACTTCCGAGGGCGCTGATCTTCCTGATGCATCCCCCAATTCTAGGTCAGACCTTTCTACAATGTCGAAATGAGCTGGAATTGCATACTTGAGCGAGTAGCTGAAACGAGATCAACAAATGATGATTTGTTGGCGCGTTGGCGCGTTGGTGCGTTAATAGAACCTGTTGCCAGAATTGCATACAAGCAAACTGCTGGCAAAGGCAGGGCTGGAAGAGTCTGGCTTGCCAACCCCAAAGATACAATCTGCTTCTCTTTGGCATACCCTTTCAAGCAACGACCCGCTGAATTAAGTGGGCTTAGTTTAGTCATTGGCTTGGCAGTCATCGCCGGGTTAGCCACGGCCCTCAATCTCAGCGAAGCGGATTTATACGCACAAGGTCTGCGTTTAAAATGGCCTAATGATCTCTTACTCAACAATGCCAAGCTTGGTGGAATCCTCATTGAAGGGGGGCAAGCAAACTCCAGTACGCCTACCTGGATGATCATTGGTGTGGGTATTAATCTACAGAACCCCCAAGCCATTGAGAAAAGTCTAAATCATGAAGTCAACCTCAAAGTAAGCGCATTAGATCAACTAATTTCCGATCAGACAGCGCTGCCAGATATTGATTGTGTATGGCTTGAACTGATTGAGTCTTTTAAAAAGCACTTAACAGACTTTGCTCTCCACGGTTTTAGCCACTTCCAGCATGCCTGGGAACGCTGGGATGCTTTTCAGGGACAACTTGTCTGCGTCTCTGGCGGTGGCAAGGAATCGATTTTTGGTATTTCAGAAGGCGTAGATCAAAGCGGAGCATTAATAATCAGGCAAGATGAAAAAATGATTACAGTACATGCAGGCGATGTTTCTTTACGGACTCAATCATGAGTCTCTATTTATTATTTGATGTAGGCAACACCCGTCTGAAGTGGGCCGCTGTTGAATCAACGCAAAACCCCTCCGATCGAAATAAAAAGTTATGGGCCTATTCTGGGTCGATTAATAGTTCGGCGCTGAAATCTTGCGAGCTACGCGCAGAGCTTTCCGATTACATTGCAAAAACTCTGCCCAAACCCGATGCAATTGCTTTTTGTTGTGTAGCTGGTGATAGTGCCGTGGTGCACCTGAAAACACTTTTTCCCCAATGGCAAGATGTGTCCTGGGGGCAACTTAGCGGGAATAGCCCTTATAACGGTGTTAGTACGCTATATCAAAGTACCAACAGCTTAGGTGCTGATCGCTGGGCTGCAATCATTGGCGCCAGAGCACTATCAAATACCAATACTCTCATTGTGAATGCGGGTACAGCGACTACGATTGATATGCTGGGTAGTAATGGCCTACATTATGGCGGCTGGATTTTGCCTGGTTTAGGCATGATGCAAGAAACCCTACAAAGTCATACAGCCCAACTACCATTAGCGGTACGAGAAGCTATGCCAACCAGTCAGGCAGGCTTTGGTGTCAATACCAATGATGCAATTATTGGTGGGTGCGATGCAGCCCAGATTGGAGCAATATTACGTGCAGTACATCTGGCAAAAGACCTGCATCATCCCATCGAGCGAATTTGGCTTGACGGTGGCAATTCAAAAATTCTGGCGAGCGAACTGAATCGACTTGTATTGCTACAGACACTGCCAGTAGAACCTATTGAGGGTCTGGTATTGCGTGGTCTTTGGGCCTGGCTATTGCAAAACCTTTAAGAGCGAATCTTTCCCAATAAAGTCGTAGTCGAACGTTCATATAAAAATGGGATGGCAATTGCTTTACCGCCCCAAGTTTTAACTAAACGAGCCTCTTCTAAAGTGTCGATTTCATAATCACCGCCCTTGACATAGATATCTGGATGAATTTGCCCAATTAGATTGACAGGAGTTTTCTCAGTAAACAGCACCACCAGATCTACGCTACTTAAGGCGGCCAATAAAGCTTGACGGTCTGCCTCAATATTAATGGGTCGATCATCTCCTTTTCCCAGCATCCTGACTGATGCATCAGAGTTCACGCCAACCACTAGACTTGCACCCAGCTCTCTGGCTTGGGCAAGATAGCTGGCATGGCCGCGATGGAGGATATCAAAGACGCCGTTAGTAAAGACTAAGGGTCTAGGGAGCTTAGCGATCCGAGTGATTAATTCAGTTGGCGAGCAAACTTTAGATTCAAATGAGGGTAATGGCAAGGAAGTCATGGCTCAATATTAATAGCATTACATGGCGGTCGACGAGAATCGTCAGAATGTCTTAGACTTGGGTAATTCTGCCCAACCCCCTATTAAAAGGTGCAATATGTTTCGTGTTTTGACTAAGTGGCTGTTAGCCTTGATTTTGTTGGGCTTTACTATTCAAATCACCCTAGCTGCCGTAACAAGTCCAACTAGCTGTAGCCCCCTCCTTTCCCACACCTTTGCCCGCCTGCAAGATGAGGCCCCACAGAATCTTTGCCAGTACCAAGGAAAGGTGATTCTGGTCGTTAATACCGCTAGTTTTTGTGGATTCACTAGTCAGTATGAAGGTCTAGAGAAGCTATACGCTACATATAAAGATCAAGGTTTTGTTGTCTTGGGTTTTCCATCCAATGATTTTGGACAACAGGAGCCTGGTAGCAATAAAGAAATCGCAGACTTTTGCAAAAATACTTATGACGTGAAATTTCCGATGTTCGCCAAAAGCATTGTGAGCGGGAATAATCCAAACCCATTATTTAAAATGCTGATTGCCAAGACTAATACCACCCCTAAGTGGAATTTCTACAAATATCTAATTGATCGGCACGGTAATGTAGTGGATTCTTTTGGCAGCATGACCAAGCCCACCAGTAGTAGTGTCACTTCTGAGATCGACAAGCTCTTAGGAGAAAAAATTCAGTGATCAAGAAAAAAGTGGCCATTATTGGCGCAGGAATTTCCGGCTTAGGCTGTGCCTATGCCCTGAGACACGATCCAGATCTGGAGATCACTGTTTTTGAGGCTGGTAACCACATTGGCGGGCATAGCAATACCGTTGATTTCACTATGGAAACTAAGCGGGGCCTCATAACGCATGGGGTAGATACTGGTTTTTTAGTATTTAATCGAAAGACCTATCCTCGCCTAGTTCGCCTCTTTGAAGAATTAAAGGTGCCGATCTCTCCATCAGAAATGTCATTCTCAGTTTCTATTGATGCTAGTGAAAAAGCTAGGCGTCATCAGAAAATTGAGTGGGCTGGTAATAATCTAAATTCTTTTTTTGGCCAAAGATCCAACTTACTATCCCCCTCCTTTTGGAGAATGTCCTACGACATCCTGCGCTTTAATCGACTTGCCACCCAATTAGCGGAAGACCAGATTCAAGCGGGTCATGACTACGCAGAGCCAGATGAATGTATTGCTGATTTTCTAAATCGCAATCGTTTTAGCAAAAGCTTTAGAGAAAATTATTTCCTACCTATGATCGGCGCAATCTGGTCCTGCTCAATTGAGCAAATGGTGGAATTTCCCATTCAAACCATGGTTCGCTTTTGCCATAACCATGGTTTATTGCAAATTAAGAATCGCCCTCAATGGCTTACCGTTACCGGTGGCTCACGTGAGTATGTCAAGCGCCTAGTTGCCGAACTAGAAAGTGCCAACGTAAAAATAGCGCGTAATGCCATCATTAGGGTGAATGCAAGCTCTGATGGAAAGTCTCCTGTAGAAGTGATTAGCGCTACAGATTCGAGTTGGTTTGATGAAGTAGTAATGGCCTGTCATAGCGATCAATCTCTAAATCTAGTTCATGGTATCAATCAAGATGCTCGAAATATTCTGGCCGCTATCCCGTATCAAAAGAATCGCGCTATTTTGCATACTGATAAGCGCTTTCTACCAGAGACGAAACGTTGCTGGGCAGCTTGGAATTACACTGCGAAATCTGGTGATACTCCTACCGCGAAACAACACGTCAGCGTTAACTATTTCATTAACCAACTACAGCCATTACCAGACGGACTAAAACAGATACCGATTATTTTGAGCCTCAACCCTTTAACCGATCCAGATCCAGCACTGGTTCATCAAGAGATTCATTACTCACACCCAGTGTTTGATATGCGGGCCATCCAAGCCCAAAAAGAACTGTCGCTTATTCAAGGGAATGCTTCCATCTGGTACTGCGGTGCATGGACAGGTTTTGGATTTCACGAAGATGGCCTGCGTTCTGGTGAATTAGCCGCTAAAGACTTGTTAGAGCACATTCGCCCTCCAATGAAATTAGATTTGATTGAAGACTCTCAATAAATGAATCAGGCGACGATCAATTTCGGAGTAGTAAAACATCGCCGTTTTCGTCCGGCGAAAAATATCTTTGGTTATGGAGTCTTCACCCTATCCATACCAATGCGCTCTCGAAAAAAGCATTCAAAACTACTCAAGAAAAATGGGCTTGGAGACAACCAATTCAGTTTATTTTCATTCTTTGATAAAGATCACGGCATTGGTAATTCAGATAGCTTGGCGTGGATTGAACAAGTATTAGCAGAGAATGGTATTGATTCTATCAATGGGGAAATTTGGCTTCAAACCTTTCCCAGGGTTTTTGGTTATGTATTTAATCCCGTAAGCTTTTGGATTTGCACGAATCTCGATGGTGGCGTGCAAGCAGTACTGGCTGAAGTAAACAATACCTTTGGTGAACGTCACTGCTATTTACTTCATAAAGATTCCGGTGAAGTTTTGCGCTCCGGTGAAACTCTCAAAAGTAAAAAAGTGTTTCACGTTTCGCCATTTTGCGATGTAAGTGGTGAGTACCATTTTCGCTTTTTATTTCCCCAAGATAGTCAATCGCGCAAAAACACCGTGTGTCGCATTGAGTTGCATGAGGATGGGCTGCCACTGATTAATACCAGCATTAGCGGGATGAGTGAGCCCCTGACTAAAAGGGCTCTGTACTTAGCCTTCTTGCGTTACCCCCTAATGAGTCTAGGCGTTATCGGGCGCATCCACTGGCAGGCATTAAGACTCTGGCTAAAGGGTGTACCATTTCATACAAAACCAACACCACCTAAATTTGAAGTTAGTCGATGAATCGCCCCGGTCAATCACTGCTGTCTCGCCTTAACTTTTCTCATTCTCGAAAAAAAGAGTCTCAGTCGCAGCCCCACAGGATTGCAACCGAAACCATATTGGGCCTGTTATCCAAATTAAGCAGTGGCCACTTAAAAATTACCCTTCCAAATGGAACGGTTCAGGAATTTGGCAAGGCTACCGATCCATTGCGCGCTGATATTCAGGTATTAGATTGGTCGGTATTCAAACAAGTTCTATCACATGGAGATATTGGTTTTGCTGAAAGCTATATTCGAGGAGAATGGAATACTAACGATCTAAAAAATATTCTAGAATTAGCTATTCGGAATCGTACGATTCTGGAGAAGGTTATTTATGGAAGTTGGTATGGGTCCCTCATCTATCGCCTGAAGCATTGGCTGAGAGACAACTCTAAATCTGGTAGCAAAAAAAACATCCATGCCCACTATGATCTTGGGAATGCTTTTTACACTCTCTGGCTCGATCCCACCATGAGTTATTCGAGTGCCTGGTTTAATGCAGGAGAAGACCAATCCCTAGCAGATGCGCAAAGAGCCAAAATCACCCGCATTCTCAATTCAATTCAGGTAAAACCGAATGACTCCCTACTGGAAATTGGTTGTGGCTGGGGCGGTTTCATGGAAGAAGCTCTACTTAGTGGCGTCAAGGTAACCGGCCTTACTTTGTCTACTGAACAACAGACATTTACCCAAAATCGACTGCAGAATGTAAAAGCTGCCGCATCACCTCCTCATGCATTTGAAGTGCGTCTGCAAGATTATCGCGATTGTAAACATCAGTTTGATGGTATTGCCTCCATTGAAATGTTTGAAGCAGTTGGTGAAAAGCATTGGCCAGAATATTTTCAAATGATTGCTAACTGCTTAAGGGCGGGAGGCAAGGCATGCATTCAGACGATTGTGATTGCAGAAGAGCTGTTTGATCGGTATCGACACAATACGGATTTCATTCAGCAGTATGTATTTCCAGGGGGGATGCTACCTTCAAGAAAAGGCTTTGCAGCCTTAGCTGCAAGCGCTGGACTGCAAGTGGATGATGAATTTGCTTTTGGATCCGACTATGCCAAAACACTATGCCTCTGGAGAGATAACTTTAATAGCAAACTCCAAGAAATTTCAAATCTAGGCTTTGATGAGGCCTTCGTTCGACTTTGGAATTTCTATCTCATGTATTGCGCTGCAGGATTTGCAGAAAAGAATATCGATGTTGTTCAGTTCACTCTCAGCCATAAACCAGAGTCCCCCTTGCGCAGTACATTAGCAGCATGAATCAGTTAGGCATAGGGAGCTGGTCAGGTAAGCGCGTCTGGGTCATTGGAGCATCTAGCGGTATAGGGGAGGCTTGTAGCAAAGCATTGCTAGCTGCTGGTGCACAAGTGGCTCTATCTAGTCGGCGCATTGCTCCGCTTACTCAATTAGCTAGCACAGCCCCAGCAAACCAGACCTTAGTTCTCTCCGCTGATGTCACCCATGCAGAGCAAATGCAAAGTGCTTATCAAGAAATTATTAAGAATTGGGGCTGCCTTGATGTATTGCTTTTTGTCTCCGGCATGTATGTCCCCATACGTGCGGATGAATTTGAAATCAGCATTGCTGAGAAAACTATTGATGCTAACCTCCTAGGACCCATGCGAGCAGTAGCCATAGTCCTGCCTCAAATGCTCCAAAATCATTCGGGGCATATAGCGATTGTCGGTAGTGTCGCAGGTTACAGCGGTCTTCCTAAAGCCTTGGCCTATGGCCCCAGCAAGGCGGCGATTATTAATTTTTGCGAAACTCTATATTACGATTTGCTACCCAAGGGTATTAGCGTTCACTTAATTTCACCAGGCTTTGTGGCTACAGAAGCTACAGCGCAGAATGATTTTGAGATGCCCGCATTAATTACTTCAGAGCAAGCAGCCCATGAAATATTAAGCGGGATCCAAAAAGGGGAATTTGATATTCACTTCCCCAAACGATTTACAAGATTTATGAAATTTCTCAGAATCCTACCTTATCCGCTTTATTTTTGGATTGTGCGCCGCTTCGTCAGGATTTAAATAAGGCTTGAGACCTACTGATATTTATCTTTACGGATCTTTTGCTCTAAATAATCCATCACCAGAAGCGTCTTGGCCTTAGTGCCTGCGATTGAGGGGGATGTGACATAACGACCCTGCATCACAATGGTTGGAACTCCATCAATACGATAGGCATCAGCCAGCTGTCTTGCAGCTCTTGTCTTGGATACTACGGCAAAAGAGCGATAGGTCGCCAAGAAAGTATTTCGATCAATGCCCTGGGAAGCAACCCAATCGGCGATCTCGCTCTCGGTCATCAAGTGTTTATTCTCTTTATGTATGGCATACATCACCTTTTCATTCAGCGAGTCACCTTTTCCCATAGCTTCCAGCGCATAGAAGAGCTGGCTATGAGGCAAGAATTCATCGCGAAATGCAACTGGAACTCTTCGAAACACTACATCTTTAGGCTGTCGCTTAACCCAAGCACTTAGCTCAGGCTCAAAGTCATAGCAATGTGGGCAGCCATACCAAAAGAATTCAATGACTTCTACTTTTCCTTTAGCCTCTACTGGCTGCGGCACGGGAAGAACTCGGTAATCAAAGCCCTCTTCAATCTTCGAGCTCTGAGCGGCCGTAACTCCAGCGAATGAAAATGCAAGCAACAGCATTGCAATAAAGGTTAAAACTTTTTTAGATAATGGAATCATGATTTGCTCGATTTAATTACAGTTGGTTTAATGCCCAGACCATTTAGCTTGTCCCGCACAGAATTGCCTTCATCAATACTGTTGAATGGCCCTACCCGAACACGCCAAAGTGTATTGCCATCGGTTGTTACTTCACTTAACTGCGACTGAATCCCTTGAATTGCTAGGCTGGCTTTCTGTGCGTCCGCATCAGGTCGCTTAACAAATGCACCAACTTGCAAAAAATAGATTGCGTCAGATTTAACCGTGACTGCTGGCGCCGAAGCCATCTCGGCAGGTTTCTTGCCATTAGCCACATCTCCGATGGGATCCGCTATAGTCGCTGCGGAGGCAGGCAACTTACTTTGCAGTGGTTTGTTCAAATCGACAGACTCTGATGGAGCCGTTAGCTCGCCTTGTGCTGGGGCAGACTTAATGGTTAATGGCAGATTAGATGCCCTTACCCCAGGACGCTCTTGAGGAGTATTTTTTGACAGGTAAAAAGCAATCAGAAAAGCGACGCCTAAACCAACGCCTAAACCCAATATAAAACCGAGAATTGTGCCGCCATACTCAGGACTTGATGTGTCTGAATTCTGAATAAAGCTGGTTTCTTGATTCATTTTTTTCATCTTATCCCCATCCCGCATGTTCACTTTTTTTGTTTTACTGCAGCACCGCACATTACATCTTAGCGGGTGCGGATACACCCAACACTTTTAAACCATTTTCAAGTACTTGGCGAGTAGCAGAGAGCAAAGCTAAGCGCGCTAATTTCAACCCAAGATCATCAACCAACACGCGATCAGCGTTATAGAAGGCATGGAAGTCGCCCGCTAAATCTCGCAAGTAAAACGCCAAAGCATGGGGGGCCAACTCTGCAGCCGCAGTAGTCAAGACTTCTGGGTATTCAGCAAGACGACGCAACAAATGATCAGAAGCTTTGCTTTGCAATAACGTGAGGTCCGCTAACTTTAGGTCGGCAAGCTCTCCGCCCCAGTGGGTCAAGATGGAGCAAATTCGCGCATGAGCGTATTGAACATAGAACACAGGGTTCTCATCATTTTGCTGTAGAGCTAAGTCAATATCAAATACGAACTCAGTATCAGCCTTGCGAGAAATCAAAAAGAATCGAACAGCGTCACGGCCACGCTGCAATGAAAGCTCGCGTTCTCCCGCCGTCATATCTGGAGTGACCCCGCCGGACCATTCAACCAAGTCGCGCACCGTGACATAAGATCCTGCTCGTTTGGAGATTTTTACCTCCTCACCACGGTGCATCACAGTGACCATCTTGTGCAAAACATATTCGGGATAGGTTTTAGGAATATCCCAGCCACGCTTTTTAGCAACGCCCTGCAGACCTGAGCGGACACGCGCAATAGTGCCGTGGTGATCACTACCCTGCACATTAATGACTTTCTCAAAGCCACGCTGCCATTTGCTGGCGTGATAGGCCACATCAGGCACAAAGTAAGTAAAACTACCATCAGACTTACGCATGACACGGTCTTTATCATCACCGTCATCTGTCGTCTTTAGCCACAATGCCCCATCACCTTCATAGGTTTTACCGATACTCTCTAAATCTTCAACTATTTTGGCAACACTGCCATCGCTATATAAAGAGGATTCTAGGTAATAACAATCGAATTGAACGCCAAAAGTTTTTAAATCAATGTCTTGTTCGTTGCGTAAATAGGCCACGGCAAACTGACGAATGGCTTCGATCTTTTCAGGTGGCATTAAATCATTGCGATACTGGGAAGAAGCTTTATATGCCTCTGCAATTTCCGCAATGTATTCGCCGTTATATGCATTCTCTGGCCAAGTAGCATCGCCTGGTTTTGACTCATTTAGACGGGCTTGAACAGACAAAGCAAGGTTGGCGATCTGCACACCAGCATCGTTGTAATAAAACTCACGATGGACTTTAATGCCCTGGGTAGCCAACAAATTAGCTAGTGCATCGCCAAGAGCGGCTTGACGACCATGACCCACATGCAACGGCCCAGTTGGATTGGCAGAAACAAACTCAATCATGGCAGTTGCTACCGGGCCCGTACCTGGGGTGAGTTGGCCAAAGTGAGCGCCCTCGGAAAGTATCTCTTGAATAACTGTTGTCTTAGCGGCATTACTCAGCCGGAAATTAATAAATCCCGGGCCAGCAATTTCACAGGAAGCAATCAGATTACGAAAACCTATCTGTTGCTCCAAATGATCAACCAGAGCTTGTGCCAAATCTCTGGGGCTGAGCTTCCATGCCTTAGCAAGCTGAAGAGCAATATTGCAAGCCACATCACCATGATCAAACGCCTTTGGGCGCTCTAGGCGGGGCTGTGGGGTCTCCCCTAGGCCTCGTTCCTGTGCAATCTCATGGAGTGCATCACTCAGCATTTCAATTAAACGATTTTTATTAGTTAACAACATAGATAAGTGAGTTTATCAGGTGGTAAGCTATGAGAATGATCTATCAATTTCGTTCAAAAGCCGGTCCAGATGTCATTATGCTGGCTGATCTGACTAAACGGATATTTGATATTCTTGATCGCCCCTTAGAGCGTAGAGGCATTCTCACCAAAGAGCAGCTGCCAAGCCTGATTACCACCCTGGAGACCGCCATTCTGAAAGACTTAGATGAGCGTGCTCAAACCAAAGAATCGGGTGATAAAGCCATGGACTCGCCTAAATTAGCCGATCGGCTTGGGCAAAGAGCCTACCCCTTCTTAGAATTAATGAAACAGGCTAAAGCTAAGGATGAGCCTGTGCTATGGGGCGTTTAAGCTCATCCTATAAACGGTAATGGGCACCTAGTCAATTGAACTAGCTAGTTGACGACGGATGTCATCAACCGATTGTCCGCGTCGTTTAGCTAAGTCCTCCACCTGATCGACCGATACTTTGCCTACATTAAAGTAGCGTGCATCTGGGTGGGCTAGGTAAAAACCGCTCACACTCGATGCAGGATTCATGGCCATGGATTCCGTCAAGGTCATGCCAATATCTTCCGACCCAATTACGCGCAACAAGTCTTCCTTCACCTCATGGGCAGGGCATGCGGGATAGCCGGGTGCTGGGCGAATACCCCGGTATTCTTCATTTACCATTTGTTCATTGGTTAGGATCTCATCCGCCGCATAACCCCAGAGATCGGTACGAACTCGATGGTGCATGAGCTCAGCAAAAGCTTCTGCCAAGCGATCCGCTAAAGCCTTCAACATAATTGCGCTGTAGTCATCATGCTTAGCCTGAAACTCAGCTACCTTCTTTTCAACACCATGCCCAGTTGTTACCGCAAAGCAACCCAAGTAATCAGCAACTCCGGAATCTTTTGGTGCAACATAATCTGCCAAGCAGCGATTGGGACGGCGCACGCCATCTACCACGGGACGCTCTGCTTGTTGGCGTAAGTTATGCCAGACAAAGAGAGGGTGTTCACGTTTTTCATCGCTATAGAGAACGATATCGTCACCTATAGTATTGGCTGGATAAAAAGCTACTACGGCGTCAGCCTGTAACCACTGACCTTTAATCAATTTATCCAACAATGCTTTTGCATCTTCAAATACTTTGCGAGCCTCAACCCCAACTACTTCATCATCAAGGATGGCGGGAAATTTTCCAGCCAAATCCCAGGTCTGAAAGAAGGGCGTCCAATCAATGTACTTAGCTATATCGCTCAAAGCAAAGTTCTTAAAGATGCGGCGACCGATGAATTTAGGTTTCTCTGGTATGTAAGTTGACCAGTCAATCAACTCACGATTCTTACGTGCAGCCGCCAATGAAATCGTTGGCGCTGCTTTCTTATTGGCATGCTGCTCCCGAATACGTACATAGTCATCACGTAGGTCTTGAATAAATTTCTTAGAACTCACATCCGAAAGCAGGCTTGATGCTACAGAAACTGAGCGTGAGGCATCAGGCACATATACCACTGGACCGTCATAGTGAGGCGCTATCTTCACGGCAGTATGAACACGTGAAGTGGTCGCACCGCCAATCATTAATGGAATCTGGCGTTCACGGAAATAGTCATCACGCTGCATTTCTTGAGCTACATAAGTCATCTCTTCAAGCGATGGGGTAATGAGGCCAGAGAGTCCAACGATATCTGCTTTTTCTTCCTTGGCTCTTTTGAGGATTTCTGCGCAAGGCACCATGACACCCATATTGGCCACTTCAAAGTTATTACACTGTAAGACCACGGTGACAATATTCTTACCAATGTCATGCACGTCGCCTTTAACGGTCGCTATTACAATCTTTCCCTTGGCTTTTGCTTCACCGCCTCCGGCAATATGTAAACGTTTTTCTTCCTCAATATACGGAATTAATATTGCTACCGCTTGCTTCATAACGCGTGCACTCTTGACCACTTGAGGTAGGAACATCTTGCCAGCGCCAAATAAATCCCCAACGACATTCATGCCGTCCATCAGCGGACCTTCGATAACCTCAATTGGCCTTCCGCCATCACCCATAATGTGTGCGCGTAACTCTTCAGTATCCTCCTCGATGAATGTCGTAATGCCATGCACTAATGCATGAGTTAAGCGTTCGCGTACTGAAGCCTCACGCCAAACTAAATTTTCTACTTGTTTAGCGCCACCGCCCTTAAATTGATCGGCAATATCAAGCAAGCGCTCAGTAGGGGTTTTGCCCTCTTTCTCTTTAAAACGATTCAGCACTACATCTTCAACGCGCTCACGCAACTCAGGATCTAAATCAGCATATACGCCCAACTGACCAGCATTGACAATACCCATATCCATGCCAGCTTGAACGGCGTGATACAGAAATACAGTATGAATTGCTTCACGTACGCGATCATTTCCGCGAAATGAAAAACTCACATTTGATACGCCCCCGCTTACCTTCGCACCAGGGAGATTTTCTTTAATCCAACGAGTGGCATTAATAAAATCAACCGCATAGTTATCATGCTCTTCAATGCCAGTGGCAATCGCAAAAATATTCGGATCAAAAATAATATCTTCAGCTGGGAAGCCAATTTCATTTACTAGAATTTCGTAGCATCGCTGAGAAATTTCTGTCTTGCGCTTGAAAGTATCTGCTTGACCCGCTTCATCAAAAGCCATTATCACGCTCGCAGCGCCATAACGACGAATCAAGCGTGCCTGTTTTCTGAAAGGTTCTTCACCCTCTTTTAATGAAATTGAATTAACGATAGGCTTGCCTTGAACACACTTCAAACCAGCTTCAATGACGCTCCACTTTGAGGAGTCAATCATAATGGGAACACGTGCAATGTCTGGCTCTGAAGCAATGAGATTTAAAAAACGGGTCATCGCTGCCTCAGAATCCAACATGGCTTCATCCATGTTGATGTCAATCACTTGAGCACCATTTTCAACCTGCTGGCGAGCAACTACTAAAGCTTCATCAAATTGATTATTTAATATCATGCGTGAAAATGCTTTTGAACCAGTAACGTTAGTACGCTCACCAATATTTACAAAGCCTACATCTGCAGTTACATTGAACGGCTCTAAACCTGAAAGCTTCATGGCTGGCATTACTTTCTTATTCATGCTGAAGCCTCCGCATCATCACGATAGAAGACGCGAGGTTTACGTTTCGCAACAGCATTAGCAATCGCCCGAATATGATCCGGCGTAGTTCCACAACAACCACCAACTAAATTAACCAGCCCATCCTTGGCAAAGCCATCCACTAAGCTTGAAGTAATTTCTGGCGTCTCATCAAAGCCGGTATCACTCATAGGGTTGGGCAGTCCGGCATTGGGATAACAAGAAACTGCTGCATCACAAATACGGGCAAGCTCTGCAATATAGGGGCGCATAAGTGCAGCGCCCAAGGCGCAATTCAAACCAAAAGTCAGCGGTATTATATGGCGCAAACTATTCCAGAACGCCTCAACAGTCTGCCCAGATAGAATACGTCCAGAGGCATCGGTCACAGTGCCAGAAATCATCACGGGTAAACGTTCGCCCGTCTCCTCAAAAAATTCATCGAGCGCAAATAATGCAGCCTTGGCATTTAGCGTATCAAAAATCGTCTCAACTAAAAATAAATCAACGCCGCCAGAAAAGAGTCCCTCAATCTGCTCGCGATAAGATGCGCGTAATACATCAAAGGTCACATTACGTGCACCTGGATCATTGACTTCAGGTGAAATACTTGCTGTTTTAGGCGTGGGGCCAATGGCACCCGCAGCAAAACGGGGTTTACTGGGAGTGCTGTACTTATCACAAGCTGCACGCGCTAAACGCGCTGAAACTTCGTTCATCTCCCGTGCCAAGTGCGCCATTTTGTAATCTTCTTGGGCAACTGAAGTGGCGCCAAAGGTATTGGTTTCAATAATGTCAGCACCAGCGTCTAGGTACTGCTCATGAATCTTGCTAATAATTTGAGGCTGCGTTAAAACCAGGAGCTCATTATTTCCCTTGATGTCGTCAGAATGTTCTGCAAATCGAGTGCTACCTGGAAGACCGCGATAGTCAGCCTCTGACAATTTGTACTGCTGAATCATGGTGCCCATGGCGCCATCTAAAATAAGGATGCGCTGCTTCAAAAGCCCAGGAAGTGCCTGACCGCGGGTGTAGGATTGGGATAAACCATTAAATTGCATTACTTAGCCGGGATTAATCTCTAGAATCCCTTATTCTATTGGTAAAAGCGACTTTCCATCTAACCCGGAGCTCATATGTTTGGAACCATTCCAGAATTCAATCAAAGCCTTGAAATGTTTAAAACCATGTGGGGTCAAAATGCAGCCGGGCAAATGCCGGGGCAATTTCCCTTTACCACTGATGCCACCAAGGCTGGCGGTGGCTTTGGGTCCGCTTTTCCAGGCTTAGATGTAGACGAGCTTGAAAAACGGATTAAAGATCTTAAAAGCGTTGAGAGCTGGCTTAACTTAAACCTCAACATCCTCAAGTCCACCATTCAGGGCCTAGAAGTCCAGCACGCCACTATGATGGCACTTAAGTCATTTGGCGATGCAGTTTCTGCAGCCGGGGCAGCGGCAACTGGTTCAGCAGAAGAATCGAGCTCCAAATCCAGAGCTAAAGCGCGCAAAACCTCAACACCCCGTCGTCGCAAAGCTGGCGGCTCAACTTTCCTCGACGAAGTAGGTAATTCAGATGAGCAATAGCCTCCCCCATAGCAAAAGTCATTTGGTGAATATCTAATTCCCGCCTAAACAGAACCGGCACAATCTCTCGAGCATGTGCCGGTTTTTTACATGCGGCTATTGTTTCGGCTAAGCGTTCATCATGGTGTGCTTTTAACTGTGCAATTCTTAGTCTTATTCCAGTAAATGGTTTTCCATGAGATGGTAGAACAAAGGTTTCAGCAGGCAGGCAATCTAGCTTTTCTAAAGAATCTAAATACAAACCCAAAGGATCGGCATCGGGATCAGCGTCGTAAACGCTAACATTCGTAGAGATGCGAGGTAGCACCATGTCACCTGATATCAATACTCCTAATTCTTGACAATATAAACAGGCATGTTCAGGTGCATGTCCATATCCCATGATGGTTTGCCATTTATGGCCACCAATCAAAATTACCTCTCCGTCCATGATGCGTCGATATTGACGAGGAATTCCGGGAACCATATTGCTATAGTAATTAGAGCGGGCTCTGATTTTTTCTAAATCTTCCGGAGTAATTAAGCCATGCTTTTGAAAGTGGTCCGCAGAACCACCGCTGCCTGCACGTGAGCCAATGGTAGCGCCCCCTTCTTTATGACTCAACCATTGCGCAGTTAAATAATCTGTCATTGAAATCCATAATGGCACTTGCCACTTTTCACATAACCATTGCGAAAGGCCAATGTGATCAGGGTGCATATGTGTCACGATCAAACGCAATACAGGCAGACCATCTAGCTGAGTTACGAATACCTGCTCCCAAGAGGTTCTGGTCTCGTCATTGGCAATTCCGCAATCCACAATTGTCCAACCCTCTACGCCTTCAATCGCGTCACGCAAAAGCCAGAGATTAATATGGTCTAAGGCAAATGGTAGGCGCATCCTCACCCAGCGGATACCAGGCGCAATTTCAATCGTGCTACCAGGCTCAGGCAATGCATCACCTAAGGGATAATGGATTGAGTTAGCAGTACTTGATTGGTTTGGTGTATTCATATTATTAGGTTTACTTTGACAATTGTTCCTTCGCCTTGCATCAATTGGTGCGACATTAACCCTGAAAGCGGTTATTGTCACGGCTGCTTTCGCACCCTTACAGAAATTGCCTCTTGGCCAAAACTTTCCAACACAGAAAAACTCGAGGTTTGCGTACAGCTAAATGTACGAAAATCCTCGGCAGATTAATACATCTCCATAGTTTTTATGGTTACTTATTTACGTTAACAACTAAGCGACCGCGCACATTTCCCGCCATTAATTCTGCAGCATACTTAATCGACTCCCCCAAACTAATCTCATGTGAAATTTCAGCTAAGGTATTGAGGTCAACTAGCTGACTGAGTTGCTCGTAAGCAGCAATGCGTTTTGCACGAGGTACGGTCACGCTATTAATGCCATACAAAGTAATGCCACGCAAAATAAATGGTGCAACCGTGGAAGGAAAGTCCATGCCTTGAGCTAAACCACAAGCGGCAACCGCCCCGTCGCTCTTGGTTTGCGCACAGGCATTGGCTAATGTATGACTGCCAACGCTATCAACCACAGCGGCCCAGCGCTCTTTTGCAAGCGGTTTACCTGGTGCCGATAAAGCCGTCCGATCGATAACTTCGGTGGCGCCTAATTTTTTTAAATATTCGGCCTCTGCCATGCGACCAGTGCTAGCTGTCACTTTAAAGCCCAGCTTGCTTAAAAGGGTAATTGCAAAACTGCCAACACCCCCTGCAGCACCAGTCACTAAAACATCACCATCACTAGGCTGAAGACCATGTTTTTGCAAGGCCATCACACACAACATAGCGGTATAGCCGGCAGTACCAATTGCTAATGCCTGCTTTGCGGTGAAGCCTTTGGGTAACGGAATAAGCCAATCAGCCTTGACGCGAGCTTGTTGGGCTAGGCCGCCCCAATGCCCTTCGCCCACCCCCCATCCATTAAGAAGCACCATGTCACCCACCTTAAAGTCTAGGCTGCTGCTCTCTAAAACCTCGCCAGCAAAGTCAATACCAGGAACCATGGGAAAACTGCGAACTACCGGGCCTTTGCCTGTAATAGCTAGGCCATCTTTATAATTGAGCGTGGAATACAGAACCTTTACCCTGACCTCACCTTCGGGCAAGCTTGCTTCATCAATCTGCGTAAGCTCGGCCCGGTAGCCATGCTCATCCTTATTAATCAAAATAGCCTTAAACATGTCTCTTCCTTTTTTAAATAGGGCAATTCCTCACAGCAATTGCTTAATAGGTTTATCCTAACGAGCATTGCTAATTATGGAGGTTTCCATGAAAAAAATTCTACTATTAACCGCGATTTCTGGCTTGACACTCCTTGGCTGCTCTTCAAGTCAGCTCAACATGTCCATGGGTAATATGCGCTTGATTACTTCTAGCGCAGATCCCCAAGATGTGATGGATTTTGCCTCCAAGATCTGTAAGAGTGACTTCTACCAAGGCGCTAGCTTTTTGTCAAAGGCAGGCAAAGAGTACCGCTTTAAGTGCGTAAAAGCTGAGGAGAATGAAATCTTAACCCCCATTCCAGGAACAAATATTCCCGTTGATACCCTGCAAGTTAACAAGTAATCCAAATTAGATGACCCCATTTACCCCTCAAGAGCTGCGCAAAGGATTTTCTTCTTTTGCGACTGGGGTTACTGTTATTACCTGTATTGATGCCGAAAAAAGTTCACATGGGATCACGATTAGCTCATTTAATACAGTTTCTTTAGAGCCGCCATTAATTTTATGGAGCCTTAAAAAACATTCTCGGTTAATGCCGTACTTTGAGGTAGGTCACAGGCAACTGATTCATGTGCTCGAGCGATCACAAGAGTCTATGGCAATGCATTTTGCTACGGTTAAAGAAAATCAATTCGTCAATATTCCGCATAAAATTTTAGCAAGTGGTCTCACTCAAATTAATGACTGTGTTGCTTACTATGAATGCGAGACTCTCTCAGTACACACTGGTGGCGACCACAATATCATCGTTGCCAAGGTGCTACAGCTCAAAAATCACTCCGAAAAGCAGCCCCTGATCTTTGCCCATAGTAAATTTGTTGGTTTAGATTTACGCGAAATAAAAACCTCTTAACCAATTCTCAAGGGGGAATTATGATGATGCGTTTATGGGGAAGAAAAAGTTCTATCAATGTTCAAAAAGTATTGTGGTGTCTTGCCGAGTTGAACCTTGTTGAAGGAAGGGATTTTGAGCGGATTGATGCAGGGTTACATTTTGGCAAAAACCGTACCACTGAATTTTTAAAGCTCAATCCTAATGGCTTAGTTCCTACTTTAGAGGATGATAAATTCGTTCTTTGGGAATCCAATACCATCATGCGTTACTTAACTCAACAGTATGACAAGGCTCAAAGGTTCTCTGCTGACCTAGAAACTCGTCAATATTCAGAGCAGTGGCTCGACTGGCAACTTGGAAGCATGTGGCCTACTTTGCGTGTTGCATTTGTAGGCTTAACTAGAACACCTGAAGATCAACGAAACTATGCGGTGATCAAAAAATCTTACCAAGACACCAATCAATTGCTTGCTTTGTTAGATCAAAACTTGGCGACTCGAACCTACTGTGCAGGAAGTCAATTTCAAATCTGTGACATAGCAGTAGCGCTCTGCGTTAGTCGTTGGATCTTATTAAATGTCCACTTTCCTGAAAAAACTGGCCCCCGCTTACCTTTAAAAAATATAGATGCTTGGATGAACCGCGTAGAAACCGAAACGAAATATAGCGTTGTTGCTGAAAAAGAGCTGAACATATTGAAGTAGGAATCGTCAGGCCTACAGCGCCAGTTATAGATAAAAAAGGGTGAATTTTGAACTGACCCACAAAAGTTGGACACCAAATCCAACTAAAAAGGGTCAGTCTCATGTCCAAATACAGCAAAGAGTTCAAACTAGAAATTATTAAGCATTACCTCTCCGGTAAGGGTGGTTTTAAAGCAGTCGGAGATCGCTACGGCGTTAAACACACCTATATTCAAAAATGGGTTCATGCCTATAAAGCTCACGGTCAAAAGAGCTTAACCAAGACTTACACACATTACCCCGACACCTTTAAGGTGTCTGTGCTCCAGTCTATGCAACAAGACCAACTCTCCATCAATCAAGCGGCAGCCCGCTTTAATGTGCCAGCCCCCAGCACGATTAGTCTTTGGCAGCGCCTCTACAATGAAGGTGGTATTACAGCCCTAGAACCTAAGCCCAAGGGACGGCCGCCAATGTCAAAACCCCGCAGCAAAGCCTTTACCCCCACCAATAAGCCAGTAAGCCAGATGACTCCACAAGAGCTCATGCAAGAGCTTGAGTACCGCCGAGTGGAGATCGATTATCTAAAAAAGCTCGAAGCCTTAGCCCAGCAAAAGCACTTGGCAAGCAAGAACAAGTCCAAGTCATCACTGAGTTAAGGCGGCAATACCCTCTACAGATCATCTTGGCTGCTGCCAAGATGGCTCGGAGTGTTTATTACTACCATGCGGGACTGTGCCAGCAGGCCGATCCCCATCTTGCAACAAAGACCCAGATCCAAGTGATCTACCATCGCCACCAGGGGCGCTACGGCTATCGACGAGTCCATTTAGAGCTTAGTAATCAGCAGTACTACCTCAATCCTAAGACTGTACAAAAACTGATGGGGCACCTCGGCCTTAAATCAACCGTGCGCCCTAAACGCTACCAGTCTTACAAAGGGTCTGTTGGTAAGGCAGCCCCAAACCTACTAGAGCGCAACTTTGCAGCTAAAGCACCCAATCAAAAGTGGGTCACCGATGTGACTGAGTTCAACATCAAAGGCGAGAAGGTTTACCTCTCGCCAATATTGGATCTGTATAACCAAGAGATCATCTCTTATGAGATTGCCGATCGTCCGCAGATCGGCATGGTGAGTGCCATGCTAACTAAAGCCTTTAAGCAACTCACTCAGACCGAGAAGCCGATGCTGCACTCTGACCAGGGGTGGCAATATCAAATGGGGTTTTACCAACAAGCCTTAAAGGCACAAGGCATTACTCAAAGCATGTCTAGAAAAGGCAACTGCTTAGATAACGCCGTCATGGAAAACTGGTTTGGGATTATGAAAACAGAGTTCTTCTACCAAAAGAAGTTTGCAGATGTTCAAACATTTAAGATGGAACTAAAGAAATACATCCACTACTACAACCACGACCGAATTAAACAAAAACTAAAGGGACTAAGCCCGGTTCAATACCGAACTCAATCCCTTCTGGTAACCTAATAAAACTGTCCAACTTTTGTGGGTCAGTTCATTTAGTTCACCCTTTTTCTTTAGTTTTACTACGGGCTATTTATTGCTCTTTAAATTTCTTAACGTGGTGATCTTCGCCAATGAAAAGATACATCGCTGGTACCACAAACAACGTAAAGAGCGTGCCAATAGAGAGTCCCGTAAGAATTACAATCCCCATAGATTTTCGGCCCGCTGCTCCGGCACCTGAGGCTATGACTAGCGGAACCACGCCTAATACCATCGCGGCAGTTGTCATCAAGATCGGGCGAAGACGAACGCTACAGGCCTCAACAATCGCATCGACCTTGCTTCTTCCCGAAACCTGCAATTCATTAGCAAACTCCACAATTAAAATACCGTGCTTGCTAATCAATCCCATAAGGGTTACTAATCCAACCTGAGTATAGATATTCAAGGTTGTAAAGCCTAAGTTAATAAAGATCAACGCTCCAAATAGAGCAAGCGGTACAGATACCAAAATCACAATAGGATCTCGGAAACTCTCAAACTGAGCAGCTAGCACTAAAAATACGATAAGAATTGCAAAGAACATGGTGCCTAAAAATCCACCTGACTCATTCATGAATTGACGGGAGGGCCCTGAGTAATCCATGGAGTAGCCACTGGGCGCCACTTCTTTTAAAGTCTGGCGCATGAACTCTAATAAGCCCGCTTGCGAGATAAATGACGTGCCCACTCCAGAAATTGTTGCGGAGTTTAGTTGCTGAAAATGATTAATTGATTGAGGTACTACCTTTTGTTTAATGCTTGCAATTGTGCGTGCCTGGATCATTTGTCCACTAGGGGTGCGAATGTAGTAATCCAAAACTTGATCAGGGTTTAGGCGATCAACCTGCTTTACCTGTGGAATCACACGATAGGATCGCCCAGCTACCGAAAAGTAATTGACGTAACCGCCACCAAGCGCTGCGGATAGTGCAGCACCAACTTGTTGCTGTGTCATCCCCAATGCGGCAACTTTTTCACGATCAATTACCAATACGTCTTGCGGTTTATCAATTTTTAAATCCGAATCTACAAAAAAGAAATTGCCGCTACTACGAGCTTTCTCAAGAACCGCTTGAGAAACTTCATTTAGCTGTTCATACGATTCAGTTGTATTAATAACTACTTGTACTGGCAAGCCTTGCGCGCCTGGTAAAGCGGGGAATTGAAAGGCAGCTATACGGGCGCCAGCGATCCCATTCCATTTGTTTTGAATATCCTCTTGAAACTTTGTGGAATTGCGACTCCGCTGATCCCAATCTTTTAAGAGAATACCGCCGAAGCTAGTAGTAGCACTAGTAATTTGGAAGGCTTGCTCATACTCAGGCTCTGCACTGGCAATCTGGTAAATCTGATCGGCATAAGTCTGCATTTGGTTAACTGTGCTGTTAGCGGGTGCCGTAGCCTGCATTAATACAATTCCCTGATCTTCTGTAGGCGCAAGTTCAGAGCGAGCAGTAGCATATAAATAAGCGACACCTCCCAAAAGGATTGCTCCCATCACAATGATGACCTGCCAAGTGGTGAGCAATTCACGTAATGTGCTTTGATAGCTATGGCGTACCTTTTCAAAGATGTGATCAATCTTTTGAACGAAAGGGGAGGCTTCTTGCTCTTCAGTAAATATGCGAGAACACATCATTGGTGAAAGCGTCAAGGCAATTAGGCCCGAAACCGCTACTGAGCTTGCTAAAGTAAATGCAAATTCAGTAAAGAGTGCCCCAGTTAGACCACCCTGAAAACCAATCGGAATAAAAACTGCTATCAATACAATGGTCATTGCCAAGATCGGGCCGCCAAGCTCACGAGCAGCAACTAATGAAGCCTCTAATGGGGACTTTCCCTCTTTCATATGGCGGTCTACATTTTCCACCACAATAATTGCATCATCCACCACCAATCCGATAGCAAGAACTAAGGCTAGAAGTGTCAGTAAATTAATAGAGTAACCTAGCACTTGCATGAGAAAGAATGTGCCGATTAATGAGAGAGGCATCGCTATTACCGGAACCGCTACTGCGCGCACACTTCCTAAAAAGAGATAAATAACTACCGTAACAATGAGTAGCGCCTCTATCAGGGTACTTATCACCTCATTAATGGAGCTGGTAATAAACTTAGTGGAGTCATAGACAATTTTTCCAGTCATTCCTATCGGCAACTGGTCTTGAATGCTCGGAAAAACATCGCGCACACGCTGAGCAACTTCTAATAAGTTCGCTTGAGGAGCTACCTTAATGCCAACGAACACCGACGTCTTGCCACCAAAGGCTACATTGGTGTTGTAATCCTCAGAGCCCATGCTTACAGTGGCAATTTGATCTAAATAAACTAAATTAGTACCATCCTTTTTAACAACCAACTTACGAAAATCGTCCAAAGAGTGCAAATCAGTCCCAGCAACCAAATCTACAGAAACCATATCGCCTTTGGTGCTGCCCAGCGCAGATAAATAGTTATTGGCTGACATTGCGGCAAAAACATCATCAGCACCAACTCCCAAGCCAGCCATTTTTTCGCGATCTAGCCAGGCACGTAATGCAAATTTTCTACCTCCGGTAATTTCAGCATTTTGTACGCCATCTACTGAATCGAGTTTTGGCTTTACTACGCGCAACAAGTAATCTGTAACGGCATTGTTAGCAATTTCACTGCTTTGAAAACCTATATACATCGCAGCGGTCTGCTGGCCAACCTGCACTGTTAATACAGGCTCCATAGCCTGTGGTGGCAGTTGATTTTTGACTGAGCTAATTTGCGTCTGAATTTGAGTTAAGGCTGCATTAGAGTCATAGTTCAGCTTCAAGGTAGCTGTAATTGTTGAAACACCACTTACGCTCAAGGAAGACAAATAATCAATTCCCTGCGACTGTGAAATGGCTGCCTCTAGAGGTTGCGTGATAAAGCCTGCAATGGTTTCTGGATCGGCGCCGTAGTAAGCAGTTGTAATTGTCACAACTGCATTTTGTGTTTTCGGATACTGATTTACTGGGAGGGAGGCGACAGCCTTTAAACCAAAGATCAACACGAGTGCACTCACCACCAGTGATAACACTGGTCTTCGGATGAATATATCAGTCCAATTCATCTAAGACCTACTCCTGTGGTTTTGGATCGGGTGAATTAGCTGGCTGCACTTTATTATTCACAATTAGAGGGGTGCCATTTTTGAGCTTAAGCTGGCCGCTAGTAACTACCGTTACACCTTCATCCACACCTTTTAAGATGGCCACTTGATCTCCACGGGTTGAGCCTGTAGTAACAAATACTTGTTGAGCCTCGAGGGTAAGATTGCCCTGCTTATCTTTCTTACCAGTTGGCTTGGCAATAAATACTGTTGAGCCGTAGGGGTTATAGGTCACCGCAGTTTGTGGCAGGGTCAGCAATTGCACTGGGCCACCTAATTTGACATTCACGTTGGCGAACATGCCAGGTAGGATTTTCTTATCAGGGTTTGCTAGCTGCGCTTCAATTTGAATATTGCGCGTATTGATATCAACTTTTGGACTAACTGCAGTAATTTTTCCAGCAAAAATTACATCTTTAAATGCATCTGTAGTGACCGTGATTTCTTGACCAACTTGAATTTGCTCTGCGTTGCTTTGAGGCAAATTGAAATCTACAAAGATAGGGTCTAAGGTTTGCAGGGTAACTAACTTATCTCCAGGATTAACATACTGACCTGGATTAATCATCACAATGCCGACACGCCCACTAAATGGTGCCTTAAGATTCTTCTTGGCCACCAAGGCGATCTGCTGATCAACTTGTGCCTGTTTAGATTTGGCATCAGCTTTACTAGTATCAAATACATTCTTGCTGATTGCCTGAATAGCCAGCTGCTGTCTATCGCGCTCATTAATAATCTTTGCCAAATCTGACATGGCCTTGAGGGAGTTCAGTTGGGCAACATCAGAAGCATCGTTGAGTTTAATTAATAAGTTTCCCTCGTTTACATCCATACCTGACTTAATTGGAACAGCTTGAACTAAGCCACCAATTTCCGTACTTAGCTCTACACCTCTAAACGCCCTAATGTTACCGACACTAGATAACTGGGGCTGCCATTCAGATGTAGCCAACACCATAGTAGAAACGGCCGCTGGAGGAGCGCCCTTGCCTGCAATGAAATGCTTAATCATTAAATTCTTTAATTGATTAAAACCAAAAATCAAACCTAGCAACAAAAAAACTCCACACAACATGATCGTCATTCGACGACGAAAAGGAGTCATTGACTGTAGTTTTGTGTAGGCCTTTGTTTGTTTAAAACGCTCGCGTGGACGTAATTTCTGTCCAATACGAACCCATAGCGCCTTTACTTTTCCCCAAAGAGGGGTCATCCTTTCGCAAAGCCTCCATTCTTGAGCTTTTTTTGAAGCCCAAGACTTTAGCTCCAATGCTTTAGCAGTCGCCTTAGTTTTAATTGTCGCGAGGAGTTTCATTTTGATCTTTGTTGGCTATTTCTTTTGGTTGAAATGCAGGACCTGCTCGATTCCACCAACCGCCGCCCAAAGCTGCAAATAAAGCTGCTGTATCAGAAAAGCGAATGGCTTGTGCGGCAACAGATTTAACTTTGGCTTGCTGATAGAGGTTTTGGTAATAGAGGACTGCCAGATAACTTGCGGTACCTAATTTATATTGTTGCTGAACTAGATCGAGTGTTTCATAGGAATAACGCTCTGCATCTGATGCCGCCTTTAAGGCTTGTGCGCCGGTCTCCAATGCGCGCAAGGCATCGGCAACCTCCTGAAATGCACCCAATACCGTTGCTTGATATTGATAAACTGCCTGTTCGTAGTTCGCCATTGCACCACGACGCTGAGCCAATAGCTGCCCCCCTTGAAATAGTGGCTGAAAAATACCACCAGCAATACTCCAAAGTGCTGCATTGGGGCCAAATAAGGCTGCCGTAGTCAAGGCTTCGGATCCAATGGCGCCCGTGATATTAAATTGGGGAAGAAGGTTTGCGGTAGCAACACCAACAAGGGCATTGGTAGATTTAAGTTGGGCTTCAGCAGCACGCACATCGGGGCGCTGGCGCACCAAACTGGATGGCACGGTGAGAGGAAGCTTCTCTGGTAAGTGCAGCGTACTTAAGTCAAACTTGGTAATTCGAGCATTGCTCGGCAGCTCCCCAGTGTAGACGGCCAATTGATTGCGAGCAAACGCTAGGTTACGCTCATAGTTGTATAGATCAACCTGAGAGTTTGCTACCAAAGTTTGTTGAGATGTGAGGTCTACCCTATTTGCAGTGCCGATTTTTAATTGCTTTTCGGTCACATCGGCGAGACTCTGCTGGGCTTTCATAATTTCTGCAGTAGCTTGCATTTGTGCGCGCAGAGCAGCCTCATGTATAGCGCCCGTCACAATGTTGGCGGTTAATGTGAGGTATGCACCCTCTAATTTAAATTTTTGATACTCTGCTTGCGCCTTAGCGCTCTCAACTGCTCTGCGGCCGCCGCCAAAAACATCCAGCTTGTAAGAGACGTTAACTGAGGTGTTGTAGAGATTGTAAATGGCAGAAGGCCCATTAGTTCCATATGCAGCAGCTGGTAGCTTTTCGCGTCCAGCATTTCCATTCAAGCCAATTGTAGGGAAATACTGTGCGCCAATTTGTGCGCTCACATTTTCTTGAGCGGCACGTAGAGCTGCATCAGCAGCGCCTAAATTAGGATTTTGTTCTAGCGCTTTCTTGATTAGTGCATCAAGCTCAGGAGACTTGTAGAGCTCCCACCACTGTGCCTCAATATCCGCGCCCTCAACAAACTCTTGATCTGTACCGCCTGGTACCCCAGGGGCAGTGGCCAACTTATTAGAGAGGGCATCTTCAGTATAAGTAGAAGTCTTGGGTGCATCAGGTTGCTTGAAGTCAGGCCCAACAGCACATGCCGAAAGTAGTCCTCCACAAATCAGCAGAAACCAGTGCATACGTAAAATAGGGAAAATTTTTGATAGAACCATAAGCAATTGCAAATATCCCTTACATGAGCAAACATTTAAACATAGTTTTTAAAACGATGTTTTCCAAAGCATTGTTTTAACTGCCGGGGTTTTGTTCACAGATTGGAGTTGAAGTCAAAAATAATTTCCAAGCGAAATGTTGTCACTAAATCAGAATTGCGCCATTAGATGGTTTGCCTAATAATCATCGCCTTGATTGGACTTTACAGCGCACACAATAGCCATACATATCGCCTTAGCCATATCAAATGAGATAAAGGCAGCATGTAACCTTTTTATTCGGTAAGAAAGTATAGAAAGGCAGCCATAGGAAATGCAAATCCAATCCAAGCAACTAGCGTCCACCCGCCGGTGACATAGGCTAAGCTGGCAATTGCTGAGCCGATCGCACCACCTGCAAAAAATATAGCCATATATAAGGCATTTAAGCGACTTCGGGCTTCCGCCCCAAGAGAGTAAATTGCACGCTGGCCAAGTACGATATTGCACTGTACGCCCAAGTCCAACAGCACTCCTGCCGTTACTAGGGCTACCAATGATCCAGATCTACCGAATTGAGCTAGCAAGAAGGCGGCGGCGGCTAAACTCAAGGCAAATCCCGTTGCGATTTTGGCATACCCTCTATCGGCCAATCGCCCGCCAATCGGAGCAGCTATTACTCCCAAAGCCCCCACTAATGCAAATAATGCAATTTCTCGTTGCGATAACTGAAACAACGGTCCCGCCAAAAAAATTGGAGTAATCGTCCAAAAAAGAGTGAAGGAAGCAAAAAGTGCAGCTTGATATATCGCGCGCCGACGCAAAATGGGGGTGTCTCTTATTAACGGCCAAAGTGAGGCAATTAAAGAAAGGTAATGATGATCCGATTTGGGTTTACGAATCGGAAGAAGAAGCCACAAGATGATGGCTAGAAGAGTTAAGAGGCTCGCAGACATACCAAACACAGCACGCCAACCAAACGAGTTGGCAATTAAGCTGGCGAGTGGTCGAGACAACATGATGCCGAGCAATAAGCCGCTCATGATGTTGCCGATTGTGCGCCCACGGGTTTCTTCTGGAGAAATATGGGCAGCAATCGGAATAAGCATTTGCACCGCTACTGCGCCAACCCCTACCAATAGCGATCCAAAGAGAAACCAAGGCGCATTAGGCGCTAACATCGCAATAAAAATCGCGAGAATAGCCCCACAAATAGTGAAGACTACTAACTTACGATTTTCTATCAAATCCCCTAGCGGAACCAGCAGGATAAGGCCAGCGCAATAACCCATTTGCGTCAGAGTCACAATTAGACTCGCTGCCGATTCACTTAACCCAATCTCTGGTGCAATTAATCCTATTAATGGTTGGGTGTAGTAAAGATTGGCGACCATTAAGCCGCAAGCGCAAGCAAACATAAACACCATCCACTTAGGCATATGTGCGGAGGAATTCGAAGATGGGTGATTCATGCGGGAGTAATTCCTTTGAAGACCATTAAAAAGTCAAAATCAGCGCACCAATGGGCTGCTTAATAATGGTAGAGAGTTTGTGGATCTTGGACTTTTAGCCAAGATCCACATCCTGAAAATAGATTGGGCAACTTCAGCTCCGCCGCCCAAAAAACTGAACCTTAAAAGTGGTTAAACCCAGTTTGTTTTGCCTGCCAGACCTGAGCTTCTTTCCAAGCCTGTATTAAGTCACTAAATAAAGAATTGATCTTTTTCATGATTACATACCCCTAGCAGTAGAGAGGTAATCCCGAGTAAGCTCTTCCAGCTCTTGATGTGTAGTGGGGTTATTGATGTTGATATATCGCTCTAAATCATGGCTATTGCTGTGGTGAGCAAAAACTTGGTTTAAGAGGCTAAATAATTGTGTCATTTAAGGCTCCTTTAAGTTAAAAACTAGGGTTAGTACCTAGTCATTATTACTTAATTTACAGATTGCTGCATGACAGCAAGATATTCGGTCATGGGAAAATCCGTTAGAGGGGATAAAGCGAGGGCGAGAGATTAGTAGTCAAAATAAATTCCCACGTTTCTGAGGATGAAATTTATGGCCGCTTTGCAAAGATCTATCGTCAATATAGGGCCTTATATCGCCAGACTGCCGGGGATTACTTCTTCAAGGAAACCGAAGACCTAATTGATAGGCTATGTGATGACTTTGAGGTCACCGTCCGGAATGGCTTACAAACATAGGGGCAATTTTAAGATTTTCAAATAGAGTTACCACTCTACGATTGTTATTCTTAACAGCTATTTATTAAAACTTTATTAATTGCCATCAAAACCCCGACAAACCTTATTACCTGCACTCAACGCTCTAAAGCACCCATTGGGGTCACTCGACGGTGACGCTCTTAGCTAAGTTTCTGGGCTTATCAACGTCAGTACCCAGTGCACATGCCGTGTGATACGCAAGTAGCTGTAAGGGGACTACGTGCAAAATAGGCGAAAGATTTCCATAGTGCTCAGGCAAACGAATGACATTGATACCCTCACTGCTGGTGATGTCGGTATCTTGATCGGCAAAAATATAAAGTTTGCCGCCACGCGCCTTTACTTCTTGCATATTGGATTTGAGTTTTTCCAACAATTCATCTTTGGGGGCAACCGTTACAACAGGCATTTTTTCTGTTACCAATGCCAGCGGGCCATGCTTGAGCTCTCCCGCAGGATAAGCTTCCGCATGGATATATGAAATTTCTTTTAGCTTGAGGGCGCCCTCAAGGGCAATGGGGTAATGCATGCCACGACCTAAGAAGAGGGCATTCTCACATTTTGCAAAGATTGCACTCCAAGCAATAATTTGCGGCTCAAGCGCCAAAACTGCCTGCAAGGCCTTTGGCAAGTGGCGCAACTCTCGCAGAAGTTTATTTTCTTGTTCTGAGTTAATTCTGCCAGCACGCTTTGCTAGGGAAGCGGCCAGAAGATACAAAGCGACCAACTGAGTAGTAAATGCTTTAGTTGAGGCAACACCAATCTCAGTGCCTGCTTTGGTCAGAAAATTCCATTTGGTTTCACGAACCATGGCGCTACTGGCCACGTTGCAAACTGCCAGCGTCAATTGATGACCTAGACTTTGCGCATGACGCAAGGCGGCCAAGGTATCTGCTGTCTCACCAGATTGCGAGACCACCACAACCAAGGCATTCGGATTAGGTACTGTGGTTCGATAGCGATATTCGCTAGCAATCTCTACTTGTGTGGGTATGCCGGCAATATCTTCCAGCCAATACTTAGCTACACATGCAGAGTAGTAGCTGGTGCCGCAAGCCAAAATCAATATCTGATTAAACTTTTTCCATTCCTCTGGATCGGCGCCAAATAGCTCTGGGCCAAAGCTGGCAATATTAGCCAGCGTGTCACCAATAGCTCGGGGTTGCTCGAAGATCTCTTTTTGCATGTAATGCTGATAGGGGCCCAAATCAACTGAGTCTGCCTGAGCGGGCATGGACTTGCGATCTCTGTCAACTAGCTTGCCAGCCTGATCAATGATTACAACCTCCTCAGCCCTTAACACCGCAACATCGCCCTCCTCTAAATACAACATGGAGTGTGCTCTGCCCACGAGGGCAAGTGCATCAGAAGCCAAGAAGTTCTCGTCCTCACCCATCGCAACAACCAAAGGCGACCCTACTCGAGCGCCTACCAAAATGTCTGGACGATCTTGCGCAATAACGCCAATTGCATATGCCCCGTGCAGTCGTGGCAATACAGATCTTACTGAAACCACTAAATCAATTTGATTGTTTGAGATATATGCCTGGTGAATTAAGTGCGCAATAACTTCAGTATCCGTCTCAGAAGTAAAAATATAACCCGCGGACTTCAATTCAGCGCGAAGAGCCTCATAGTTCTCAATGATGCCGTTATGGACTACTGCAATCAATCCACCAGAAATATGGGGATGTGCATTTTGAGTATCTGGTTTTCCATGGGTTGCCCACCGCGTATGAGCAATACCTAAAGTGCCGTGAAAGTCTTTGCCCTGCGCAGACAACTCCGATACACGAGCGGTAGTGCGTGCACGTTCAATCGGATGCTTTGGATCATTGCCATCAATGACAGCAAATCCACAAGAATCGTAACCGCGATACTCAAGACGGCGAAGGCCTTCAATTAATACATCAACAATATTCTTACGCGATACTGCGCCCACGATTCCGCACATTACTTTTTAACCTTTACAGATTTAATCACCAGCTTCTTCACCACTTTTTTACTCGGTAGTTTTTCTGCTTTTACTGGGCGCTGCCACTGCATAGAAATTTGTCTTGCCCTTGAAAGGGTTAATTGGTTTGGAGGGGCATTCTTAGTCAAGGTCGTTCCAGCGCCAATGGTAGCGCCGCGACCTACGCGAACTGGGGCAACCAATTGAGTGTCTGAACCAATAAAGACGTCATCCTCAATAATAGTTTGGTGTTTATTTACGCCATCATAATTACAAGTAATTGTGCCAGCGCCAATATTGACCCTAGAACCCACAATTGAATCGCCGACGTAAGCGAGATGGTTCGCCTTGCTGCTGGATGCAATTTTACTATTCTTCACTTCGACAAAATTACCTATATGCACATCATTAGCTAAATTAGCGCCTAGCCTCAATCGGGCATAAGGACCAATGATGGAGCTTGCGCCCACCTTGGCACCATCAATATGAGTAAAGGCATTAATAGAGACCCCTTCACCAATTACGCTATTACGAATAATGCAGTAAGGGCCAATCTTAGTTCCAGACGCTAAAGTGACTTGCCCCTCAAAGATGCAACCGACATCAATAGAGACGTCAGTACCGCACTCGAGGGTGCCACGCACATCAATGCGTGCAGGGTCCGCAAGAGATACGCCGGTATCCATTAATTCTTTGGCAATGTTAAGTTGATGTACTCGCTCTAATGCTGCTAATTGATCGCGACTATTGACTCCGATAGTTTCATATTCCGCGTCTGATTGTGTTGTACGAATTGGCACTCCGTCTTTTACGGCCATCGCAATAACATCTGTTAAGTAGTACTCACCTTGTGAATTGCTCGCGCGCAACGCTTTTAACCACCTCTTCAGCGAATTAGTTGGCAACATCATGATGCCGGTATTAATTTCTTGGATGTTTTTTTGCGCTAAGTTAGCATCCTTTTCTTCAACAATTTCGAGCACAGAACCTTCCACATCGCGAACGATGCGGCCGTAGCCAGTAGGATTTTTTAAATCCTGAGTAAGAAGCGCCAACGCAGAATTCTGCCCACGCACCCCATCGGCCAACTTAGCCAACTTGTTTAGGGTCTTTTTAGTAGTGAGAGGTACATCGCCATAAAGTACTAAGGTAGCTTCATTTGGATCCAATTTGGAGAGGGCTTGTAATAACGCGTGCCCCGTTCCTTTTTGCTCAGCCTGAAATACCGTGGATACTTTTGCAAAAGTAGGGTCTGCTAGACTGGTTGCGCTTAAAAAATCCTTTACATCGCTAGCACCATGCCCTACAACCACAATGGGGCTCGTTTTAGCTTGCTTTCCTTGCAAGGACAAAGCTGTCATCAGCACATGCCAAAGAAGAGGTTTTCCTGCCAGAGTTTGCAGTACCTTGGGTAGCGCGGATTTCATCCGCTTTCCTTGCCCAGCAGCCAAAATAACGATGTTCATATAATGTGATTATAAATCCCTTGAATCAGAGTTCCACAGGCTAATTCATCAATTTCTGTCTCATCAATCGCTTTATCTCCTACCGATCTAGCGGCAATACCCGATAACTCAGTAGAGACCTCAAGACTCTGGAAATCAAAAGCCTCGCTATCCATTAAATGTGAAGGGACGATATGGTGCATAGAGCGGAATAGGTTTTCAACGCGGCCCGGATGTTTCTTTTCCCATTCCCGCAACATCTCTTTCATAGCACCTCGTTGTAAATTAGGCTGGCTACCACAGAGATTACAAGGAATGATCGGAAAGTTCATATCAACTGCATAACGCTCGAGCAACTTCTCAGGCACATACGCCATGGGACGAATCACGATATGCTTGCCGTCATCTGAGCGTAACTTAGGTGGCATCCCCTTAAGCTTGCCAGCAAAAAACATATTTAATAGTAGGGTTTCCAAAATATCGTCACGGTGATGGCCCAGAGCAATTTTTGTAGCGCCCAATTCATCAGCAACGCGGTACAAAATACCTCTACGTAAACGTGAACATAATCCACACGTTGTCTTACCCTCTGGAATAACACGCTTGACAATACTGTAAGTATCTTGGCTCTCAATATGAAATTTCACATCTAAATTTTTCAAATAATTAGGCAAAATATCTTCCGGAAATCCAGGCTGCTTCTGGTCTAAATTCACTGCAATAATTTCGAAGTGAATAGGAGCCCGCTCACGCAGCTTAAGCAGGATATCAAGCATGGCGTAACTATCTTTTCCACCAGATACGCACACCATAACTTTATCGCCATCTTCAATCATGCCAAAGTCGCCAATGGCTTGACCCACCAAGCGGCATAACTTTTTCTCAAGTTTGTTTTCTTCGAAAATAACTTTTCGGGTATCACTCATAGCTACATCAATTCTTTTCACATGACGTCTTTTAAACTGTCTTCATCCGAAATACTTCAACGCCAACTGAATGGCAGTCTGGATAGACATCTGGTTTAGCGGTACTTACACACGCTGCAAATACCTTGGGATGCGAGAGCATGGCCGCAACAATCTCATCGCAAAAGGTTTCCTGCAGTTGGATGTGACCCCGGGAAGCCAGAGACTTAATAGTTTCTCGCATGAAATCATAATCCACCACTTCATCTAGCTCATCTGTAGTAGGCGTACTCAATGTGAGTGGGATATATAAATCAACATTCAGGATGACGCGCTGCTCCGCCTTCTTTTCAAAATCATGCACTCCGATATTGATGTAGATTTCATAGTCACGCAAAAATAGCCGGCGACATTCTATTAAAGCGGGATGGGAGAGAATTGCATGCATGAACTATTTTCTTTATGAATATTGCAACTAAGATAAAAAATTGGTTTTGAACATCACATCGCGTGTTGATGGCAGTAAATGTTGCCCCCCATCTACGTAAAGCGTATTGCCTGTTATGGCATTAGACCCAGCCAAAAAGACCGCCGCCTTAGCAACATCTAGTGGCGTGGACGATTTTCCCAATGGGGTCATCTGATGCGCCTTAGCAAATCCCTCATCAGTTTGGTTTCCGGACGGAAGAGAAATGCCTGGCGCTAAGCCGACCACCCGCAAGTAAGGCGCAAAATCCATTGCCAAGATTTCTACTGAAGCGAGGAGAGCGCTTTTAGATAAGGTGTAAGACAAATAATCAGGATTAAGATTAATCAGCTTTTGATCAAGCACTTGAATAACCGATGGCAAGGTATTGTTTGGGCAACCGCCATCTCTATCTTCTTTTGTTTTTTCTTTATGCCACTGAAACATCATCTGAGATAGCAAGATGGGGGCAGCCAAATTGACTTGCATGTGCTCTTGCAGGCTATTTGCGCTTAAAGGTGTTTCAGAATTGGCACGATCATACTCAAAAATAGAGGCGCTATTAACCAAACAGTGCAGATTTGTAAACTGGGCGCTTACCTCAGTAAATAAGCCTTTGACTTGTGCTTCGTTTGTAAAATCAGCCTTGAAAGCCTGCGCATGGCGACCGAGCTTTTGAATCTCTGCGACAGTAATCTGCGCTTCAGACTCAGATTGGCCATAATGCACGGCAATATTCCATCCTTGGCGCGCAAACTCTAAAGCAATTTCACGCCCCAAGCGCTTAGCGGCACCGGTCACTAAAACAGCTTTATTTTGCTGGGATTGGGGTATTGAACTGGGGTTCACAGAAAATTCTCTTAGACTAGCGAGTTATGGATATTACCTTGACCAGCATTGAAACGGAGCATAGCGTGCTCTTAAGTAGAAAAATTGCTACAGAAATCGCCTCCCATGGTGGACAAATTCCCTTTTCTCGCTATATGGAAATGGCCTTATATGAGCCTGGAATGGGGTATTACAGTGCTGGCGCCCATAAATTAGGTGCCGGCGGTGACTTCACCACTGCCCCCGAACTTAGCCCTCTATTTGGCGCAGCCATCGTTTCCACCCTTTTACCAGTTTTAGAGGGCCTCAAGGCTGCAGGGCTTCCCGCCCAAATTCTGGAATTTGGCGCAGGAACTGGCAGGCTAGCTGAATCTATATTGACCCGTTTGCATGCGCTAGGTTTCTCTTTAGATTGCTACGACATCATTGAGATCTCGCCTGATTTGACCCAACGACAAGAAGATCGTCTGGGTAGTCTTATTGAAAAACTCGATCTTGCTACGAAATGCTCCTGGCTCAGCGCTTTACCCGTTAATTTTAAAGGGGTTGTTCTGGCCAATGAAGTGATTGACGCCATTCCCTGCGATGCCATTATTTATCGAGATGGCTTTTGGTATTGGCATGAGGTAGCGCTTGAGGGGAATACGTTTATTTGGAAAATTGGCCCCCTAGTAGATCAATCTTTGCTATCTCAAACCTTGCTCACCAGCAACTTTTCAGAGGGTTACGTTACCGAACTACATACCCAAGCGAGCGCATGGATTACTCATGTAGCTAAGCAACTCAATACTGGCATATTTCTCACTTTTGACTATGGCTTTCCAGAGACTGAGTACTACCATCCGCAAAGGCTCGAGGGAACGCTAATGGCACATCATCGCCATCACGCTATTCAAGACCCTTTTTATCTGCCCGGCCTTTGTGATTTAACTACTCACGTAGAGTGGGAAGAAATTGCACGCAATGCTTTAAAAGAACATGCTGATGATGTCTTTCTAACCAATCAAGGTGCATATTTATTGGATGCGGGCATTGGCGATATTGCCTTAGAAATTGGCGACCCCAGTGATCCCGAAACCTTTTTACCCATCTCCAATGCATTGCAGAAACTTTTATCTGAAGCCGAAATGGGAGAGCTCTTTAAGGCTTTTGCATTCTCAAAGAATTTGAAAATCTTATTGCGGGACCATGCACTAGAAGACCTTCCGGGATTCAGGGTCAGAAACCGACTTTAACTTCTAGGCATTAAAGAGCGGAGGCAATCGCGGAAAGCCTCTCCGCCTCCACTGCGCCACGAATACTCTCGCCATTAGATCGTTCATTATCTGCTAAACCAGAAATAATTTTGGCAGTATTGAGGTCTTGGGCCGCATGGAGTGCTTTGGTCAAGCCGGCCACATCCATGCCAATATGCTCGGCTAAAATAAGTAGCTCTTGAGCGCGCTCTGGTTTACGCCAAACATCGGCTCGATTAAACCAAGATAACGCATTGCTAGATTGATTGGCCTCGCTCAAACCTTTATGAATCAATTGATAGAGTTCACAAAAAATTTCACTAAAATCTCGCACCTCATTAGGCATTCGGACACATTCAGCCCAAGAGCGAATCTCAACTGCAAGTAAATGAATCAGGACCACTGCACAACGATCCTCTAATCGACTGCCGCTGTTGTGCAAATGGACAACAAGCTCCTCCCGATAGTTTTCTTTGGTCAACTCTGAGGCCAGTGTTGGTGGTAAAAGTACCTTGGCCGCTCCAGTATCTAGCAACACCTGGAACATCCGCATCGGTTTTTTAGATACCAGCCCTCTAGCCAGCTCCTGCCAAATTCTTTCAGGAGAGAGCACTCCCAATTCATTGGACCGAACAATTGCCTTAAGTGCATCAAGTGTTTCTGGGGCGACGGTAAATTCTGGAAAACGAGCCGCAAATCGAGCGATACGTAACAAGCGTAAGGGATCTTCTGCAAATGCATCGGATACATGACGAAATACCTTTGTTGCTAAATCTCTTTGGCCGTTATAGGGGTCAATAATTGGTCCAAACCACTTACCATCCTCACCAACCTCTTGCGCCATTGCATTAATCGTTAAATCACGCCGCTCCAAATCTTCTTCTAGCGTTACAGTTGGATTAGCATAAAAGTGAAAGCCTTTATAGCCTGTGCCAGTTTTGCGTTCTGTGCGGGCTAATGCGTATTCAGCCTGAGTCTCTGGATGCAGAAATACTGGGAAATCCTTGCCTACTGGACGAAAGCCTTGAGCAATCATCTCTTGCGCACTTGAACCTACAACCACGTAATCAATATCGTTTACCGGCAATCCCATGAGGGTATCCCGAATGGCTCCGCCAACTGCGTAAATCTTCATACGCTTATCTCATCCCCTCCAAGGTACGTCGACTAATGCCAAACACATCCATTAGTGCGTCTCGCCCATGAGCCGGCAAAATATTGGGCAGCTTCATAGAAGCAATATTGTCGCGTGACATTAAGGTCGGCACGGGCAAAAACTCAAACGCACACGCTTGTAAATAACCAATAAAATTAGGCACTGGAATAATTGCGCATTTAGCATGAGCCTTTCGCGCAGCAAATTCCACGATTTCTTTCATGGTGTAAACGCTGGGCCCAACCAAGTCATAAGATGCATGAATTGTCTCTGGCATTTTGAGTGCCCTGGTAAATGCGGTGGCTACATCGTCTACGCTTACCGGTTGAAACTGTGCTCCAGAATTTGCTAAAGGAAGCACTGGAAATAATTTGGTGAGCTTGGAAAATAAATTAATAAATTGATCCTGTGCGCCAAAAATAACTGACGGCCTAAAAATTGTCCAATCCAAATCACTGGTCTTGACTGCCTTCTCGCCATCACCTTTACTTCTCTGGTACATAGATGGGCCATTTGAATCGGCGCCTAACGCACTCATGTGTAGATAGCGCTTGAGGCCATTCATTTGCATAGCGGTCATGATATTTTTGGGGAGATCAACGTGTGCCGCCTTAAAGATTTCGCCATATGGAGTCCCAGGCTTGTCATGCAATACACCTACTAAATTAATGACTGCACCCTTGGGTTTAATTCGTGAGCATAGCTTCTGCAATTCATCGAACTCATCTACATCTGCATCTTCTAAATGTAACTTTGGCAACATGCGTAAATCTCGTGCACTTGCCAGGTGGCGGGTGGGCAATAAAATGGAGTACCCTGCCGCCTGCAATTGAGCGGCCAAAACCTTTCCAACAAAGCCGTTGCCGCCGATGAGTAGGATGTCATATTTCATTGAATTCCGATTCTGATGTAAGTACTACGGTAGCTCTGATTGAGTGGCAACTTTAGGCGTAATTATGCCTAGGCGCTGTTTTAAAGATTGCGTCTGGCCATTTATTACAGATGAATAGTAGGTTGCATTTGCAAGCACGTTCTTTACATAAGTTCGTGTTTCAGCGAATGGAATTGTTTCAGCAAAGATTGCGCCTTCTGTTGGACTAGTCAGTTTTTCACGCCATGCTTTTGAGCGCGATGGGCCTGCGTTATAAGCTGCGGACGCTAAGACCCAAGAGCCGTCCAAATCAATCAAGACCATATTCAAATAATTACTACCCAATGTCAGATTCGTATTAGCATCACCCAACTTGTCATTTGTATAAGTAGTCATGCCAATTTTCTTGGCTACATACTTCGCTGTAGTGGGCATGACTTGCATTAGGCCTGCGGCACCGACTGAAGAAGAGGCATTCATGATGAAGCGTGATTCCTGTCGAATCAAGCCATAGGCCCAAGCTAAATTTAAATCAATCTGCTTTGCAATCGGAGATAAGGCATCACGATAAGGGGTTGGATAGCGCAGGCTAAAGTCGTGCTCTTGCTTGGTACGATCAGCAGTATTCACAACGCGGTCGTAGAGGTTAATGCGTTTGGCATATTCAGCTGCAGCAAGAAGTTGCTTATCGGTCATATTGCGCAACTCCCAATTCCATTCGCGGTTGCCTTCAAAACGTAAATTCATCTGATAGAGGTGCTCTCCTCGAACGAAACCCTTCCGACTAGACATTAGGTCAACTTCCTGCTCGGATACCTTAGTTTTAATGGGTGCGTAATTTGATTTACCCAACTCTTCACGAGCCAACTGTCCATAGAAGTTGTATTGATCCGCAATGAGCTCAAAGCTCTCGCGGGCTTTTTCATTTTGGCCATCTACCTTTAATGCGCGTCCATACCAGTAGGTCCATGCTGGATCCTTACTACGCACAGCAGGGTTCATACCTTCAACGGCATTTTTTACAAGCACCCAATCTTTCGCGCGTAAACCTGCGCGCACTTTCCACTCTTGACTTTCGGTTGATAGGAGTTCGTTGTATCCCAACTCTTGCTGCATTCGATATGAATCATCTGCGCTAGGGTCTAATTTCTTCGCAAGAAATTGCCCTATAACACCCCAAGCAACGGCCTGATTCTCTTTGCTAAAACGTGAGGCGCTCTGAGAAAAATCTTTATACGCTTTTGCTGGATCTGCTTTGGCAGACTTCACCACATCGGCAATCGGATCTTCACCGCCTATGCGGCGAGACATCGTGTCAAAACCCATTTCACTGGCAGCGCGCCCTATGGCTTTTGCTTCGGCAGGAGTCATGCCTCCAGCACCCACTATTGCAGGGACTAATTCCTGGCAAGCTTGCCCAAAGTAATGGGGATCCAACAATATAGAGCGAGCATCCAATCCGACTTTTGTTGGATTCTCTCCTTGAGCTAGCTTAGATTGCAAGGCATAACACTTCACCTGAGTGTCATCATCTAAAACAAATTTAGGGTACTCAGCATCAAAGCGCACCCAGTCTTTACGCTTCCCCAGAACCAGCAACCAATCGTTACGCATGCGATCAGAAAGAGCGCTACCTTGATATTGATTTAAAAATGCCATTACCTGAGAATCAGCACTCGTATCTGCCCGAGCTCCGCCAGCGCTATCAAACAGCTGTGGCTTAATGCGAAAATAAGTTACATAGTCATCATAGGGATAATTAGTTAAGCTCGATGCCAATTGCTGAGCACGAAATACATCATTCTTTTTGGCGGCTTCTCGTAACTCGATAAAAATCCGATCACTATCAGTAATTTCTTCTGGGGGCACCTTACTTTCATAAGACTTTGGAAGATTCGGTTTCTTAAGTTTTTCAGCAAAAATACTGGGCGCATTGATGCATAGGGCCAGAAATAGAATCCCACCCAATGCTCGGTATTTGCCTCTCCGAATATCAAACCTCTTTTTCACTATCGAACTTTCTCTAGTTTAATTACTATACCCTGTAATTTTCGCCTGATAATGGGCGATATGCACGGCAATTCTCTAAAAACTCTACGTAAGGACTTGCTTGCCCAAAGAAAGCAATTTGGCGCAGCAGAGGGCTATCAACGAGCTAAAAGTGCCCTACTCTCTAATCTAGCAACCTTTCTTAATAGCACCCTCGGTGAACTTGAGTCCATCGGTATATATTGGCCCATTCAAGAAGAGGTGGATGTGCGGCCCACAGCTTTGGCATGGGTAAATGCTTTGGCAGGGCGCCGGCTATGCCTGCCATTTGCCCGCCCAGATAAGCATCTCGACTTTTATGCCTGGCAGGAGGGGGATACCTTAATTCCAAGCCAGCATGGTGTTCTAGAGCCAGACCCCAATAATCCTCGCAGACCTCAGCTGGCACCTGACTGTATTTTGATTCCGTGTGTTGGCTGGTCAGAATCGCAGGAGGCGGGTAAAGACCGCTTCTGGCGCCTTGGCTATGGTGGCGGTTACTTTGACCGTACCTTGGCTCAATTAAGGCAAGCTAAACCATCCTTGCTTTGTGTCGGCATTGGGTTTCAGTGGCAAAAATTAAATGATTCCCAATGGCAGACCCAAACGCATGATGAGCCTCTGGATGCCATGCTAACTGAGTCAGGGCTACTACGCTGAGTTGCTGAGATTTAGGTTATTTGCAATAGCCAAAACGGCATCCGCTTGATTGAGCGAGTAGAAATGTATACCGGGTGCACCAGCCGACAACAACTGGTCGCAAAGATCGGTAACCACTTCTTCGCCAAATGCGCGAATCGAAGCAATATCGTCTCCATAAGACTGTAAGCGTAAACGAATCCACCGTGGAATCTCTGCGCCACAGGCATCAGAAAAGCGCAACAATTGGCTGCTGTTTGTAATCGGCATAATCCCAGCAATGACTGGCCCAGTGACACCTAAATCATAGACCTCATCTACAAAACGGAAATAGGCATCGCTATTATAAAAATACTGGGTTACTGCTGAGTTAGCGCCGGCTTTCATTTTTTGCACAAAAAAATCTATATCGCTAGCGGGTGATTTCGCCTGAGGATGCATTTCTGGATAAGCGGCGACGTCGATATGAAACCAATCACCCATCTCTGAGCGAATAAATTCAACTAATTCATTAGCATGATGGAACTCGCCATACTGGCCCATACCAGACGGCAAATCTCCACGTAAAGCCACAATCCGCCGAATACCTAAAGCCTGGTATTGCTTCAACATTTCATGCACGCTCTCGCGTGAGCTACCAACACAAGATAAATGGGGAGCGACAGCTGCGCCTGCCGCATAAATATCGCTCACCACTTTTAATGTGCCAGATTGAGTAGATCCGCCAGCGCCAAAAGTCACGGAATAAAATGCGGGCTTAAGTGCTTCACTCAAACGCGCACGTACAAGATGCAGCTTACTCTCACCTTCAGGTGTTTTAGGAGGAAAGAATTCAATGCTCAATTCCATGATCTTAGCCCTGTCTATTTTTTGCTTTAATTAATAACGATAGTGGTCAGCCTTGTATGGACCTTCCCTAGTCACACCAATATAAGCAGCCTGCTGATCAGACAACACGGATAACTGTGCGTTCAGCGTTTTGAGCTGTAAGCGCGCAACCTTCTCATCCAAATGCTTAGGCAAGGTATAGACGCCGATAGGGTATTTATCCGTGCCAACTGCATTCCACAACTCAATCTGTGCAATCACTTGGTTTGCGAAGGAAGAACTCATTACATAGGAAGGGTGCCCAGTACCACAACCGAGATTTACCAAACGGCCTTTTGCCAAAATGATGATGCGCTTCTCAGGCAAACCATTGCTTGCTGGAAAAATCACGTGATCGACTTGTGGCTTGATCTCTTCCCACTGGTACTTTTCAATACCTGCAATATCAATCTCATTATCAAAGTGGCCAATATTACAAACAATGGCTTGATTTTTCATCTTAGCCATATGGTCATGGGTAATCACATGGTAGTTACCTGTAGCTGAAACAAAAATATCCGCTTTATCAGCAGCGTAATCCATTGTCACAACACGATAGCCTTCCATGGCTGCCTGCAAAGCACAGATTGGATCTACTTCAGTAACCCAAACCTGAGCTGATAGCGCACGCAATGCTTGTGCGGAACCCTTGCCTACATCGCCGTAACCACATACCACCGCCACCTTACCCGCCACCATCACGTCAGTAGCACGTTTGATCGCATCAACCAACGACTCACGGCAACCATAGAGATTGTCAAACTTACTTTTAGTCACGGAATCATTCACATTAATTGCTGGGAACTTCAATTCACCTTTAGCAAACATTTGATACAAACGGTGTACGCCTGTAGTGGTTTCTTCAGTAACGCCTTTTACTTTTTCCAAACGAATCGAGTACCAGCTTGGATCTTGAGCCAATTTATTTTTGATAGCTGCAAATAAAATGGTTTCTTCTTCGCTAGTTGGGTGGTTCAGGCAAGCCTGATCTTTTTCAGCGCGGGCCCCTAAGTGCAACAACAAGGTCGCATCACCACCGTCATCCAAAATCATATTGGTGTAGCCGCCGTCAGCCCATTCAAAAATACGATGGGTGAAATCCCAGTACTGCTCTAAGGTTTCACCTTTAATCGCAAATACTGGTGTGCCGTTTGCAGCGATGGCAGCAGCAGCATGATCTTGGGTTGAGAAAATATTGCAAGAAGCCCACTGCACCTCCGCACCGAGCGCCTCTAGGGTCTCGATCAGAACTGCAGTTTGAATGGTCATGTGCAAAGAACCAGTAATACGTGCACCCCGCAATGGTTGCTGCGCCGAAAACTCATCACGAATAGCGATGAGCCCTGGCATTTCGGTTTCAGCAATGGCAATTTCTTTACGTCCAAAATCAGACAAAGAGATGTCCGCAATCGCGCATTGCGTTGCAACAAAATGGTTTAAATCAAAAACGATAGTCATGAATGCTCCAGCTAATACGATTCAATGCTGGAGTAGATACTCGCTAGCCATTGAATCATGGGTTAGCGAGCGCAGTTGCAATTAGCAATCTCTGGGTTTACCTAGGAGATCACTCCCTTCAAGCCTGGGGAAACACTGGTTCTCAGCATTCCTTGCAACGCTCCTTGAAGATATGGCGAAATTGTAATCAATTTCGCCATATTTGGTTTCAATGCTCCAAATTACTGCTTACAAGCCTGCTGCTGCACGTAAAATGGGGGCTTTATCGCATTGCTCCCAGGTGAATTCTGGCTCTTCACGACCAAAGTGACCATAAGCCGCAGTTTTACGATAAATAGGGCGTAAGAGATTAAGCATCTTGACTATGCCTTTTGGGCGTAAGTCAAAGTGTTCGGCTACCAGTTGCGCAATTTTTTCATCAGGAACTTTACCCGTGCCAAAGGTGCTCACCATCACTGAAGTGGGTTTGGCTACACCGATAGCATAAGAGATTTGAATCAAGCACTTACTTGCCAAACCAGCTGCCACCACATTCTTTGCAACATAACGGCCAGCGTATGCGGCTGAACGGTCTACTTTAGAAGGATCTTTACCCGAGAAAGCCCCGCCGCCATGAGGTGCAGCACCACCGTAGGTATCCACAATAATTTTGCGCCCAGTAAGACCGCAATCGCCTTGTGGGCCACCAATCACAAATCGACCAGTTGGGTTAACTAAAAAGTTAATCGCACCTTTGATCAGATGCTTTGGCAATACGGGCTTGATGATTTCTTCGATAACGGCTTCACGTAGCTTCTCAAGGGAAATTTCTTCATCATGTTGGGTTGAAAGAACAACCGTGTCAATAGAGTCAGGCTTGCCGTCGACATAACGCAAAGTCACTTGGGACTTGGCATCTGGGCGTAGCCAGTTCAAACGACCATCACGGCGCAATTGAGATTGGCGCTCTACCAATCGATGTGATAAATGAATTGGTAAAGGCATGAGCTCAGCAGTCTCATCACAAGCATATCCAAACATTAAACCTTGGTCGCCAGCGCCCTGGTCTAAGCCATCATCATGGGCATTGTTTACTCCCTGAGCAATGTCTGGGCTTTGCTTATCATAGGCAACCAGTACCGCACAACCCTTGTAATCAATGCCATAGTCAGTATTGTCATAACCAATTTCACGCAAAGTATTGCGAGCAACCTGGATGTAATCCACGTTTGCATTGGTAGTAATCTCACCAGCAAGAACAACCAAGCCAGTATTGCACAGAGTTTCTGCAGCAACGCGAGCCGTTGGATCTTGAGCCAAAATAGCGTCCAAGATGGCATCAGAAATTTGGTCTGCTACTTTGTCGGGGTGGCCTTCAGAAACCGATTCTGAGGTAAAGAAGTAATCATTTGCCATTGCATATTCCTTTAAAAAAATTAACACGATCTAAGGGACAACTCGACGTGCCAGGAAATACAACGGCGACGCTTTAGCAGAATTTATGAATCGCCCTGCAAGTTGCCTTAACTCAGCGATGAATCAATTCTATCCCAAAAATATAGAATCCTTCGAATTACCAAAGAAATTTGGCCTTATTGCCAGCATTGAATATCATTGATGTGTGCAAAAAATTTTACTTAAATTGAGCCTAAGCGCCATTGCAGCACTCCCCCTGTATTTTGTTCAGGTCATCGGTGCTGGACTAGGGATTCTGGCCTATATAGGATCTGGGCATTATCGCTACCTATTTCGCCATCAATACGAAGCTGTGGTGGCTTCTCGTCAACTGCCATTTCAGCTTTGGCAGGCTGTCATGGCCTCTGGAATGCTGCTATCTGACAGCCTATGGATTTGGCGTAACCCTCTAAAAGCCCTCAAATTGGTCGAAGTGCAGGACTGGGACATCGTGAAGGACGCCATCAATGAAGGGCATGGACTGGTGATGCTCACCCCCCACCTTGGCGGTTTTGAAATTATTCCCCGTGTTTTGGCACAGCATTTTCCTGCAACGATTCTATATCGTCCCTCACGCCAAAATTGGCTCAATGAGGTAGTTGAAGCGGGCCGCACTTATCCTAATATGCATTTTGTGCCCACCAATCTTCATGGCGTTCGTCAAATGACCCGCGCCCTGACTCGGGGTGAGGCGATTGGCATCCTTCCAGATCAAGTGCCTAGCGGTGGTGAAGGCGTTTGGGTTCCCTTTTTTGGACGGTACGCCTACAGCACGCCTTTGCCCGCGCGCCTAGCGAACCGCAACAACACCCCCGTAGTTATGTTTACCGCCAAACGAAAGGCTCTTGGAAAGGGGTGGCTGATGCAAGCGACTCGCCTTGCACCGCTCTCTCAAGACTCAATCAAAGCAGCAACAGAGTTAAGTATCGCCATAGAAAATGCAGTGCTCGTCGCCCCCAATCAATTTATTTGGGCATACAACCGCTACAAGCACCCAGCGGGTGCGGAACTACCGCCAAAGAGTTCAATAATTTAATAATTCAATAAAATTTTATTTGAGATGACCTGGTTACAAAACGCCTTTCATTTTTTAGCGCTAAGTTTTTTGCGCCTTTTTGCATTTTTACCTTATGCGCTCACGATTTACATTGGATATAGCTTAGGTTGGCTTGCAGCCCATACTCCCAATAAGCGCACAAAGGTTGTTCAGACCAATCTCCGCTTATGCTTTCCCAACCTGAGTGATGCTGAAATAAAAGCCTTGGCGCTGGAACATTGGAAATTATTTGGTCGTAGCGTAATCGAGCGAAGTCGTATTTGGCTGGGAAGTGGCAAACAAATTACCGACATTGTTACCATCCACTCCGCTATCACTCTGGGTGATCGCAAACCCCGTTTATTAATCAACCCTCATTTTGTAGGTCTTGAGGGTGGCTTCATGGCACTTTCGGCTTTAGCGAGTCAGCATGATTGGCCACGCGGTGCGGGTTTATATCAAAACATGAAAAACCCATTCTTCAATCAAAAAATGATTGAATGGAGAAATCGTTTTGGCGGTAAATCAATCGAAAGACAAAGCCGCTTGCGTGATCTTATCCGTGAAATTCAAACAGGTAACTTCATCTTCATTGCCCCAGATATTGATCTGGGGCCACGTGACTCCATCTTTGTTCCTTTTTTTGGCATTCAAACCAATACCATTACCTCAGTGTCGCGCTTGGCCAGAATGAGCGGCGCAGAAGTTTGTTTAATGACAACCACCTTAAATCCAGATCGCAAAGCTTACACCTGCAACATTAGCGCGCCACTTCCCAACTTTCCTAGCGATAGCGTAGAAAAAGATACTGAAAACCTAAATCAAGCTATCGAAGAACTTGTTCGCGAAAGACCAGCAGAGTACTATTGGGTACACAAACGTTTTAAACATAGGCCCCCTGGGGAGCCTAGCCCCTATAAATAACCATCTCATTACCCAATGGAAATCTTTTGAGCGCAAATTTAATTAACCCCTCACGCAAACTGCGTTTTACTAAAATGCATGGCGTTGGCAATGATTTCATTGTGTTAAATGGTATTGATCAAGACCTTTCTAACATGACTAGTGCGCAGTGGGCAGCATTGGCTCACCGTCAATTTGGTATTGGCGCAGATCAAATTTTGATTGTGGAAAAAGCGACCCGCCCCGATGCTGATTTTCGGTACCGCATCTTTAATTCAGATGGTGGCGAAGTGGAACAGTGCGGCAATGGTTCTCGCTGCTTTGTACGTTTTGTTAACGAACAGGGTCTCTCGCACAAGAACCCTTTACGCGTTGAAGTTGCCCATACTGTTCTAACACTCAAATCCTGCCCAGATGGTCAGGTTGAGGTGGATATGGGTGCGCCGATTTTTGACCACAGCAAAATTCCTTTCAATGCCGAAGGCTTGGCAAGTAAGCAAGAATTTCATGAAATGCTCTATGCCCTTGAGCTAACAACACCTGCCGATCACGATAGCTGGGTCGGCGTCCTCTCCATGGGCAACCCCCATGCAGTACAAGTGATTGGTGATATTGATAGCGCACCCGTTTTGGAAGAGGGCCCGTCCATTGAAAACCATTCTGCATTTCCGAAACGCGTCAATGCGGTATACCTGCAAATTCTTAATCGTAACGAAATTAAACTTCGGGTATTCGAACGGGGTGCCGGTGAGACGCTGGCCTGCGGTACGGGAGCCTGCGCTGCCGTGGTTTCAGGCATTCGCCGAGGCATGCTCGATTCACCAGTCAAAGTGCATGCCCGCGGGGGAGATCTACAAATTTCGTGGAGTGGTGTAGTAGATGAACTAACTCAGCCCGTAATCATGACCGGTCCAGTAGCCACCGTCTTCGAGGGCGTGGTAGAGGTCTAAACCCCTATGTCAAACGCCATACTGTGCGCGGTAAGCTTGGACTGCAGGCAAGTAACTTGTTAACGCCGCATCACTGGAAGCTGTTAAGAAAGACATGACATCAACTAAGTTTGCGATAGCAATCACGGGTAAACCAAGCTCGTGCTCTACCGCTTGCACCGCTGACTCCTCGCCAATTTCCGTAGCTGTTCCTGATTTTTCCATACGATCTAACGCAATCAACACTGCCACAGGTTCTGCACCAGCTGCGCGGATGAGCTCAACGGATTCCCTAACTGACGTGCCAGCGGAAATTACATCATCAATAATTACTACCCTGCCTTTAACGGGTGCGCCTACAAGCACACCGCCCTCACCATGATCTTTTGCTTCTTTGCGGTTATAAGCATAAGGAACATTCCGTCCAGAGTCTGCCAATGCAATAGCGGTAGTAGCCACTAAAGTGATGCCTTTATAAGCGGGGCCATAAATCATGTCAAAATCGATTTTGGATTCTTGCAAAGCTTTAGCGTAATACTGGCCTAAAGCCCTCAAAAGGGCGCCATCATTAAACCCACCCGCATTAAAGAAATAAGGCGAAAGTCTTCCCGCTTTAGTTTTAAACTCCCCAAACGACAAAACATTTGCCTCCAAGGCAAAACGAATAAAGTTATCTTGATTAGAATTTTTTGAGCTCATAGGTCTATATGTTACGCATCATTTCCGCCAACCTCAACGGTATCCGCTCTGCGGTTAAAAAAGGCTTCCTCCCATGGGTGGTTAAACAAAAGCCCGACTTTGTTTGCATGCAGGAACTAAAAGCCCAGCGCGATGATTTGGAAGATGCGATTCTCAATCCAGATGGCTTGCATGGCTACTTTCATCATGCCGAGAAAAAGGGCTATAGCGGTTGTGGTATCTATACACCTCACAAACCAGATGAGGTGCTATATGGCTACGGCAATGAAGAATTTGATGCAGAAGGACGGTACGTAGAGGTAAGATTTAAAAATCTATCAGTCATTTCGGTGTATATGCCATCAGGCTCTAGCTCCCCCGAAAGGCAAGAGGCTAAATACCGCTATCTAGAGTCTTTTTTGCCGCACCTAATTAAACTCAAAAAATCTGGTCGCGAGATTATTCTCTGTGGTGATATAAATATTGCCCATCATGAAATAGATCTCAAGAACTGGAAGGGTAATCTAAAGAACTCTGGCTTCTTGCCAGAAGAGCGGGAGTGGCTCAGCAATCTCTTTGGCCATATTGGCTATGTTGATGTATATCGGGAGCTAGAACCAGAGGCTACAGATACTTGTTACACCTGGTGGAGTAATCGCGGCCAGGCCTATGCAAAGAATGTAGGTTGGCGAATCGACTATCACATAAGTACACCCGGTATTGCCGCTACCGCCCGAAAAACGGCTGTTTATAAAGATGAGCGTTTCTCAGATCACGCGCCTTTAACGGTAGATTATGACTGGGCCATTTAGTTGCCCACTTGGACAGTTTTAATGCGCCACTTCCGAATCATGCTTTTTAAATTCCACCAACTTAAGGTGGATAACCAGCCAAATAAGCACCAGAACTGGGGCGCCAATAATTGCAGTGCCAAAGAAAAAAGCTTGATAGCCAAAGGAATCTACAAACACGCCCGAGAATCCTGCCAACCACTTTGGCAATAAAAGCATCACCGAACTAAACAAAGCATATTGCGTGGCTGAGTACTTGATGTTGGTAAGGGAGGATAAAAAAGCAATGAAAGCAGCGCTGGCGATTCCGGAGCTAAGATTGTCTGCCGAAATCACCCATATCAAACCCTGTAGATCATGACCTTGTATTGCTAACCAGGCAAATAAAAGATTGCTTGCAGCAGAAAGAACTGCGCCTACAAATAAGATCCGCATCACACCAAAACGTAGAGTTAAAACCCCGCCAACAAAAGCGCCAAGCAAAGTCATAACTACACCAAAAACCTTGCTAACAGCCGCTACTTCATCTTTGGTGTACCCCATATCTACATAGAATGGATTGGCCATGATTCCCATAACAACATCGCTAATTCGGTAGATTGCTATCAAACTCAGAATGGCAATGGCATGCCAGCCATAACGATAGATAAACTCAGCAAAAGGTTCAATTAACGTTTGGTGCAGCCAGGCTTTTGCATTTCGCGCTTTAGCTAACTCGATGCGCACTGGCTCCTTGCTAAATAAAGTAGTTAGGATACCTACGCTAATTGAGGCTGCCATACACAAATAAGCAAATTGCCAGGCGCTTGCATCATAAGACGTTGCATTCACCTCTACTCGGGCTGCTAACCATAAGGCACCAGCGCCCGCCCAAATTAAGGCAAGGCGATAGCCAGTTTGATAGGTTGCTGCTAGGGCAGCCTGATGAATGCTATCAGCTGATTCAATCCGAAATGCATCCAAGGCAATATCCTGGGTGGCGGATCCAAAGGCCACCAATAGAGCAAACCAGACAACGGGAGTGAGCGCTAACTTTGGGTCAAGACTCGACATACCAAGTAACCCTAAAATAATTAGAGATTGCGCAAAGAGTAGCCAGCTTCGTCTTCTGCCCAGTAATTTAGAGAAAAAGGGGATGGGCAGACGGTCAACTAAGGGCGCCCACATCCATTTAAATGCGTAGATCAAACCAACCCAAGTTAAATACCCAATGGTGCTGCGATCAATCCCGGCTTCACGCAACCAAAAACTGAGCGTCCCCAATATGAGCAATAAAGGCAATCCAGCAGAGAAGCCCAAAAAAAGCATCCGCAAACAAGGCCACTCGAGATAAACCCGAAAATCTTTTAACCAGGAATTAATCGCACTAAGCACGACGTACACGGAATAGAGCTAGGCTTCCAAAGAGATTGGGGAATAGGGTGACTTCCCGACCTTCATGCAAGATGCATCGGTCAATCACCTTCAACCCTAAAGTGGAGGCAAGTCTCTCAAAATCAGCCACTGTCAGAACTCGAACATTGGGGGTGTTGTACCACTGGTAAGGCAGACTCTTGGAGACGGGCATATGCCCAAGGCCCACCGCTAAGCGATGCGACCAATGCCCAAAGTTTGGAAAGGAGACTACCGACTCTTTTCCAACACGAACCACTTCACGCAAGATTTTTTCTGTTTGATGAATTGTCTGCAAAGTTTGTGAGAGCACCACCATATCAAAGCTATTGTTCTCAAAAAGGGCCAGTCCGCCTTCTAGGTTTTGCTGGATCACATTCAAACCTTTTTCGACACACGACAATACCCGTGCATCATCAATTTCAACCCCATAAGCGTGAACTGGCTTTTGTTTTTGCAAGTACTCAAGAAAACTTCCGTCGCCACAACCTAAATCCAATACATGGCTATTGGGAGAAATCCATTTAGCAATCGCCGTAAAGTCTGCGCGCATCATGGCTGCAACTCCAGCATTTGCTTAAAATAGGCACGAATCAGATTGTGGTAACGAGAGTCGTTTAATAAAAATGCATCATGCCCGTGAGGCGCATCAATTTCAGCATAACTCACCGCACTCTTATTACTTAATAAGGCTTGCACAATCTCTCGACTACGATTGGGCGGGAAACGCCAGTCCGTTGAAAAGCTAACAACCAAAAATTTAGACTGCACTTCAGCGAGGGCACGATTCAAGCTGCCCTCATAGCGACGCGAAGGATCAAAGTAATCTAGAGCACGCGTAATTAACAAATAGGTATTGGCATCAAAATAGGTCGAGAACTTTTCCCCTTGATGGTGAAGATAGCTCTCTACCTCGAATTCCACATCAAAACTAAAGCGGTAATCGTTAGATTCGCCATTAGGCCTTTGCAACTCACGTCCAAACTTTTCTGCCATATCATCATCTGAGAGATAGGTAATGTGCCCCACCATGCGCGCCAATCTCAGACCCCGCCTGGGAACTACCCCATGCTCATAGTAATTACCACCATGAAAATCAGGGTCCGACAGGATGGCATTGCGTGCCACCTCATTAAAAGCAATGTTTTGCGCACTTAACTTTGGCGTGGATGCGATTACTACGCAATGCCCTAAACGTTTAGGAAACTGAATTGCCCAAGCCATTGCCTGCATGCCACCCAAGCTCCCTCCCATCACAGCAGCAAAACGTCGAATACCCAATTTATCCGCCAAACGTGCCTGAGTATTTACCCAGTCCTCTACCGTCACTACGGGAAAGTCGGCGCCATAGGGCTTACCGCTTGCAGGATTAATGCTCATTGGCCCAGTTGAGCCAAAGCAGGAACCTAAGTTGTTTACGCCAATGACAAAGAAATGATTGGTGTCTACTGGCTTACCAGGCCCAATCATATTGTCCCACCAGCCAATGTCTTGCGCATTGTCGGGATCCGGCCCAGCCACATGGTGCGAAGCATTTAAAGCATGACAAATTAATACAGCATTACTTTTTTCAGCATTTAGCTTGCCATATGTTTCGATGACTAAATTGTAGCCAGCTAATATGGCGCCACTCTGCAAAGGTAATGGCTCGGCAAAATGGATAGTATTTCTAGAGAGGTATAGCTCACTCATTCTGAAAGAAGGATGCGCAGACTAATATCAGATGCTTCAGTTGGTAACTTTTTAAATCCACTACGTGCAAAGCGATGCCAGCGGCCCAAAATAAAACTCATCAACATCGCAGCACGAACACTTACTTCATCTTGGCCGACATTTTCCCATGCGCCACCCTGAGTTTGGGCGATACGCAAAGCCTGCTTGAGTGACACCTCCACGCGGTCTAGGACCTGTGTAATGCGCTCTTGCAAGCGATCATCTTCTTGCAATAAAGCATCGCTCAACAAAACACGAGTCATGCCTGGATTTTTCTCGGCAAAGAACAGCAACATCTGCAAAATACCGCGAGCTTGCGCAAGCCCTGATTCTTCTTTTTGATTAATCTGATTAATTAATCCAAACACAGTCTGCTCAATAAAGGAGATTAAACCCTCAAACATCTGCGCCTTGCTGGCGAAATGACGATAAAGAGCTGCCTCTGACACTTGGATTTTTGCGGCTAATGCAGCCGTAGTTACTCGCTCACCCTTGGGATTTTGTAACATTTCAGCAAGCACTTGCAATATCTGCAAACGACGCTCTCCTGGGCGAGGACGCTTGCGCACCTTACCAGTATCAGCACCGTTATCCACAACTTCCGCTTGCTCCAAAGAATCACGCATGGTCATATCACTCATTTAACGCTCATCTAGAACGAATCATCGTTCCGAAAGCTTGCTCAGTCAGGATCTCAAGCAACAAAGAGTGCTCAATTCGGCCGTCAATAATATGAACCGAATTTACGCCGCTCTTTGCAGCATCTAAAGCTGAAGAAATCTTAGGTAGCATACCGCCCGAGATCGTGCCATCAGCAAATAACTCATCAATCTCGCGTGCTGTAAGGTCAGTAAGCAGCATGCCGTTTTTATCCATCACCCCAGGAATATTGGTCATCATGACCAATTTCTCAGCATGCAAAATTTCCGCCATCTTTCCTGCAACTAGATCCGCATTAATGTTGTAAGCCTGGCCTTCTGCGCTAAAGCCAATAGGTGAAATTACCGGAATAAAAGCATCATCCTGCAAAGCCTTAACTACAGCTGGATTAATTGCCTCAATCTCACCAACAAAGCCCAAATCAATTGTGGCCCCTGGATTTTTTTCGTCCGCCACCAACATTTTTTTAGCGTGAATCAGACCACCATCTTTACCAGTCAGGCCAACGGCTTGTCCACCGAAGTGATTGATCAACATCACAATATCTTGCTGCACTTCACCACCAAGAACCCACTCCACTACCTCCATGGTTTCTTCATCTGTAACGCGCATACCCTGAATAAAGGTTCCGGTTTTGCCAATTTTTTTGAGAGCCTCGTCGATTTGTGGCCCGCCGCCATGAACAACAACAGGGTTCATTCCGACCAATTTGAGCAAAATGACATCACGCGCAAAACTCTCTTTAAGGCGCTCCTCAACCATAGCGTTTCCGCCATACTTGATCACAATAGTTTTGCCATGGTATTGCCGAATGTAAGGCAAAGCCTCGGCCAGAATCTCAGCCTTTAATAAAGGAGGGATCTCAGAAAGGGGGGGGAGGTGCTTAGTCATCTCTACCGATATGTCTATTAAATTAATCGCCAAATAATTTTTGACGAAGTTCGCGACGCTCTTGAGCCTCTAAAGACAAATTAGCGGTAGGTCTTGCAATTAAGCGATTTAAGCCAATGGGCTCACCGGTTTCTTCACACCAACCATAGTCACCAGACTCAATACGAGCTAAGGCCTGCTCTACTTTTTTCAATAACTTACGCTCACGATCACGGGTGCGCAACTCAAGAGCATGCTCCTCTTCGATCGTGGCACGATCAGCTGGATCGGGAACCAAAATATTTTCACGAAGATGCTCTGTTGTCTGAGAGGCATTTTGTAAAATATCGTTCTTTAAAGTCAGCAACTTCTGACGGAAAAATTCTAACTGGGCAGCATTCATATAGTCCTTTTCGGACATCTTGAGCAATTCAACTTCAGTTAAAGGTTCGCCCTTCACCACTTTGTTGCTTACTTTTGCAGTAGCAGTAGATTTTGTTGCTGTTTTTACCGTCATCTCATTCTTTCCATGGTTTTGAAGCATTATTGCCTCATTCTGCCAAAGTTTTACAGCGTTTTATCAATATTGACTATGGCGGCGGATTGTACTTGATATTAATTAAGCCAAACAGCCTTCTAGCCCAGCAAGCAAAGTGTCCTTTGGTAAATCAATGCCAATAAAGACCATGCGGGTTTGTTTGGGCTCATTACCCCAGGGACCTGCTAAATCACTGCCCATCATCTGATGAACCCCCTGGAAGACCACTTTACGGTTGCTACCCTTCACATAAAGCACCCCTTTGTACCGCAACATCTTCTCGCCAAAAACCTCCAAAATGCCACCCAGGAAGTCTTCCAATTTTTTATGATTAAAGGGTTTATCACTACGAAAAACAAAGGATTGGATTCGATCTGTATGGCCTGTGTGGCTATGATGGTCGTGACTATGATCGTGCCCGCAAGTGCTGTGGTCATGATCATCGTGGCTGTGGTCATCACCACAAGTGGCGTGATCATGGTCTTCCTGCTCCAAAAAATGGGGATCAATATCTAACTTTGCATTTAGATTAAAGCCTTTGAGGTCCAAAACAGCCTCTAGAGGCACGACACCCTTAGAAATTCCCTGAATGGGTGCTCGAGGATTCATATGCATTAAACGGGTACGCAAGGCCTCCACCTCAGCAGGGCTTACTAAATCTGTCTTAGTAATAAAAATTTGGTCGGCAAAGCCAACCTGGCGTTGAGCCTCTTCATGCTCACTAAGCTGCTGTTGGCCATGCTTAGCATCTACAAGGGTCACTACAGCATCCAAAACATAATGATCGGCAACATCATCATCCATAAAGAATGTCTGAGCCACTGGGCCTGGGTTAGCAACGCCGGTAGTTTCAATCACCACACGCTCAAAGCTGATTTTCTTATCCCTGCGTTGCTCCCATAGCTCATTTAGAGCCTCAACCAAGTCACCACGAATCGTGCAGCAAATACACCCATTGCTCATTTGCACAATATGCTCTTCGCTATCCTGAACCAAGATGTCGTTATCAATATTCTCTTCGCCAAACTCGTTTTCAATCACGGCAATTTTTTGACCATGTTGCTCAGTGAGGATGTGCTTTAGGAGCGTTGTTTTGCCACTCCCTAAAAAGCCCGTGAGAATGGTTACCGGAATTAATGCCATTAATGATCCTATCAAATTCTAGAAGTAATGCCTTCCCACAAAGGGAAAGCTAACATCTTACCGAGTTCTTCAGTCTTTGCCAGCCTTTGCTCTGGGATGCGCTTTGTCATATGCTTGTGCTAGGTGTTGAAAATCTAAAGATGTATAAATCTGGGTGCTAGCAATGCTGGCGTGGCCCAGCATTTCTTGTACAGCGCGTAAATCCTGAGAAGACTGCAAGACATGGCTCGCAAAGCTATGACGCATCATATGGGGATGCACATGAGTAGGTAAACCCGCTCGGATAGCTAGGGTCCTTAGGCGCGCCTGGACCGTCCGAGGCGATAAACGAACTCCAGAAGCTGAAATAAATAAGGCTAAAGACTGTTTAGCAGACTCTGTTGCATTCCGCATGTCGCGCCAAGATTGCAGAGACTTCATTGCAGGGCCGCCTACTGGTACTGAACGACGTTTGCCGCCCTTTCCCATGACGGTAACCTCTGCAGAATCCCAATCTAACCAACCGGCAGAGGAGTGCTGACGATCTTTACTTTGCGTCACATCGATTCCCAAAAGCTCGGAGAGGCGCAATCCAGAGGAATATAGCAAGTCAATAATGGCAGCATCACGAATTGCCTCTAAATCATTTTTTTTCAGTGCCTCAGAAACCGCTTGGTTTACCAAGGCTAGCGCCTGCTCTACCGACAAGGCTTTTGGCAAAGATTGCAAGCGCTTTGGGGCCTTGACATCGTCAACGGGGTTTGCAATTAATTTGATTGCCACCTTGTCCGCATAAAACTCTCTACGGGCATCTTTTTCCGTAAGCCAGTCATACCAGCCACGCCAAGCAGAAAGTGCGCGTGCAATGGTCCGGGAAGACTTCCCTTTGGAATGTAGGCGCCCAGCCCAACGGCGGATATGAGCATTAGTGACTTTTAATAGCTCTACAGAATCACCTATAGCAAATACTTGTAGCTCTGAAAGATCGGTCCGATAGGCTTTCAACGTATGCGGTGAGAGTTGACGCAAAACATGTAACTCATGCAGATAATTCTGCACAAGGGGATGCAATTCAGTCGACTGTAATTTCATAAGCCTGGATACGATCCAAAGCCGCAGCAGTGAGTTCAGCAATTTGACGCAAATAGAATGCGCCCATATCAGTAGTAAAACGGGTTTCGTCCTTACTGGCCAATAAAAGTACTGCGGGTGATTTCACCACTCCAATGCTCTTGCCCAAAGGCAAACCAATCGCCACCATACTTTGCCAATTAGGATCAATCAAGATTTGCGTAGCCAATAAATCCATGCTGGCAGAAGACAGCTCTTTTACTGAACCGCATAAAGGGGTATCAATCCACGGACCAAAAGCAGAATTGGGCTCTAAAAGTTGTGCTGACTCGACTTCAAACACATCCGCCAAGCCCGCTGTAACGGCCGCCTCAACATCATGCTTTGTATTGGCGCGCATTAATCTTAGCAACCAAGCAACCAAGCTTTGTTGAGTTTTGTCATTACGACTACCAAAATGCAACATCTCGCTTAATCGACGGTTTAGCTCTTGGTTCTGTGAGCGCAATATGGTCATTTGACGCTCTTGTAAAGAGATCGCACGATCTTCATGGGGGTGCTTCAATCTAATGTCATTCAAGAGGGTGGCGTAACGCTCAAAAAAACCAGGCGTCGCGCGCAACCACTCCGCCACCAACTCTTCCTGCTCTGCTTGCTTTGGATCAATGGCACTCATATTTTTCTTTCTCAATATTTCCGTAGTCAGCTTAGCTAAGTTTCTTACGCAGCAATTCGTTTACTTGGCCTGGATTAGCCTTACCTTGAGACGCCTTCATAATTTGGCCGACTAAAGCATTAAAGGCCTTCTCTTTACCGGAGCGGAATTCTTCTATAGATTTTTCATTGGCTAATAAGACTTGGTCAATCATGGCCTCTAGCTCGCCACTATCACTAATCTGCTTTAAGCCTTTGGCGTCAATAATTTGATCGACTGTACTTAATATATTTCCTGCCAATGCGTCCTCCCACAAAATGGCAAAAATATCTTTTGCAATTTTATTGGAAATCGTACCATCAGCGATCCGCATCAGCAATGGAGCGAGGTGCCCCGCTTTTAAAGGCGCAGCAGCTGCAGAAATACCAGCACGATTTATTGCAGATGCAAATTCACCTGCTATTAAGTTGGCTGCGGCTTTAGCCATAGGCTTTCCAACCAATGCTAATAGGTCTTCAAATACTTCAGCAGTACCGCGGTCTTGTGTCAGCAATTGCGAGTCGTATGCACTTAAACCAAACTCGCTCTGCCATTGCTGACGTAGCTGAGCAGGTAATGCCGGCATGTCGCTGCGCACCATCTCAATCCATGCTTCGTCAATCACCACTGGCAATAAGTCTGGGTCGGGAAAGTAGCGATAATCATTTGCATCTTCCTTGCTGCGCATGCTCCGAGTTTCCCCGCGGTCGGGATCATATAAGCGAGTTTCCTGAACAACAGCTCCACCATCTTCAATTAACTCAATTTGTCGACGCACTTCAAATTGAATTGCCTCCTCTAGGAATCGAAAAGAGTTCAGGTTTTTAATTTCACAGCGCGTACCAAATTCTGCTTGTCCTTTGGGGCGCACAGACACGTTAGCATCGCAGCGGAAAGAGCCCTCTTGCATATTGCCATCGCATACACCCAACCAGACTACCAAACCGTGCAGAGCCTTGGCGTAAGCAACTGCTTCTGCAGCGCTTCGCATAACTGGCTCAGTCACAATTTCCAATAATGGGGTGCCAGCACGATTTAAGTCGATGCCACTCGAGGCTTCACCATGGGGACCCGTAAAATCCTCCTCGTGTACCGATTTTCCAGCGTCCTCTTCCATGTGTGCACGAGTCAACTCAACTATTTTTACTTTATCCCCTACCAATACCTCTAGGTGACCGCCAATTACCACTGGGTCTTCAAACTGACTGATCTGATAACCTTTAGGCAAATCTGGATAGAAATAATTTTTACGCGCAAAAATACTCGCAGGGGAAATCTTTGCCCCTACCGCCAATCCGAAACGAATCGCATGTTCTACCGCCTGACGATTGAGTACCGGCAAGACACCAGGTAATGCCAAATCAACTGGGCATGCCTGAGTATTAGGGCCGGCGCCAAAGCGAATACTTGCCCCACTAAAAATCTTAGATTTTGTTCGTAACTGTGCGTGGGTCTCCAGACCAATAACAACTTCCCATTCCATCACGCCACCCCACTTGCTTGTCGCAAATGCCAATCACTGGCCTGCTGGTATTGATGCGCTACTTGCAAAAGGCGTGCTTCAGAAAAATAATTTCCGATTAATTGCATTCCAATTGGCAAATTATTTTTATTAAACCCACAAGGTACGCTCATTGCTGGCAAGCCTGCTAGGTTGGTAGAAAGGGTATAAATATCTTCTAAATACATTTGCACTGGATCTTTTGATTTTTCTCCTAAGCGCCAGGCCACATCGGGCGCTACCGGTCCCAAAATTAGATCGCATTGTTGGAATGCTGCCTGGAAATCAGCAGCGATAATACGGCGGATTTTTTGGGCTTGTAAGTAATAAGCATCGTAATAGCCATGACATAAAACATAGGCGCCAATTAAAATACGTCGTTTGACTTCTGCACCAAAGCCCTCGGTGCGCGACTTTTTATACATCTCGGCTAGATCGCGATATTCATTAGCACGATGCCCGTAACGTACACCATCAAAACGACTCAAATTACTAGAAGCTTCTGCGGGTGCTAAAACGTAATACACTGGGATTGATAGTTTGGTTTTTGGTAGACTGACTTCCACTAGTTTAGCGCCCAGCTCTTGCATTATGTTTGCTGCAGCATTGACCGATTTTCCGACTTCCTCAGCCAAGCCCTCTGCAAAAAACTCTTTTGGCAATCCAATGCGCAGGCCCTCTAAAGGCTTTGCAAAATTTGCGTTTCCCACTTCCCAGTGTTGATTTAAATAACGACCAAAGTCTTCGCCAGAATCCGCTAGTGAGGTCGAGTCACGGGGATCATGCGATGACATTGCACTGAGGAGCAAAGCGCAATCTTCAGCAGTCTTGCCCATTGGTCCCGCCTGATCTAAAGACGATGCATAGGCAATCATGCCGTAACGGGAAACTCGCCCATAGCTTGGCTTAATACCCGTAATTCCACAAAAAGCAGCTGGCTGACGAATCGAACCCCCCGTATCGGTGCCTGTAGCGATTGGCGCCATTCCTGCAGCAACCGCAGCAGCCGACCCTCCTGAAGAGCCTCCTGATACATATTGAGAATTCCAGGGATTAAGGACTGGGCCATAAGCTGAATTCTCATTGGAGGAGCCCATGGCGAACTCGTCCATATTGGTCTTGCCTAGGCAAACCATGCCAGCCCCATTGGGGTTGTCTTCACTAGGCATTCCTAAATTAGCCACCACTGCAGCATCAAAAGGACTTAAGTAGCCTTCAAGCATTTTGGAGGCTGCCGTTGATTTCCAGCCTTGAGTAACAAAAACATCTTTATGAGCTACGGGTATGCCTGTTAATTTTCCAGCCATACCAGAAAAAATTAATTTATCAGCTTTAGATGCTTGCTCTAAACTTAAGTGAGCATTCACATCGAGGTATGCATTCCACTGCTTTCCCGCCTCAATACGGTCTAAAAAGTATTGTGTCAGCTCTGCGCTAGAAACCTCTTTAGCCGCTAAGGCTTTTGCCATGAGCGCAATTGGAGTGTTATGCCAGCTCATTCGAGCACCCGCGGAACTAAAAAATAACCATCCTGTTGAGCGGGGGCAGATTGCATATTTTCAGCGCGATGGTCTGATTCAGTTACCTCATCGATTCGCAAAGGTTGCGCTAAATCCCGTAAAAAGAGGATCGGGTGAGCCAAAGGCTCCAACCCAGTTGTATCAACTGCCTGCATTTCCTCAACCAAAGAAAAAACAGCCTGCAATTGAGGCAGTATTGCCTCGGCTTCGGCCTGATTTAACTCAAGCATGGAAAGGTGCGCAATGCGCTGGACATCATCAAGTTTCATGGGCGCTGGAGTATCATTCCTATATATTTTTATTAACACTTACTATTTTCCCACTACATCATGTTTGGTTTTTTCCGCAGCTACTTTTCTAATGACCTAGCCATCGACCTAGGCACCGCCAACACTCTAATTTACATGCGTGAAAGAGGTATTGTGCTTGATGAGCCCTCTGTTGTGGCAATTCGCACAGAAGGCGGCCCAAATGGCAAAAAAACTATTTTAGCCGTCGGCAAAGAAGCAAAAGCAATGCTGGGGCGTGTTCCAGGAAATATTGAGGCGATTCGCCCCATGAAAGACGGTGTTATTGCCGATTTCACTATTACCGAGCAAATGCTCAAGCAATTTATTAAGCTGGTGCATGAAAGCAAGCTTTTAAAACCAAGCCCACGCATCATTATTTGCGTTCCTTGTGGTTCAACCCAAGTTGAGCGTCGTGCGATTCGCGAATCTGCATTAGGCGCCGGCGCATCTCAAGTATTTTTAATTGAAGAGCCAATGGCCGCTGCGATTGGCGCCGGCCTGCCCGTTTCTGAAGCTGCCGGTTCAATGGTGGTTGATATTGGTGGTGGCACAACCGAAGTAGGCGTTATGTCATTGGGTGGGATGGTTTACAAAGGATCCGTTCGTGTTGGCGGTGACAAGTTTGATGAAGCCATTACGAATTACATCCGCCGTAACTACGGCATGTTGATCGGCGAACAAACTGCTGAATTAATTAAGAAAACAATTGGCTCCGCATTCCCTGGTGCAGAAGTACGTGAAATGGAAGTAAAGGGGCGCAATCTTTCCGAGGGAATCCCTCGTAGCTTTACCGTTACTAGCAATGAAGTGCTAGAAGCATTGACCGATCCATTAAACCAAATTGTGACTGCCGTCAAAGCAGCGCTCGAACAAATTCCACCTGAGCTTGCTTCAGATATCGCAGAACGGGGCATGATGTTGACTGGTGGTGGCGCACTGTTGCGCGACCTCGATCGCCTCCTTATGGAAGAAACTGGTCTACCTATTCATGTCGCAGAAGACCCCCTCACTTGCGTCGCTCGTGGTTGCGGTATTGCCTTAGAGCGCATGGATAAGCTAGGCGGCGTATTCTCGCAAGAGTAAGCAACTTAATCGTCGACTAGGGAATTGCAACATAGCGCCCCTCCTCTTTTCAGACAAGGCATTCCTGCCTTAGTCAAACTGATTGTCTGCCTCTCAATCAGCATTGCTTTGATGCTGATTGATTTTCGCTTTAAAGCCCTCGATCCCATTCGTAACTCCGTCAACTGGATTTTGCGTCCACTGGAGTACGTCATGCTGACACCAAGAGATGCATTTGAAGCAAGCTCCGAATATCTCACGACGCGCAGTACGCTTGATAAGGAAAATCAAGTGATGAAAGTGCGCCAAGCAGAACTTTCGCTACTGGCAAATCAATCTGAGTTTCTCTTAATTGAAAATCAAAACTTGCGTCAGTTAATGGACCTACAAAAGCAGGTTTCATTCAAAACACTTCCAGTAGAAATTCTGTTTAACCCACCCAATCCAATCTCGCAACGCATTGTGATAAACAGAGGAAGCAGCGATGGTCTGAAGTTGGGCAACCCTATCGCTAACGACGCAGGAATTCTAGGTCAGGTAGTTCGAATTTATGATCACTCGGCTGAAGTATCTTTATTAGAAGATCGAGACTTTGCGGTTCCCGTGCAAGTTGCACGCAACGGTCTTAGAGCTGCTGTTTTTGGAGCTGGCCGCGGCAACCCATTAGAGCTCCGTTATCTTCCTGTTGCAAGCGACCTAGAAGTCGGAGACGTGTTAATCACCTCCGGCATCGATGGCGTTTATCCACCAGGCTTCGCCGTTGCTGTTATTAGCCGCATCGAACGTAATGCAGATCAAAACTCATCCAATGTATTTTGTGTGCCAGTATCCCCCGTGAATCGCTATCGTCAAGCATTGGCTTTTTTGTATGACCCTTTGTGGGATGCAAAAGCCTCCGCAATTACCAACAAGTCCGCCGTACCCACTACGAATGCTCCCGGTAGACGCCAAACTCGCGCACGAGGTGTGCAATGATTGACTATCAGAGCGGCTATATTTTGCGCCCAGTTAATCGGGCGTTTATCTATTTCAGTCTTTTCTGTGCGCTGATGCTTAATCTGCTGCCGATTGGAAATTATGGCTGGGTACCTGACTGGCTAATTATCTGCATTGTATTTTGGAACATTCACCAGCATCGCCATGTCAGCGTTATTTTGGCATTTCTACTAGGCCTAATGATGGACGTGCATAACTCAGACCTCCTGGGTTTGCATGCCTTCAGCTACTCACTGGTTGCCTATCTTGCGATCTCCTGGCATAGACGCATTATTCCTCTGGGTATTTTTACTCAAGCCCTGCATCTGCTACCTCTCTTTTTATTGGTATCCCTATTTCCAGTTTTAGCGCATTGGCTTTTAAGTGGCGAATTTTACTGGTGGGCTTTGACAGGGGCAATTCAAGCACTCATAGAGGCTCTGTTATGGCCAATCGCAACTCGCATTTTGTTAGCACCACAACGTCGCCCAATTGACGTTGATCACAATCGTCCCATCTAAAAAGTCTAATGGTTTCTTTTAAAAAACCAGATTTAGATTCCTTTCAGGAGCGCATTCACATTGCGACCCTGTTTGTCACCTTCTGCTTTATATTGCTAGTGACTAGATTGGTTTGGCTTCAGTTGGTCAGCCATGGAAAATATGCTCTCTTGGCAGAAAATAACCGAATAGCCTTAGTGCCCGCCCCTGCAAATAGGGGTCTTATTATCGATCGCAATGGCATTGTGATCGGAAGGAACTATTCAGCACTCACTTTGGATGTTAATGCGGAGGAGATAAAAGAGGGTGTAGATGATCTCATTGAGGATTTATCAAAGATTGTGCTGATATCAGCGCGCGACCGGCGAAATTTCAAACGCTCAATGGAAGATTCTAGAAAAATGGGCACTTTTCCACTGCGCTCGATGCTGACCGAAGCCGAAACTGCTCGATTTATGGCCAACCGATACCGCTTTCCTGGCGTTGAAATCCGAGCTCGGAGCTTCCGTGAGTACCCCTATAACGAGTTAGCTTCACATCTCATTGGTTATATTGGCCGAGTTTCTCAGAGAGATAAAGAGAGAATGCAGGCTGAAATTGAAGGGTCTAAAGAGGACGATCCCGATGCTTTGCAAACCTCCTTTTTGCCTGGCATTCAGTACGTTGGAAAAATTGGATTAGAACAAAGCTATGAAAATGTATTGCGTGGCGTGCCTGGGTACGATCAAGTGGAAATTACTGCCGGTGGAAAGCCAGTTCGCACTTTGTCTAGCTCACCATCAATACCGGGTAAAAATGTGGTGCTTTCTGTCGACATCAAATTACAGTATTTAGTTGAAGAGTTATATGGAAATTTTCGTGGTGCATTTGTAGCAATTGAGCCCGCAACAGGAGATGTTCTGGCCTTTGTATCAAAGCCCAACTTTAACCCCAATGATTTTGTTGAGGGCATTGATTCGGTAACTTGGAAAGAGCTGAATGACTCCCCACAAAAGCCGCTTTACAACCGTCCTCTTAAAGGTATCTACCCTCCCGGGTCAACCTATAAGCCATTTATGGCTTTGGCTGCTCTAGAAAATAAAAAGCGCACTCCGTCTCAAACTATTTTTGATCCAGGCTATTTTGATTTTGGCAATCACACCTTCCGTGATGACAAAAAGGGCGGTCATGGAACTGTTGATATGCAAAAGTCTATCGTTGAATCTTGCGATACCTATTACTACATGCTGGCCCGCGATATGGGCGTTAACATGATTCATGATTTTATGAAGCCCTTAGGCTTTGGTCAGATTACCGGGATTGACTTACAAGGTGAGTCAAGAGGTGTTTTACCATCTACTGAGTGGAAAAAAAATACCTTTAAGAAGCCCGAGCAGCAAAAGTGGTATGAAGGCGAAACTATTTCACTGGGAATTGGCCAAGGTTATAACGCATTTACCATTCTTCAATTAGCCCATGCCATGGCAAATGTAGTAAATAACGGCATTGTGATGAAACCCCATTTAGTGAAAGCAGTCGAGGATCCATTTACTCGTCATCGTGTATTGACTACCCCCAAAGAAAGTTATCGAATTGATCTCAAGCCTGAAAATATAGAGGTCATAAAAAATGCGATGATAGAAGTCAATCGCTCAGGCACTTCAGCGGCTGCATTTCAAGGGGCTGGATATGTTGCTGGCGGTAAGACTGGTACAGCCCAAGTATTTAGCTTGAACTCTAAAGACTACAAGCATGGGTCTACCGCTGAATTTCTACGTGATCATGCTTTATTTACGGCATTTGCACCCGCAGATAAACCAACAATTGTGATTGCGATGGTCGTTGAGAACGCAGGCTTCGGTGCGCAATACGCCGCACCAATTGCTCGCAAGGCTCTGGACTACTACATTGAAGGCAAATGGCCCAAGGAGGTTCCCGAATGGAAAAGGGCGCCATAAAAAATATTAAGAAAATATTCTTCAGTTTTTTTTCTGGACTTGATCGCCAGCTTGGCCTTATTCTGCTTGGCTTAGCGGTAGTAGGATTTTTTACCTTCCTATCGGCCAGTCAAAATACGCCTGTCCTTGTCGAGGATGAGCTACGTAATCTTGCACTCTCTTTTTTAGTAATGTGGGCTGTTTCCCGGATCCCCCCAAAGTGGCTAGAAACTGCGGCCGTGTGGATTTATAGCCTAGGTATTGTCTTGCTAATTTCAGTGGCTGCATTTGGATTAATTAAAAAAGGTGCGCGCCGTTGGCTCAATATTGGCTTTGTGATTCAGCCTTCAGAGATTATGAAAATTGCAATGCCTCTGATGTTGGCGTGGTACTTTCAAAAACGCGAGGGTTTAAAAAAATCGTGGGACTATGGCGTTGCCGCTATCATACTTGTCATTCCCGTTTTGCTCATTGCCCGCCAACCAGATCTTGGCACTGCACTATTAGTTTTTGCTGCGGGGCTTTATGTCATTATTTTGGCGGGACTACCTTGGAAGTGGATTCTACCTTTCGTTGTAATTGCTGTAATCGGGATTTCGCTCATTATTATTTTTGGCAATACGATATGCACACCCGACCTTGCATGGCCTTTTATTCAGGACTATCAAAAGCACCGCGTATGCACATTACTCGACCCAAGTAGCGACCCTCTTGGAAAGGGGTTTCATACCATTCAATCTATGATTGCTATCGGTTCTGGCGGGTTTTTTGGCAAAGGGTGGTTTCAAGGAACGCAAGCGCATTTGGAATTTATTCCGGAGAAGCATACTGACTTTGTATTTGCTGTTTACTCGGAGGAGTTTGGCCTCCTTGGAAACCTTATTTTATTGGCGCTGTTTTTTGCACTCATCAAACGAGGTCTTGCCATCTCTTTAGGCGCCCCTAATTTATTCACCCGATTACTTGGTGCGTCTGTAACGCTTATTTTCTTTACCTATGCGTTTGTCAATATCGGAATGGTGAGTGGTTTACTGCCAGTTGTAGGCGTTCCCCTCCCCTTTATTAGCTACGGTGGAACTGCTTTAGTTACACTAGGATTTGGTGCGGGAATACTGATGAGCATTCATCGTCATCGACGCTTAGTTCAGAGTTAAGTCGCTCTCAACACTTCGCCCGCGCTTACTGCTCTAGACAAATAGCGAAAACAAAAAAGCCCGGCATGCCGGGCTTTTTTGTTAACAAAGAAAGAATTATTTCTTACGCTTGTTAACTGAATCTTTAAACGCTTTACCAGCAGAAAACTTAACAGTTTTTGCAGCAGCAATTTTGAGTGGCTCACCAGTTTTTGGGTTGCGACCCATACGTGCAGCACGTTTACCGGAAGAGAAAGTACCAAAGCCAATCAGTTGAACTGAATCGCCCTTTGTAACAGTTTTGATAATTTGCTCAATAGCAGAATTCAATGCAAATTCAGCTTTAGCTTTTGAGATCTCAGCGTCGTCAGCAATAGCTGCGATTAGTTCTGCTTTGTTCAAGTGATGCTCCTTATAAATATTGATGTCGGCGCACAGTGCGCTTACATGATTTTAACCACAAAAATTTACAAAAATAAAGCTGCGCTACAGCAATATTTTTAGTCGGTGCTTTTTAATCCTCTAAAACAGTAATATTGGATACAAAATACTCGGTATCGCCAAAACAACTGGATGGCAAACCAATATGTTGGTCATACCTTAATGCAACCTTTTTCCCTAAATTAGCATTAATTTTTTGCGCTACAGCATCATCACGGACCGTAAAAAAGAACTTTTCTGACATCGTTCCAGGCATTGAAACCATCGCCAACTCACCCTCCCAAGTCTTGCAGACATAACCTCGATTGGAGAATTTCTGAACGTATCCTGCCCGTTCTCCGCTGCCATAACTCCAATTCAGCATGATCCAGGTATAGCCAGCAAGTGCCAATACCCCAATGAATACAAAGCTTAGAAGCCATTTGATGAATCGATTCATACAGTTTTCTCCAGTAAATAGCCTGCCGCAGCCTTAAATAGGTGTCTAAAAGGGCTTTTTTCTCCCATTGAGTATATGAGCATAGCTCACCTATAAATAGACAGAAAGTTGTCTCCATACAAATTAAAATAAGAACACTTAGGCTAAATGGTAATTTTTCATGCAATTACGTCACATCATTTTTTTTATCTTTATTGCTTCCGCGATATACGTCTATTTCAGGGGGAAAGTACGTTTTGGGCTGGTGAGATCCTTAACTGACTATCAGGTGCTACTTGCCCCGATTAATACCCTGCTCTATTTATTTTCTAAAATTAAAGCGAGTGCATTTATTCCTGTTCGCCAGTTTCCCGAAATGCAACCCTTGCAAGATCACTGGAAAATGATCCGTGAAGAAGCGCTTGCCCTAAATGCAGACGGTGCAATTGCGGCAGCAACAGGATATAACGATATCGGCTTTAATTCATTTTTCCGAACTGGCTGGAAGCGCTTTCATCTCTATTGGTATGGCAAAGAAATGCCTTCGGCTCAAGCCAATTGCCCTAAAACGGTTGCTCTACTTAAGTCCATTCCCTCTATCAAGGCGGCCATGTTTGCCTCCCTACCCCCAGGAGCCACCCTAGTACGCCATCGCGACCCCTATGCAGGCTCATTGCGCTATCACATAGGCTTAGTAACCCCAAATGACCCTAAGTGCTTTATTGAGGTCGATGGAGAGCGTTATTTCTGGAAAGATGGCGAACCAGTAATGTTTGATGAAACCTATATTCACTATGCTGCTAATGAAACTGATCACCAACGCATTGTTTTGTTTTGCGACGTAGAGCGCCCAGTTTACACAAGGCTTGTGCAAATTATTAATCAATGGTTTGGGCGCTATGTTATGAGTGCGGCCTCCTCACAGAATGTAGAGGGCGAACAAGTAGGCTTTGTAAATGTTCTTTTTAAATACTTTTACTACCTCAGATCCCAAGCCAAAAAGCTGAAGGCAAGCCATCGCACCGTTTATTACGTTGGAAAATGGGTGCTTATTCTTGGAATTTTGTGGGCTATTTTTTGGTAAAACTTAAGGGCTAAGTGCTTCGGTAATTTGCTCTAGAGTAATTGACCCCCAAATTTCCACGCGCTTTATGCGACTGTTTTGTCCAGATAGAAATTGAATTTGTTTTTGAGGCACTTTTAATTGCTTGGAAAGCCAAGCCAAGAGCATTTCATTGGCCTTATTTTCAATTGCCGGAGCTTTCAAAGAGATTTTGAGGCATCCATCGTGCAGGCCGACGACCTTAGTTAGCTTCGCACCTGGCTGGCAATGTAAATTTAGCGCAATGCCTGTAGCTGTTTTTTTTAACCAAATCGGCGTCATCAAAGTACTTTAAACTGAAAACATGATTATGAAGAACTCAAACGCTTTAGACCATCTATTTGTGAACAATCGCGAGTGGGCTGAAAGCATGGTTACCAAGGATGCCGACTTCTTTAAGCGCCTGGTTTCTCAACAGGCCCCAGAATACCTGTGGATTGGGTGTTCTGATAGTCGCGTTCCCGCAAATGAAATCGTTAATCTGCTGCCGGGAGAATTATTTGTTCATCGCAATATTGCTAACGTAGTCGTTCATACCGATCTTAATTGCTTGTCTGTCATCCAATTTGCAATCGATTTACTCAAAGTTAAGCATATATTGGTGGTTGGTCACTATGGTTGCGCTGGTGTCAACGTGGCTCTTAATGATCATCGCGTGGGACTTGCTGACAATTGGTTGCGCCATGTCAAGGATGTGCACCAGAAACATGAACGATATTTAGGCGATTTTATTCCCACTCTTAAACGTCAAGACCGCCTCTGCGAACTCAATGTGATTGAGCAGGTTGTCAACGTTTGCGAAACTACCATTGTCCAAGATGCTTGGGCTCGAGGTCAAAATCTTACGGTGCATGGGTGGGCATACCGCCTTGACACCGGCCTTGTGAACGACCTGAATATGTCCATTGGCTCCACGGATGAACTTCATGTACGTTACGCCAAATCTTTATCGCGTTACGAAACCGAATAAAGCCAGCTTGTTTAAAACGCTTTCTAATTATTTTGGAGTTGCATTTCTTAAACTCTTATCGATCCTTCCTTATAAGGTATTAGTTTCGATTGGATATGGCATAGGATTTCTTGCCGCACACATTCCCAGCGAACGTAATCAGGTTGTCCAAACGAATTTGCACTTGTGCTTTCCAGAACTCAGTGCTCAGCAAATTAAAGAGTTAAGCAAACAGCACTGGCGCCTTCTTGGTCGCAGCCTAGTTGAGAAAAGCATTATTTGGCTCGGTAGCGTGTACCAGTTAAGCAAAATGATTGAAGTGCGATCCGAGGTAGATCTTTCGGATAGAAAACCGCGTATTTTGGTTAATATGCACTTCACTGGAATCGAGGGTAGCATTATTTTGAGCGCGCTTGCCAAAGAAAAGGGCTGGCCGCGGACATCAGGATTTTTCCAGCGAATGAAAAATCCTTTTTTTAATCGAAAAATTGTAGAGTGGCGTAATCGCTTTGGCGGTAACTCTATAGATCGTCAAGGCAATTCCCTTGAGATTATTCGCGAAATTCGCAAGGGAAGCTTCATCATCATTGCTCCTGATATTGATTTGGGTATAAAGGACTCCACCTTTGTCCCCTTCTTTAATATTCAAACCAACACAATTACCGCCGTATCGCGACTTGCCAAAATCTCTGGCGCTGAAGTGTGCATGATGATCACCTCATTAAAGCCAGATGAATCGGGTTATATTTGCAAGATTAGCAAACCATTAGATCACTTTCCAAGCGATGACCCTGTTGCTGATACAGCCCGACTAAACCTTGCATTCGAAAAAGAAATTCGTCTGCGCCCTGCTGAATACTATTGGGTTCACAAGCGCTTTAAAAACCGTCCCTTTAATAAAACAAGCCCCTACTAGATCTTCTGTAAATAGTACTTTTGCCATATTATTAATCCATGAGCGAGCGTATTGGGCTTTTTGCCGACCTTCACAGTAATTTAGAGGCCTTTGAGGCCGGCATGGCTAGAGCCAAAGAGCTTGGCGTAACTCGCATGGTCTTCTTAGGTGACATTGTGGGTTATAACGCCGATCCCTGCGCACTCATTGATCGCATAGGTGAATTGGTTGCATCTAATAAAGCAATCGCAGTGATAGGCAATCATGACGAGGCGGTCTTTAAAGACTATCGCAATCGTATGAATGCAAATGCAAATGCCGCCATCGAGTGGACCAAATCGCAACTCAGCGCCTCTCAGGTGCAATTCCTTAAAGATTTGCCCTTGATCGTAAATGAAGAAAATATCTGCTTTACGCATGCTTCTGCCCATAACCCAGAAGAGTGGAATTACATTACCGATAGCATGAGTGCCTGGCTTTGCGCTCAGAGCTCAGGGAAAATTTACACCTTTGTTGGGCACTCTCATGAACAAGCTCTGTTCTATCAGAGCGCCGTTGGTAAGCTCATCCGCTTTGCACCACATCCTGGAGATGAGGTACCTGTAATGCGACATCGACAATGGGTCAGCGTGGTCGGCTCACTAGGTCAGCCCAGAGATGGAAATCCTGAGGCCTGCTTTGCGGTGTTTGAGCCTGAATCCGAAGTACTCACCTTCCATCGCATTGAATACGATCAATTTACCGCCGCTGAAAAGGTCCGGCGCGCAGGTCTACCAGAAGATCTGGCCAACCGCCTGATCACTGGCAATTAACTTACCCATGGCCATTAAGACTGATATTCAAGCCGTAGACGATATCTTCCAAGAGGGCAAGATAGTGGACGGATTCCTCTTGGGTCCAGAAGTTCATCGCGGCGGCATGGCCAGCTTATTCTCTGCAACCAAAGAAGGGATTGACATGCCAATCCTTTTGAAAATTCCCAGAGTAGGCAGGGATCAGCCCGTAGAAAGCTTGATTGGCTTCGAAACTGAATTAACTATCTTGCGCGCACTCAAGAGCCCCCATGTACCCAAGTATTTGGGTTCGGGCAATATGGCTACGCACCCATACATTGCTATGGAACGAGTGTCGGGGCACCCACTAGAAGACCTAATCAAAGAAGGCAAAAAATTCAGCATAGATGAGGTGATACACATTGGCGCCGACCTTGCTCAGGCAGTTCAATCGCTCCACGCTCAAGACGCTATCCATTTGGATATCAAACCAGAAAATATTCTGATTGATGACAAAGGCAAATTAACGCTGATTGATTTTGGTTTGTCACACCACTCACGCTACCCCGATTTACTTGCCGAGGAAATGCGTAAAGGGATCGGTTCGGCGCCTTATATTTCTCCAGAGCAGGTTGTCGGGGTTCGCTCAGACTCCCGTAGCGATATTTTCTCTATTGGCGTCATCATGTATGAGATGCTAACTGGCGCACTTCCCTTCGGCAATCCACAAACGATGGGGGGCCTGCGAAAACGCATGTGGGCGCAGGCTTTTCCACCTCGTGCAATTAGAAAAGAAATCCCGCGTTGGCTACAAGAGGTTGTTTTACGTTGCTTAGAGTCGCGCGCTGCAGACCGCTATCAGAGCGCAACGCGTTTACGACAGGTACTGCGTGATCCTGAAAGTGTTGTACTTACCGAGCGCTCAGAGCGAGTAGAGCCCTTGAGTTTTTGGGAGCATCTCAAGCGCTGGATACGAGCGGCTGGGTACGAGCCTTCACCGAGCCCTCGCCCCAGCATGACCAACCTAGATGCCCCCTTAATGATTGCAGCCATTGATACCCGGCAGTCAGACGAAGATTTGCGTGAGCGCATGCAAACAACGGCAAAAAATTTATTAAATGCCTATCCTGAGAGTCGCTTGGTTTGCATCAGCACAATTGCCGGTACGCCTACTTATGAGGGCAAGCAAGAAAGTCAAACTGCTAGTGGTATTGTGCGAGGACATTTAGTTCAACTAATGGAATGGGCAAAGCCCCTTAAGCTACCGCCCGAACGAATTTCTTATCACGTACTAGAAGCTCTTAATGCCGCATCTCGGATTGTCGAGTTTGCAAAAGATAATGATGCATCGCTCATCTTAATTGGCGCATCCCATAAGATGCCAAATAAAGTGACCCCCTGGAGAACCTCGATGACAAAGATAGTTGAAGAGGCTCCTTGTAGCGTTCACATTGTTAGGACCTAGATCGTCAATAAACGATCTAGGCATTAAACAAAAGAATTAACGCATCTTCTCATGTTGACGGTCTAGCAATACCTCAGGCTCTTGAGCCTCAACCCAACTATCGCGATTAAGCGCTGCAGTTAATTGTTTTTGATTTAACTCGCCAGTCCATTTGGCAACTACGATTGTGGCAACCCCATTGCCCACCAAGTTAGTTAACGCGCGCGCTTCAGACATAAATCGATCAATACCCAAGATGATTGCCAGGCCAGCAACAGGTACATTGCCGACTGCAGACAGAGTTGCAGCTAATACGATAAATCCGCTGCCAGTTACACCCGCTGCACCTTTAGATGTTAATAGCAATACCAGCAGGAGAGTAACCTGCTGCATGATGGTCATTGGCGTATCCGTAGCCTGCGCAATAAAGACTGCGGCCATGGTTAGGTAAATAGAGGTGCCGTCTAAATTAAATGAGTACCCCGTTGGAATAACTAGACCCACGCAACTTTTCTTCGCGCCCAAAAGCTCCATCTTTTCCATCATGCGTGGCAAAACTGATTCAGAAGAAGACGTACCTAAAACAATTAAAAGCTCTTCTTTAATGTAGCGTACGAATTTAAAAATATTAAATCCATTAAAGCGCGCAATGAGACCCAAGACGACAAATATAAAAATAAGGCAGGTAATGTAAAAAGCGCCCATCAATTTGCCTAGGGAAAATAAAGTGCCAACACCATATTTACCAATGGTAAATGCCATGGCACCAAATGCTCCAATAGGTGCAAATTTCATAATGATGCTGATGATGTCGAAAAGAACATGGGATGACTTTTCTATCAAATCAAACACCATGGTTCCTCGACCGCCAAACTTATGTAAAGCAAATCCAAAGAGAACGGCGATAAAGAGTATTTGTAAAATCTCTCCTTTTGCAAATGCATCAACCATCGTATTAGGAATGATGTTGAGTAGAAATTCTGTCGTAGTTCCTATCTTGCCTGGGCCTGTATAAGCGGCAATACCTTTAGTATCCAAGCTAGCCGGATCAATGTTCATGCCAACGCCAGGTTGCAGAACATTCACCACCACCAGACCCACCAAGAGCGCAATTGTGCTTACAACCTCAAAATACAAAAGGGCTAAGCCACCAGTTTTGCCTACCTTTTTCATATCTTCCATACCAGCAATGCCAAGCACTACAGTACAAAAAATAATGGGGGCGATAAGCATTTTGATGCCTTTAATGAAAGCATCCCCAAAAGGCTTCATTTCTACCCCGATTGAAGGGTAAAAATGCCCCAGTAAAACGCCCACTACAACAGCTGTAAGTACCTGAAAATAAAGAATTTTATAAATTGGGGGTTTTTTTAGTGTAATGGTCAATTTAATTCCTTTATTTAACGTAAGCAGTAATATTTACTGGCTCAATCATACCCTTAGCCCAATGAGCCGAGCGCTTGCCCGATAATGTAGCCATGGAAGAAAAAGTTCGCGTTTCAAAACTACTCTCTGAGCTGGGGCTCTGCTCTCGTCGCGAGGCAGACTCTTATATAGAGCAAGGGCTGGTTACCGTTGATGGCGAGGTTGTGAACGAGCTGGGTTCTCGTGCCTTTCGTGGCCAAAAAATTGAGCTGCAATCTGGCGCGAAAGTCCAGCAGGCATCCCGTATAACCGTAATCCTCAACAAGCCGGTTGGGTTCATCTCGCATTTTGATGATGAAAAAGACTACCCACCAGCAGCATCGCTAATAACTCCGGAAAACTACTTTCCCAGCCCTTTAGATAGAGGCAGAAACCCGCGTTTTAATACCCGCGGCTTGGCACCAGCTGGTCGCTTGGATATTGACTCAACTGGGATGCTGGTATTAACTCAAGATGGTCGCATTGCAAAGCTCCTCATTGGAGAGAGCAGCCCCATTGAAAAAGAGTATTTAGTCAGGGTTGAAGGTGCACTCTCCTTTGATGACTTAGATCGCTTAAAGCATGGTTTGGAGCTGGACGGCGTAGCTTTAAAGCCAGCTCAAGTAAGTTGGCAAAACGAAGATCAACTACGTTTCGTCTTGCGTGAAGGTCGCAAACGTCAGATTCGAAAAATGTGCGAAATGGTCGGCCTAAAGGTATTGGGCTTAAAGCGGGTTCGCATGGGTAGAATTTCATTGGGCACTCTTCCGCCCGGTAAATGGCGATTTGTTGGTCCCCACGAGCAGTTCTAAGAAGGCGATGCCCGCTTATAATCTTGTCCAACCTTAGATTAAGCGCAGAATTACCATCGACACCACATCATCCAGCACCCCAGGCGCAGAAGTTTTAAGACGTCGCAGTTTTGCGATCATCTCTCACCCAGATGCGGGTAAAACCACGCTTACAGAAAAACTTCTGCTGTACGCAGGCGCCATTCAAATTGCCGGAAGCGTTAAGGCTCGTAAAGCAACTAGGCATGCTACTTCTGACTGGATGGAGATTGAAAAACAACGTGGTATTTCTGTAGCAAGTTCCGTAATGCAGATGGAGTATCGAAACTGCATCATTAACCTTCTAGACACCCCAGGCCACCAAGACTTCTCGGAAGACACCTATCGCGTTTTAACTGCAGTGGACTCTGCCTTGATGGTGATTGATGCCGCCAATGGTGTTGAATCCCAAACATTGCGACTACTTGAAGTATGCCGCGCACGCAATACACCCATCGTCACCTTCATCAATAAGATGGACCGTGAAGTGAAGCCTCCAATGGAATTGATGGATGAGATTGAAACTGCCCTGGGTATTGAAGTGGTTCCCTTTACTTGGCCAGTTGGTATGGGTAAGTCATTTGCGGGCGTCATTGATATCGCCAAAATGCAAATGCGCATGTTTAAGGCGGGTGAAGATCGCATCACGGAAGACTCTCATGCTGTTGTTGATGTCTATGATCCTGCGTTAAAAGAACGTCTTGGTGTGGACTTAGAAACCGCTCTTGCTGAGGTGGATCTCATCAGGAACGCTATGCCCGCATTTGATCGTGCAGCCTTTTTGGCTGGTCGTCAATCACCCGTGTTCTTTGGCTCTGCTATTAATAACTTTGGTGTCCGAGAGATTCTTAATACTCTCGTTGAACTAGCACCATCGCCTGGGTCTCGAAAAGCTTTGCAACGAGAGGTCAGCCCCGCTGAAAATAAATTCTCGGCAGTCGTATTTAAGATTCAGGCGAATATGGATCCCGCGCATCGAGATCGCGTAGCTTTCTTGCGCATTTGTTCGGGACATTTTCAACGAGGCATGAAATTAAAGATTTGCCGCAACGGCAAAGAAGTGCGCACTAATAATGCCTTGTCTTTTTTATCACAACGGCGTGATATTTTAGATGAGGCCTTTCCTGGCGACATTATTGGCCTGCCAAATCACGGCCTGCTTAGGCTAGGAGACACCCTTACTGAGGGTGAGCAGTTGCAATTTACAGGTCTGCCATTTTTTGCCCCAGAAATATTCCGCATGGTTGAGTCCGCAGATCCTCTGAGATCAAAACAGCTTCGTACTGGCCTTATGCAGTTGGGCGAAGAAGGGGCAATTCAAGTGTTTCGCCCTATGATTGGCGGCACAATGTTGTTAGGTGCTTTTGGGCAACTACAGTTCGAGGTAGTAAGTCATCGCCTGCAAACTGAATATGGCGCTGAAGTTCGTTTGCTACCCGCGCGTTATAACCTCGCGCGCTGGGTAAGCTCAGATGACCCAGTCGCCTTGAAAAAATTTATCCAAGAAAATCTTCACCGCATGGCAGAAGATGTTGTTGGCGCCTCTGTATTTTTAGCATCGCATAAGTCAGAGCTTGATGTTGCCCAACAACGTTGGGGGTCCATTCAGTTCCACGCCTTGCGGGAGCATGCAGGGCTTATCTACCAATCCAACCTGGCCGGATAAGCGCCAACTTTAATAACCTAATTTGGGGATCTGCAATCAAATATAGCGACCAGCTTGGTGTCGCTATTTCTAAAAGTGGCTACTTTTCCATATTGGGCACAATAAGCTCCAGCTTTTTGACTTAGTTCGGAGATAGATTCTCCACTGCTATTTAAAAAAGTAACTTTGTTAGCATCTGATCCATCGGTATAAACAGCTGCACAAGCTGTCAGCCCAAGAGTGCAACACAATATTGTGGGTAAATATGCTTTCATCGGAGATCTCTATAAATATTAAACATAATGCTTGAATTATCTATTAATACATTCCAGCATCTTAGTGTTCATTTTGCTGGCCAACGCCTTAAAAATCAAAATACAAATAATGGTTGCAGGATGTGCTGCAAGCCAGCCACATAAAAACTCCCAGCTGCACCAGCCCTTATGAGAGTTGTTACTAACCTAACGCACAAGGACATCATTAAGCCCATAAGGCCGGCAAAGGTTGGGCGGGTAGTTGAAGTTATGATCCGAACATAGGTAAGCTTGTCCAAAAATACCCAGCCAGCTTACTTGCGCCTTAACCCAACCAAGACTCGCCAATAAACCCATCAAAAGGGGCACGCAAGACAAATGCAATAAAGTCGCCAGGAAGAATTAAAAGCATCGCGAAACTAAATGGGCTGTTAAATTGGCCAATATGGAGCGTCCGTAATAATGGCTTCCAATCTTGATAACTGTTATTCTGACCTATGATCACTATTTTGCGCCCTAGGTAGGGGGATCTTCTGAGCTAGTCTCATCGATTCATCATTCCAATACTCTAGGAAAATATATGGCTGTTGGCCAAAATCAAAGAAACAGAAAAAATGACCCCATGCTCACCAAAACTGGTAAGGCGAGATTAGGGCCCCTAAACCTTGCTCAGCTCACCAAGATGCTGGAAACAAGCACAAAGCCAAAAGACAAAAATAAAATTCAGCGGGCACTGAATAAATTAAGTCCGGCACCAAGCGCTGTAGTGGCATAGTTACCAAGCCCCGATAATAACGGGGCTTTTTTAATTAGAAGATGTTATAGCCATTGATTTTTTATGAAGCTAGCCCCCTTTATTCGCTCCATTTATGTTGCTCCAGATGCTGGGGTGCCTATGCAGAAAGTTATTAAGGCAGAGTTGATGGCTCACATCGGAATACAGGGCGACAGATATGCACAAGGTATCGGGACATTCTCTAAAGCAACCCCCATTAAAGTGCGACACATCTCGCTTATTGCCGAGGATGGCATAAGGACAGCAAATCATCTGCTAGAAATTAATCATCACCCTCAATTTACTGGGTCTGAAACTCGACGCAATATCATTATTAGCCAAATATCCTCCGAAGAACTCAATCAGCTGGTTGGTAGGACTTTTTATTTAGGCGGTCTTGCACTCAAAGGTATTGAACTATGTGATCCCTGTCAAAGGCCTGCGAAACTTTTAAAAAAACCAGATTTTATTAACGCATTTAGCACTCGAGGCGGCATAAGAGCGGCGATCCTAGAATCTGGCATGCTCTTTTCTGGGAGCGAACTATCTATTCCCCATGCCCACAACTCACCTCATCACCCAAACCAGTTATTTTTTAACGACAAATGAACACTACTCGTCTCTGCCTTATTCGCCATGGCGAAACACGCTGGAACGCAGAACGTCGCTTGCAAGGTCACACTGATATTGAACTCAACCACAGGGGTAGAGCTCAAGCCATTCAGGTAGCTGCAGCATTAAAAATAGTAACCCTCAATTTCGATGCTATATATACCAGCGACCTTAAAAGAGCGGCTGATACAGCCAATGCGATTGCTCAGGAATTGAAGATGCCGGCGATAGTAATGCCCGAACTGCGAGAAAGGCACTTTGGGGCGCTACAAGGCTTAACCATTCCCAATGCCCCTCATATTAAGCCAGACCTATGGAGGGCGCATATTGCTCGTGATCTTGACCATGAATTAGAAGGGGGAGAAAGTATTGCTCAGTTTGCGCTACGCGTCCAAAATGTTTTAAGAGTTATGCGCGAAAGGCATTCTGGGAAAACCGTCCTCTTGGTTAGCCATGGCGGGACGCTCGATATGATGTACCGAATTGCCAGTGGGCAAGCGCTCAATACTGCTCGAATAGTTTCCGTCCCCAACGCTTCATTAAACTGGCTCATTCATGATGGTCAGTCATGGAACGTTGAGCGCTGGACTGACACGAGTCACTTAAAAGGGTTTGCTCTAGAAAACGTGGACCTCTAAAAAAGAAACTACCCGAAGGTAGCTTCGATTAAGTCAACTCATTATTTTCTGATATGCGCATGTCGCGCTGCGTCTTGTGACATTCCATCGCCCTTTGGTTTTCCCTCGAGCAACTCCTTATGGGCAGTAATTTCTTTACGTCGCTCTTTGCAAGATCCTGCAATTTCTTGAAGGGCTTTACGAGCTCTAGCAGCAGAGGCCTTGATACCCTTATCTTGAAACTTTTCGTGCTCAGCTTTATAAGTTTCAAATGCTTCAATTAATTTGTCATGGTGTGTCATACACTTCCTTCTTCAGTCTGATTTAAATGGGCAATGCTCAATAGCATAACTTTACCCGACTTAGAATCATAAAAGATTACGGATTAACGCTTAGTCGAATATAAGCCACAAAGACTACGATATGCATGACGCCCTGTGCAAATGTAGCTTTTCCCATTGCAATCGTCATCATACTAAGGATAAAAGTAAGAATCAAAAATACAAGAGACTTTGCATCCAAACCCAGCGTGAGGGTGATGCCAAAAACAACTGAAATCACCGCCACCACAGGAATAGTTAAACCCACACTAGCTAAGCCTGAGCCTAGGGCTAAGTTAAAACAATTTTGCATCTTGCCGTCCAACGCCTGACGAATAGCCGTAAAAGATTCTGGCAATAAAACCAAACAGGCGACCAAAATTCCGACCACCGCACGAGGAGCACCAAGAGCATTAACGCCCTCCCAAATGACCGGAGCAAGTGTTTTGGCGATCAGAACTACCCCTATAAGTGAGGTCATCAATCCAATGGCGCTGAAGATTGTTTTTTTATTGCTTGGTTTAGGATGTGAGAGTAAGTCATCTTCTGCCTGATCAAAGTCGGGAGGTAAAAACATTGTTTTATGACGCACGGTTTGCGCATATACATATGTAAGGTACAACACGAAACATGCAATAGCAGCGCCTCTTAATTGCACAAACGTGTAGTTTGGGCCGGGTGAGCTGGTGGTATAGGTTGGCAAAACGAAAGCCAGAGTTGATGCGGTAATTAATAATCCCAGCGTGATATTTGCACCCTCCTCTTTGAACACGGTTTCACCACTCTTAATCGCGCCAACTAAAAGGCATGTGCCCACAATTCCATTGCAGACGATCATGATGGTTGCGAAGATAGAGTCCCTAACAATAGCCTCACTACCAGGCGTCCTAGACAGCAGAATGCTCGCTATGAGAGCCACCTCAATAACCGTTACTGCAACTGCCAGCAAGAGAGCTCCATAAGGTTGCCCAACTCGATTGGCAATAACCTCTGCAAAGTACACTGATGCAAAAACAGCCCCAATAAGGACTAGCGTAAGCATAAAGAACCCAATCATTTTTTAATCCATCTGGAATAAATTACTTTGAGTTTTTCTGGGCCTAACTCCATTAAATACAAATTGAAATCATCGCGTAACTTTGAACCCTTTCTGAATGCAAACCCTAAATTATCAAAGCCCACAACCTCATAAGCACTGGTGACTGGCAAATGCATGGTCTGTTGATAGCTTGTCAACATAGCGGCGTCCGCAAATACCAAATCTATGGTGCCATTTTGAAGGGCCAACATAGTCTCAGCGTAGGACGGATATAGCTTGACCTGATCCAATGAATAATACCCCTTGGGTTGCAAGATGGTTTTGACATAGTCATCAAAAACCGTACCCGTAGGGTACGCGATCGTATATTTTTTAAGTTGAGATAAGTCAGTAATTTTAATATTCCGATTTTTTAATCCCACTAATTCCCATGTGCTGGTGAGGTAGGGATCTGAAAAATCCATTACTTCTTTACGTTTATTTGTGATGGAGATTCCAGAAAAAGCTACGTCTGCCTGCCCACTAGAAACAGCCCCAAGCATACCAAGCCAATCATATGCAACCATATTAAAAATGCAACCGCGCGATTTACAATAGCCCTCGAATATTTCCTGATCTATTCCAATATATTTGCCGTCTTTTTCAAAAAGCATGGGCGGTACGGTTGGGGATACTGCAACCTGAATAAGCTTAGATGGATCCTTCTCGGAGCATGAGATAAGAATAAAAGCAGTTGCTAAAAAAAATAGAGCGAGGCGAATAGTTTTCATACGTAACAATGACTCCCAGGAATGCTTGATTGATCTTAACAAGTATTAGGCTTGATGTGCCTCAGAAAATAAAAAACCACCCGAAGGTGGTTCTTGGTCTGATCAAAACTTTATGTTATGTGGCGCTAGACTCAACATCTTCAACTGCATCAAGCCCCAACTCTTCCTGCATAACCACCCCTTTACGGCTAACCAAGTATTTAACCCCTTTACCACCATAATTTTCTGAGTGAAGCTGCCCTGCTAGTAGCTCAAAACGGTCACCCGCAAGATAGGTGCCTTTAATTCCGCCAATGGTGATATCAATTTGACCCTCGGTTACCAAAGCTCGAACAGCGTAAGGGTGAGAATGTTGATCCAAAAAACCTGCCTTCTCTCTAATAATAAAGATGGGGCTTGGAAAATCATCCCTTTTTAAATCGTCTAAAAATACTTCCTGCTTTATTGATTTTGCCAGCACTAAATTACCTTCTTAATTTCTTTAATTGTATTTTTCTCACCCAGTAGAACTATCTTAGGAACATGTTGAGAAACTGCATCATTACTTACCTGCCCATAAGTGCAAATAATCAAATGATCGCCAATATGGGCTTTACGTGCTGCCGCCCCATTCAAAGAGATAATCCCAGATCCACGCTTGGCCTTGATAATATAAGTGGAAAAGCGTTCACCATTATTAATGTTGTATAGCTCAATTTTTTCGAACTCACGCATATCAGCTGCATCTAGCAAATCCTCATCAATCCCACATGAGCCCTCGTAATGCAAATCGGCCTCAGTAACTGATGCCCGATGAATTTTACCCAACAACATAATGCGATTCATACCAATCCCTTAAAAACCCAAAACACTCTTTGCCATAGATTATCAAGGACTATTGGTCTTTTTCAAACAACCTTTGAGCACATTAAGAAAAAACCCCGAATAAACGGGGTTTTCTATTCATTAAATACAACTAATTACTTGGTGCGACTTTTTGTTGTCTTGGCTGCCTGACCAAACTGGCCTTGGGCAGATTTCATTGCGGCATCAATGCTTTTCTCAAAATTTGCAAATGCATCCTGGGTTGAAGAACGAGCCTGGTCAAAGTTTTGCATGACCGTATTGAAGGTATTTGTAAATGCGCTAACATAGGCCTCGGAACCTGCGGGTGCCTTAGAAGTTGCTGCAGCCACGAAGCTTTTCATATCATCTTGTGACTGATCAATTGCGGCTTCAACAGCATCAACCAATTCTTGGTTACCGCGACGTAGCACAGCAGCTACTTTTTTCTGGTATTCGGCAACTTCCGCAACGGCTTCTTGCACTTCTGGGCTTTGCAAGAGGGCTAGGGCTGCTTTTGGATCTTTACCCTTCATTAATTCAGCTGCTTTTGCTTGTGCGCTGGCTACTGCTTGTTGAGCCGCTTGATAGCCAATTTCTGCTAATTCTTTTGCGTTCTCAAGGGCTGTCTGGCCCAATGCGCGCGCACTTTCAACGGATTTAGCTTGATTTTCTGCGAATTGATTTTTGAACATGATATTTCCTATAAGAGTGGTTAAATTGTTGCACTGCACCATATTAACCACTTATTTTAGGCAAAACAAGCAAAAATTGCTGCAAAGCAACATAAAGTTGTATTTTGGCTCACCATGCCTCAGCAGGGGGCCCTGAAGTAGGTGCGACATTATTTACAGGCAAGTTGGTACGTTTTATTTCTTTGTGACGCGTTTTCTGCCATCACCTCGAATCGCTCCCGTATGCTATTTTTAATGAAGTATTCAATAACTGCGTTTGGGACAATTGATCCCGGCTCAAAGATGCTCTCATACTTAAGGGTGCTTGAGTTCCCATTTGCCACTATGCGCCAGCTGCCTTTATAAAACTTAGCATCTCCACTAATTTGCTCAAAAAGCAGGCCTTGATTAGGCGTTTCCGTGTACTCGACTACAGAACGCATTTCAATTGGGATAAACAAAATACGATCCTCTATGAGCCTTTCCACTTTTACCTTGTTGCCGGATCTCCCAATAATTTTAGACTCAATAATTCCAGGAATATTTCTAGCCCCCTCGTAATCTGTGAGAAAAGTGTAGGCACTACATACACTTATCGGGGCAACATAACTAGCGCTGATCTGAAAACGCTCACCAGTGCGGTAAACGTTCACAGTTAACTCATATGGATTTGCTATTTCTTGGCCAGCGCCCAAAGAAGCGACCGCACTGAGAAGTAAAAATAGGGCCCATTTCATGACATGAGTTTAGGTGAATTTTGTTACTGTTGCATTAACTGAGGCAAGTAATTTTCTGCACCTCAAAATAAAATCCCGGCCAATAAAAAACCACCCAAAGGTGGCTTGGCAATACTCATTAATAGGACTTCAAAAAGCTGGCGGCATTAGCGACCACCCTGACAGTCTGGATTCATCTCCCACAAAGGTTTTTCTTGGCTGTAATCACAATTGACGCCTACTGGCGAGGAAGAGCTCGCAGCGCAAGCGCTCAGACCCAATAATATTGTGAGAATAAAAGCTGACAGTAATTTTTTATTCATTTAAAAGCTTCCCTATTATTTCTTGCACTTATTCTGCCATGCTGGTGTTAAGGTGTAAATGAAAAATGGTAATGGTTATTGTGCGAGCTACTTTTCTGACTTAAAAGAGCCGTCCAAGAACTCTTGCACGCCAGCAAACATTAACATTCTATTTTTTTCCATGATGATTGTGTGAGTACCTTCGCTAATTTGCAGCATAATCTTATACGGTGCATTTTCTAGTTTTGTGAAGTACTCATAGAGCATATAACTTGGAAGATCAGCATCCCATTCTGCATGAACTAGCATGACGGGCACTCGGATATCCCCGGGCTCATAAATAGGTTTGCCAGCCGTCCAATACTCACGCGCATCTTGCACTGTGCCATTTGGTGCCCGAAGCTTTTTAGGCGTCTGAGTTTTACCCCAAGGATCAGTCTCAAATGTAGCCTCAGCCCATTTTTCAAACCAACCCTCTGGAATTAAGCTGTCCTTAGCGGCTTCTGGCACACCAGTAAGCCAGCGACTTTTAGCATCAGTAATTGAGGCCACCCGATAGGCCCCCAATGCTCCACCTTTATCGGTTAACGGCGCCCCACCTTGGCGCAACCATTGTGGAGCATATAAAACCAATTTATTAACTTTATCGTTATGCTCTGTAGTGTATTTGCCCATAATAGTAGTTCCCCATGACCAACCCAGCAAATTCATCTTATGAATATTTCTCTTTTTTAAGATGTATTCGACTGCGCTTGAGACATCTCTTACGGCAACATCGGTTCGCACTAGAGGCGCATTTTGATCTGCAGGCTGATCCATCTCCGGTGGACGAGTAGATTTTCCATAACCGCGTAAGTCGACCAGCCAAACATCGTAACCCCGCCTTGCCATGTACTCCATCCACGAGGTTTCTCCGAGCGATAAATCAAAGGCCGTTTCCGATGGATAGGTGGAGCCGTGAACATAAAGCAATGTTTTCTCAGCAGTAAATTGTTTCATACCAGCAATATGCTTATTTCGTACATAAAGAGAAATAGTAGGCGTATCGCTCTGAATCAAATATTCGCCCATTTCAATCTTTTCGGCAGCATAGGCATTACCAAAAAGGAAACAAGAGATTAGTGTCCCCACCATAGCCATAAATTTCATTTTGTCTCCACCTGAGCTAATGCCCATTTATTTTTTGTATCCAAATATATTACTCTTAGCGGATCACCCTCACATGAACTGACCCCATAAGATAGTTTTGATATTTCTTTAGATCCAAGATGAGGATGATTAATCCCCTTTCATGCTTGCACTCTTAACAACCGATCCAAGCCTTGTCTTTTCATCTGCTAAGAACTTAGAAAATGTAGCTCTACTGCCAGGGGATGGCTCAATCCCCTGAGGTACTAAGCGGCTCTGCACTGATGCTGCCTTCAACCCTGAATTAATCGCTTGGTTCATTCTTTCCAATATCAGATCGGGAGTGCCTTTTGGTGCAAAGACGCCGGCCCAATGGCCGATAAATACCTCTGGATACCCCTGCTCCTTGGTTGTTGGAACATTAGGTAATGCAGTAATTCTTTTGTTCCAGGTTGAGGCAATCGCTTTTAATTTGCCCCCTTGTATCTGGGGAATCACTACGGCACTAGATTCAGAGGTGGCGTCGACTTGATTGGAGATGACCGCTACCATTCCTTCGGAACCACTTTTATAGGGAATAATTTCATACTTGCCGCCCACCCTAACCTTGAGCATCTCTGCGACAAAATGAGGGGTGCTACCAGTTCCTGCTGTTGAAAAATTTAAACCTCTGGGCTCTTTTGCCAGCGCCAATAAATCTTTCAAGTTATTGATTTTTGAATCCGCCGAGACCACAATTACCGAAGGACTAATTGCCAATAAACCTACTGGCACCAAGTCACCCTCCTTGTATGGCATGGACGACTTGATCATTGGATTGGTCACAATACCGCCAGCGCTTACAAAAAACGTGTAGCCATCTGGTGCGCTCTTTGCCACAAAATCAGCACCCAACATTGAGCCAGCACCGGGCTTGTTTTCGACAATAACGGCTTGATTTAGCTCCCTTGATACTGCCTCAGCAACGACTCTGGCAACCAAATCATTTGCACCACCAGGACCAAAGCCTACGATAAATTTAACTGGGTGATTCGGCCAAGGATCTGCCGCAAATGCTGAGCAGAATGCTCCGCCACAGATAAACACACAAACTATTTTTATAATCAATTTCATTTAAGCGCTCTATTAAAATAATCTAGGATTAGGGAATGTTAAATCTATTTAAAGGGGGATATCCAATAGATACCCCATAAGAAGAAATAATACATTTGTCACTTGCGCCGTCGCTTCAGCAAATGGTGCTGTAGTTCTGCTGAGAAATCTCAACCCTAGCAAATAGATGTCGCTAGCCATATAGCAGCCCCAAGCCCATAGGAGAGCCCTCGCATCCACTGAGGGCGCTCGGGAGAAAAATTGATGTTAACTAGGGACAAGGTGTCTAACTCTGTCTCTAAAGTTTTGGACTTGGATAAACTGTATGAGACAGGTATTCCCCCTTTTTATTCAGCCTGACTAAAACCATATCACCCTGACTGACATTTTTCCCTATAAAGGCTCGAATATTGACATGATGAGTCACTAAAATAATGGGGGCTTTATATTGCACATCTAGTTCGCTTTTGATAAATTTCTCTAACTCTTTTGTTTGCTTCTTCTCCAAACTCATATCGTCAAAGAAGGATCCTAGAGAGTGTTCTATTTTTACAGAACCCAAATTTATTAGCTGGGCTGTATCCAGGCATCTACACCAAGGACTACTGAAAATTTGAGCATTATTAATTCCTTGCTTGCTGAGCCAAGCTCCAATAGCTTTGGCTTGTTTTTGCCCATAATCGCCTAAGTTACGCTGAGTTGAGCACTGACCAATGACATATCCTGTTGGATCGCCATAACCAGGGGCATCTGCATGTCTCATTATTAAAATATGCTGGCCATCTTTTAGGTCATCCGCAAGGGTTGCTTTTGCATGTGGCGCAAATATTAAGCCGATAAAGGAAAAAATTAAGACTAGGATTTTTTCATTCAACCGATTCATTTGAATTCAATTCTTTATTTGATGTAAAAAGGAACTCCATCCTAATCTATAGCAATTAATCCTGCCGGGTCAGTTCAAAACGCCCTGCACGAAGCAGGGCATTGTTTGAGTTTGGTGCCCTAGGGCGGAATCAACCTGGGCCTGAGATGCCAACTTTATGGGCTTAATTGTGGTCTTCTTGAGCGGTCCCTTGGCCATACAGAACAAGTAATGCCGCTACAGCCGGAATGGTGGTGGCGAACATTGCTATTCCAGATCCCGAGAGATTAAGTGGCGTTGGATCCAGCAAAATTGGGCGCACCATTTGTGGCACTTCGAATATCAAATAAAGAAGAATCGGTGGCAAAAAGAAATTGGGCGTTTTAGATACTGATATTCGCTTCATAGCCTCAGCGCCATTAGCCATCAACCCAACGATGGATGTAAAGAAACCAGTCAGCACAAACCATCCAACAAAATTCTGGAGCGGCACTCCAAAGTAAGCACCTCCATTAGGCCATATCCACAATCCTCTCACGGTTGACTGGAAGGGGTCATTTGAAAAATCATGAGTGGTCATGGCAAGGGCGGCAAAAATGGCAACACCAATTAATCTGACTCCAACTACCTTGGTTGATAAGCCACCAACAACTGCTCTACCCATAATGAAACAGGTATAGCCAAGAGGAAAATAAATCAGCATAGCCATAGGCGGTACACCTAGAATTAGAGGTCCACTGAGGCCTTCTGGATAGTAATAGAGCCCATACAAAAATTGAAAGTTAACACCAAGCACTTCAGTAAAGTAGCCAGTCAACCAGGTAACCAGAAATATCTTAATACTGGCTGGCCATCCCGCCCACATACTGCAATGAATTAAACACAGCACTACCGCCATATTTGAAACGGCATAGGTAATTAAAGGGGAATGATTTGAAAACGGATAAAGGCCCGCAATTAAGCAAAGTAATAGCAAGATCCAGCATGTGATTAGCTTCATTTGAGGCCCCCCTTAGTTAACTATGTTTTTAGCACATCTATATTTCCTGAGGGCTTAAATAAAAAACCACCCGCGGATGGTTTGGATAGTTCCTGGTGGCCCGAGACGGAATAGACCGGGAACTAGGAGTTCTTATCCTACTTTAGGACTGCTTTTACTTTCTCTCTAAGCGAGGGCAAAACCTCCTCCTCAAACCAAGGATTCTTTTTTAGCCAAATATTGTTTCTTGGGCTTGGATGCGGTAAAGGAATGGCTTTGGGCCAATAACCCTTCCATGCCATGACTGTTTCAGTCAAGTTTGCTTTATTGCCTTTGTCTAAATGCCACGCTTGAGCATACTGACCAACAATAATGGTCAAGCTGATATTTGGTAGTTGCTCTAATAGTTTGACTCGCCATGTATCCGCACATTCTGGTCTAGGCGGCAGATCGCCTGATTTGCCCGTTCCTGGAAAACAAAAACCCATTGGAACAAGAGCAATCCTCTTTTCGTCATAAAAGACTTCTTTACCAATTCCCATCCACCCTCTCAAGCGATCTCCACTAGGATCATTAAATGGAATGCCAGTTTCATGAACTCGGCTACCAGGCGCCTGACCCACTATAAGGATCTTTGCTGAAGTACTAACTTGAATAATGGGTCTGGGACCCAATGGAAGATGTTTGGCACATAAAGTACAAGAGCGAATTTCTTTAACAAGCTTGGCGAGAGGTTGACTCATAAAATAAGAATACGCCAAAGGAAAAAATCGCCCGAAGGTTGTTTTGGTGATCCTTGGTGGCCCGGGGCGGAATCGAACTAGGATCGAGGATGCTTGACCCTAAGCCCAGAAATCTTTAATTTTTAGCGCCTCTAATTTTGCGCGATCATATCCAGTTCGCAATGCGCCTTCGATCTGCTTTGGATCCAACAAATTTACGCCCAGAGGAGTGCCAGCGACAATCCACTTTACCTTTGTGCCAGTTGCTTCTACATCTTTAATGTTTTGAGCAATTGGGTGAGGAATTGTTGTGAGAATTGCTCCAGTAATGCCATTGGTTAATGTAATGATCAGCGCTCTTTTAGATCCCGCCACTAGATCCACGTGGGCTGGATTAGAGCAAATCCCCCCGTCCATAACATAGCGTTGGCCTAATAAAGTTGGTCCGGCAACGCCAGGCAATGAACTACTTGCGGCCGCACCATGCGCTAAGGCAATATTATTTTTTTTAGCGTTTTCCTGACCGACAACCAATCGCTCTCCTGTGTAGCAATCAATTCCTGTTGTAAACATTCTTTTTGGGGGCCAGCTTTTTTTGCTGTCGCCCGTTAATAAAGCCGCCAATTTTTCAATACGATCGCTGTTTAATTTATTGTCAGCGGCCAGTGCGGCGGTGCCAATGACTCTACGTGTTTCAATACTGCCGTCAGTAGCGCTCATATTGACCTTGTCGGCCCTCGTCTGACTGATATTGGGATTCGCCAAAGGCGCTATCTTAGAAAAAATTTCCGGGAACTTGCCAAAAAAATCAAACTCCGTTCGCAGACGATAAAACTCGCCCGAAAGCAGTGATGAGCCCATGTAAGAACCAGCAGAAGTACCAACAACCATTTCTGGCATATTGGCCATATCTAAACCAGCCTCATAAAGGCCATGAAAAAATCCACAATACCAGGCAATGTAATACTCGCCGCCACCGCCAAGCACCATAGTACGATCCAATCCTTTTGCTAAATTCGAAATGGTTGGTTTTGTTGCAATAGGAGTTGCTAGGCCATCATCAGCGAATAATTTTTTAGATATTTCATTTGCTTTAATTTGAATATCTGACTTTGGTGGCTCGGATTGAGCATTAGCAGAATCAATAATTGCTCCAGAGCCGCCGGTAAGCGCTATGGCGCCAACGGTAGAAGTTTTCAAAAAATCACGGCGTGATGATTGGGTCATATGCGCTCCATAGATAATTAATCAATTTATAACAGATCCCACCAAATGAAAAAACCACCCGAAGGTGGTTTTGGTGATTCTTGGTGGCCCGGGGCGGAATCGAACCACCGACACAAGGATTTTCAATCCTCTGCTCTACCGACTGAGCTACCAGGCCAAGACTTGGAATTATAAATGAAACTGTGTTTGCGCTTAACAAATGTAATCCACTGTGCTAACTCTTATTGTAAATTTGTAATCCTGTTTGGGTGCGGATGAGCCATCCTGCTTGCGGTAGCCTGTATTTGCGGGGGTGGCAGGGTTTAAGCGTAAAAATAATTTACGCTACAAAATAACAAGCAACCATTTGCGCTATACCTCTCGTCCCCATTCTCACCAAAATCAAAATCACCCAATAAACCACCAAAACCCCACGCTTTTGGCGTGTTTTTGCTGGTTTTACCAAAACAGGGGGTGTTAGATTAAAACTGGTGGGGGTTAGGTTCTGCTGGACGCTAAGAAACTGCGCTACAAATTTTTAGTGGGCAGCTTTGAAAATCTGTTGCTGTGCGTTAGATACAGTCTGCCTATCCTTCTCAGCCTTATAAGCCTTCTTAGCATTGTCTTTGTTGCGCTTAAGGCTATATAGGCGATATTGTTGGGGGTTCATTGGCTTAGTAGGCTTAATGGGTTTGATTGAGTGAAATTCATAAAATCGCATACAAGTATTTAACCCAACCCCCCAACAAACCAAACATTAACCCCCTACTTCTGTGTAGTTCAAAACATTACCCACACCATACTGCGCCTCCCCCAACTGTTTTGCTGTGTAAGCATTCTCCGCAAACACAATCGTATTGGCAGTTTGTAGCTGATTTATACGCACCCATAGTCTGTAAGTTTTCATTTACCAAATCCTTTGCGTAGCGTATTGCTTGCGTCTTCAATTTGACTATCAAGCTCACCAGCCTCTACCGCTGACTTAATGGCAGTTAATGCTTTAACTAAGTCTTCTGCGCTTTCAACTTGAACACTGGGTTTGCCTTTTGCTAATTCCAAAGTCTTAGAGCCATATTTGACAGAGAAGCAAACCTTGCCTGTGTCCGCAACAAACCACCACGCCTTAATGCGTTTAGGAATTTCAACTTGCTTGCGTAAGCCAGTATCAACATCTTTTACAGAGCGAAACTTCATTACAACAAACGGCTTGCCATCAATTTGACTCTGCGCCAAATTTATTTGTTCCCATAGCTTTGCCGATAACTTATTACGGCGATGCTGTAATGCTGGGATATGTGTAGGCTTTTTTACTGCTACTAACTTCAATGTGCTTAATGTGCTCATTTCATTTCTCCTATTAGTTAATGAACACACTTAATTTATTGTCGGAAGTTTTGATTGAGCAAGAGGCTTACGAACAAATCCCCAGTCTCACCAAATAAAAAGCCAGTTTCTTATACCTTTTCTTATCACTCGTATAAATATCTTTGACAGCAGAACATAGGAAAGTTCTGTGTTGCCATTGATTACTACCGATAACGAGTAGCGACACTCAGTTGATATGTCGCCCTAAAACTGGACTTAGAGTCGCAGGGATGGAATTTCTGTGCGGTAGCAGAGACTTGTATTCACTATCCTTAACAGGACGCTATTAGCTTTGCTAACTAATTGAAACAAGTATATGAACAGCACAAAGACGACAGCCTATACGGCTGTGAGCGTCACGAGAAAGCCCTGCTTACACAGCAACTTTCAAACAAGACAAAGGTAGCCACTTATTGCTTTTGTCATTGTTGCGTTTTAAGCCGCACATAAAAGGAGATAGCGAAACCGCCCTTACCAATCTGGTTGTGCTTATAGTGGTGTAGTAAAGGACTCATCAAAAGAACTTTTCTATAGCTGAGCCTGTTGCTTAAGGCTCAGTGTAGGTTGAATCTATCAAAAGTATTCACAAAACTATTATTCCCTTTCATAAAAAATAACAAGAGAAGAAAGAAATGTGTGAGCAGAAGCGTTAGCGAATGCGACACACAAGCGAACAGCGTTCGCTTATACATAACTCAATTTAATTAAAAATAGTTAGCAAGCTATCAAATCATTCGTATTAAGCACAATTCTGACTAAGTGAATGCCCAAGCAACAGAACGCTTAAATAACAGCGTGTAGGGCTTGTTATAGGTGTGGCTTATTGACTACGGCGTAATAAGAAAATTACGAAATTCTTATAACGAGCTATTTTGACTGCGTAAGTCATTGATTTATGGAAACTCTTTTACCAATTATTTTTGGTAGGAATTTAACTAATAAGAAAACATACTAATAACAACAAATTCTTTTATGGAGTGAGAAAATGGCACAAGCAAAAACATTAAATCAATCAGAAATAGATATGGTTTTACGCTACATCAGCACTAAGCAGAAATACAGCATTAGAAACAGGGCGATGCTACTTACAAGTTATTGGAGTGGAATGCGTGTAGGGGAGATTGCCGCACTGAAAGTGTGCGATTTGCGAAATGAAGATAACACCATTAAAAGCGAGATACGCTTATCTGCCAATCAAACAAAGGGCAATAAAGGAAGGGTTGTATTTGTAAATGAAAAGCTACGAACTGAATTAGCAACTTACCTAAAGCATTACTCACCTAAAGACACATCACTGCCTTTGTTTGCCACAGAAAAGTCAAAAGGGTTTTCGGCGAATACATTAACGCAATGGTTCTTTTGGTTATATCGTAAGGCTGGGGTAAGTGGCGCATCTTCGCATAGTGGCAGACGCACTTACGCAACTAACTTAGCAAGCAATGGGGTTGGTATTAAGGTGCTACAGAATTTATTGGGGCATAAGGACATACAGACAACATCAGTCTACATTTTCGCATCGGACGATATGATGCGTAAGGCTGTGGAGTTGGTATAAAAAAAGCCCGCCTAAGTTAATAAGCGGGCTTAAAAGTTAAGCGTCAATAAAATCTACGCTTGAATTATCTGATGTGCCTCAATAATCTCATCTAAAGCACGATAGTAAGCACGATTATCACAATCGTTCTCATATACTGTCTCAAGCACATCACGCAATACGCTGTCCTCTAAATCAACTCCTTCACTTCGTAAGATATGCTGAGCACGAGGGAAAAAGCTGTCAGGCGGAGCAGGCAATACCTCAACTACTTCCGCTCTACTCAATAAGCCCTTATCAATCTTTTCAACTTCATTCGTTGTAAAGATAAACAGCTCTCGTTGCGCCATTCCATCTAAGCATACTCGTAATGCGCCCTTTGCTTTAGGATCAAAATTAACTTCCTCCACTACTGTGTAGTTATATTTCTGTTCGCCAGTGCCAAATAGCCTATCAAATAGCGGCTCTCTAAAAAACTTCTTTCTTACTTCGCTTGCGCTATTCATTTCTTCAGCATTTACATAGTTAATAACTACATCTTCACCGTCTATAGACTTTGGAATTAAGTCTGCCAACAAACTCTTACCAGTGCCATAGTTGCCGTGTAGCACCAAAGGCAATAATGTTTTTCCATCAGCATATCGCCGTATTTGTGCTTCCAATTTAGGCGTTGCGAAAACAAACTCATCAATATTAGATGGGCGATACTTGTTATTACAGTTCATATCAGTTATCCTTTATGAATGGACTGAGTGCGCCAACACCCAGTCCAAGTTTCAAAATACTTTAGTTAGTTAAGCAGCCAACAATTCGCCTACTGTTTCAGTGGGCGTTTTGCTTTTTACAGCCGACTTAGCAAGCGTGATTGCGCCATCCTTACGCTTAACTTTTGCCTGCTTCTCAGAAGTTGCTTTCTGTTCCGCCAAAAACAAAGCTAATTGCTGTTTTGCCCACTTAGTCATACCCGCTGAATAAGAAGGAATTGCGCCTAATGCCTTAATATTCCCTTGCTTATCTGCTTTACCAATAACAAATACATAATCTTTGTCATATGTATTAGCAACAAAGTCTTTAGCTACTTTGAATGTTGCTAAAGGATTAGCAACAGCGTGAGCCAATGTGTCCTCCACATAAGTCATGTTGCTAGCAATGCTTGCTTCTTTTGATAAAACCTTTTCCGACTTAGCAAACTGCCTCTTACAAGACTCAACCCCGCCACAGTCTTCAATAAACTGCGCTAGTTGCGTTGCTTTAATACCTTGCTGTATTGCCGCTTGTAATGTTCTGCTGTAATTCATACTGCGCTGTCTATCAGTGCGAAATACATAACGCACAAATAGCGTTAATGCCAGCGTATTAGTTTGAACACGCACTTTGTCTGCTTCTAGTTTTGACTTTAATAGCGCAATACTTTCTTTGAATAACTTTTTGTTACTACTTGCTTGTTCATACATCTCTAATACTTCAGCAAGAATTTCATACAAACGCTTATTACTGCGTGCGTATTCATTTTGCTCAAAGTCTTCACGCTGTTTAACCAAATAATCAGCCTTAGCAATAATATTTGCCGCAATTACTTCTGTTGATAAAACAATCTTCTTAGCCATATAAACCTCCGTATGTGAATGGCGTTATTAAGTGCGCTTGCGAAATGCTTACGCACTGACTTATAGCCAAGCGTCAAAAAAAGCGACGCTTAGACTTACTGCTACAACTTCATTTGTTAAAGAGCAGATAAGGAATTTGCTTGCCTTATCGATATATGTATTATCCGTCTAACAACATTAACAACAGGATATGTTCTAATAGACTTACTTAATATGTTGGAGTTGTTATGGACTTAGTCAATTCAGTTAAAGCCTTCAAATACGCCTACCCAACATTTGGACGAGGCGCTAAAAATAGAAAGCCTCTTAGCTATACAAGAGTCTCCCCGTATTACTGGTGGTGGGAGTTTTTAAGACGCAATGAAGACTATCGTCAGTGCTGTCTTAATGGTGGGACTGGGAAGCTAGCGTCGCTGTATGCCGACTTTGGTGATGTATATGAGTTTGAGTTTAGACAGTGGTGGGGGAAGCTAAAGCGTGGCGCTTACTTGTTTGGTGAAACGAAAATAACAAATCGGATACGTCATTTCACTAGCTTAGAAAAGTGCGCCATCCATCTTCAGACTGACGGCATTCTTTTAGCTGCCATTCCTATTAATGAACCTAAATCCCAACTTATTAAGTCTTTTAAGTTATTACTACTAGAACACCATCAAACTAGGAAAGGAAAGCCGAAGGTTATCAGCAACGCCCTATACCCCATATCCAGCACCCCCAATGTCCAAGCCTTAGAACAAGCATTAACGGTATATGACGCTTGGCAAGAATCTCTTAAATTGAATCAAAAGAAAACTTTGGCTGATATTGGTATTGAGCTAAGGCTTGTTAAGGCATTTATACCCAATTCAAAAGACACACCAAAACAAGCTACTGCGAAGCGGAACAAAATGAGCGCAACAGTAAGCAGGTATATCGCCGACGCTCAAGCCATCATTACCAACACTGCGCTAGGCAAGTTCCCCGATAAGAGCCGTCCTAAAGCAATTAAGCGAGTGAGTCACGTAAATACACCAAAAATTAACATTTATCGATATTGGAAAAAAAGGGTTAAAGCCAACCCTAAAATCACATTGGCAGATATTGGGTTTGAATTAAAGTTAGGCGACTCGAGCTGGCTACCCCTACCAGCCGATTCAGAGGCTGTCATTAAGGCAAAGCGCAACAAAATGAGTGCCACTGTTAGCCGCTACCTTAAAAATGCTCAATCCTTAGTAGAAAACTTGGAATATACAAAGAAAGGCATTAAAACCATTCGTTCATAGCTTGCCGACATAAGAAAATATGTCGATTGGAGTAATATTCTTTTATCTATTGACACAATCGGACAGTCTTATGACAACAGAAATAAGCACTAATTGGGATGGCATTAGAAACACAAACCCTAATGCCACAGTTAATCGCACTAGAAAAGCATTAGATACATTGGCTATTCGAGTAGAGTCTGCTGGACTAAGAATGGCGACAGTAAGCGATGTATTTGAAGTTGCCGACATTCCACAACCATTTAGCTTGGTTAATGGGGAGCTGAAAGTCGAGGTTAAATGTCTTTGGTACGATAGAAAACCCCCAACTAGCTGGGCGCATCTAACTTTAATCGGCAATTGGGAGCTTATACGCAACTTTAGCGGTGAAGTAGCGGACAACATCGGTTAGGCGCATTGCTATGATTCGATGGACTAACTACCCTAAAAATAAAAAGATAACTGATATTGGGTTGTCTGTTGTAAAGGCATTTGAAAAGCACGAAAGTGAAATATCCTCTACAAACAATAATCACTTAATAGGCAGTGGCAGCACAGACTCACATAGCAACTCTGTGCTTTTCAAAGTATCCAAGTCCCTTATTGATATTGGCTTTCAAGTGGAAGTGGGCAAGAAAAAGTCTGAAAAGATAAATGTTCCAGTTTTATTTGGCGAACAAGGAAAGGCACTTCAATCATTTGACGCTGATGCTTATTTTGCTGAAAAGGGGTTTGTATTGGAAGTTGAAGCTGGACGAGCCGTCACAAACTATCAGTTCCTCAAAGATTATTTTCAGGCGTGTGTAATGGTTGATGTGGAATACCTAGCTATAGCAGTAAGACAAATCTATAACAAACAAAAAGACTATGAAACAGTATGTAGCTTCTTTGATTCTCTCTATTCAAGCGGACGACTTAATACTCAATTAAAGGGAATTCTAATAATAGGGTATTAATGCTGTGAATACACTCATACCAAATCTTGCTTGAATAGGCACTAAAGTAGATTAAGGGCATTAGAGTGGTTTATCAAAACCGCGCAAAAATTTGAGCGTAGATTTTTTTTACGCTCAGAGACAATATAATTAAGTGATTAAGAAATATTTTATGGATAAGAAAGCGAAAGTGTCTAAAAGAAAAAAGAAGGGGTTGAAGTTCGTCGATCTTTTCGCAGGCATTGGCGGCTTTCACTTAGCGTTCCATAACGAGGGCGGTGAATGCGTATTCGCTTCAGAGAAAGATTCATTTGCTAGAAAGACTTATAGAGAGAACTTTGAGTCAATTTCGCCAGATTTGTTTAGTAAAGATCTTTTTGATAACCGCTTATTCAACGACGACATTACTAATGTTGATCCTGATGACATACCAGATCACGACATTCTATGTGCGGGATTTCCTTGTCAACCATTTTCACAAGCTGGGCACAAAAGGGGATTTAACGAAGAACACGAGTCCCGTGGAAATATGTTTTTTCACATTAGAAACATATTAAAAACCAAACGTCCTAAAGCATTCTTTTTAGAAAATGTTAGGCACTTACAAAATCACGACACTGGCAGAACCTTTGATGTAATAAAACAAATTCTTCAGGTTGAGCTTGAATACGATATTTACTACAAGATCGTCAAAGCGTCAGACTATGGACTGCCACAGCACAGACCGAGAATTTTTATTATTGGCTTTCGTAAAGAAGATCAATACAAAGAACCATTCCAATTCCCTGATAAAACAGAATTGAAATTTAATATGTCTGATGTTTGGGGTGGAGAATGTTCGCGCGAAATAGGATTTACATTGCGTGTTGGCGGCAAAGGCTCTGGCATAGACGATAGAAGAAATTGGGATGCTTACTTAGTAGATGGTGAGATAAGAAGGCTGGGGATTGAACAAGGGAAAAAAATGATGGGCTACCCTGATGACTTTAAGTTTCCTGTAGCTAAAGGACAGGCAATGAAACAATTGGGTAATAGTGTTGCGGTTGATGCGATACAAGAAGTTGCTAAGTCAATCATCAAATATATTAAAAGTTCTAAAAATTAGTAGATTGATGTATCCTGCTCTTAATGAGCAGAATACAGAATTTAACAATGAATCGCGGTGAATGGAGTGAAGCGTATGCGCTACTAACGCTTATTCAAAATACTGCTCTTGTTCTGTCGGACAAGTCATTACTAAATCAAAACGCGTCTCAATATAAGGTTGGCTCCATCCTTATTCCAACAGATATACCAAGTCAGTTTGTTAGTTTAGATATTCAGTCTAACGCAGTTGTTGCTTCACAAAATGGGCGGCACAACTCAGTTTCTATGACTGAGATTAGGAATATTTCAACCCAACTATTCAATCAAATAACATCCTCAACATCCACTACATTTTCTTTTAATCAACTAGATAGTCTTTGGGCTAAGTTTTTCAATCCTCAAATAAAAGCAACAAGCTCAAATAAAACTGACATTCAATTAGAAATTTTTGATAGAGCAACAAATACAAAATCAATCAAAGGCTTTAGCATTAAAAGCAATTTAGGTAGCGCTACATCCCTACTGAATGCCTCACAATCTACAAACTTTTTATATGAAGCTCCAGCTAAATTTAGCATCCCTGACATAACCCCCAAAAAACTAGGCAAGTTTGTTAAACAATTGCCTATAGCGCATCTTGGCTCAGTTAATCAAACTTATAGGACAAATTTACAATCAATAGATGCGAACTTAGAGAGTCTTATTAGTCATTTATTAATTGAATATTACGGGGCAAGCAACAGGGAGAAATTCGTTAAGGATATATTGGCAATTGTTTGTAGTAAAAACCCCTTAAATCTTCCTAAGCTAGATTTATACAGACAAATCATAAGTAAGTTTTTAAGAGCTACAGCTTTTGGGATGGTTCCTCGAGTTTTATGGAATGGCTCGCTATCGGCGAATGGAGGAATGATTGTAGTTAAGGGTGACGGAGAATTGGCTTGTTTTTATATGGGCGATAGTCAATCTAACTCAAATTTGGAAGACTATCTTTTAGAAAATAGTTTTTTTGATACGGCAAGCACATCAAGACATAGATTTGGGAAAATTTTCGACGATAAATTTTTTAAGTTAAATCTTTTGATTAGGATTTAATTAAGCGAGTCTCTCAGCCGCCATTGTTGCTGTCATTTTGCTGTAGTGCTTCTCAATCATTCCAACGCTTGTTCCCATTTGCTTAGCAAGCGTATGTATATCAATGCCATTAGCTAATGCCTGTGTAGCGTAGGTGTGACGCAGGCTATATAGCGTCCTGTTTAGTCCTCCACTATCTACACGCATCTTGCTACGCACCATTAAGTTTCTAAAGATGTTTTCCATATTGCTTATCTGAGTGTTGTCAGGCAAACAGAAGATAGCCTTATCTAACTTAGCTTCAATCACCCCATTTAAGTTTGTGTAATCTAATTTGTGCCAACGCATCATTCTCTCCAACACCTTTATTACCTCGTGCTTAGCTATTAAGTAGCGTGGTCCTGTTTTCCCACTTACCCATATACGCAAATACTTCTTATTGCCAATCCAATGCCACTGTAAGTGCTTCCATCGCAAGCGTAATGCTTCTGTGCCGTGTCGCACTCCTGTATTAACTAAAAATTCTATATAAGCAATACACAGCGTCCTCATTTGTCTTGTGCGTTCTGTGTAGCTACTCTTTTGCCAAGTTTCCGTATAGCAAAGTAATTCTTTCATTTCTTCATTTGTAAAAGCTGGACGAGGCTGACTACGTTTTCCTTTAGCGTCTAACAATGGCACTGAACGATTATGTCCAACATAGCCACGCTCTCTCGCTAAATTAACAACACGAATGTAAGCACTTGCGTGATTGCGCTTAGTGCTTGCTACTGGAATTTTTCCCATCTCACTAATACGCCACGCATCAAAATCACAAAGCATCTCTGTTGTAATTTTTACAACTTCATATTTTCCAAAAAACGGAATGAGATATTTATTGGTAGCAAAGATGTAGTCGCGATAGCAACGACGACCAGTATTGTTTGCTAATGCGCTACTCATATTGGCAATCTCGTCTAACGCAATCTGCTTAAATGTTTTTGTAGTGATTGCTAAGCCAGCGTCTGTTTTTATTTTGACTGTTTCGTAAATGGCAAAAGCTTGTATCTTTGCTTGCTCTATATCTACTGTGCCTGTGCTTGCGCTGTGCCACTTATTATTTGCTAACTTAAAACGACACTGATACTGCGCGGACTGAGGACGCTTATAAACAGTGAGTTTTCCGCCTGCCAGTATTATTTGCTTGGGCGGCGCGTAAGTTGTATTTGCGAATAGATAACTAAGGTTTGACATAACAAGCGTAAATTATTTTTACTCTTGTAGTGTGTATTCTCTGCGTAGTTTTTCCTACCAATACTTTTTAACGATAGCAAAAAACACAGGCGATGCTCTGCGAACGAAATTGCCTTGCGTGTTTTTATTAGTGTGCGCCGTAAAAATTAGTGCGTAATGAACAGCACTGTGAAGGATAGCTTAAAGCTATGTGTAGCACTGTTGAAAACTCAAAAATTAAAATTTTCAATCCTCTGCTCTACCGACTGAGCTACCAGGCCAAGACTTGGAATTATAAATGAAACTGTAAGTAAGCTCTCTAAATGTGGGTAACTGGGCTTACTCTGCTGGATTTTCTTATAAACCGCCACTTACTGGGCTCATATAGCAGAGTTGTAAAAATTAATAGTAATCTTCGCCTTTTCGACAGTCTTAGCCCAGTGACCTTGCTCGGATTTAATAAAGGCGCAAAGCGCAGATCCAGTAAACGCGGATAGTATCGCCAATATTAGACCCAATGTTAGCGGGCACAATTACTTCAAACTTGCATTGATTCCCTGCCTACAATCTAGTTATTGGTCGCCATCGTTTTGGTCCGAGCCGCGTGCAGTTTTCTATAGCTGTCAATTAAGCGGTGGTGCCTATCAAGCCCCTCCAGTTTTATGCTAGTTGGAGTTAATCCATAGAATCGCACGCTACCATCCACTGATCCTATTACGGCATCCATCCGCTCATCGCCAAACATCCGACGCAGATTAACTATGTAGTCGTCGAGCTCTAAGTCGTCATCCAGCTCAATCTCCAGAACCGCACTTAAGGCCTGATAAAACAATCTGCGCTCGACTGTATTGTCGTTATATTGAAGGAAGGCACCCACCAGCTCATTGGTCTCATCCAATTTCTTTAAGGCAAGCTGAATCAGCAGCTTCAATTCAAGAACGGTTAACTGACCCCAAGGCGTATTCTCATCAAACTCGATGCCGATCAATGTAGCGATGTCGCCATATTCATCTAGCTCGTTATTTTCTAGGCGCTCAAGCAACGCACCTAGGCTTGCATTATCTAGGGTGGCTAGATTCAAAATATCCGCCCGGAACAACAAGGCCTTATTGGTGTTATCCCAAATCAGATCTTCTATCGGATAAACCTCAGAATAGCCAGGCACCAAGATTCGGCATGCGATTGCACCTAGCTGGTCATACACTGCTACATAAGATTCTTTACCCATAGACTCCAGAATGCCGAATAAAGTTGCCGCCTCTTGTGCATTGGAGTTTTCTCCCTGGCCCGAGAAATCCCACTCAACAAAATCGTAATCTGATTTTTCGCTAAAAAAGCGCCACGACACAATACCGCTGGAATCAATGAAATGCTCAACAAAGTTATTGGGCTCAGTCACCGCTTCACTTGCGAAAGTAGGCGGGGGCAAATCATTCAGACCCTCTAAGCTACGTCCCTGTAGTAGCTCTGTCAAACTACGCTCCAGCGCCACCTCTAGGCTGGGGTGTGCGCCAAAGGAAGCAAAAACACCGCCTGTTCTTGGATTCATCAAGGTAACGCACATTACAGGATAGGCACCGCCCAGCGAAGCATCCTTCACCAATACCGGAAAGCCCTGCTCTTCTAGTCCTTGAATACCTTCCACAATGTCAGGGTATTTCGCGAGCACTTCCTGCGGTACATCCGGCAAAGCAATTTCACCTTCTAGAATTTCACGCTTGACTGCTCGCTCAAAAATCTCCGACAGGCATTGCACTTGTGCTTCGACCAAGGTATTGCCAGCGCTCATGCCATTGCTGACGTAAAGGTTTTCGATGAGGTTGGACGGGAAATAAACGAACTCGCCATCCGACTGACGCACATACGGCAATGAACAAATACCACGCTGTGCATTACCCGAATTGGTATCAATCAAATGTGAGCCACGCAATTCGCCATCGGGATTAAAAATATTGAGGCAGTACTCATCCAGAATTTCTGTGGGTAGCGCATCTTTACTGCCCGGCTTGAACCAGCGCTCATTCGGGTAATGCACAAATGCTCCATTGGCGATGTCCTCACCCCAGAACACGCCGGCATAGAAATGGTTGTTACTAAGTCGCTCGATGTACTCGCCCAAGGCCGATGCCAATGCACTTTCCTTGGTCGATCCCTTCCCATTGGTAAAACACATCGGCGAGTGCGCATCGCGGACGTGTAAGGACCACACATTAGGAATGATGTTGCGCCATGAAGCGATTTCAATCTTAATTCCTAGGTTCGCCAATACACCAGACATATTGGCAATGGTTTGCTCCAGCGGGAGATCTTTGCCCGCAATATAAGTAGTAGCGTCAGATGCCGACTTCAAGATCAACAAGGTCTGCGCATCTGCATCTAGGTTCTTTACTTCTTCAATGACAAACTCTGGTCCAGCTTGAACCACTTTTTTAACCGTACAACGCTCTATGGAGCGCAAAATCCCTTGGCGGTCATTGGCGGAAATTTCTTCAGGCAACTCAACTTGAATCTTGAAAATCTGCTGATAACGATTTCCTGGATCAACAATATTATTCTGTGAGAGGCGAATATTTTCAGTGGAAATATTGCGTGTATCGCAGTACAACTTTACAAAATAAGCCGCACATAAGGCTGATGAAGCCAGAAAGTAATCAAATGGGCCTGGAGCCGAGCCATCGCCCTTATATCGAATAGGCTGGTCAGCAATCACCGTGAAGTCGTCGAACTTGGCCTCAAGACGCAGCTTATTGAGAAAGTTAACCTTAATTTCCATGGGAATAATTCCGAAATGATGTGGCCGCTATTATCCGTCGCAACGCCGATGCCGTGTTCTGCATCAACGCCTTCAACAAACGCTCACGCAAATAATCAATTGCCGGTCACTTATGCCAAATTATTTGCTAATGGTCTTAGTGCTCAGTCTTATTACGTGAAGTATCAATTCCCAGCGCCTTTAGCTTGCGATAAAGATGCGTGCGCTCTAAGCCGGTGTATTCAGAAATCTTGGTCATGCTACCGCCCATAATAATCATTTGATGCTCAAAGTAAGCCTTTTCAAATAAGTCTCTAGCCTCACGTAAAGGCAAATCAAAATAGGTCTTCGCAATTCCGCTAATGTACTCATCTTGATCTTGAAATGATGCTTGCTCGGTAGAGGGGAGTTTGGCACCAGAGCCTGTCGTGGCAATTATCTGGGGCCCTTTTTCTTCAGCAGGCTCTACATATTTAGGCGAGCTCTCTAGCGCTTTATTTACTGTTTTCAGTAACTTCTGAAGAGCAATCGGCTTTTCTAAGAAGTTCATGGCGCCAATTCGGGTAGCTTCTACAGCAGTATCAATGGTGGCATGACCAGACATCATGACAACTGGCATTGTTAGTTGCCCAGTTTTGGACCACTCTTTCAATAAAGTAATGCCATCAGTATCGGGCATCCAAATATCCAGTAGAACCAGGTCTGGGCGCATCTGTTCGCGAATGGTGCGTGCTTGAATGGCACTTTCTGCCGCATATACGGTATGACCTTCATCCGTCAGAATCTCATTAAGAAGCTCGCGAATTCCCATCTCATCATCAACCACCAAAATACTAGCCATACTTAAACCACCTCATTAGCGAGATTCATAAATAAAATTGATACTCGTGCTCCAACTACTTTTTCTCCCTGCATGCGATTCCGTATTTCAATTTTGGCCCCGTGATCATCAATGATTTTTTTCACAACCGCTAAACCCAAACCGGTGCCCTTACTCTTTGTTGTGACATATGGTTCAAATGCTCTTGCCAATATCTTAGCTGGAAATCCAGATCCACTATCACTTATTGTGAGTCGCACTGCATTTTGTGCCATCCCGTTAAGCTCTTCGTAAGGAACCAGCTCCGTTTTCACTTCCACTGATGCGCTCTGATTCTCGCTCTCCAATGTTGCATCTTGTGCATTTTGTAAAAGGTTGTGTATGACCTGTCTTAGCTGAGTTGAGTCTCCCAATATATTGGGGCAACATTGATCTAATGTAGTTTGAATTGGGCTACCTTCATATAAACCCAATATCTCTGTAATCAAGGTATTAATAGAGACTGATTTTAATTGTGGCGTAGGCGTTTTTGCAAAGTCTCTAAAGTCGTTTACCATTTCTTTCATTGCTTGGACCTGGCCAATAATGGTTTCAGTACTCCGGTTCAGCATTTCCTCTTGCTCTGGGCTAAGCTTGCCGGCTAGCTTATGCTGCAACCTCTCCGCTGAAAGCTGTATGGGAGTCAAGGGGTTTTTAATTTCATGGGCAAGCCGTCTAGCTACCTCACTCCATGCAATTGATCGCTGGGCACTCACTACATCAGTAATATCGTCAAACACCACCATGCGCAGATCTGGAGTTAACCTGGTCCCGCGAACAAATAGGGTGACGCCAAGTTCATTTTCAAATTCGTTAGTAGCGTGCAACTGAATTTGCTTTTGCCATATGGGGGCAGAAGAATGGGCTCCTGACTGGGCGCCCTCCTCTACTACTGCCAGCTTCATCGTAGCGAAGCCCTCTTTAATAGCCTGCTCAAATTCAATCAGCGCTGGATCATCGCCCAACGGACGGCCATCAAGCCTTATCAAATCTTTACCAAAGATTCGGTCCGCTCCAGCATTACTCGAAACCACATTGAACTGCTTGTCAAAAATACAAACGCCAGCAGTAAGGCTGCCGAGGACCGTTTCCAAGAATGCCTTGGATTCTTGTAAAGAAGTACGGGTGTCTGCCAATTGTCTAGTCATCACATTAAACTGGCGCGTTAGCATGCCCAGCTCATCCCCGGTATCCAGCTCTGGCTTGGGGGACAAGTCACCCTGCGCGACTGCTTGAGTTCCCTTGAGCAGCATTAGCAAAGGCCTAGCCAATTGTCGACCGAGGATCAGCGCCAGAGTAACCGCAACGAATAGAGCAAAAAATAATGTCAGTGTTAATGTACCCACAAACATCTTACGCAAGCCCATTCGACCTAAAGACTTCTCCTGATAATCGCTGTAGGCAGCCTGGACTGCCAGAGTGTTTTTAGTAATGTCCTCCGGCACTGCTTTCACTAGCTGTAAGTACCAAAGTTCTTTTTGATTCTGGATACTAAAACCGAATCCGCGCCCACCTGGAGGGCTCTCCTTGATGAGCGGAATAACCGCACGCAATCGGTACGCCTGCGGGCCACCGGAATTTTGTGGCTCATCAATAAAACCAGCGCCCTTTAGGGCGGACGCTTGTTTCATCAGCTCTATACCAGGGGATGCTGATGGCTTTTGGATTTCACTAGATGATGCGGTTGCAATGAGCCCTTGCTGAGCATTAAAGATGGAAATTTCTTGTATGCCAAACTGGTCCCTTAAGCGCGAAAGCAATAAGGTGAGTTCTGCAGGGCTTGCATGATTGGGCATACTTTGGATTTGATTGGCAATAATCCTGCCCTCTTCTTGTAGCTCCTGGAGAGAGGTGCTAAGAGTAACGCGCCCGAGCTCTAGCCCCGCCTCAAGGGCAGACTCCACTTTGACATCAAACCAAGTTTCAATACTTCTTGAGACGAATTGCAAAGAAACGCCGTACAAAATTAAACCCGGCACTACGCCAACCAAGGCAAAAATCATGGCCAATTTAGCGATCAAGCGGGTGCCGAATCGCCCCTTATGCCAGCGTATGGCAATCACAATAACTAATATGAGGATTACGGTGATTAGACAAATGCCAACGACTACATTGGCCGCATAAAGCCAAATAAAATAGTTGTCAAAAAATTCCGTGTTGGAAGATGCGATAGATAATAAAACCAACAGCAACAAAGCAAATGTGCCAATTGCCGCCATTGCTATCGGCAGAGCGCGCCTCTTCCAAACATCTTTTTGAAAAAAACGCGCGCGGAGTGCAGCACTTGGGCTCTTCATCGTTTAATTAGATTCGGGCCGTTGGGAAGAAAGGGGAAATGCAGCCAATCGCTAGAAACATTCCAATCTCTATTATTTAAGGCGTTTACCTGAAATGGTTTTGGTAGCTTGCTTAGGTCAAGAGTCATTCTGAGTGCAGCAGAATAAGATTTCCCTGGATCAATTTGATTATTGTCAATTACTCGCCAACCACCAATGCTCCCTACTGCTTGTAAGGCCTCAGAAATAGTTCTTGCAGAAAAGGAAAATCCCTCAGAGGAAATGCGATATTGCTGGGTTAAAGGCTGGTAAGAAAGACGTGTTTGACGTTGAGCAGCCGCGGGTTTTTCTTCAAACCAATACCAACGTGAACGCGTCAGCTCAAATTCAGTCTGAAAGTAAAGCACGACCCCTTTTTGAACGGCCTCTTCTAGGCCCGGGGTAAGCTCAATCTGAAATGCGGCATTTAATAGCCAATCGTTCTCTGCCCGCTCCAATTCAACGGATTTAATTTTGATTCCTTCGGCATTTGCAAGGCCCGAAAATATTCCGAGTAGCAGCAAACAAGCGAGGAAGAATTGCTTAATGCGTTGGCTCATGGCCCATTTTCTTAAACAAGGCATAGTAAAAACCGTCATTTGTCTCGGTCGGCAAAATCTGCCCGGGAGCAACTAATCGTAACGCATTGCTATGCTCTGCTGCAAACCAAATTGCCTGCTCCTCACCCTCCTCTGGAAATACAGAACAAGTCACATATAAAAGCAAGCCTTCTGGATTTAGCATCTTCCAGGCTTGCGTCAAGATGGCACGCTGCCTTACCTGCAAAGCCAATATATCCGTTTCCCGACGCAAAAATGGAATATCTGGGTGCCGAGTCACGATTCCCGAGGCGGAGCAGGGCGCATCGAGCAAAATTTTGTCAAATAGCTTTCCATCCCACCAGGTTGCTTTTGATGCATCACCTCTGACCACATTTACCAAACCAGAATGCAGGCGCAGACGATCCAAGTTGCCGCCAATTTTACCCAGACGCTCCCCATCCAACTCTAAGGCGACCATCTCGCAATCTGCTAATTCCAATAGATGGGCAGTCTTTCCACCCGGTGCTGCGCAAGCATCAAGTACAAGCTCACCAGGTTGCGGATCCAGTAAAACTGCAGCCAATTGGGCGCCCGTATCTTGAACAGACACTGCTCCACTATAAAAACCAGGTAGCTCCGAAACGGGCACTGGGGTACTTAATAACAAAGCTGAATTTAGTTTGATGCCGGCAAGCTCTTCAATAGCTTGAGAAGCAATGCCTTCCTGACTTAGTATCGATTGGTATTGTTCACGTGTGTATTGCCGAGCGTTTACTCGAAGGATGAATGGTGCGCGCTGGGCTTGCAAAATTAACATGTCCCGCCACGCCTTTGGATAATTTCTTTTTAAGCTGGCGCGCCACCATGGAGGAAAGAACATGGGTATAGGATCGGGTGGATAACGCTTCACGTCTTCTGGTGGTTGCACCGTAAGACTCACTTTACGCAATACCGCATTCACCATCCCCTTGGCATACATAGTCTGGTCATATTCATCGCAGGCATGTACGGCTTGATCAACAATCGTATGAGCGGCATAGCCTTTTCCATCCGCATTACCCTGAAGAAATAAAGCAATGGCTACGCTTAGTAAATGATCAACCTCCGGTGGTGGCGCCTTAGGAACAAATTGCTTAATGAGCTCATGTGAACGGACCCACTTACGCAAAGCATCAAACGTGAGGCTCTGGACAATGGGCCGCTCATGGGCATCTAGCTGATCCAACACCTCCGTGAGAGATCGCCCTTCCATGACTTCGCTTATTGCTTGTGCGGAAATAGTAATTGCTTCCGAAAGCGGCAAGCTATGAGGCGTCTTTAGATCAGTCAAACTATACCTTTAAAAATCGTAATATTTTTTCTTGTAAATGGACGGGCTGAAGACAGGCACTTGCGCTCGTCTTTTTACCGCCCGGCTTTTGCATTTCATCTACTTCAATGATGCCTTGACCACATTGAATATAGACATGATCCCCATCAAAGCCCAACACCTCTCCTGGAGCCCCTGTCTTATTTAAAAGCAAGCCTTTCGGTAGGGTTGATTTCCAAAACTTATAAACCTCTTTATTGAGGGTGCTCGTGGCCCCCGGGAAAGGATTAAAGGCTCGAATTCGTTGATCTATTTTCGCCGCACTCAATGACCAATCAATTTGCGCCTCAGTTTTTAATATTTTTTCTGCATAGGTAATGCCATTGACTGGCTGCGGCATTCTATTAAGCGTTTGATTTTGGTCTAAAAGGGTCAATACCTCTACCATTAGCTCCCCACCTAATACCGCAAGTCGGTCATGCAAGGTGGCACTGGTTTCATCGGTGTCGATTGAGATCTCACCCACCAAAACCACATCCCCAGTATCCAAACCTGCGTCCATGCGCATAATGCTCACGCCCGTCTTGCTATCTCCGGACTCAATGGCGCGCGCAATGGGTGCCGCGCCGCGCCAACGCGGCAATAAAGAAGCATGGATATTAAAGCAGCCATGTCGCCCTTTACGTTCCGCAATATCCAATATGTCTTGTGGAAGAATTAAGCCATAAGCAACTACAACCATGGCATCAAAATTTAACTGGCTTAAACAATCATAAGCTTCGTTGGCTTGTACTTTTTTTTGGGGATCTACGATGTTAC